>Ga0182024_10008511_pt1 | contig 21591 bp, 20 predicted proteins | sample P32metaG_FD_120480 | JGI IMG/M metagenome (GOLD analysis project Ga0182024, IMG submission 120480) | Permafrost microbial communities from Stordalen Mire, Sweden - P3-2 metaG (Illumina Assembly) | ecosystem: Environmental > Terrestrial > Soil > Wetlands > Permafrost | place: Sweden: Stordalen...
AGGACGTCGGGTGTAATCACCTTGGAGGCAAGATCGACACGTTTGCAGGTCTTGGCCTGGTCCGGAGTCAGAGCGGGCGCCTGCGGGTTGGGGCCTGTGCCGTTGGCGCAAGGCTCCGGCAGGCGTGGGTCCTGGTGGCCCCCCATGTAATACCAGGGCCATCCGTAAAAACCGCCTTCCTTGATGGAAGTGACATAGTCGGGGACGAGATGGTTGCCCAGGTTGTCACGTTCATTGGTTGAGCACCAGGGCTGACCGGTGATTGGATTGATGGCTTCGCCGACACAGTTGCGAATGCCAGAAGCGTAGACCTCGATGAACTTGCCGTCGGGAGTGAATTCCAGGACGTCGGCCCGATGAAACTCCTTCGGGTGAGTATCGGGGTCGTCGGCGTTGGAGCCGGAGCCCACGGAGACGAGCATGTGCTGACCGTCTTTGGTGAAGACCACGTCGCGGGTCCAGTGGCCTCCGCCCATGAGCTGGGCATAACCCGGGATGTCAGGAACGATCGTTTCGGGGGCCGCAGTGGCGTGCAGGTCGCCGGAGCGGTAAGGAATGCGCTGGATGGTCGTGGCGTTGCCGACGTAAACATACTGCGGGTTGTCGGCGGGATAAAAGGCTATACCGAAAGGATGGTCAAGGCCGGTTGCGAACTTTTCGATCTGCGCGGCCTTGCCGTCGGCACCGACGCCGCGAAGGATGAAGATGGTTCCGGCGCCGGAATCGGCCAGGAAGAGATCGCCGTTGGGTGCGGTGCGGATGAGGCGCGGCATGGTGAATGTGCCGCCGCTGAGAGTCATCACCTGTTTGTTGTCGGCACGCTGCATGGGGGCAGAGTCGCCGCCGGCATAGAGAGTGACTTTGAAGCCGGCGGGGGCTATGGGCCACGCATCGGCGGGACGGGGAATGACGTGAGGAGTGTTGTTTACTGCCTCATCGGGATTGGGCTGGGGCAGGTCGGCGAGAGTGATCTTGCGGCGAACGCCGGGCTGCTGCTGGTTCCAATCGGCGAATGCGGCCTGCCCGGTGATGGTCTGCTGCCCCGCTAGCGCCGCGGGAAGAAACATGGCGGCCGCGACGAGCACGACAACGGAAGGGGATCGCATACTAAAACTCCTCAGAATTGAACGTAGTAGTTCCTTGAATGCATGGCTGCTTTCCCTGCAATTGCAATCTCGCAGGACGCAACAGTTAAGCTTCATTTTACAAAGATCAAAGGCGGTTGTTACGCAACGCCCTCCCTCGCGTCTTTCCAAAGATCAATCGAGCCCTCTTGTGCATAGTGATCAATTTCGCTGAGCTCCGCATCCGTGAACTGGAGCTGCTTCAGCGCATCGAGCGAGTTATCGAGCTGCTCCACGCTGCGCGCCCCGATCAGTGCGGAAGTTATCCTCTTGTCGCGCAGCACCCACGCGATCGCCATCTGGGCCAGTGTCTGTCCGCGCCCGTGCGCAATTTCGTTCAGCGCCCCCACCCGCGTAAGGTTTTCTTTGTTCAGGAACTCCTTTTGGAATGAGAGGCCCCCATTTGCACGCGAACCTTCGGGCACGCCGTTAAGATACTTGTTCGTCAACAGTCCCTGGGCCAGAGGAGAAAATGCAATGCAGCCGGCGCCGAGTTCCTCCAGCGTGCCGAGTAGTTCCTTTTCCACCCAGCGATTCAGCATCGAGTACGACGGCTGATGAATCAGCAGCGGGACCCCTTCGCTCTTCAGAATCTGTGCCGCTTCTCGCGTTCGCTCCGGATCATACGACGAAATGCCCACATACAGAGCCTTGCCTTGACGCACCGCATGCGCCAGCGCACCCATGGTCTCTTCCAGTGGAACATCCATGGTCGGCCGGTGGGAGTAGAAAATGTCGACATACTCCAGACCCATGCGCGCCAGACTTTCGTCCAGGGAGGCAAGCAGATATTTGCGCGAGCCTCCCAGACCATAGGGCCCCGGCCACATATCCCATCCCGCTTTTGTCGAAATCAGAAGTTCGTTCCGGTGGCTGCGAAAGTCCTTGCGCAGAATCTCTCCGAAGTTCTCCTCGGCAGACCCATACGGAGGCCCATAGTTATTGGCCAGATCGAAATGCGTCACGCCGCGATCGAAAGCGCGCCGAATCACTGCCCGGCCCGTCTCGAAGACATTCACGCCGCCGAAGTTTTGCCACAGCCCAAGCGAAATCGGCGGCAGGACGATCCCCGAACGTCCGCACCGTCTGAATGGTCTTCCGTCATACCGCTTTGCATCCGGTACATAACTCATTTGCGTAATCTTCTCCTTCTTATACTTCGCGCATCATCTGCTTCAGTTTCGAGCGTGCCCGTGAGACCTGGACTTTCACTGTCCCGCTGGACACTCCCAGAATCTGTGCTGCTTCGCTTGTGGTCAGCCCGTCCAGGACACGCAATTGAATCACATTGCGCAACGCGGGCGAAAGCGCCGCCATGAACTGCAAAAGATGCCCATGCTGCTCGGACCTGATGCACTCACGTTCAGGGCTTGGCCTGGCGTCCGCCAATCTGTCCGACACACAATGGTTCCGCTCCCCCGTTAATTGTTCATCCAAGGATACAACGGACTGGCGTGGCTTCTTGCGCAACTGGGTCAAAGCGCTATTGGTAACGATGGTCGTTAGCCAGGTGGTCATCTTCGCCGTCCCTTGGAACTGATCCAGGTGCCTGTAAGCCGACAAGAGAGCGTCCTGCACCGCATCTTCTGCGTCGTGTGGGTCGCCCACATAGCGATAGGCCCTCCTGTAAAGCGTGGGAAGATAGCGCGCAACAGCGTCTTCAAGTTTTCCCAAGGCCTGTTCGCGAATGGGTATGGCGGGGTTCAGCCCGTCACCGATGTGCACCTGTTGCGCTTGCATGTTTCTATGCTTCTCCCTGCCAACAGCTGATTGCACGCTGTCTGCCAATCGTCCGGACATGGCTTGGCTGCTTAGTTTCAGCGAATTACTTCAATCGGAGGGGAGGGTGGGCCTCATGAAGCTCACCTCGCGCGTCGAGCATTCGACGCGACGTCAGCCATCCGACAGACCTTGGCAGTGACCGCATGCACTGCACCAAACCGATCGTTTTCGATTCGCGGCGCGCGTTAAGTCTTTACCGGCCGCCACTGCGCATTCCCGTGCAGGTCCGCCATCGGCGCGGCTCTCTAGTGTTCGACCTTGAAGCGATAGGTGAATCCCAGATAGGCATAGGTCAGCGGAGCGCCATGATTTTCGCTGGTCATCAGCTGGCCGGGGAAGAAGTGACCAACGCCGATATTGGTGACGAACGACTTGTGGAAAATGTACTTCGCCGAGGCATCGAACTCGCTGCCGATATCGTCGCTCTTGAATCCGCCCGCCGGAGCAGCAATCAGGCTTGTGCCAGCGCCAGAATAGACGCCATCGTGAATCGTCGCTGCGTGCAGCGATCCGCCTTGGAGCAGCAGCAATAAGTCGCTTCGCGGCGTCAACTGCAGGTTCAGGCGACGCTGCTTGATGTTCTGGAAGCCGAACAAGTCGACCAGGCCGAATGCATTGTGGTTGCTCGGATATTCTTGATCGTAGGTGCCGATGCGATCGGGATTGGTATGCGGATTACCCGTCGCGTAGTCATACTCCGCCTCGAGGTGTGGCTGCCATGGAAGGTACTTCGCCCCATAGCCGCCGCGGACGATCCCCGCGCCCGCGTGAATTGAATCGTTGCTGTAGCTGCCACGCTGCAGATCTCCGGTGCCCGACGAATCAAACCCCAACGGCAGCTTGGTCGTGTAGTACGAGCCAAAGGTCGCCTCGGTCTGGCTGCCAACCTCGCCCTGCTGGCTGGTCACGCGGGGCAACGCATGAACCAGCACGAACGGCTCAATCGTGGTATTTGGCACGAACGTCGCCAGCTTCGCGTGCACGCCATGGAAGGTCAGTCCCGCGCCGTGCGTGTCCAGGCTGGTGGGATGAACCGTGACCACCGAGGTACCGAAGAGATTCAACTGGTTGACGTTTCCGACGCGCATATAAAAACCGTCCCAGGTACGGCTGTTGTTGGTCCAGTCACTGATACCAACCACGCGCTCGTCGCCAATTCTCAACTCCTGCCGGCCCACAATGAACTGCACAGGCTTATAGTGGAAATCAAGGTAGCCCTGCCTCAGGTCGAAAGTGTCACGCATGTTCGCCGCCGTATCCTTGAGCGGCAGCCCCAGCGCGTGCAGATCCATGAACTGCGCATAGAACGTCAACCAATTCGTCGGAACCACCGTCATGCCGCCCCAAACGCGGGTAAGCTCATACAGACGATCCTTGCCAGAGACGTACCCCAGTGAAGTCTGCTCCTCCGTGCGCCCACGCAGTTCCATGTCTATCGTCATCCATTTGGGAATATCGCTATTGTGGAACGGCTGAAGGATACCTTCCTTCAGCGGATACAGCGCTTGCTGCGCCCACCCGGAAGAGGCAAACGCAAGAACAGCAACCATGGCCGAAACCCGCGCCAAAGCCGACCAGAGCCGAATAGCCCTTGTAATATCGACGAATTTACGCAAGCAACAACTCCTTCAGGGAGCGCGGAGTCGTGCATTGCGCGCGGCTCCGAGGTTTCATCTGTGTCCAAATTGATTCCGATTTACTTCTCCGGAGTGATGACAACTTCCGCCCTGCCGATCTTCGCCAGAAAGTCCTCGCCGGTGCCAATGTGCTCGTTCACCAGGCGCGATGGAGTGTGGGCAAGCCACTCACCCAGCGAAATATCCTGGTACTCGGCAGTCGGGAAAACCTCCAGGAATAGCAGATCGGTATCGCCGATGTTTTCGATATAGTGCGGCAGCGACTGATCGATGTAGCCTACGTCGCCGGGGTGGAAGTCCATGGTGCGGGCGTGTCCGCCGGCCGAAAAGACGGTCATGCGGGCTGTGCCCTTCACGTAGTACTGCCACTCATCCGCATTCGGGTGCCAGTGCAGCTCCCGCATCCCGCCGGGCTTCACCGTTACGATTGCCGCGGCGATGTCCGTGACCGGGAAGTTGTTGCGGTCGACGATCTTCACGCTGCCGCCCGCCGTCACCTTGGTAGGCTCCATCTTGTCGGTGAAGAAGGCAAATGTATTCGGAACCGGGCCGTTGCCCTCATACACCTGCTTCTTTTCCTCGGCCAGCGGACGAGGCAGTTGGGCCGGGAAGATAAACTTTTCACGCGGCGGCACGTTGTCAAAGGTTGACTCTGCAACGTTAAAATTCTTCGCCAGCACCTCTTTCGGCGTGTGATGCAGCCAGTCGGTAAGCAGGAACGTCTCGAACTCGTTGAAGTTGCCGTCGCTGAACACCAGCAGAAACTGGCAGCCATTGTCGCCCAAACCCTGAATCGAGTGGGGTACGCCGCCGGGGAACAGCCAGAGATCCCCTTCGTTCACGTCGTCAACAAACGCCCGGCCCTTCTGGTCGACCGCCGTGATGCGCGCGCTCCCGTACGTCATATAGGCCCACTCGGCGCTCAAATGCCAGTGCAGCTCGCGGACGCCGCCGGAGATCAGACGCATCTCCACACCAGCCATTTTCTTCGACAGCGGGAAATCGCGCACCGTCACCTGGCGTGTCCAGCCGCCCGCTTCAATGCGCTTGTGCGCCATGGCAAAGGGGTACTTGAACGGAGGCTGGCCGCCCGCATCGGTCTCCGGCGGGTACATCGAATCCGGCTCCTGCGCCTCCAGACCCGGGTTCTTCGGCCCCAACTCCTGCTCGTTGATTCCGGTATGCGTGTCCCGGCTCATATCCTTCGTCTGCTGCGCCGCAGCCAGAATGGGAAGGCTCGCTGCCGCTACCAGAGCGGCCGAGGTCTTCTCCAAAAACGATCGCCGGCTGACGCCGTCCTTGCGCATCCCATTGTCTTGCTCTTTCATACTGCTCCCTCCCATTGTTCCGATCCATCCTAATGGAAACCTTTGTGCGCTGGGCACATGATGTTCACGGGTTCGTCGAGGCAACGATTTGAAATCCGCTGCGGCTCAACGCATCTCGGTATTCTCTTTTGTAAAGAGTAGGCAGATCTCGCAAAACAGCCTCTTCGAGTCGTCACATGCCCGTTCGCGAAGGTGGACGTCGTGATTCTCCTTAACGCCGATGTGCGATTGTTGCGCTTGCATGTTCCCCATGCGTGCCTCTGCCGACATCCAAATAGCACGCCGTATGCCAATTATCCGGGCATCGGTTAGCCGTCTGGTTTCAGCGATATACTTCAATCCGAGGGGAGGATGGGCCGCATGGAGTCTACTTCACGCGTCGAATATTCGACGCGGCGTCTGCCCTCCGACAGGCCTCGGGCTGGAGGCCCACGAATGACGAATCGAAGCGCTCCAACGGTGTTCGTCATTGATGACGATGTAGAGGTGCGTATGTCCATCCAGGGCCTTCTCAGGGCAGCGGGCTTGCGCTCCGAATCCTTTGCGACTGCGGAAGAGTTTTTGCGCAACAAGATGCCGGATGGGCCGGGTTGCCTGGTTCTGGACGTGTCCCTTCCCGGAGTCGACGGCCTCGAGCTTCAGCGCACGCTGGCAGATGCCGGCATGCGCATTCCCATCGTCTTTATCACCGGACACGGCGATATTCCGATGACCGTGAAGGCCATAAAATCCGGTGCGGTGGAGTTCCTCACCAAGCCCTTCATTGACCAGGATTTACTGAATGCGATTCAGCTGGCCTTCGATCGCGACCGCGTCATCCGCCACCAGCAGGGTGAGCTTGCCGAATTGCAGAAGCGCTATGAATCGCTGACCGGGCGCGAGCGCCAGGTTATGGGCCTGGTGGTTTCAGGCATGCTCAACAAACAAGTCGCTTTTGAGCTCGGGACCAGCGAAATCACCGTAAAGATTCAACGCGGGCACGTGATGGTGAAGATGCAGGCGGAATCACTTGCAGAACTGGTCAGAATGGCAACCAAGCTTGAGCTTCCGGTCAGCAGGAAGTAGCATTCGCGCCCCCGGCCAAAGAGTTTGCCAAAGCCGGGCAACAGATTTGGAGGATTCTTTGCGGTCCACCCCGCGAGCCCTCGAGCGAAGCAGCAGGGAGGTTTCCAACATGGGTTTTCCGGGCAAGATCAAGTGGACTGCCGGGCCGGCGTGGTCCCTAGCGTTGCGTTACGGATTGGCTTTGGTCTCGGTCGCAGCCGCTTTGGGTTTGGCGCGCGCATTCGCGTACTTCCATCTGCCTCAAACATTCGCTGCATTTGCGCTTTCTGCGATCGCTCTCACATTTTGGTATGCCGGCATCGCACCTGGGATTTTTGCCGCGGTGCTGTCATCGATTGTCCGCGACTATCTCTTCGAACCCAACACCAGCACCGAATCTCGCCTGCTGTTCGACCTTGTGTTTCTGGTCTTTGCCTTACTCATGACGCGGGTTGCACGAGTACGAAATCAACTTGAACTCAGAGTCGCAGAACGAACGGCAGAACTCACTCGATCCAATGACACTCTGAAAAGTGAGATTGCCGAGCGCACCCAGGCCGAATATTTGACCGGGCAGGTCTTCGAGAGCTCCCCTGACACCGTAATTATTATCGGAACAGAATACAGATATAAGCGAGTCAACCCAGTATTTGCGCGGAATTGGGGAAGGCCTGCCGGGAGCATGGTCGGGATGCATGTAGCCGAACTCGCGGGTGTGGAGTTCTTCGAGCAGAGGCTTCGGCCATTTCTGGACCGCTGCTTCGCGGGAGAGAGCGTTCGGTTCGAAGATTGGTTCGACAACGCACTGGGTCACAGATTCCTCGCCGTGAGTTATTCACCTCTGCGGTCCGGCTCCCAACAAGTGGTAGCGGCGCTTGCCATCGCCCGTGACCTCACAGAATACACTCTGGCGTCGGAAGCGCTGCGCCACGCGCAATCGGATCTCGCTCACGCCAGCCGCATGACCACCATGGGTGAGTTGACAGCCTCCCTGGCGCACGAAGTGAATCAGCCGATTACTGCCGCTATCACCGGTGCCAGCACCTGCGTACGCTGGCTTACGCGAGACGATCCCGATCTGGGAGAGGCGCGCGAGGCTGCATTGGGCGTGGTTCGCAATGCGAAGCGCGCGGCAGACATCGTCAACCGCATCCGCTCCATAGCGAAAAAGGGCGAATCAAAGCGGCAGTTGGCCGATATCAATGAACTCACTCGGGAAACGATAGCACTATTGCGGAACGAAGCGAACCGGTACTCCATTTCGATCCGCACCGACCTTGACGCGGATCTTCCCAAGGTCATGGCAGACTCTGTGCAAGTGCAGCAGGTCATGATGAACCTCATCATGAACAGCATCGATGCGATGAAGAATGTCGATTGGACACGCGAACTCTCCATCAGGTCGCAGAGTGCGGAAGATCGGCAACTGATGATTTCAGTCAGCGACACGGGTGTGGGGCTGCCCCCGCAACAGGCGAACCAGATCTTCGATGCCTTCTTTACCACCAAGACTCACGGCATCGGCATGGGGCTTCGAATCAGCCGCTCCATCGTTGAATCGCATGGCGGCCGCTTGTGGGCAGCCGACAACTCTCCGCGCGGGGCGAGCTTTTTTTTCACCTTGCCCATCCCGGTCGAAACGCCGGAATGACGCACTAAGCCATCGGACGCTCATACCAACGTATGATTGCACCGAATTTCCCATGGGCGCATAGTGTGTCATATGAGTTCTCATCGGGACACCAAATTCGTAGCCATCGTCGACGATGATGATTCGGTACGATTCACGCTGCAGGGGCTGCTGAGAGTGGCTGGATTCTCTTCGCGGGCCTTTGCGTCGGCAGAGGCATTTCTCGGATCGGGCGATCAGCGGGAGACGGCATGTCTGATCACGGATATTCGCATGCCGGGAATGTCCGGTCTGGAATTGCAGGCCAGGCTGAATGCCGAACACTGCAGGATCCCGACCATCTTTATTACCGCACACGGTGACGAAGAGATGCGGTTCCGGGCGCTGCGGGCGGGCGCCGTGGAATTCCTGCCGAAACCGTTCGACGATGAAGTTCTGATCGAAAGTGTTCGAGCAGCTCTCGACCGTTAAATCGAGAAGGAAGGTACACGATGAGCAGGAGTTTTCCCGCGGGGCCATCCGAAGGCTGTGGCAGCAGCGATCAAGGCTCTCGCCCGCGCAAATTCGAGCAACTCATTGGCGATAGTCCTGCGTTGGAAGCGGTGCTCGAAGGGGTCAAACGGGTGGCGCCGACAAGCTCCACCGTATTGATCCAGGGTGAAACCGGCACTGGCAAGGAACTGATCGCGCGCGCGATTCACAATATCAGCCCGCGATGTGGACGCCCGTTCATCAAGCTGAACTGCGCCGCAATTCCACTGGATCTGCTAGAAAGCGAGCTCTTCGGCCACGAAAAGGGCGCGTTCACCGGGGCTATAGCGCAGAAACTTGGCCGCTTTGAGCTGGCCGATAAAGGTACCCTCTTCCTGGACGAGGTCGGCGATATTCCGCCCCCGCTACAGCCCAAACTGCTGCGTATATTGCAGGAACAGGAATTCGAACGCCTGGGCAGCAGCCGAACACATCAGGTGGATGTTCGGCTTGTAGCTGCCACCCATCGCGACCTGGCGGAGATGGTAAGAAATGGCGATTTTCGCAGCGATCTCTACTTTCGCTTAAATGTATTTCCTGTCCAGTTGCCGCCATTGCGAGAGCGCCGCGTGGACATTCCGGCCCTGGTTGCGCACTTTGTCGAGATTCTTGGCCGGCGGGTGGGCCGGCAGATCGATCATATTCCTGAGGAAACGATGATGGCCCTCTGCTCCTACGACTGGCCCGGCAACATTCGTGAACTGCAGAATCTGATCGAGCGTGCCGTGATCCTGTCCGAATATGGAGTGCTTCCCAATCCTTTGCTATCCGCTGGAACGCAGCGAATCAACGTTTCCCCGGTTCAAACTACTCTGGTAGATTCCGAACGCGCCCTGATTCTGCGCACGCTTGAAGCGGCCAACTGGGTAATCGGAGGACGGGATGGCGCAGCCGCCAGACTTGGCCTGAAGCGCACTACGCTGATTTACAAGATGCAGAGGCACGGGATTTCCCGGGCGTCTTTCGATAACAATCTCGAAATGACCGAGCCGCCTGCGCAGGCGGGTTTGCTGCCGCAGTTGCAGTAACTACGGATAGTGCGTTGTCGCCACTTCGAATGGCGTCAAACATAATTGCGACCAAAACGCGAGACTTGCATCCAAACGCCAACGGCACTTGAAGAGCCTCTAGGAAGATGATCGGCGTCGGCACCCTCGCAGTGGGTGTGCCTCGCAAGTATTTCATCCGGCGGCATGATGTACCAGGCATTCTCGGCTTCGAGCTGATCGGCTTTCTGGAGAACAGCGTACCACTCGCATCTGAGAAACAAAAATGAGTCGTTGCAGGTCACTCAAAAGGAACTGAACGCACCCGGCAGATTGAACACAGGTTCACGGGCAAGCGCCGGCCGGGAGAGTTGGAAAAGCGCACGGGAAGCCATCTTCTTATTGATGGTGTAGTATATTTTCGGGTCAATACCATTAGTCATGATTTTCCGATATTGCGAATCGGAGGTTAGGCCGGATTGTCTCTCTTCCCCAGACAGAAGACGAAAGGCTGCGGCACGGGCAGCCCAGGCTGCAGATGTGCTTTTTGGGGCGCATTGTGTAGCGGGTTGCTCCTTGCCGACACGGCGACTGCGCAGTCTCCGACGAGTATCTTCGCGCCTGCCGCGACGCCGGCACATTCAATTTTCCATCTTTCCATGCTGGTGCTATCCGTCACGCTGGCCATCTTCCTGATCGTTGGCGGATTGTTGCTGTACGCGCTGATCCGCTACCGGCATCGCCCCGGCGATGCGGATCGGGAACCGGCGCAGATTTACGGCAGCAATCAGATCGAGCTCTCATGGACCGTGATTCCCATCCTGATCGTGGTCATGCTCTTTCTCGCCACCACCCGCATCATTCTGCGAACACAGGCGATTCCGAAACCTCAGACCGCGATGGACGTGACCGTGATCGGCCATCAGTTCTGGTGGGAGTATCGTTATCCCAATCTTGGCGTTGTTACGGCCAACGAACTCCACATCCCAGTCAGCGACCCCGCGCATCCGACGCCGACTTATCTCACCATGTCTTCGGCGGATGTGGCGCATAGCTTCTGGGTGCCGCGCCTAGCCGGCAAGACCGATGTGATTCCCAACCGCGTGAACACGATGTGGCTGGACCCGCAGCAAGCTGGTCTTTATCTTGGCCAATGCGCGCAGTACTGCGGCACCCAGCACGCCAAGATGCTTTTACGCATTTATGCCCAGTCTCCAGCGGACTTTGCCGCATGGGCCAACCAGCAGAAGCTTCCCGCGCAGCAGGATTTTGCCGGCAACACCGCCGCGGTGGAAGGCCAGGCTGTCTTCATGCGCAGCGCCTGCATCAACTGCCATGCGATCTCCGGGACGGCGGCCACGGGGCGATTCGGGCCTGACTTGACCCACCTGGCCAGCCGAGACACGATCGCCTCCGGAGCGATTCAGAACAATCCGGAGAATCTTCGCGCGTGGATCGACAATCCAAGCTCAATGAAACCCGGTTGCCTGATGCCGCCGATGCATTTGAATGATCACGATCTGGACGCAATCACCGCCTATCTCACGCAGCTTCGATAACCCTTCAACGGAAAGGGATGCCGGATGAGCACGACTCATGCAGTGGAAGGAATTGACGAGACGCTGGCGACGCAGCAAGGCCGTCCACCGATGAATGTTGTGTACGAGTGGCTGACGACCGTGGATCACAAGAAAATCGGGCTGATGTACATCGCGTACGCTCTCGTTTTTCTTTTGATTGGGGGCGTGGAAGCGATGCTGATACGCATCCAGTTGGCCATCCCCAACAATCACTTCGTCTCACCCCAGGTATTCAACCAGCTTTTCACCATGCACGGCACCACGATGGTGTTTTTTGTCGGCATGCCGGTTCTGTTCGGTTTTGGAAATTACCTGGTCCCGCTGATGATTGGCGCGCGCGATATGGCGTTCCCGCGGCTCAACGCCTTCAGCTTCTGGGTCTCCGCGTTTGCCGGCCTGCTGCTGTACTTCAGCTATGTGGGGGCCAGCGGCCTGTACGCGGCAGGATCGGCGCCGGACGTTGGCTGGTTTGCCTACGCGCCTTTGACCGCGAAGGTATTTTCGCCAGGCCACAGCACGGACTACTGGACGCTGGCAGTGTTTCTCAGCGGCATCGGGTCGATCGGAACGGCGTTGAACATCGTGACCACCATTGTTTGCATGCGCTGCAGGGGCATGAAGATGAGCCGCATGCCATTGCTCGTCTGGCTCTACCTGGTCATGGCCAGCCTGGTCTTTGTGACGGTTAGTCCGCTCACAGCGGCGCAGATTATGCTGACCCTGGACAGATACATTGGCTCTCACTTTTTCGATACGCAGGCCGGCGGATCGGCTGTGCTGTGGATGCACTTTTTCTGGATCTTCGGACATCCCGAGGTCTACGTGCTGGTGCTGCCGGCATTTGCATTTGTCAACGAAATCGTTCCTGTTTTCTCGCGCAAAGCCATCTTCGGCTATCCGGCCATGGTGGCGGCGTCGGTGGGCATCGGCTTCATCAGCCTGAGCGTATGGGCGCACCACATGTTCACGGTGGGGATGGGCGCTGCAGCCAACACCTTTTTCGTCTTTTCCACCATGGTGATTTCCGTGCCGACGGGCATCAAGATATTCAACTGGCTGGCGACCATCTGGGGCGGCAAGGTGATCTTCGCAACTCCCATGTTGTTCTGCGTCGCGTTCCTGTTTCAGTTTCTCGTTGCCGGTCTCACCGGCATCATGCTCTCTGCGGCGCCTTTCGACTGGCAGCTCGGCAACTCCTACTTTGTCGTGGCGCACTTCCACTATGTTCTTGTGGGAGCGATCGTAACCGCGCTGTTTGGGGCCTTGTATTACTGGTATCCAAAGATCACCGGCCGCGTGATGTCCGAGACCCTCGGCAAGTGGCATTTCTGGCTCTTCGTGATCGGCTTTCATCTCACCTTCGACTTCATGCACGTCCCCGGCATGCTTGGCATGCCGCGGCGCATTTACACCTACGAAGCAGGCCGCGGATGGGAAGGATGGAACCTCATCGTCGGTGTCGGAGCCGTATTCCAGGCGGCAGGGATTTTGTGTTTTGTGTACAACCTGATCGAGTCGTATTTTAAGGGCAAAGAGGCGGGGCACGACCCTTGGGATGCGTGGACCCTCGAGTGGTCGACGACCTCTCCGCCGCCGGACTATAATTTTGCCGTTTTGCCCACGGTCAACAGCCGGCGGCCGCTGTGGGATCTGAAGCACCCTGAAGATCCGGATTCGGATTACGAATGATTGACTACGAGTGAGAGACGCTGAATGATGAGAGACGCAGCCGCCATTCCGATTGAATCGACCCTGGAAACGCCCTGGACGCTGCCCTATCGCGGCACCGTGGGCATGGCCTGCCTGATTGTGGCGGAGTCCGCGATCTTCATCATCTTTGTCGTCGCGTATATCTTCTACATCGGCAAGAGCCTTAGCGGTCCCACGCCGGCGCAGGTGCTCGAGTTGCCGATATTCGGCACCGTCTGCCTGCTGTCCAGCAGCATTACCGTGCACTTTGCCGTCGCCGCCGTGCGCAAAGGAATGCTGAGTGCCTGCACGGGCTGGCTCGCAGGCACGGTTTTGCTGGGCTCCATCTTTCTTGCCACCACGGCGCGCGAGTGGTACCACCTGATTCACGACGAAGGCCTGACCATCCAGACCAATCTCTTCGGAACCACCTACTACTCGCTGGTGGGCCTGCACGCCACGCACGTCGTGGTGGGCCTGCTGATGCTTGCGCTGGTGCTTGCGTTCTCGTTGTTTGGCCTGGTGAATGAGACGCACTCGGAAAAGCTCGAGACGTTGTCGCTCTACTGGCACTTCGTCGACGCCGTGTGGGTGGTCGTTTTTACGGTGGTCTATGTTTTGGGCAGATAGAGTGCGGAAAGGAGGAGCATGAAGCAGCACGACAGTGTCGATGGTGTCGGTCTTGACGGTGTCGTTCTTCCGGTCCCAACCCCGTGGCCCATGGTGCTCGCGCTGGGCATCTCGCTCACGATCGCAGGCATGGTGACGCACTGGGTCATCAGCCTGCTCGGTGTCGTGCTGGTTGTTCGCTCGGCGACGGGGTGGTTCTTTGAGGTATTGCCCCATGAGCATCACGCCACAGTCCCGGTTCAAGCCGAAGAGATCACCATTTCCAGCACGCGCACGACCCGCGCACAGCTACCGATCGATGAAAGACATCGCAAGATGATTCCCATCGAGACGTTCAGCATCGCCGCAGGCGTCAAGGGCGGCATCGTCGGCGGCATTGCGATGGTTGTGCCCGCGACGACCTTCAGCCTGCTCAAATACCACAGCCTGTGGTATGCGGTGAATCTGCTGGCTGCGGGCGGCTTTGTCAGTTGGGCGGGCCAAAGCAACGAATTCCTGGCCCAGTTTCATCTCCTGGGCCTGCTGGCCGCGTTGGGCATCCACGCCCTCACTTCCGTGCTGATCGGGCTGCTCTATGGCGCCATGCTGCCCATGTTTCCGCGCAAGCCGATTCTCACCGCCGGCTTCATCGCGCCGTTTCTGTGGACGGGAATTCTCTACTCGGCGCTGGGCGTGATCAGCCCGATCCTGAACGAACGCATCGACTGGCTTTGGTTTGTAATCTCGCAAATCGCCTTCGGCCTGGTCTGCGGCTTTGTCGTGAACCTGCAGGTCAAGGTGCGGACGCCGCAGTTTCGCGCCTTGCCGTTTGCCGTTCGCGCCGGCCTGCACAGCGATCAACCCCATGGCGATTCATCCACCCTGAAAGTCCCGTCCCCACCGGAAGAGAAAGATCGATGAATTACGCTCCTCGAATTCGGACGGCCTTTTGTGCTCTTCTGCTGCCTGCGGCCTGCATGGCTCTCGCCGGCTGCAGCCGCATACCGGGCCGCCCCGGACCAGGACCGGAGGTCGTCCGTCCTGAACAGATCGTCGACTTCCCTACCCTCTATAAACAGAACTGCGCTGCCTGCCACGGAGAGAACGGCAGGAACGGCGCGGCCATCTCGCTTGCCAATCCGGTATACATCGCGCTGGCCGGAGAAACTCACCTGCAGAACGTGATTGCCAATGGCGTTCCCGGCAAGCTGATGCCTCCTTTCGCCGCCAGCGCCGGCGGCACGTTGACAGACGGCCAGGTGACCGCGCTGGCGCAAGGAATCGTGCAGCAATGGGGGAACCCGAACGCTCTGACAGGACAGAATCCTCCGCCCTATCTCGCCACTTTGCCCGGCAATGCCGAACATGGACTTCAGGCCTACCAGGTTTTTTGCGCTCGATGCCACGGCGCCAGTGGCGAAGGCGGACCCGCCGATGGAAGTCCCAACTCCACCAAGGGCAAGCTGGGTTCCATCGTCGATCCATCGTATCTTGCGCTCATCAGCGACCAGAACCTGCGCAGCATCGTTGTTGCAGGACGGCCCGACGAAGCCATGCCCGACTGGCGCGCCGACGGCGCGCAGCCGATGCCCCCAAAACCAATGACAGACCAACAAACTACCGACATTCTCGCCTGGCTGGCCTCGAAGCGCGTCGCCGATCCGGGCCAACCGTATTCCACGCATCCTTAGAAAGAAAGTGAAACGGTGACGCGTGAACCAATGTCTTCAAAAATGGAGACCACAACATGGAACAGGACGCAATGAACCCGAGTGAGCCTCTCTCCACAGTCGATCAAACCACCACGGCCGAGCCCGCGACGAATCCCAACCGGGCCGGCCATTCGCGCCGCGTTTTTCTTTTCAAGCTTTCTCTGCTGCTGAATGGAGCGGTCGGCGCCGTTCTGGCTGTGCCCATCCTTGGCTATCTCCTGGGGCCTGCGCTAAAGAAGAGTTCCAGCGAAGACTCGTGGATCAACCTTGGCCCGCTCAGCAATTTTCCCGAGGGCGAAACCCGCCTTGTAGACTTCCGCAATCCGGTGACTACTCCATGGGACGGGCAGACCGGCAACATTCCCTGCTGGGTCCGCCACGTCTCCGGAAATGACTTCCAGGTCTTTGCCATCAACTGCGCTCATCTCGGATGCCCGGTCCGCTGGTTTGCGCAATCCAGGCTCTTCCTCTGCCCCTGCCACGGGGGCGCCTACTACGAGGACGGATCGCGCGCCTCCGGTCCGCCAGAGCGCGGCCTCTTTGTGTACACGCACAGGATTATTGCAGGCAGCCTGATGATCAGCGCTGGCAAAATGCCCACGCTGGCAGCCGGCAACTGCACCAGGCCGCCGGGCAGACAGGCCCTCACCCAGATTCAAACCAGCCCCGCTGCAATGGATGCACACGCGAAAGAATCGAAAAGCGCGGAAGACTCTCAAGCGAGGACCCACTCATGGCCAGCCTGAAGAAACGCGCCATCGATCTCTACAACTGGTTCGAGCACAGGCTGGGACTGGGCACGCCGGCAATCGAAGCAGCCGAACACGAGGTCCCAGCCAGCACGTCAAGCTGGTGGTATGTGTTTGGCAGCGCGGCCACAGTCATTCTGGTCCTTCAGGTGGTCACCGGCATTCTGCTCGCGCTGGTCTACGATCCCGCCGCCAGCCATGCGTGGAGCAGTCTCGAATTCCTAGACCACAATGTCAGGCTCGGCTGGTTTCTGCGCGCCATGCACGGCTGGGGCTCCGATTTCATGGTGGCCATCGTGCTCATTCACCTGGTGCAGGTCTTTTTCTTTGGCGCATACAAATTCCCTCGCGAACTCACCTGGATCATCGGCGTCTTCCTGCTGCTGCTCACCCTCGGCATGGCCTTCACCGGCCAGGTTCTCCGCTTCGATCAGGACGCCTACTGGGGACTGGGCATCGGCGCTTCCATCGTTAGCCGCGTGCCCTTTGTCGGCGGTGCGCTGGTAGACCTCATGCTGGGCGGACCGATCATTGCCGGACCGACGCTGTCGCGGTTTTTCACCCTGCACGTCTTCGTCATTCCCGGCATCCTGCTCGCAATGGTCGGCCTGCACCTGTGGATGGTGCTGCGCCTGGGCATCAACGAGTGGCCCATGCCCGGCCGCCTGGTCAACAAGAAGACCTACATGCAGGAGTACCACAACCTCACGAAGAAAACCGGTATCCCGTTTGTGCCCGACGCCGCCTGGAAGGACGCCGTCTTCGCCGCCGCAATCATGCTCGCCATCATGGCCTGCGCGCTGTGGTTTGGGCCCTTCGGCCCCACCGGCCAGCCCGACCCAACCATCATCCAGACCGCGCCCAAGCCCGACTTCGCATTTCTCTGGATCTACGCCGTGCTGGCCTACCTGCCGCCCAGCATCGAAACTCCGGTAATGTTCATCGCGCCCGTTCTCGTCATCGGCGCCATGCTGTTGCTTCCGCTGGTCTCCGGCGAAGGTGAAAAACATTGGTCGCGCCGCCCGGTGGCCGTGCTGATGGTTGCGGTCATCGCTGTCACCCTGGGCGCCTTCACCCGCCTGGGCATGTATACACCCTGGAGCCCGGTGATGAACGCCTGGACCAGCGATCCAATTCCAGAGGCTGCCCTGAAGGACCGCACCCCGCTTGAACGAGAAGGGGCACTCGTCCTGCAAAACAAGCAGTGCCGTAATTGCCACTCCATCGGCGGCGCCGGCGGCATGCGTGGTCCGGCCCTCGACTTCATCGCATCGCACATGACCGAAGATCAGATTATCCGCCAGGTGCTGCAAGGCGGCGGAAACATGCCCGCTTACGGAAACGCGCTCAACCCCGCGGAGACTACTGCGCTGGTGCATTTCCTGCTCACGCTGCGCGGAGGCAATCTAACCCCGGCAATCGATGCCTCGCGGAAACTGGCTTTAAGCAGCGAGCAGTCTCCTGCGCCGCCCAGGCCACCGTTACCCGGCGGACCCTAGCCTTGCATCTCGACCCTCCCCATGCCTCCTGAATACCAAGCCATCTTCGATGACTGGTCGCCGCCGGTCTTCCTCACCACCATGGTGCTGCTTTCTGCCATCGTTTACATGCGGGGCTGGCTCGCCATCCGCAAGACTCGGGCCGCACAGTTCTCCGCGGGCAGGCTGGCGGCATTTTTTCTGGGCCTCGCCACGCTCTGGCTGGCCATCGGTTCGCCGATGGATGGCTTTGCCGACGCGCTTCTCAGCGCCCACATGGTGGAACATCTGCTCCTGATGTCGTTTGTTCCCCCACTTCTGCTTCTTGGCGACCCGCAGGTCCCGCTGCTGCGCGGCCTTCCCCGCATACTCACCGTCCGCCTGTTGGGGCCTCTGTTTCGCCTGAAAGCCCTCCGCACATTGGGCCGTTTCCTCACCACGCCAATTGTCGCGTGGCTGGCAATGAATCTCTTCTTTCTCGGCTGGCACGTACCCGCTGCTTACGACTTCGCTCTGGAACACGAACGCTGGCACGACTTCGAGCACATCTGCTTTCTCGGTTCGTCCATTCTCTTCTGGTGGCCGCTCATCCGCCCCTGGCCCACGAGCGCCCGCTACCCAGGCTGGTACATGGTTCCCTATCTCGTCGGAGCGGACATCGTGAACACGGTGCTTTCTGCCTTCCTCGCCTTCTGCGACCGCCCTGTCTACAGCTACTACCTGAAGCAACCAAATCCCTTTGGCATAGCGCCCATGTCGGACCAGGTTATCGGTGCGGTCATCATGTGGGTTATCGGTTCAATGGTCTTTCTGATCCCCGCGGTCCTCATAACCATCAGACTCCTGCAGCAGGACTCGAAACTTCATTTATAGGGAAAATGGAAGCCTCAGGTCTTGATGAAGCAAGCGCCTTGACATCCGGCTGAGCCAGGTTGGAAGCGGGTCGAAGTCGGATCAAAAGCGGTATCCCGGTTTGAGTTCGCAGCGGTATACGGTTGTATTTTCCGGATCTGCGTCGGTCCTGGTTGTGCAGTCGGCCCAACTCAGGTAGAGCTCCGGACCAAGAGGAAACACCATCGACATGCCATCGACGTCGGCCTCGATGCTGACCCCTTCCTGCGTCGGCGGCAGGGTGAAGTTGAGCGCACGGCCGAAGATAACAGGGTACGACAAACGTACATTGGAACCGATGGCAGCGTGAAAGACCTCAGCTTCCAAGAGAAACGTTGCCGTGTCCGACCAGTCCGTGGCGGATACGGTTATGTTGCGAGCGCCATCGGCGAAGCCGCTCGAATCGATCCGCGTGAAAGGACAAGGCCCAGCGATGCAGGAGGCTCTCACCCCGCGAAACTCGTTATCGGGACCAGCGTCCAAAGATGCGGAGCCTGTGGAAGCCTTCCAGATTCCGTTCGGCGAACAGGGGGGCTGACCGTTGCAGGGGACGTTTCCCTTGTTGACTACCTGGAACGTCTTGACGGCGCTGCCGATGTTTGCGTTGGTCTGGGTGTTGACCGTATAGCGAACACGAATGTGGGAGACCACGGACTCCGCACCGCCGGCATTGGCCGCGGAGGGTGATGGGCCGGGTGTCATGGCCGCGATGTATAACTTTCTGGTTGCCAGCCGAATGCCGGGCTGCACCTCCAGGTCGAGAGGTTCATATCCGGGATTGCGAAAGCTCAGCTTGACCGTTCGGCTCGGCCAGCCGACTCCCGGAAGGGTGATCTTGAAATATCCGGAAGCGTCCGATCGGGCATTGGCGCTGTTGACTCCGTCCCACGCCGCAACCGCAGCATCGGCAATCGGCAGCTCCTTTCGAGTGTCCTCGTCGTGGCGGACTACCGCACCTTCAATCGTGATCGACCCCGGTCTCCAGTGATGGATTCCCAGTGCAACCGCGACGGCCGCCACGGCGACTGCAACTGCGACGATGGTCCAGACCACAGCCCTTCTTCGTCTCACGCCGGTTTCACCCACATATAGATGATTGGACGCGTCTTTGATGCGATGTGCTGCCCACACTTGCTCAACCTCCGGGGACTTTTCCGCATCTAATCAACAGATCCGGAAATCGGGTTCGGACGGGTAAGCGTGCGAAGACCGGGCGGTCGTGCGCCGGCATCAATATGCCGGATCAATATGCCCGGATCAATGGACCGGTCGAATGGAACGAATGGATCGAATGAAAAAGCCGGGAATCAACAAAAACAAAATAATAATTGACCCAAGAGAGGAGAGAAGCTCCCGCCGCAGGCTGCTGCGTCAAATGGCCGGTATCTCTCTAGGGCTGCCGTTCGTTCAGTGGCCGGCGCTTTCCCTTCTGTCCCAGGCAACCCCACGACAGAGAACGCTGCCGCACGCCAGCCCCGCGGCTCCGCCCGAGCCGACCTCGCTTTCGCCGCAGGACGAACAATTTCTGGAGGAGGTGGAGCACGCCGATTTTCTCTTTTTCTGGGAGCAGGGCAACCCATCGACTGGATTGATCAAGGACCGCTGCAATGTTCGCGTTAAGGACACGAGCAGTGCCGCAAGCATCGCGTCGACAGGCTTTGGACTGACTGCCATTTGCATTGGAGAGAAGCGTGGTTATGTGAGCCGCGCCGAGGCGCGCTTGCGCGTGCTCCAGTCGTTGTCGTTTCTATGGCACAAACTTCCCACTCATCGCGGCTTCTTCTATCACTTTGCCAACATCAACACCGGCGAAAGAATGTGGGATTCCGAGGTTTCGTCCGTGGATACGACGATTCTGCTGTGCGGTATCCTGACCTGCCGCCAGCATTTTCAGGACCAGACCATCTCGGAGCTGGCGCACGCCATCTTCGATCGCGTTGAGTGGACCTGGCTGGCTGAGGACACCACGCTGCTGTCGCACGGATGGACCCCTGAACTGGGCTTTATTCCCTCCCGGTGGGATCTCTACAGCGAGTTGATGATGATGTATCTGCTGGGCATGGGGTCTTCCTCTCACCCCCTCAACAGCGACGCCTGGTTCGCATGGAAGAGAACCGTGTTTGAATACGATGGACTGCGCTATATCGGCTCGTTCGCTCCGCTTTTTGTGCATCAATACTCGCAGGCCTGGTTCGATTTCCGCGGCAAGCGCGATCGCTATGCAGACTACTTCCAGAACTCGATTATTGCCACCGACGTGCATCGCCGTTTCTGCGTGGAGCTTAACGCGCAATTTGTCGACTACACCAACGCGCTCTGGGGCATCACCGCCTCCGACTCTGAAAAAGGCTATGTCGCCTGGGGCGGCCCGCCGGCCACGGGCCCGATCGATGGAACCATCGTCCCCGCCGCGACTGGAGGCTCGTTGCCGTTCCTACCGGATGCGACGATGCGGGTCTTGAGAACCATCCACGACCACTACCCCAAGGCCTGGAGCCGCTATGGCTTTGTGGATGCCTTCAACCCATTGACAGACTGGTACGACACTGACGTAATCGGAATCGATACCGGAATCACCATGTTGATGGCGGAAAATGCCCGCACCGGGTTCGTCTGGGAGACCTTCATGAAAAACCCCGAGGCCCAACTTGGCATGGCCAAGGCAGGCTTTAACAGCTATGGCGCCGCGACTCCCTAACTGCTTCGAACCTTGCGGCGACGGTCTATTGGGCGGCGAATGGGCCGATCGCAACCGCATCTGTCGATGGTCCCGGACGGGGTGCGAGATCCGCTTTGCATCGAGGGCACACAACGATCTGTG
>Ga0182024_10008512_pt1 | contig 21588 bp, 19 predicted proteins | sample P32metaG_FD_120480 | JGI IMG/M metagenome (GOLD analysis project Ga0182024, IMG submission 120480) | Permafrost microbial communities from Stordalen Mire, Sweden - P3-2 metaG (Illumina Assembly) | ecosystem: Environmental > Terrestrial > Soil > Wetlands > Permafrost | place: Sweden: Stordalen...
AGAGAGGAGGCGCCGCTAACCTCTGCGTTCGAGGAACCCGGAATCAGCTCAACGCGACTTTCGTTGATCGCCGAGCGCGAGATTCACTGATTGCAGATCGCGGGGTTCGGTGAGAGCGCACAGATGGGACCACCCTTCCGGAGACCCGGCTCTCCGCATTGCCAGCGTCAGTGTGGTGATGATGACTGGCACCGCCGTCATGGTCAAGAGCGTCGACTAAGTAGGCAGATGAAGGTCCACCCAAGGTACGGTCACGTTGCTGGGGACGTTCAAGACCGAACCTCCCTCATGCCTTACTTTGACGGAGGCGGCGCATCAACTTTGGCCCCCTCAGTACGCTCGCTTGTCGCCCTCGCTGCTGGCTCTTGGGCACCATGACCATCGCAACCGGATGGCACCGCGTACGTCGCTTCCAAGCGGAGATGGACGAGGGACGTCAAACGCGCCTTGGACGTCTTGGTTTCTCCGCGGCCGAAGAGGCTGCCCTCTCAGCGCTCCATATGCGCAACTTTATGTAGCGCCCGCGACCTCCACACTATGGATAAATCACCCTGCCAATGCCTCCGATCTCGCAAAACACGGTCGGGTCCGACCTCCGGCACGGCATCAGGGCTTGCCCTCTCGAGCCTGACGATACGGTGCGCGGGTAAAGAAGCACTCTAGGGCCGTTAGCCGCGCTGGCGGAGGTGGACGGGAATCGAACCCGCCGGACGAGCGTGATTCGTCCCACCCGCTTTGAAGGCGGAGAGGCCCACCAGGTACCTTGACACCTCCGGTTGCAGCGTATCTCTACTCGGTGATCCGATCAACCGCAAGAGCGACACAACGGATCATTCATCTAACAATCAACTCGGCTCCTCTGTAGCTCACGAATTCACCAATAACGGGGTTATTTGGAAGTTCACGAGCAACTAACAACCCACCCGAAGTCTGTGCATCTGCAAGTGAGAGCAAATCCCGATCGGACCGTTCCGATATAAGGCGAGGCCGAATCCAGGAGAGGTTCCTGATGCTCCCTCCTGGGATAAAGCCCTCGTCCAGTGCCCTCTGAGCGCCGTCGAGGTACGGCACGTCGTCCGCATTGACAATTGCAGTTACCCCGCTGGCTCGTGCCATCTTGAAGAGGTGTCCAAGCAGCCCGAACCCAGTTACGTCGGTGGCGGCCCGAGCCCCAGCGGCTACGGCAGCGTGTGCCGCATCCTTATTCAACTTGGCCATTGTCTCAATCGCCTCAGTAAAGATCTCCCCCGTCACCTTATGTCGATTGTTGAGGAAGCCGAGGCCAAGCGGTTTAGTCAAACTGATAGCGTCGCCAGGAACAGCAGCGTCGTTGCGTAGTAGACGTTCAGGCTCCACAAGCCCAGTTACGGCTAATCCGTAAAAGGGAGTCGTGGCCTGAATACTATGGCCACCCCCAACGAGGCAACTCGCTTCGACAGCGATCTCGCGTCCTCCACGGAGTACTTCTGCTGCGATATCATACGATAACCGGTCAACAGGCCAAGCAAGCAGGTTAAGCGCCACTATGGGCTCTCCGCCCATTGCGTACACATCGGAAAGGGCATTGGCTGCCGCAATCCTTCCCCACTGAAAGGGATCATCAACGACCGGTGGAAAGAAGTCCGTCGTAGTGACGATTGTCGCGCCGTTTTCCATCTGCACAACCGCTGCATCATCACCGAATTCAATCCCGCAAAGAAGGTGCGCATTTACACCAAGGGAGGCGTTTACAGCCTTCTCACCGAACGCATCGGCAAGAAGAGCTTCGAGTTCAGCGGCCGGAATTTTGCATGAACAGCCGCCCCCAGTCGTGAGCTCTGTCAATCGAGGAGATTGCGAATGAGACTTCATCGGATCCACAGCCTCACAGTTCTCCACCGTCAGGGAGTTTTCCCGTGTGGACATCGCTGACCTCAAGGGCTTTCCTTGCCCGAAGGGTACATGATCTGCCCCAAGCTCGCGCGGGTGTGTCTCGTTGTTGTCCATTGTCAGAGGATCCCGTGAGTGGCAATCCTCAGATCCTGATAGCAATCCCAAGCGCAACCATCCCTCCTCTCCGATTTGCAGCTCAGATTTAGAGGCTCGGGCTAAACGATTCATGCAACTGCCATGTCTCCGGCGTTTTCGCAAGGTCGTGCTTGAAACTCGATTGGTCGGGCCAGTGTCCCTTATCCAGTAGAGTCGAACATCTCGTCGAGCGACTTTCCAGCGCGATTCGACTCCTTCATGTAGTTCCATTTCATGAGGTACGAATCTCGACCCGAGTGCCGAAACTGATGGCGACTTTCAAGGCAACACCGAGGGCTCGGTCAAGGTCTTCCCAAAGATCCTCAAGATCTTCACAGCCGACGCTTAGTCTTACGAGAGAGGGCGGCGAATGGTCGCCGTGCCATTTGGCGCGTCGCTCCATCGATGACTCAATCCCACCAAGGCTCGTGGCATGGACTATGAGTCGGGTGGAGCGCACCGCGGCTTCCGCCGCGCTAGCACCACCGCACAGTTCGAAGGCGATCATGTTCCCAAAACCATCCATTTGACTTCTTGCCCGTTCGTGCCACCGGTCGTCTGGGAGCCCCGGATACCTGACACGCTCGACTGCTGGATGCAACATGAGGCGATGCGCCAACCTTCCCGCGTTGGCCTGTGCTTGCTGAAAACGAAGAGGCAGCGTGCGGATGCCTCTTAAAGCAAGGAAGGCTTCCATCGGGCCGGGAATCGCGCCAGCCATTGATCGATGGCGACGGAGGCCAACGCACAAGTCCGATCCGAGAGCTGAAACCGCGGCACCCATCACCACGTCAGAATGTCCCGCAAGTAGCTTTGAGACGCTGTGGACTACCAAGTCAGCGCCCAATCCGAGTGGCCTTTGCCCAAGCGGCGACATGTATGTATTGTCGACCGCCACACGAACACCGACCGAATGCGCCGCCTCACAAAGCGTCGGGATATCAGCAATATCGAGCTTGGGATTGGTCGGTGACTCGATCCAAAGAAGATCCGCGCCTTTACAGGCAGCAACCGTGGCATCGGTGTCGGCGATGTCAACAAGGCGAACGTTCCATCGACCACTGACCGCTGCTTCTAGTAAACCCCGCGTACCGTAGAATCCATCTTGAGGCAACACGATGGCTCCGCCAACGGGCACCTGCTCGAAGACCGCCGCTACAGCCGCCATTCCCGAGGCAAAGCTCACGGCGATGCCGCCTTCAAGGGCGCCGATGACCTCTTCTAGCGCTTGCCAAGTGCTATTGCCGTCTCGTCCATAGGCAATGGGGCCATCTGCGTGGAGTGTCGAAGCAAAAGCAACGGGCTGGTTCAGGGGCAGGCCTGGCTCACGGCTCGGGCGGCCTGCGACGATCGCCCGCGTTGATGCCGCCCATGCAACCTCAACCAATTCAGACCTCGGCGGAGGCGAGAACGGCGAGCGTGGTTCTTGGGAGCGATCAATCAATCCAATGAGCCCCCGAGACGGCAGTTGTCGTCGGTTCTTCTCACCGTGAGTCAGATTACCTCAATCAAATCCCTGCCGAGAATTAGCCATCTCAGTCGCGTTGGATTGTATCGTGAGTTCGCAACCTCCGCACTGGTTACACGTGGCAATGGAGGACTGCTCCCACTCCCACCCATTTCCACCCAGTTCAGGTTCGTTATTCAGGCCTTCTTCTGAAGCATGCGCCGGTGGCGGCGCTAAGCTCGGTTGAGTGACAGGCCGACCTCCGTCCGTCGACCACCTTGCCAACCAGTTGGCAGGCAGCGGGCTCCCGCACCGATTGTTAGTCGGCGTAGCGCGCTCCGCCATTGCTGGCGCGAAAGCGAGTGGCGAGCCCTATTCGGCGCTTGACCGTGCTCGCGTCGAAGTAGCCGCGATAAGGCGACGTCTGCTTCAGCCGGTCATCAACGCGACCGGCGTCCTGTTACACACCAACTTGGGACGCGCTCCGGTTTCTGTGGTTCGTGATGCTGGTTATACGAATCTCGAATTCGACCTTAGTTCCGGTGTTCGAGGCAGCCGGTTTGCCCACGCGGCGGAGCTCATCGCAATGGTGACTGGCGCGGAGGCGGCGATAGTCGTCAACAATGGCGCAGCAGCGATCCTCCTGGCCCTGACCGCACTCGCGGCAGGGCGCGAGGTCATTGTCAGCCGGGGCGAGCTCATCGAAATTGGCGGTGGGTTCCGGATTCCCGAGATCCTCACCTCGTCTGGAGCGAACATGGTGGAGGTTGGCACTACGAACCGCACTCGGTTGGACGACTATACCAAGGCGTTAACAGAACGGACAGCGCTGATACTAAAGGTACACACCTCCAACTACCAGATAATTGGATTTGCGGAGACGACGAGAATCGGAGACCTCGCGCAGCTCGACGTTCCAGTCGTTGCGGACCTAGGATCGGGGTTGCTCGACGCAGGCTGTCCTTGGCTGGATGGCGGACCACCGACGTGGTTACGCGACGAACCGGCCGTCCGTCAGACTATTTTAGCTGGCGCGTCGGTCGTAACATTTAGCGGTGACAAGCTTCTGGGTGGACCTCAAGCTGGTGTTGTGGTGGGTCGTGCCGATCTGATCGAACGTTGCCGGTCACACCCGCTCGCTCGGGCCTTGCGTCCAGGAGGCCTGATCCTCGAGATCCTGCAAGACGTAGCGTTGGCATACCTACGTCGAGATGCAGGGCAGACTTTGCCGGTTTGGCGCATGGCCACGGCGCCGCTTGCCGACTTGCAGTGTCGAGCGGAGAACGTGGGCATCGGTGAGGTCGTTGAGTGCTTCTCGACCATGGGCGGCGGTACGCTCCCAGGTGTACCCATCCCCTCCGCCGGCATCGCCATGAAGGGCGATATAACCGAGGCATTGCGAGCAGCGTCGCCTCCAGTGGTCGCCAGAGTCAGCGAGGGTCGCACCATCTGCGACATGAGGACCGTCCTACCTGAGCAAGACCTGCAGTTGGCAAACGCACTTGTTCAATGAGGGTCATTGCCACCGCCGGGCATGTCGACCACGGAAAGTCGACTCTCGTGACGGCTCTAACCGGAACAGACCCAGATCGGTGGGATGAGGAAAAGGTGAGGGGCTTGACAATCGACCTTGGTTTCGCCTCGACGAGACTACCCTCAGGCGCTGAAATCAGCTTTGTGGACGTGCCCGGGCATGGCAGGTTCGTCACAAATATGCTTGCAGGAGTGAGTGCCGTCGATGCCTGTCTATTCGTCGTAGCTGCGACCGACGGATGGAAAGCACAATCAGAAGAGCATTTTCGCATCCTTGAATTGCTCGGCATCTCCCGTGGCTTGGTAGCACTCACAAAAGTGGGCGGACTGGATGAGGAACTTTGCCAGTTTGCTGCGTTGAAAGTGCATGAGCACTTGGAAGGATCCTTTCTGGCTGGTGCTGAGATGGTGTTCGTCGATGTCCTTGCCAACATCGGAGTTGACGAATTACGATCCGCGTTAGATCGCCTAGTCGCCGCAACCCCAGCGGCCGCAGACCGGGGCCGACCCCGCCTGTGGGTAGACCGCTCCTTCGCCGTGCGCGGTGCGGGAACAGTCGTAACGGGGACCCTTATTGATGGGCCGTTGTCCCTAAACGACAAAATAGCGCTCGAACCCTCAAATCGCACGGTGCGCGTTCGCTCTCTGGAGACTCACCACCGGAGCCTCCAGAAAGCGGAGCCGGGTAGACGGTTGGCAGTCAACCTCGCTGGTATCTCGCACCACGAGGTGCTTCGAGGACATGTATTGGTCCGACCCGAGCAGTGGCACCGAACTCGCGTGATTGACGCTTCGCTGCACGTGCTCGCTTCAGTTGAGCAACCACTAACGGCCCGCGGTGCCTTTGCGGTCTATATCGGCTCTGGGGATTTTCCCGCTCGCCTCCGAATCATCGGCGGCAGTCGGGCGATCAACCCCGGTCACGACGGCGCTGTCCGGTTGTGGCTCCGTGGCCAGGTACCTCTGCCCCTGCTCCCTGGGGACCACTATGTTCTGCGCGAGCTCGGGCGCAGTCAGACTGTCGGCGGAGGCACCGTCCTTGATGTCGATCCGATCGTCAGTTTGTTACGGGCTACGCCCGACACATCCCGTGAGCGCATCGTGAGGGAGCGTGGATGGATCGAAGCTGACAAGCTAGAAAGACTTACCGGTCAGCGTTCAGCTCCAACCATAGGTCGCATCGTCATGACTCCGACAATGCTGAAAGCTATCCGTCAAGAGATTGTCGACGCAGCCCGCGCTGGCGCCGAAGCGGGGGCCGATCTGGCATCGCTGTCGGCGATCCATAGAATCGTGCTTGCTGAAGGCGTACCAGGCGTTACTATCGTGAACGGGCGCTTGACCAAAGTCCAGCAGCGCAGCGGCAGCCTGAGTCCGGAGGCCAGCCGGATGCTCGCGCTGCTCGATGCCCATCCTTGGGCTCCGCCGGTAACGCCTATTACTGACCGGGCAGCGCTGCGAGAACTCGAACGGCAACACTTGGCCGTCCAGATTGGGGAGCTTTGGTTCTCGACTACCGCTATCGATGCCGCCGTGGCGGTGGTCAGCGACCTCCTGGATACTCTCCGGGAAGGGTTTAGCGTTGCTGCCGCCCGAGTGGCCTTAGGCACTACCCGAAAGTATGTGCTTCCATTGCTTGCCTACCTCGACGCCAGTGGCGTGACCCGGCGAAAAGGAGATCTCCGCATCGCGGGCCCCCGGATGGCTCGCAGCAGACAACGACCGTGAGCCATCCCTTTCCTGTTGTTGGATCCTGAAGGGCACCAAACTACGATCGGAGCCTGAGCTGGCATTACTGGTCGCCGTCGGGCATCATCCGCCGTGGTGAAGGGCACCAAGACCACGATCGGGGCCCTGAGCAGGCCTTTTTTCGCCGACGTCGGGCAACATCCCGCCGTGGCCTTCTCCCTGTCGATGCCGAATACTCATCAGTCCAGTTCATGCCATGAGCCGGTACTCGTTGATGAGTCCTCGGAGGATCTCCGTTCGTCGTAATCGCTTCGGGTGCGGATCGTGGATCGAAGCCGGCATTGGCCCTAGGCACTGTGGAGCCCGCTGATCCAGAGTGCGAGGCGGATGGTGTGCGTTGTAGTGAGCGAGGTACCGGCCAGGACCTCCTCGAGATGACGTCGACCGAGGATGAGAAACCGGTCGAGACACTCTCGGCGGACGGTGCCCACCCACGAATTGTTCGGTGAACGCGTTCACCCGAGGGCTCGAATCGAGGTCTTGACGATACGGGTGCCCTCGGAGCGGAACACCTCGTCGAAGCCGACGGTGAACTTCGTTTCTCGATCCGCCGATCAGGAACTGGGCCGGTCAAGTACCCTCGGCCAGTACGAAGGACAGGTGCGGGCCTGCTGGGTGACCCACTCCCCCGCTGGGTTGGCGGTGATGCCCCGAGAGGTAGATCCGCCGGGTGTCGATCTCGATGAAGAACTGCGGTAGAGCCCCGGCCAAGGGCCTGATCCTTCACTCGGACCGTGGAAGGCAACCCAGCCTATACGAGTGCCGACTATGGCCAGCTAGCCCGCCACAACGGCGTGGTGCTGTCCATCGGGCGCAAGGGAGATTGCTGGGACAACGCCGTGGCCGAGAGCTTGGGGCAGAGGCACGCTTCGGGGACGGCGGTGCGATCGACATTCGTCAGATCGGGACAGCTGAACACCTCCTGTGTGCACTCGACAACAGTCTCGAGTTGCTGTCGGCCATACTGGCCAGCGAGGCGTCATGAGAATCGACCGCCTTGATCTCGATCGCTTCGGCTGTTTCACAGGATGTTCTCTCGATTTGTCGGCCCCAGGAACCCACGTCATAGTCGGGCACAACGCGGCCGGAAAGATCACGGCAATGGCTGCGATCCGTCAGCTCTTCTTCGGGATCTCAGCCCGCAGCTCGCACGCCTTCAACCATGCGTCTCGCGACCACCGCATCGGGGCACTGCTGCGCAGTGATTGTGGTGAATTGCTGGAGATCGCTCGGGTCAAGCGGCAGGCCGACACCCTTCGCGACGGCAGCGACAACGTACTCGACGAGTCGGTATTCACAAGGCTGATTCATGGAATAGACGCGGACGTCTTCGCCAGATTGTTCACCGCCGGGCACGAAGAGATCGCCAGCGGGGGCCACAAGTTGCTTACCAGCGACGGCGAGCTTGGCCGCGCTCTGTTCAGCGCAAGCCGCGGTTCGGCCGATATCAATGCGGTGCTCTGAATCGGCCCGGGTTTCCTAGAGACTCGGTTGTCTGTCAAGCGACCAGATCTTCTGGCTTGGTCTGACCGTGGTAGTTGTCCTCCAGCTCTGCCGGTGGGATCTTGCCGATCTCGTTGTGGATGCGGCGCTGATTGAACCAATCGACGTAGGTGAGCGTGGCCCGCTCGACGTCGTCGACGTTCTTCCAGGCCCCGGGCGCCGGTGGATCAGCTCCGTCTTGTAGAGGCCGTTGTAGCTCTCGGCCAGGGCATTGTCGTAGGAGTCCCCGCGACTTCCCACCGAGTTGACCACGCCGGCCTCGGCCAGGCGCTCGGTGTAGCGGATAGAAAGGTATTGCCTTGCACGCCGCGGTCGCTGTGGTGGATGAGTCAGTCAAGGCCGACGTCACCGCGTGCGTAGATGGCCATCTCCAGGGCGTCGAGGACCAGGTCACTACGCAGCGACGTCGAACACTGCCAGCCGACGACGAACCGGCTGAAGACATCGATGACGAAGGCGACGTAGACCCAACCGGTGTGAGTCTTCACGTAGGTCAGATCGGCCACCCACAGGCGGTTGGGCGCGGCGGCCACGAACTGGCGGTCGACGAGGTCGCTCGGTCGATCGAGTGTCTCGTCACCGACGGTCGTGCGCTTCCATTGCCTTCCGCGCCTGGCACCGACCAGCCCCAGATCGCCCATGAGGCGCTCAACGGTGCAGCGGGCTACATGGGGACCCTCCCTGTTCAGCTGCGTCCAGACCTTGTCGGCCCCGTAGACGTCGAGGTTCTCGGCGTGCACCCGGGCGATCTCGACCTTCAACGCCTCGTCCCGGACGGACCGGGCCGACGGCGGGCGGGCCTTGGTGGCGTAGAACGTGGCGGGAGCGAACTGCAGGGCTTTGCAGATCGGCTCGACTCCCCATCGATGCCGGTAGGCGTCGATGAACCGGACTACCTCTTCGTTTGACCGTCGAGCTCGGTCGCAAAGAAAATCGACGCCGTCTTCAGGATCTCGTTGGCCCGGCGCAGTTCTTTGACCTCACGCTCGAGCGCCTTCAGCTGCTGGCGCTCGTCGCTGGTGAGCCCGGGACGGAAGCCACCGTCGATCTCGGCTCGCCGCACCCACTTGCGCAGCGTCTCTGGGGTCATGCCCAGCTTCGTGGCGACCGAGGTGATGGCCGCCCACTGGGAGGGGTAATCGTCCCGGTGCTCGGCGACCATCCTCACCGCCCGATCACGAACCTCCGGGGAATACCTGTTGGATGTGGACATGGCTCCATCCTCTCAAGGGAAGGAGCCTCCAGGTTTCCCGGGCCGATTCAGCTCCGTCGCCTGGATGAGAGCGCCGAGACGCTTTTCAAGAATGCAGGCTCGAAGCCGAAAGTGAACGGCGCTATCCGAGAACTGAAGGGAGATGCGCAACCATTGCTGTGGCCCGGTGCGGTTCCGTCTCTTCCAAAGGGCGAGCTCGATCAATGAATGGCCCGATCGCCCTCAAGAAGCGAATTCTATTCCTGGCGCAGAGGTCGATCTCGTAAGTTTTGCGATCGAGTTCAAAAACAAAGGCCTCTGCGCCTTCACTTCCGTCTATGTCATCAATCCGTGTAATCCGAATCGCCATGTATCTACAGCCCCAACGGATAGCAGAATGCTGGGGGTTCGACACCGCTGACAGCTTCAAGGTCGCCCAGCATCAATCCATTCCTGGACTCTGGCGTCACTGACGCGGCGAGCCGTTGGCATCTTGGCCCAAGACCGAAACCTCTTCTTGCTCTCGGCATCGAGACCAGAGAATAAGGTCTTGGAGCCCATCCCTGCAGGTTTGTCACCGACACGGGTCTTCGAGACAGTTCCTCCGTGTCCGGTCTTCCTTGCCTTCTCAACGAAGGGGGCAAAGGCCTCACGCAGCTTATTGGCATTCTGGTTGCTGAGGTCGATCTCGTAGCTCTTTCCATTCAGGGCAAAGCTGATCGTCTCGTCAGCCTCGCCACCGTCAATATCGTCCGTGAGTAGAACAATGACATTCTGCGCCATATCGTCATTCTAGCTATTCCAGTGATCAATGCCGGCACAGCAGTCTGAACAATCACCTACGAAGACTTGGCTCACGCTCGGTGGCGGCGCCTTGCGCAGGTGCGACTTACCACAGAATGCGTCAGGTAAGTCCAACCTCCAAGTGACCCACCACCACATTGACTACCGATGCGATCTCTGCCGCACGCCCACGACCTGGCGTTTCTCTGGCTGAGTAGCTATGGAACGATGGAACGCCAGCGGTGCCGAGGCGCCCGAAGTCTTAGGGCCATCTACCGAGCTGGCAGCTTTGCCTCGACTGAGGCGACAGCCCCTCTAGATACGAGGTCAGTCCATATCGGGGCCAACGTCGCCTCCGGGCTTTGCTCTTGGCAGTTTGGCGATTCCTTACTCAGATCAATGCATCCTTCAACTCCCCCAGATGCAACTGCCGACGGAGGCGAAGCAAATTGGGCCTCAAGCAACGATCCCGAATTTGGATCGACTATGACCTCACTTGCATCCCCACTAACGAGACTCGACAGCACAACTCCGTCACCACGTCGTCCGTCGTGTGCGGCGACATCAGGTACGAGCCGCGTCTCCGGTTGACTGGCCAAGACTTGAAACAACCCAGCAGCCAGGGCAGGAGTCATTCCATCGACTGGGCCCAGAAGAAGAGCGGCTGCGCGTTCAAAGACGGCATTCGGTTCTTGTGGTAAGAGATCGATATTGGTTTGCATCTCTCCAGTGGCCAGTATTGACTTAAGTTGACTCGCAGATGTGGGTAGGTCCGAAACATCGACTAGAGATTGGTCGGACTGCACCTGTCCTGGTGATCGCGATTCGCTGAGGAGTGTTTGATACAGGCGTTGACCAATTGGATTTGAGATCCATTCTGTTCGATCCCTCGCTGATGGAAACTGGAGGGCGCCGTAGGACCGAAGCACTTTGGCCACGCCCTCTTGGCTAATCCACACCTGATTATCCTCTATTACCCGTGCTGTCGCACCCTGCACCAGGGTGTCCGGTGTCCCGCTTGGAGAATACAGGCTCAATTGATAGAGGCTGCGCGTTTGCGTGTAGAGGTACTGATGGGGACCCAGCTGGCTCCGATGTCTTCCTGCGTTTGTGGCCGCTTGAGCCAACACGGCAGCGGCGGCAGGTTGCTGGCCGCTCGGTCCGGGAAGCACGATGACGATGAGAATCGCAAGCGTGACTGCCACGATTCCGAGAACGCTTGTAGCCACAAGCACGGGTTTCCTTCGGTGAACCTGTACCTGAGTCTGAGCAGTCAACTGCAGATAGAGCCGCTGGGCTTCAGCCGACCAAGCCGAAGGTATCGGCGCGTCGAGCGCAGGGTCTGCCTCCATGATTAGCGTGTCTAGATTGTCAAGATTCATCGCGGGCTTCTTTCTTTCGCTCTCCACCGCTTGACTCTCCGAAGCGATGTCCGGATCTAAGTTGATCGCCCTCCAGCTCTTCTCGAAGGCGTTTCTTTGCCTTATGAACCCTCAATGCGACCGCGTTGACGGAACGGCCCAGTAGCTTCGCCGCTTCCGCGTGGGTAAGTTGTTCCCAGAGCACAAGACTCAAGATGTCTCGATCGGAGGGGCTCAAACGGGCAACGGCAGCCTGAACGCGCAGTCGGTCGATCGAGGCACCTTCGACGACATCGCTAGAATTTACCTCGACTGAAGCCTCCGCTTGCAAGCGGCGTACCAGTCGGAACCGGCGCATTGCGCCACGCTCATGTCGATACAGCACAAAACGGGCCACTCCGAAAATCCACAATCGATCCTCAGGTGGCGCCGGTAGCTGGTCGATACGACGCCATGCCGTCGTGAACACCTCGGCGGTCACATCTGACGCATCTTCCTTGGAGCCGTAAAGTCGTCGAAGGGCGAACGCATAGACAGCCGAATACTGCGTCTCATAGAGGGTTCGAAACTGACCATTCCGTTGTTCAAGAAGCGAGAGATCCTCGTCGTCTGGCATCTGGTCCTGATCGCCCTCTCGTTGCTCTCCCAGCCATCACATCTCCAGCTTCACGAGCAATCTTTCCAGGAACGGTCACAATTGTCGGGCCAGAGGCCAGAACTCCTGATGGTGGCCGCAAAGACCGCCTGGGCTGGTGTCGATTGATCGTTTGCCCGGTCTGCGCTGTGCCACTCCTCGAATACCTGGGGCCGCCAACGGATAAGGGCCCCTTCGGTCGGTCAGATCGGATCCTCTCGTCCGGGACCATGCGAGCCATGTAGCGCCAAATCCCTGGATCGCCGACAGGACCTTTTCCCATCCGGGTCCGTTCGTGGGTAAGAGCATGCACTGGGAGCTGTCGGGGAAAGGGTGTGGTTCCAACGACAGCACCACATTCCTGGGCAAGCGTCATCCCGTCTGTCTTGCCAAGCGTCGATCCTCGAAGGTACCCGGCGAGAACGCCTTACCGTCGACGTCCCGAGCTCACGGTCCAATAGTAAGGCGACGTTCAGTGCGGAGAGGAAGACGGCAGGCGAATCGTGATCAACGAATTTCGACGGCAGGAACTGCTAGCCTCACCTGTGAGGAAGTCGACTCCAGTCCGACCACCAATCGGCGATTACCAAATGGTGATAGGACCGACAGTCAGCCAACCTCCACGACCTCCGTGAACGCGCCCTATTGATTAGATCGACGTTGTTCTTCACGTCGCCTAGATGGCTACGACTGCCGTTGGCCCCCGTTGACTTAGAGATTCCACGGCGTGCCGGTCGAGCTCACCTGCTTCTCTCTTGCATGCGCTCACGGACTTCACGGTCTGAGCGGCATTCTGGTTTGAAGCCAACCGGATAGCCACTTAGACAGCCATGACGAAACGACGCCATCGGCGGTGATACCCACGTGTCTGACCGGTGGGTCTCAGCGGTCAGCACGCCGGACTAGTAATAAGGACTGAAAAAATCGTAGGTGCAATCGTAGTAGACCTGCTGACTCACCGGGTTTTGCAGACAGATTTGAAACGTCGCATATAATGCGTAGCCTGAAATTGTACTTTGATACCACTGGTTGATACTCGGCTCTTCATTCTTGCTCGAGCCACTCTGATAACTGCCATTAGTGATTTGGGCATATCCCCATACGCCTGAGCTATCGGTATTGCAATTCGTTGACCGGGGCTCCTGTTTTGCGTAGGCGATGCCGAAGTTCCCCAACTCAGCGTTTGTGTCGCACTGTTGGCTGTTGGAATTACTCGCATCCCAGCCAAATTGTGAATTGATCGGAGCGTAGTAGTCCGAACCTCCAAAATATGACACATACGGATCGGGGGTTCCGGGCACAGTTAACGTATACCCGCATTGCCCGGCGTTGGATACTGTGATGGAACTGTCTCCAATGGTAATGGTCACACTTCCCGAACTCGATGATCCCAAGAACGGAGGCGAGACCGTCACGCCTTGGGGCAAAGACGTCGACCAAGTCGGGTCCTGCGGGCAGTCCGCAACCGATGGGACCTCGCCACTCGGGACACCCACAGGATGCCCCGAATAGCCCGTTCCCGACATCACAGTGGTCGAGGGAACTACGGTCGTCGTAGGGGTGGGCAACGCTTCTCCTGAGCTCTGCCCGCCACCCGCTCCGAGAACAAGACACAGTGCGATTGCAAGCCAGAACGCCCCCAGAGCCAACACCACACGGCGACGCAGAACCAATTGCGTGAACAACATTTCCTTCTCTCCTGATCGTGGATTCGGCCCGGTCGGCAACGACTTCCTGCTGGCTTTTCTGGATCAGGGATCTATGGGGCCGACGGCTCGGTTCACCGGTCCCTCCCTGCTGGGCACTCTTGCAACCCAGGCGTGACGAAACTGTGACGGTGGCGTCACCAAAGACGAACTAGGGATGCTCGTCTTCGTTCCGGGCGGAGATATCGTTCAGCCAGTCCCTCATCAACTCGAGGGCACCGTCGATATCGCTCAGCACACGTGACGACTCAACCCCGCGCGCCACGTCGCTGACCAATCGGACGTGAATTCGAAGGCCATCTGCAGAACGCGGATCGATGCTCACGCGCAGGATCACAAGAGCGGTGGGACCACCATCCGACCCAGGACCGCGATGTCGAAGTGACGGTGCCGTTACGACTTGACGCTTTCGATGAGCCGCACAAATCCGAATGACGGCTGTAGTCCGAGCTTGTTGTGAAGGAGATCCTGGTAGCCCAGGAACTCACTAAGAGCCTCTGATCGGTTGTTCTCGGCCAAATGTGCCTTGACCAGGGCCAGTCGAGCCGTTTCCCGTAACGAATCCCCCTTCACTGCAGCAATGGCAGCTGCAACGGCAGCCGGATACTGGCCGTGAAGGGTGAGAACAGCTGAGAGCGCCTCGAGAGCGTGCAGCCGAAGTTGCCGCCAGTCTTCTGCTTCAACGGTGAGCCAGTCATCGCCCCATTCAGGCAGAAGGTCAAGAGACAGCGGGGCGATACTTGTGAGCGCAATGTCTGACAGATGGACCTCGCCATCGATCAGCCGCCGAGCAAGGGCTCGGGCATGGGCGATGTCAACTCTCACACCCTCGGTCAGTCGGAGCATGTGAGGGCATGATTCCACGAGCGGAAGCGCAATCCCATGGAGACGAACCAACGCCGAACGTAGTGATGCAAAGGCGTGGCGTTCGTCCGATCCAGGCCACAGTGCGCCCGCTACAGTTGCACGCATGGTGGGTTGTTGCAGAATCGCCAGGAAGGCGAGCAGTCGCCGTGACCCTGGGGGTATTTCGACGGGAAACTCGTCGCGCCTGAGCCGAAAGACTCCCAGAACTCGGAGATTCGGCATTGAGCGGTCGGAGTGCTTCCCCACTCCCCGACCCCGACGGCTCTCGTCACCGACGTTCGAGGTCGACAAGTCATGGCCAAGGAGGGATCCGGCAAGCCCTACCGACGGATCCCCTTGTATCAGCTGACCCATCGAATCACCGAAGTAAGCGGCCGATGCCAAGCAAGGAGCCCTAGTTTCAACCCGTGGGCTAGGAAGTATGACTCATTTGGCATTTTCGTCCGCGCATCTCTCTGGGTCCGAATATTGACCGCACTCGCTCGATACTGCCCTCTACATCTCCGGTGTATGCCCAAACCTTTCTGAAAATCTCAACGACAAATCCGGACATGCCGGCATCGTTCATCACGACCAGGGCGCCAAGCTTTGACCACCACCTATGCCATGGACGCCCTCAAGGCGAGTTTGACGGTTGATCGAGACTCGCTGAAACCGGGAGAGCGAGCCCGCATTGAGGGCCGATTGGCCTGCAGAGTGAAAGCCATGGCCACACACCACGTCCTTGGCACCCATCGACGAAGATTTGAGGACGTTGTCGAAACGGCCAGCTCGTAGAGCCTGTCATCGTCACTTCCACTGCCGATTACGACCGGCATCGCATCGACGAAGCGATTCCCTGCCTCCGACGAGCCTCACGAAGTCCCGTGACGGCTCTAGTCCCAACTCTCCCTTGAGCAGATTCCGGTAGCGATCGAACTCACGAATAGCCTCGGACTGGTTGTTCTCGGCCAGATGCGTTCTGACCAGCGCTTGACGTGCGCTTTCCCGCCAAGGGTCTCCTCGAATGGCGGCCATCGCAGCAGAGATGGCGTGGGCGAATCGGCCCTTCTGGGTAAGGGTTGCTGATAGCGACTCAAGTGCGTGTAGGCGAACCTGGCGCCAGTCTTCTGCCTCAAGGATCACCCAGTCTTCGTACCAGCCAGGAAGCAGATCGAAAGAGAGAGTGGCAATACTTGTGGTTGCAAGATCAGTGGCCAGCATTTTTCCCTGGATCGCCCGCTCGGCGAGCCCGCGAGCCCCCGAAATGTCAACGTCAACGTCCTTCCCGAGACCAAGGACACCTGACCCGGAGTCGACGATCGTCCGACCGATGCGGCGGAGGCGCGTCAAGGTTGAGCGCAATGCAGCGCTGGCCCGGAGATCATCCGATTCAGGCCACAGGGTGCCTGATATCGCGCCACGTCTCAGACCGCGGGGTCGAACCGCAAGCAGGGCCACAAGTCGTTCGGATCCCTGCGGTAAGGAACACCTACGGTCACCGATCACCAGACTGAAGCCGCCGAGGAGGGAGAGTTGAGCTAATGTTCGATCACCATCGTGAGCCGATTCCGGCGCGCTGGTCGTCAGCGTCGCCGTGCTCATGGCACCGGATGGATTCCGGCATTCGGTTAACGGCACCTCCCCTCCTATTCGATCAACTCCCCCGAGCGACACCAGAGAACGCACCAATGCCGAGCGGACGAGGGAACAGGAGCGACGACCGATGCGAGCCCAGCGTGACCCCATATCCGCCTATCACCACTTACATCTCACTGAGCAGATGGGCTCTTCCCCGCAAGCAGACTGCGTGATCGGGTCGGACCCAACAGCGATGGACCAACAGCGGTTACTGCTTGCGGCGCCCCTAGACCACACAATCTCTCCATCGACCGCTTTTGGGAAGTGACCTAACCCAGGATCCTTTTGGCCCTGTCCGTACTGTGATCGTTCGAAAGAGCATCTGCGTCAGTAACCCGTCAAATGCCCCTGTTGGCCTTCAAGGCCATCGTCGAACCGTACGGAGGATGGTATGGGTTCGTCCAAATAGGCAATATCCGCACGATCAACGTAGGGCCGGAGAGCACGACGAAACTCCTCGGCGTTCTTCGTTGATAGGTCAATCGTGTAACGCTCTCCATCGAGTTCGAAACAGACTGTCTCAAAAGCAACCGTTCCGTCTAAGTCGTCAACGAGTTCAACTGTCGCCTTCCGGCCCGTCCGCCGCATAACATACATTCTTGATCCTTTCCAGAATCAGAAGTCGATGTTTCGCCACAAACCCCGTGTTCGGTGCTATTCGCCTATCTTCCTCCTGGTAGATTGATCGCCTCCGTAGGCCGAGCCTGAGGCATGTCTTACCGGCGCCCCATGACGTTGCCGCGAATCTGTGGGACTCCTCCATTTCCCGAGCAACTGGTGCCGAATGGCGTCGAACGGACTGGTCTCGGAAGGTTCTCCTCAAGTAAGCCCCATTGGATGGCGGCCGAGTTCCCACTTAGCCTCCCCCTTTGGAGACGACAACAGAGGCGCGGTGGTACAAGACGACTGCACATGGGTGTACATCTCCGGATGGCTATCCAATCTTTCTGGGCAAACAAGATCACGGTCTCTACCAGGACTTTCCTCCGCAGACCTGGAACTAGGCGTCTTCGGCCGCCCGGATGGCGGGGGCGGGGACCCGCCGGGGTTCGCTTGTTGCGAATGGCTTCAAGCCACTTGGCCTAGTTGATCGCCGCGACGCAGAACCCGCCGACAGTGCAAAGCTGGCCGAACTTTCTGACCATGTCCGTCCAGGTGTTGCGATCTAACTCTCAGTCCCAGATGCGCCAGTAAGAGCACGACCGCAGAGACAGATAGTCGGACGGCAATGCCATTGTTCCGAAGTGCTCCCAGCGTAGCGGTACCCGTTTAGACACCCGCATTGAAGCATCGGCACTCAGGTGATTAGCTTGCCAGAGAAGCGCACATACTTCGGTCCGCTAATGGCTCGTGCCACGGTTCTCGGTTCCGATTCGCTGGCAAGGTTCCGGTTCGAGGTTGCTGGTGCTTACGACACAGATATCCCACAGGCTCACGTCTCCACAAGAGTAAGTGTCCCAGTACCGGGTTGCTTCTTTGCAACGTCGCGACTATTACCGAAGCCGATTACGATCCTGGTGCCCTCAAAGCACCATCGCAACCGTAGTTGGGCTGGAAGTTACTGATTGCCCGTTGCCTCTCGCCATTTCCGAACAATCTCATTTGCGATACGGCCACGAGGTGCGACCTTAATCCGATTAGATTTGGCCCAGGCGCGGACTTCGACACGGTCATAACCCTCGGAGCGCCGTGATCCTTTACGGGTAGTCGACACTTTCGGACGACTGCGAGCACCGCTTGTATGCCGTGCAGACCGCGCACGATCAACGTAGGGTCGAAGTGTCCGACGAAGTTCGCTGGCGTTTGGCTTGGACAAGTCGATCTCATAAGTTCGTCCATCGAGGGAGAACTTGACCGTCTCTGCGGCTTGCGTGCCGTCGAAATCATCCACGAGTATTACCGTCACCTCTTCGATCCGTGCCATTTCCATCTCCATTCGTTTGCTCTATCGACACAATATCGCGACGGCGAAGGGGAGGTGGCCGGCGCACTCCAGACAGCGTCGCCATTATCGAAGCCGACGCTGCTGCATTCTCCAAATGGTGGACTGTGGCAATCGGCGCCGTCGGTGGTTCGACGGCGATAATAGCTGCCATTGCTAAGTTCTGGAGTGGGCGCCACGCTGGAGCACGCGAGGCTATTGTCGCAGCCATTGCCGCCCTCCTCGTGTCGGCCATCTTCGCCGTAGCGATCATCGTCAGTGCGAACGTCAAGAGCCGGGCTCTCGGCGTCGCCACCGAATACCTGGCTCGGGCAGATGACACCTCTGTCTATCTTCAGCTGATTCAACGTGGTGGCGGAGTCGGCCCTGGAGCATCGGTCTGAGTCAACCTGGCGCCAACGGCCCCACCGCCCCCATCAACCTCGATGAGGGCCCGGTGTCACTACTCGGGCTGGCGAGTTTAGCCAGGCAGGCGACGATCACCGATTCTGCCACGGGGAATCAGGGGACATTGGGAGGGATTCGCAGATTGCAGAACGGCGATGTCGAGCTCCGCATCTTCACACCCGGCAATGGCGACGATCGGCTCGCCGCATAACGCTTGAGAGTCGTGAGCTACCAGTACCCTTGATGGGGAACTCCGACTTCCGCCATGACCCCGGACGGTTCCCGTCCAGGGGAGATCATGGTCAGGCGGTTGGGCCACCTCCGTCGGACATAATCTCACATCGTTGCCCTTCCGAAAGTCGCTCGTTACTCGGGAGAGCTAGGGCTCGATTTCAAGTCGGGCAGCACGGCTGATTCTTGCCGATAACTCCTTGTTATCCAAACCCCGGGTCAGCCGAGCCGCCATTTCCGTTGAGACCCGGTCCCTCGAGCCCGCCTTGAGACCCGCGGGTCCAGGCGATCGTGATGTGTGCGGATCCTGGAAGTCAGTGGACTTCTTCACTCTCACTCGCCGCGCTCAGTCATGGATCGTCTCCCACGCCAGGTGAGCGAACTAGCCTATGGAGAGGGAGCGGAATCGATAATCTTGCCGGCTCGCTTGTCCAAGAACTGGGTCACGGCCTGCTGACCTGCTCCGAAACTCACAGCGACCCCAATCAGGGACTGCAACGATTCGAACCCGTTTGTCACCCCCGCGTTCCCTATCGCGACCACGCCGACGATGGCCGTCAGAGTGCCGAAAGTGACCTTTACGAATGCCTGCTGTAACGGAACATTGAATGGACTGGTGACGTTCGGTATGGCAGCCATGGAGGGAATCGTGGTTACCAGAGTCCCAACTAGGCCGAACACCATGACGAGCATCAACAGCGCCCACCGAGATAGGTCGCCGGCGTTGCGAGGTACTGCGAAGATGGCGGCATCTGGTAGCCGCCATTGCAGGAGGATGAGCCCAACACTTACGCCGACGATCACGAGTGTCGTCACCACCAGTCGGTTGCGGAATGCCCGGGCACTCTGATGAAAGCTGTCGCTAACGGCGAATGCTCTCTCCGCTACGGATCGCATCATTACCCGGGGAGGAGTATTTGGCGGTACGCCGGGAGGGGTGGTGGCGCGGGGTTAGCCGGGGTCATGCGACGTCAGCCATATTGATGTTTTGGGTGCACCAATCCGTGAAACGAACGCGGGCGGGATCGGTTTGATCAAGGATTGCCGCATGCTGGACAGCATCCTCAACAAGAGCTGGAAACAAGCTCCGAGTCGAGCCGTCAATGATTAGGAGTTCCGCTTCGTGGAGAAGGGACCACGCCTCTTCAAGCCGACTTCCATACCACCAGTCCACAACGCGCCTCCAAGTCAACAGCCTTGCGGATCCCTCTGTTAACTTGTCGGCCTGGGTAATGAGCTCGGCGATTCTCACTTGCGCGGACTCGTCAACCCCGGATAGTCGATCCCTTAACCTGACTACTCTTGCGCTGACTTCCTGCGCCCAAGATGGTTTGGGTACGATGGAGGCCATTGCTGGTCTCTCCTTACGCCTCTGCGTGGCACCGCCACTGTCTATAAAATCCACAACTTAACGTGCATGCCGGCCCAAGTCCAATAAACAATCAACTGGCGCTAGTTTCATGTCCTATTTCAATCTGCTTCAGATCCAAGGAATTGCAAATGTCAGAGAGGCACGGCGAAGTCTGACTTTTCCACCCTCGCCGCCGCTCCTCGGAGTCGTTTTCGACCGACTGATTGTCTTCCAACTTCTGTCGGCCTCCACACCTCAGCCTCAAGTGTCGTCGAGTCGTCGATACCCGACTCAGCAGTTCTTATCCGAGACTCGCACGAACGTTCCATCTGGCTCCCTCGCATAGCGCACATTGCACGTCGGACAGAACATTTCGATCCGGGAGGGATTAGTGGATTGTAATGGGCCATTAACAAGCCGATGGCTCAGTGGGCAGCGGTATTCGCCGTTGTCGGTCATGAGGGAACCTGTGACACCAGCCACCGATGAGCACGTCATACGACGGGCGGGAATAACGATCTCCCAGAGTGCCGAATGCCAGTCGCTGACGCATTGCACCAGATTGTCACGTGAATTTCTTTATCCTCTTAATCTGTCCGTAGCTAGTCCCCTGAGTTGTTAATTCGTAAGAATTGTCGGTCAGTTCGGAATTTTCGTCTCGCTCGGCGCGTTCCCGTCATTGTCAGCAACGATGGGAGACGACGATGCCGCCAAGGGGACGACCGAAGACAGAGCTGCTGCTGAGCGACGAGGAGCGCGAGGTCCTCGAACGCCTGATCAGGCGGCGCAAGAGCGCTCAGGCGCTGGCTCTGCGGGCCCGGATCGTCCTGGCCTGTGCGACGGGTGCCACGAACCAGGCGGTGGCCGCCGATCTGCGGATCAACAATGCCACCGTGGGTAAGTGGCGTCGGCGGTTCGTGGAGAAGCGCCTCGAGGGTCTGTTCGACGAACCTCGGCCCGGAGCGCCGCGCACCGTCACCGACGACAAAGTCGAGGCCGTGATCGTGAAGACCCTGGAAAAGAAGCCGGCCGACGCCACCCATTGGTCGACCCGCTCCATGGCCGACGCCCTGGGTATGAGCCAGACATCGATCAGTTTGATCTGGCGAGCCTTCGGACTGCAGCCGCACCGGGCCGAGAGCTTCAAGCTGTCCACCGACCCGCTGTTCGTGGACAAGGTCAAAGACATCGTGGGGCTCTATCTCGATCCCCCCGAGCGGGCCGTGGTGTTGTGCGTGGACGAGAAGTCCCAGATCCAGGCCCTGGCCCGCTTCC
>Ga0182024_10008513_pt1 | contig 21587 bp, 20 predicted proteins | sample P32metaG_FD_120480 | JGI IMG/M metagenome (GOLD analysis project Ga0182024, IMG submission 120480) | Permafrost microbial communities from Stordalen Mire, Sweden - P3-2 metaG (Illumina Assembly) | ecosystem: Environmental > Terrestrial > Soil > Wetlands > Permafrost | place: Sweden: Stordalen...
AGCTTCATTGGGCGAGGTGACTCCCCAGCCCCAAGTGCGCGATCCAGGTGACGGCGGAACAACAGAGCGCGATGATCGCGAGGATCGCGGCTTTGCGTCCGCGCCAACCCGCGCTTACGCGAAAGAAGATCAGCGCCAGATAGATTCCCCAAGTGATGAAGGATGTCGAGATCAGGCTGTTATCGATCCAGCTGGTGCCGTACGAAATGTGCGCCCAGATCACGATAATGATAATGCTGGCCGTGATGAAGACGAACCCCGCGCCGAGCGATCGGGAGATCAACTCGTCCAGCATGCCGAGCGGTGGAAAGAGCCGGTAGAAGGAACGCGGTTGTTTGCGCTTAAGCTGGCGTTCCTCCATGAGATAAGCGACTGCCGCGATGGCGGTGAAGAGCAGCGCCGCGTACCCGAGCAGCGCCAGCACGATATGCACCGTCAGCCACGTGCTTCGGACCGCCTCGCTTGACCAGCGCGAGACCGGATTGCTCAGCGCGGCAACGAGCGTCATCACGAAGACCAGGGGGAACACAAAGACGCTGAGGCTTTCGGCTTTGTAGCGCCAGTAGATCGTCAGGAACACCAGCGTGACGAGCCATGCGCAGAGCGACATGATTTCAAAAAAATCGTTGGCCGGAAAGTGATGCTGGACCAGGCCTTGCTCGACGATCGACACAAGCTGGAATATGGCGCCCAGTCCAAACGCGCCGAGGGCGACGCGGAAGAGACTTTCGCGCCGGCGCAGGACTGTAACGATGGCATCGAAGAGGCCGAGCGAATAGAGTCCGGCGGCGACACGAAGCCAGAGAAGACTGGATTCGCCCATGATTTGTGTCAACTACAGTATAGTGCGGAGAAGGCGTATGATCGAGGTATGGCCGAATTGCACATGACCGAAAGCGAGGCGGCGCGCGATTTCCACGCCGTGGTCGAACGGGTCCGCGAGGGTGTCGAAATCGTAATCGAGCGGGACCACCGGCCAGTTGCGGTCATCAGGACTCCCCGGGGTGCAGGCCGCTCCATCGACGAGGCGATTGCTATTGCCGAGGCCTTCGAGGCGAAGCTGGGGTATTCGCCGGTGCCTGACCCGGACTTTGCGAAGGACGTACAAGAAGGCATTGATGCACATCGCGAGCCCCTGGACCCGCCGAACTGGGATTAGTCCTCGATTCAAGCGTGCTGATAGCCGCCGAGCGCAGCACGCAACCCGTCATCGAAGTTTTACGGGAAATTAGAGTTGTCACCCCGGGTCTACTGAGATCGTAATTTCCGCGATCAGCGTGATTGAGCTCTGCCATGGACTCTGGCGAGCGGACACGCCCCGACGCGCGGAGCAGCGACAATTTTATCTGCATGAGATCTTTTCCGCGGTACCCGTTGAGCCATTTACCAGAGAAGTCGGCGAACTGGCTGCGAAGGTTGACGCGGAAGCTCGGAAGGCAGGTGTCTCCATTCCGTTTGCCGACCTTCAAATCGGTGTCACCGCGCTGCACCTCGGCTACGAGATCGTAACCAGTAACCCGCGTCACTTTCGCATGATCAGTGGCCTTGCCGTAAGACGCCTTTGACCCACGCTCCGGAGAAGCTCACTTTGTCTCAGGCATCGTGGGGTGTTGGGTGCGTTCTGCCAGAATAGAGTCATCGAATGACGCGCTTCTTTGTCCAGAACTTCGGTTGCCGAGCAACGCAAGCCGATGGCGCGGCCCTCGAAGCTCAACTAGCCGGGCGCGGCCTTGCAGCATCCGACGAGCGTGAGACCGCGGATCTCGTCATTCTGAACACTTGCACCGTTACCGCGGAGGCGGACAGCGATGCACGGTCGACCATCCGTCGCGTACACCGCGAAAATCCCGGCGCGCGGATTCTTGTCACTGGCTGTTACGCTCAGCGCGCTCCGGATGAACTGGCGAAGATGCCGGGAGTCGAATGGGTGGTCGGTAATTCCCACAAGACCCAAATCGCGGAGATGTTGGCCGGAGAGATCGATTATCACGGGCAGATCGTCGTCAGCGACATCATGCAGACGCGGGATATTTTGTCCGCGCCGGTGATGGATGCAAGCGGCGATCGCACGCGCCCCAACCTGAAAATCCAGGACGGCTGCCACAACCGCTGCTCGTTCTGCATCATTCCGTTCGTGCGCGGAAAGAGCCGATACTCAGGCGCGGACCAAATCGTGGAGCAGGTGCGCGCGCTCGGCGCGAAATACAAAGAGGTGGTCCTGTCCGGCATCAATCTTGGCCGTTGGGGCAGGGAATCCGGGAGTACCATGCGCCTCGCCGACCTGCTGCGGCGACTCCTCGACGAGACCGGGATCGAGCGCCTTCGCCTCAGTTCCGTCGAGCCAATGGATTTCTCCGACGACCTGCTCGGCCTGATGGCGGAAACGCCGCGCATCTCGAAACATGTCCATGCGCCCCTGCAATCGGGCTCCGACACGATTTTGCGCAGGATGCACCGGAAATACCGGCCGCGCCACTATGCGGACCGCGTGATGAAAGCCCGCCGGTTGATGCCCGACGCGGCGATCGGAGCCGATGTCATGGTCGGATTTCCGGGCGAGACCGATGAGTTGTTCGAAGAGTCGCGCCAGTTCATCGAGGCTATGCCGTTCACTTACCTGCATGTTTTCACCTACTCTGAGCGTCCGGGAACGCCAGCGGCAGAGATGCCGGGCGTGGTGCCGATCCGTGTGCGCAAGGACCGCAATCGTGTATTGCGCGAACTGGCGAACATCAAAAACGCACAGTTCCGGCAGAGTCTGCTGGGCCGTGAGTTCACCGCGGTGACGCTCGACCCTCCGGGCCTGGCGCTCACCGACAACTACATCAAGGCGACCCTCGACATGCCTTACACGGCCAACCGCCTGGTCCGATTGCGTCCGCGCGCGTTGAACGATCAGGGCGTGAGCGCGCAACTGATTTCCGCCGCCGGATGAAAAACGACCCGGTCCAGTCGGCGTTCGCCGGACTTGACGATATTCCGCTTCGTACTCCGGAGGGCTGGAAGCAGATCGCGAAAGCGCTGGCATCGAAATTCAACGTTGTCGCCGCCAAAGCCGCTCGTATTGCGGGCGACGCTCAATGGACGGAGCTGACCGAGGAACTGGCAGCTGCCTTTGACCGCTTCATGAAGCGCGGACCGGAGCTTGACAAAGGCTGTGTCGCACTGATCGCCATCGCGCGAGCACTCTACGGCCTGGATTACGATGGCGTCGAGCTCTACCTCGCCGGCATGCGGCACGTTCAGTTGGAGCCAGGCTGGGGTGGTTCTTCCGACACCGCGATGGAATTGCGCGCGGTGTGCGCGATGGGCCTGGCGAGCACCACATATTCAGACAAGCTGCGCGAGCTCGTCAATTTGCTGGTGGACCGCGAATGGCAGGCGCGAGCCGGTGCGGTGCGTGCGATTACCGCGGTTGGGTCCGATGCCGCAATGCTGTTGCTGCGGTTCAAAGCACTCTCCGGCGACAAGGAGCCGGAAGTGCTCTCGGAGTGTTTCAGCGGATTGCTGGCGGTCGAAGGCGCCGAGGCCCTGCCGCTGGTGAAATCCTTTGCCGATGGGCGAAATCAGGAGGTGCGCGAAGCGGCGATTCTGGCGTTGGGCGCGAGCCGGCGTGCCGACGCCGTCGAATGGTTGAAAGAGCGGTTCGAGGCCATCGCCCACCTGGAAACGCGGCAATGCATTCTTTTGGCGCTGGCGACGTCGAGAACCGAAGCGGCCCTCGAGTTCCTGCTCGCTGTCATACGAAACGGCAGCGTCCAGACTTCGGCCCTCGCTGTTTCTGCGATGGAGATCAACCGGGCCGACCGGCGGATACAGGAAGAAGTCGAAAAGGCTCTGCGGTCGCGCAGCGCCTGAAATAAAGACGCAGGCCGAAGGCCTGCTCCGCAAGAACTTCAGGATGCATTTGTGGCCTGCTCCAGCTGATACCGGCACGCTCGCATACCAGCTTTTTCGAAATGCGCCGGGCGTCGGCAAGAGTGTCGACGCGGCACGCAGGAGTGCGCAATGCCACGAACTTCTTTCAGCGTGTCAGAACCCGAACGCAGCGGGATACCGGACAATACCATGAACCCCCGCCAGCGCGCCGTCCGATAGTTCCAGCGCCATGAACGCCTCGGGAGGGAACGGACTCGAAAGGTTGCGGGCCTTCTCAGGAGAGAAACCAAAGCGAGGATAGTAATCCTTGTGTCCGAGCACGATGACTATACGCTCGCCCCTGTCGCGTAGTTCGGCAAGTCCGCGAAGAACGAGTTGGCTGCCAAATTGGCGGCCTTGATGGCGCGGCAGAACGGCCATCGGGGCCAATGAAACTGCCGCCAAAGACCCCTGCGTTGTTTCCACCGTCATTCGACTGAACAGAATGTGCCCGATGATTTGGCTGTCGATCTCCGCGACGAGCGATAGTAAGACGGCTCCCTCTGCCCGCAGCCTGTCGATCAGGTCGGCTTCCTCGGAGCGTCCGAAAGCAGCTTCATTAACGACCCGAATCCGGTAGTGGTCCGAGGTGTGCTCGTCTCTGATGTCCATCGTTGGCATTCTTGCATTGAACAGCTGACTTGGAAAGGCCGCCCTGGAAGCTGTTCGTGTTAGGCTCTGGGTCATGATCAGGCTGCTTTGCGGGCTTGCCCTGTCGGTCGCGTTCCTCGCTCCCACCAGAGCCGCGGACCAATTCGCCGTCGCGACGATCCGCCCCAGCCGGCCCGAAGAGAATTTTTCAGTAGTCGTAAACGGCCGCAGGTTCTCCACCAGCCAGGCGTCCCTAAAGGATCTGATCAGCTACGCCTATATGCTTCACAGCCGCCAGATCACCGGCGGGCCAGACTGGCTCGAAACGGACAAATTCGACGTCGTGGCGGAGACAGACAACAACGGCCGGCTGAGCCAGCCCGAGGCCAGGGAAATGGTGCAACAGCTTCTTGCAGATCGCTTTCATCTCGGCTTCCATCGCGACCGTAAAGAACTCTCCATTTATGAAATCGTCTCCGCGAATGAAAAACCGAAGCTGACAAAAAGCCCAGGCGACGTGAACGGTTTCGGAACCGTCGGCTTCCCCACGCTCGGGGAAATGGCGGTGAAGAATGCGACCGTCGCCGAGTTTGCAAATTTCCTGCAGCGCTATGTTCTCGATCGGCCCGTTTTGGATGAGAGCGGGATCGAAGGCCGGTACGATTTGAAGCTGGAATGGACGGCAGACGAATCTCAGTTCATTGGCCGGTTCAATCAAATGCAGGCGCCGTCCCGGAGCGTCGAACTGCCGGATCTGTTCACCGCGGTTCGTGAACAACTCGGGCTGCGTCTGGTGGCGAAGAAGGGCCTGGCACCGGTGATTGTGGTCGATCGGGTCGAAAAGCCGACTGAAAATTAGTCGGCGGTTTCGGTCATTGTGCAACCGATTTCGCGCCGCTCCGTCACAGTCACGGTTCGGAAGGGCTTTCGGCGCGTCGTCGTCTTTCCGCAGCCTATAAAGGCCGGTCCAAATTAATCGTCACGCCGTCGCGATGCAGATCGAGCGCGAATACCGCGGGCTCCGCGGCTTCTTCGAAGTGCAACTCGCCCTCCGGAGATTTTGCCAGTCTCGCAGCGCTCCACCGGGCGCAGATCGCGATCGCCGTCAGCAGAGCAACCACTACCGCATAGCCGGCGGCATTATCAAATGAGTCGCGCTCCAGTTCCACCGCTTTCGCCAGCAGGGGCAGAATCACCAGAACGCACACCACCATCGTGATGTTGAAGTTCGATTTTCCCGGCAGGTATGAACATGTGAATGGCAGTTTTTGCGTGCCACGCAGGCAGAGCTCGGCAACGGCCGTGCCTAGCAACACGAGCACCACAAGGTGCTTCGCCGCCGCCGGCCAGGGCCAGACGGAGAACAGCAGTGCAGCGGCGCCCAAACAGACGGGAACCACCGAGAGTGCGTATAAAGCCCGCCGCCGGGCGATCATGCATCCCGGCCCAGCGGGAATCGGCGTGATCCGGAAAATCCAGTTCGCCTGCAGATCCAAAGGCAAAGAGAACACCACCCGGATGCCCAACACGCAAAGGATCATGATCACGATGGTCGACATCAAGACGGCCTGGCCCACCGTGCTTCCCAACGCATCTTCGGCTTCACCTATTCTCCGGAAAAAGACGGCTATGGCGAATCCGACGCCGAGATAGAACGCCAGCATCAGGCGATGTTGCCGGCTGCGCAGGATCGTGCGGAGACCGAAATGTCCCACCGCGGTGGAAAAGCCGCTGCCGAAGCTCGGCAACCAGCTTCGGCCGCCGGGGCCTTGTCCCCAAAAAGCTGCCGGAGCGATATCGGGTTCTTCGACAATCCTCCGCATGGTGCGAAAATACGCGAGCGTGTACGCGAGCGCAGTGGCGCTGAAGGCGATCGCGCTGGCGATCCACGCCCGCCGTGCCAACTCCGCCAGCGCGGGAGACCCGTTCAGTTGCTGGAACAGGCCCAGAAACCAGTAGGATGGCGACCACGCCAGGTATGGGGAGCCGTGCGATGCCGCTACTACCTCGGGCATCAACAGTTTCGGTTCCAGAAAATAAGTGCCCACAAGAATGCCAAACGCGGCCAGTTGCATCCAGGACGACACGCGCAGGAAGTACCGCCGTGGCAGCAGTTGAGCTGCGAAACCCTGTGCGCCCAGCACGCAGCAATAGATGAAGGCGCCCGCCATCAGCATCGTGATCCACCAGGCGGCGAACAGGCGTAGGAAATCCACGATACCGCCACCGCCGGCGGGCTCCTCTTCCGGGCGCAGCGAAATCGCGGGTCTGCCCGCCAGCCGCTCGCGGATGTGCTCACCGATGACGTCGACAAAACTGAAGTAACCCGCGCCCTCGTTCAACAGCACGACGGCCGCATCGTCGCCCGGCGGATCGAAGAAAGCGTAGCTCGTATGTCCCCGCGCGACGCCACTGTGCAGGTACACGCCGGTTTTGGTGTCGTACATCCACGCGAGAGCGATTTTGAGGTCGGGCAAAGCCGCTGCCCGCAGCTGGTGCGACGCGGCCAGGGCAGCCGGAAGCGTGCCCGCACTGGCTACCGTCTTGGGATGGAGATTGGCGGCGAGATACGCGACCATATCCCCCGCAGTGGAGTAAATCGACCCAGCCCCTTCCAGGGCGCCCAGATCCATGAGGCCAACCGGAGAATGGAGTTGGCTGTATCCCAGGATCAACCGTGTCTTCTGTTCGGCCGAGAGATTCACCACCGTATCGCCCATGCCAAGCGGCTCCGTGATGCCGCGCAGCAGCTCGGCGTAGCTGACGCCCGCGCGGTTTGCGAGCGCCTGGCCCAGCAGCCCAAACCCGAGGTTGCTGTACGAAAAAGTCGCGTACGGGGACCTGTAAGCGCCCCAATACTTCATAAATGCATAAAGGTCGGCCGTGTTATAACCCGCCAGTGGGTTTTGCGGATCCGTTGAATGCGCATTGGCCGGAATCGACGGCAGGCCCGATCGATGGGTGGCCAGATCCAGAAGCGTGATATCCAGACCTTCATGCTGCGCCACCGTACCGGGCGGCAGCAACTCGCGCACGGGTTCGTCGAGGCCGGCCTTTCCCTGTATCACGAGTTGAGCCAGCGCCAGTGCGGTAAAGGTCTTGCCGATGGAGGCGATCTGGAAGATGGAATCCGGCTTGGCCGTTCCGTAAGCGAAGACCCGCCGCGCGCCGTGCTTCCAGACTCCCACGGTTGCGCCAATAATAGCTGCACCGCCGCCCGTGCCCAGCGCGGGCGCGAGGTCGTGTCTGAGAACCGGTTCGAGGCCCGCAACATCGAGCGGAGCTATGGCGGCGTCATAGCCGATGGGAGGAGCGATCACCGCTTCATGCCGATGATTGAGAAAGAGCGGGAAGGCGAATCCCACGAGCAAGTGCAGAGAGGCCACCGTCACGCTCAATGCCGTCGCCACAGCGGCGATCTTGGCGAAAAAAATGGTCCGCGCACGGATCGGCAGCGGCGCCAGCACCATGACGTCGCGCCGGTCCGGAAATGTCGAATCCCAGCTGAGGATGGCGAAGAGCCCTACCACCAGCATTGTCGTGGCAATCACGAAATGCACGCCGCTCCACTCGCCGACCAACTGGGCGAGCGGCGGCAGGCCCGTTCCTCCAGCTTGACCTGCCAGCAGGCAGAGCGCGAGGCTGATGAAAATCAGCAGCGCCGCGAACTGTCCGAACAACTTGCTCATGTCGCCCTTCGCGTCGGCGGACAGAAGTTCGAGATCCACCATGCGGAAGAGGAACTGCCTGTATAGGATTCGGAACTGAGTTTCCTTCATGGTCTGCCCTACGCTCTCGTATCAATTCGTGGCGCGCGCACTCTTGCGTGCCGCGTCGAGACTCATCTCGACGCCTGTCCCCGGGGGCGGCCGACTAAGTCTGAATCAGGTCCGCAATCTCGCGCGACATCGCCCCGGTGTCCTGCTCGACCGCCAGCTGCGAAAAGATTTTCTCCAGTGTCGGCAGCGCCATCAGGTTTCGCAGGTTTTCAATTGAATCGTCCGCCACAACTTTGCCGCGATGCAGAATCACCACCCGCGACGATACTCGTTCCACGGTTTCCAGTTCATGGGAGCTGAAGAGGATGACCTTCCCGCGCGCCGCCAGTTCCTGAATCAGACTCCGCAAAACCAGGCCCGTCCCCACGTCGAGGCCCGAGAACGGCTCGTCGAGCAGGATGAGTTCGGGATTGTGCAGCAGAGCCGCCGACAGCAGCACCTTCTGCCGCATACCCTTCGAATACGACGATACGGGCACGTGCCGGTCGCCGTGCAGTGAAAACAGCTTCAGCAGGCTGTCGATCTTTTCGGCCGTTGGTTTATCGGGCAGGCCGCGCAGTTGCCCCACCATCACGAGGTATTCGAGTCCGCTGAGATGCCCGTAAAGATGCGGCTCCTCCGGCACGTAGCCCATGCGCTGCTTCCATGCGATCAGATCGCGCTGAATGGGAACACCGCCGAACAGAATTTCACCGGAGGTCATCTCCAGAAGGCCGGTGATCATTTTCATGGTGGTCGATTTGCCGGAGCCGTTCGGACCGAGATAGCCGGTCACTTCTCCCGCGCGGGCGCAGAACGATACCCGATCTACGGCGAGAGTACCGATAAATCGTTTCGAGACATCGCGAAGTTCGAGCATTAGGTTTCACCTCTTTTGCGGCCGTCGCGCCCACGCGAGAACGAGCGCCAATATCAGGAGTATGGCGGTGAGGCCTGCCAGTGCGGGCACGTGGAGTACCCAAAGATTCACCCCCGTCGCGCCAACCATCACGGCGGCGATCTGCAACGCGGCCCAGAAGCGGAACTTCGGGATCAGGAGTCCGATCGCGCCGCTTAGTTCCACAAGGCCCGTCACATAGCGGAACCATTGCCCAACTCCTATCTGTGCAAACTCCGCGACCATGCCGGGTGCACCGATCAGCTTGACGCCGCCGGCGAGTGCAAAAACGAGAGCCAGAACGATAGCCAGAATCCAGCCGGCGACGTTGGTCATTTCACGCACGTGCCTCCACACCCTATGTAGCATTCTACTTTAAGATAGTCAAGTAGAATGCTACACAGGTATACTGCGGGAATGGCGACCGAGCTGAAACTTTCCCACACCGCCGCGATGATCCTCAAGGCCATCGACGCCGGCCACGTCTATGGCTTCGGTGTAATGGAAGTGACGGGCCTGCCCAGCGGCACGGTTTATCCTGCGATGCGGCGGCTGGAACGCGACAGTCTGATCCGGTCGCGATGGGAGAAGCAGTCGATTGCCGACGCGGAGCAACGCCCGCCGCGCAAGTACTACACCCTTACCGCGTCAGGCCGGGCCACGATCGAAGCAGCGGAGAAGCGCTATCCGCTCCTTGCGAATCTGATCCCCGCTCCTGTGGGTGACAGCGCGTGAGCCACGCCGCATTGCACGTCGCGATCCTGCGAAGCGCGTCCTTGCTGGTGCCGGAAATGCAGCGCTCCGATTGGCTCGCCGAGTGGCGTTCCGAACTCTGGCACGTCCGGCGCGATCCCCATGGAGCGAACGTCACGGCCTTCTGCATGGGTGCGTTCCGGGACGCGTTCTGGCTTTGGCGCGATGACCCGTGTCCGGACCGTCATTCGTTCTTCATGGAATCACCCGCCCGGTGCCTGTCGTTGCTCGCGGCGCTCAGTGCGCTTTGTGTTGTTGCCGCTTTCCTCCTGCCTGCCGCGCGGATGGTGCTGCGTTGTGCCCTGTATCCCCGGGATCTCGTCATGCTGTCCCCCATCGAGGCGGGCGATCCAAGCGTTCAGAACGGCTTTCTCGATCCCTACCCTTCGGTTTCGCGAAAGCAATTCGAATCGCTGAGGGCTCAGAGCGCCGGGCAGTTCACCGGGCTCGCATTCTACGTGCCGGCGCGTTTGCCGGTGGAGACATCGAACGGGAAACGTACGCTCTCCGTTGCCAGAACGACTGCCGATCTCTTCCGGCTTCTGAATATCCCCGTTGAGTCTTTGAGCCATGGAAAGGAACACGCGTATTCGGGAAAACCGGTGTTTGTGCCGGCCAGCGCGGCCAGCCGGTGGAATCTTCCCGCCAGCCTGGACGGATGGCTGATCGAAGACGAGGCGGTGTTCGCCGCTCTGCCTGAGCAGACGGAAGGGTTTGTTATTGGGCGCTTGCGTTATGACACTCTGCACAACAGCCAGTTTCATTTCATCCGGCTGCGGGAGCGGTCTCTCGTGATGTTCTGGATTGTCCTGGTGGCTTTTGCCTTCGGTTACGTTTTTCTCGCCTTCATACCGTCCGGTTCCTCCGGAGGGCATCTGCGCCGGATCGGGCCGCGAAGAGGTCTGTTCCTTGCCGCGAAGACTCTGCTGGTTCTGCCGATTGTCATGTTAGGATCGCTGGACCTGGCCACTCTCCGCAATTCATTGTCGCCTTTGTACCTTGACCTGGCCTTTTTCGGCGGCCTGTTCGCCGTGCGCTGGATCAATGCCGATCAGCGGAAGCGCTGCCCCGTCTGCCTGCGACTGCTGGCCAACCCGGTGCGCATCGGAGAGCCGTCGCGAATTCTGCTGGAGTGGCATGGCACGGAGCTGATGTGTCTGCGCGGGCACGGACTGCTTTATGTGCCGGAGTGGCCGGCGATCTGGTCCGGCCGGCAGCGATGGATGGGTCTCGGGGCCTCGTGGGGAGGACTCTTTCACCGCTGTGGCACGGCGAAAGTGATCCCCGCCCGCCAATAATGTCTTTAACCTTCGGTGGCGGCCAAGTGTTTACCACTTCGGCGGTCGGAGCTTTTTAGGGCCAAGTGGCATTTCAAAAAGTTCCCACAACACGCTGGAGGCGTCCGATGTGCCAGGATAACCTTAGTCAAAATGTTGACCCGATTTCGTGTCTCCGGCTTTAAGAACCTCGTCGACATCGACATTAGCTTCGGTCCGTTTACGTGTATCGCTGGAGCAAATGGCGTTGGGAAATCCAACCTCTTGGACGCAATCGTATTCTTGAGCGCGCTCGCCGACGGACCTCTCATTGATGCTGCGCTTTCGGTGAGAGACCAGGGAGCAAAGACCGGGGACATCAGGGGTTTGTTCCACCACGTCGGCGACCATTTCGATGAAGAAATGACGTTTGAAGCTGAGATGATCATTCCTGAAAAGGGCACCGACGATCTTGGTCAACAGGCTACCGCCAGCAGCACCTTTGTCCAGTATTCCGTTAGTTTGCGCTACAAGCGCGACGAAAGTGCTCGCGCGCTGGGTTCCCTCGAACTCGTAAAGGAAGAACTAAAGCACATTACGCTGGGAGAGGCTGGTCGCCACCTCCCTTTCGCTCCCTCGCGGGCGTGGCGCAACCGAGCCGTCAAAAACAGCCGGCGGACTCCAAAATATATTTCTACGGAGGGAACGGGCCTTGATCGAGTAATAAACGTTCACCAGGATGGAGGGAGCAGCGGAAAACCCCAGAAGCTTCTAGCGGCGAATCTCCCTCGGACTGTCTTGTCAGCCGCAAATTCGGCGGAGTCACCCACAGCAACTCTCGTCAAGCGAGAGATGCAATCGTGGCGACTCCTTCAGCTCGAGCCATCTTCTCTCCGCGAGCCTGATAATTTCACTGCGCCCGTCGAATTGGCAAGCGATGGAGCACACCTTCCGGCTGCGCTGTTCCACTTGGCAAACTTGTCAAACGGAAGCGAAGTTGATTCAGCGGCGGTATATGCCGAGGTTGCAAATAGGGTATCGGAATTGCTCGACGACGTCCGGTCTGTGTATGTGGACCGCGATGAACGACGCCAGCTTCTGACGGTATACGTGGCTGGTCGCGACGGAACTACGTACCCGGCCCGTGCCCTATCGGACGGCACATTGCGATTTCTTGCGTTGGCCGTTCTGTCCATCGATCCAGACTCCCGAGGAGTCATATGTATGGAGGAACCAGAAAACGGAATCCATCCCGAACGAATACCGGCTATGATTCAACTCTTGCGCGACCTGACCACTGACACTCAGGAAAGAGAGCCGACTGGCCCCGGCAATCCGCTTCGCCAAGTCATTATTAACACGCATTCGCCGTCCGTGGTTATGCAGGTTCCAGACGACAGCCTGGTAATGGCAGAACCTGTTGAACTAACCCAGAACGGAAGGTCTTTTAAGGCGCTCCAACTGCGCTGCTTGCCAGATACTTGGCGCGACAAGATGGGAAATTCGAAGCCCATATCGAAAGGACGGCTCTTGGCTTACCTCAATCCTGTGGCGCGGGGTCAAGAAGATCGATGGGCCGAAAGCACTTTGGAGCCACGGGCACCTCGCGACCGTTCGCGACGGGTCGTCGATCGCCACGACCTCATGCAATACAAGATTGAATTCTCAGAGATAGCCGAGTGACTTATACACTGGCCGCGGACGGCCCCTCAGACAGAGTCCTTCTTCCGATGATCACGTGGTCAATTAAACAATGCGACGCGCAGCCGGTAGTGGAGCAATGGGCGGATTTCGGTCGCATTCCTCGCCAACCTAACACTGAGGAAAGACTAAAAACTGCTTTTGATCTCTACCCGTGCGACGTGCTATTCGTCCACCGGGACGCCGAGGGCCAGGCGCCAGATTTGCGGCGAGGGGAGATTGCCGACGCTCTAAGAGGGTCGAGCATTCGGCACGTACCAGTCATACCAGTCCGCATGACTGAAGCGTGGCTACTTGCCGACGAGACGGCAATCCGATCGGCAGCCGGGAATCCAAACGGCACGGAAGATCTGAATTTGCCGGATGTTCGAAGGCTTGAGGCGTTGCCAGACCCGAAAGCAGTGCTCCACGATGCGTTGACTGCGGCGAGCGGTCTCAATGCGAGGCGCCGCTCTCGATTTTCGGTGGGCCGGCGCGTTCAACTTATACCCAATTACATTGACGACTACTCGCCCCTGCAAGTTCTCTCAGCGTTTCGGCTGCTCCAAGAGGATATTCGAGAGCTAATCGCGAGTCGTCGTATCCGAGAATAACTAGTCGATTTTGGGTGGAGAACTCGAAACTCCAGGAGAACCGAAGTCAGGTTTTGAAATAAGCCGTCGGCATTAGAAACACTCACAGGCAATGAGGCGCGCCTTCCAAAGCCGGTTCTCGGAAGTGGCACTACTTGGCCCGATAAGTCCGCAAATCGTGGATGCGCGGTCACGCTGAATGCCCCACGGATTTCGACGCATTCCGCGAGGATCGGAAGACCGTGGCCGCTGTTGAGGCTGCGGCATCGATACGAACGTGTCGGGTTGCGGGTCGTCTGGAAGACAGTCATTGACGATGCCACCTCTGACTGAAAACGTCCGTGCCTTGCGCGGTTGCGGTACGACGCTCAGCTCGTGTCTTAGCGGCTCGGGTTTGCCAAGTCCGGCGAAAGGCTCTCTCTGAATCTCCCGGATCAGGCGAATGATGCGGAGGGCTTGCGTTCGATCCTTTTCCACCCACCAGGCGAGGTCCTCAAAAGCCGCAACGTCAAATTCCAAGCTTCTCAACGGCGGCCTCGAAGGACAAACCGGTCTGCCGTTGGGTTGCCTGCAGGAGGCGATCCTTCATCGTTTCGCTCTTTAACAAATACGCGGTTTCCCGTTCCGACTCGATCTCCCGCCAGAGCTCGATGGGCACGATGACAGCGGTAGGCTCGCCGCTCTCGCTGGAGACAATTTGGATCTCCGTGTTCGCCATTTCTCCATTCTACTACTCAGGAGAAACGATACACCGGTTGGCGGCGGCTTCCCGAATACCGGGCAAGATAGTCGTCGGCATCGAGACTCACAAAGCGGTGGACCGGCGAAAGTGATCCCCGCCCGCCAATAGTATCTTTAATCTTCAGTGGCCGCAATGGAGGGATCATTGCCCTCGAGGCGCACTGGACGGAGGCACGATCCCCTTGAGCCGCAGATAAACGGCGGCATACCCATACTCCTCGTTGGAGTGCCCGGTAATATAGACGAGGGTTCCCAACTTGGTCATCCTTACGGGGCCGCCGGGGCCCGGCAGGCCTGCGCTCGCCGGAGTGAGCCAATCGAATGCCGCATCGCATATCGATGACGAGTTCTTCAACGCGGCTACCAAGTCGGCCTTCGACGTCTTAGGGGACGCTGGGGCGGGCGGCGGTGCGCCTTGGACACCCGAGCAAAATAGCGCCTCCGTATCGGCGATATGAGCTATCAAGGCGATCGCATGTCGGGCGTGGGACTGAATTTGTAACCTTCCTCAGGCATCTGCTCGGCCAGTTTTTCCAGATTGTCCTTCACCATCCCGTAGACTCTCTTGAGATCCGCGTAGGGGGAGGTCGGCGTTTGGGCAAACCCAGCCGCCGCAGCCAGCAAATGATATTACGCCGCTGAACTCTGTTTCATGACAGAAAGTATTTAGCCACGGCTCCGGACGAATAGTCGGCATGTCGAAGATTGAATCGACCCGTTCACTTCTGCCATTCGTGTAACGGCAGACCACTTCCCGCAACGATCACCTGCTTGGATGTCGCGGGGTCCCGCCACTTCTGATGTCCCGATTGCCCTGCAAGCGCGAATCCGCGTCGCTTCAGAACCGACGTGACCTTGCGGCGGTAAGACGAGGCGCTCCACGGTCATCCAACCGTAACCTCAACCAGCTTGGCATCGCGCGAGAGCTCGACGTCCGATGGTGCGAGGTAAAGTTCGATGGCCTCTTTTATGTTTCGTTTTGCCTCTTGCTCCGTATCGCCCGCCGACGCACAACAGGCAGTTCCGGGCCGGGCGGCTACGACCACTCCTGCGCCCCGTGGAAGATGCGGCTGATCTCAACCGCGCTGTCCGTCACGCGGTAAACCACGATGTAGGGCAGGGGAGGGAAGACGAGCTCGCGCCGTCCAGCCATCCGGCTGCTGGCGCGCCCGAGGTACGGGAAGTCTTTGAGGCGTTCGCAACCCTGTAAATGCTCTGCGCCACGCGCCGCGCGGCGTCGGGATTATCGCGCTCGATCCGCTCGCAAATGCGCTCAAGGTCGTCGGCTGCTGGTACAGACCAGCGAACTTGCCTCAAGGCTGCAGGAAGCGCTGTAGGCGCTGGCCGACCTGCTCATGCGTCAGGTACTCGCCCTGCTGCAATGCGTCCTCTCCGCGCTCCACGGCATCAATGAAACGGGCTTCTTCCTCGAAATACCGGGTAACGATCTCCTGCGCGAGCTCGTCTGGGGCGCGGCCCTGCTGCGCTGCCGAGTGAGTGAGCTTCGCTTCAGTCTCGGGGGGAAAATGTACTTCCATGCTGTCGGCTCCTTCTCTGAGAATACCTTTACGGGGCGACTCCGGGATTTGCGGTTGCAAATAGGGCGGCTGAAATGCTGCTGCGCCTGGCCCTGCAGAGTGTGGAGCTTCGTTAGCGCGTTGGCCAACTCCGGCTTGGTGACGAAGTGCCGGTCGGCGTACGGCTTCCTTTCTCCGATCAAGGGGCATCGCTCTTTGCACCACATTACGCCGGACGCGTTCACAAATCGAGTTGGCTGCGTAGTCGGCGTGTAGGAGATTGAATCCACCCGTTCATTTCTGCCATTCGCTTAATGGCAGACCACTTCCCGCAATGATGGAACGTATAGTGCCGAGCGGTAACACTTTCCCCTTATGTTGCGCAACGATCACCTGCTTGGATGTCACGGGGTCCCGCCACTTCTGATGGCTTCCCGATTGCCCTGCAAGCGCGAATCCGTGTCGTTTCAGGACGGACGTGATCTGGGCGGCGGTAAGACGAGGCGTTCCACGGTCACCCAACCGTGACCTCATCCAGCTTGGCGTCGCGCGAAAGCTCGACGTCCGATGGTGCGAGGTAAAGTTGGATGGCCTCTTTGATGTTTTGTTTGGCCTCTTCCTCCGTATCGCCTGCCGATGCGCAACCGGGCAGTTCCGGGCAGACGGCGGAGAAAGCCTGAGCGTCGGCGTCGTACTCAAGCACAATGCGGAACTTCATGCCTTCATTATAATTGCCGAAGGGCACTCCAGGATTTCACTTGGACGGCAGGCAAAACCGTGGATGCGCGGTCATGCTGAATGCCCCGGGATTTCGACGCCTCCGCGAGGATCCGAAGACAGGGGCCGGTGTTGAGGCTGCGTCATCGATGCGAACGTGTCAAGTTGCGGGTCGTCTGGAAGACAGCCATTTGGCGATCCCACCTCTGTAGACGTCCGTCCTTGGCGCTCCGTCACCCGCGCCCTCAGTGGTTCGCCGAAAGGCGTTCACAGCCGAAAATAATAATTCTAATTTACTTGTTTACGGGCATTTATCCGCCAAATAGCCTCGGCCCGATACCTCATTTTGCAAGCTCGTGTGCTACTTTCCAATCGAGAACCTGGACGTACCTATGATGTTCCGGGGCACTAAGCCGTGTAGTCCTCGAGGCCCTTCGCGGTGAATGTCGAAACAATGGGCGGATACAGCTCCCGTCATGGGCCGCCGCAGTGCCGGCTGCGAAACCAAACTGGCAGTGGGTCGCCCCGCAATTTTTTGTACCGTTGACGATCTTCTGTTTGAAATTGTGGCGCCGACGATCTTGTCGTCGGCGGGGTTTTCAGTGGCCGTACCCGCCAAATGGGTCTGGATTTGCGAATGCCGAAACCGAACAAGAATTGACCATCGCGATTGGTAAGTGTATGCTTACGGTAAGTGCGAGCTTACCAATCGCGGCAGCTGGATGCGCTGGGAGATGCGACGCGCCGGGCTATCCTGGCCAGGTTACTGAAAGGGCCGGTCAGTGTGGGGAGGTTGTCCGAGGCGTTCCCCATCAGCAGGCCCGCTGTCTCGCAGCATTTGAGGATTTTGAAAGACGCCCGTTTGGTCACCGACAGAACGGAAGGGACCAGGCGGGTGTATCAGCTCCACCGGGAAGGGTTCGAGTCATTGCGGGCTTACTTCGACCAGTTCTGGACGAGTGCGCTCGATGCATTCAAAAAGAAAGCAGAGGAATGAAATGGAAGATGCCGTTCGGAAAAGCGTAACCGTGAAGGCGAACTTGGAGCATGCGTTCCGTGTGTTCACAGAGGAAATCGACTCTTGGTGGCCCCGCACGCATCACATTGGGAAATCGCCCATGAAAAAAACGATCATGGAATGCCGCGCCGGCGGGCGCTGTTATTCCGAGCAGGTGGACGGCACGGACAGCGATTGGGGAACGGTGCTCGTTTGGGAGCCGCCGAAGCGGTTCGTGATGGCGTGGCAGATCGGTCCGACATGGCAGTATGAACCGGACGTGGCCAAGTCGAGCGAAGTGGAAGTGCGATTCACGGCGGAGGCGGGTGGGATGACGCGCGTCGATCTGGAGCACAGGAATTTCGAGCGCATGGGTCCTGGTGGCGCGGGGATGCTGGCTGCTGTAGGTGGATCCGGCGGATGGGGCGACACGCTGGAGATGTACCGGGCGCGCGCCGACCGGTAGACGCGGCTTCAGCCGCGTTGCTGAAGCGATCAGGGGCTGGTGGCGCCCGGATGAAAATGGAGGTCTACCTGATAAAGGGGAAAATCCATTTGAACGGCGTATTTCAGCTGTAGCTGGAGTTTTCCGTTTGGATGCGAGATCTGCACGTCGTCAGGCTGGACGGGGAGATCGAGCTGGCGAGCGCGAGCGAGCACAGCAGCGCGAATCGTTTCATCCGGCATTGCGGCGGCGTTCGGCGAACGCACGAGCGACTGAATGTGTTGGCGGAGTTGGTAGTCCTCTAAATAGACCGGCGCCAGAGCGAGGAGGATTCCAGCCATGGCGGCCAAGACGAGAATGGCGGCGATCAGACGCCAGAGCGGGAGCTTCTGGTTTTCTTCCTTCGGCTTTTCTGTGAACTTCAACGACGGGAATCCGCATCCTTGCTGGAGGCGCAGAGTTCTTCCCAGAGATCGCCGTGCTCGGTCCATTCCGGAGTCGTGGTGCCGGTGATCTGGAGTTCGTCGATGTTGAGCTTGCCGTGTCCCCAGGGGCAGATGTATTCGATCTGTGGACGCCCCAACTGCAGCATGTAGCCCCAGGAGCCGGTTTCAATCGGCATGCAGAGGCGGCGGAGGCAGGTGCGGCAACGGTAGCGCTGATCCCAAATGGCGAGGTAGAAAAGGCCGAACGAGAATTGAAACCAGATGCCCGCGAGGAAGGTATACAGAAGGTCGAAGGTGAACTCGCGCGTAGCCAGATGGAAGAGCCGCGTGTGCGGGGCCCAAAAGAGATTCAGGAACCACAGCGCGAAGCCGGAGCCGGCGGCTGCACCGGCAAACTTCAGCAGCAGAAAACCCCAGTACCGCAGATGATGCTTGATATTTGCAAACATCTCACGTTCCTCTTATTTCACTATACGGCAGGACAGGCTGAACCGGGGATGCGTTTGAAGCCGCATGTATCGTTTTCAGCTAGTTTTCAACCGGGCATCGGATAATGAACTACCGCTATGACGCTCCGTTCCGTTCTGACGCTGGCGCTCGCGACCGCTTCGAGTCTGGTGGCTCAGTCCGCGACGCTGAATGGGCGTGTGTCCGATGAGTCCGGCGCGATAGTGCCTGCCGCGAAGGTAACGCTCAGCGGGCCACAGGGATTGTCGCGGACCACGGCTTCAGGCGGTGACGGGAGTTACGTTTTCACCGGACTGCCGCCAGGAAACTATACCGTGACGGCCTCGGCTCCGCAATTAGTCATGCCGCGGGCAGCCAAGGTGACGCTTGGAGTTTCAGGGCAAACGGCCGATCTCCAGCTGAGGGTTGCGGCAACCGCGGCGGAGGTAACCGTGCAGGAAAATGCCGGCCCGGCGGTCTCGACCGAGGCTTCGTCGAACGCCAACGCCACGATCGTGACGGGGGACGATCTGCAGTCCCTTTCAGATGATCCGGACGACCTGCAGGCCGATCTCGAAGCGTTGGCGGGGCCATCCGCGGGGCCCAGCGGCAACGAGATTTTCGTGGACGGGTTCAGCGGCGGCCAGCTTCCGCCGAAGGAATCCATTCGCGAGGTCAGACTCAATGCGAATCCATTTTCGCCGGAATACGACAAGGTGGGACTGGGACGGATCGAGATTTTCACGAAGCCCGGCACCGACAAGTTCCACGGCACGGTCGCTTACAACCTGGGGACGGATCGCTGGAATTCGCGCAACCCGTACGCCGCTCAAAAAGCGCCTTTTCTGCTGCAGGAGACCGAGAACAGTTTCAGCGGCCCGATCACGAAGCGCAGTTCATTCACGCTCGATCTGCAACGGCAGGCCGTCGACAACGGGTCGGTGAGCAATGGAGTGACGCTCGACACGCGGACGCTGACGGCCACGCCGTTCACCAGCGTTTTGAAGACGCCTCAGCGCCACTTACTCGCCAGGCCCCATATCGACTATCAGTTGAACGACAATAACTACCTCACGGTCCGTTACACTCTGACGCGGGTAAACATCCAGGATCAGGGTATTGGCGGATTTGATTTGATATCGCGCGGATATCATCTCATTAACGACTACGACACCGCGCAGGTGGTGGAGACGTCAGTGCACGGAACAACCGTCAACGAGACGCGGTTCCAGTTCTACCGCTGGGGTAGTTCGACGACCGCCAATACGGCAGGTGCGGCGATTCAGGTACTGGGAGCGTTCAACGGGGGCGCGGCTTCGAGTCCGCACAACCACGATCTTCAACGTTCGTGGGAATTCCAGAACAATACTTCCGTGGTTCATGGCGCGCACGTATTCCGTTTCGGAACGCGGCTGCGCTATTTGACCGACGACAGCTACTGGCTGCAGAACTTCAACGGCGCTTTCACGTTCAGCGGGGCGCTGGGGCCGGAGCTGGATTCGAACAATCAGCCCGTACTCGACGGGAGCCGGCAAGCGGTTTTGGAGCAGATCCCGGGGATTGAGCAGTACCGGCGGACATTACTGTTCCAGGCTCTGGGAGACACGCCGGCACAAATTCGCGCGTTGGGCGGCGGCGCGTCACAGTTCACCATCGCAGGCGGAAACCCCGTAACCAGCGCGAATCGATTCGACGCAGGCGTGTTCGCGGGCGACGACTGGCGCCTGAGGCCCAATCTCACGCTGAACCTGGGGATTCGCATCGAGAGCCAGACGAACATTCACGATCATTTCGATCCCGCGCCGCGAATCGGGCTGGCATGGGCGCCGGGAGCCACCGCGAACCATGCCGGCAAGACCGTGGTGCGCGCCGGTTTCGGAATTTTCTACGATCGTTTCGCGCTGGCAAATACGGTGGCCGCGCTGCGCTATAACGGCATCCTCCAGCAGCAGTATGTGATTACGAATCCGGAGTTTTACCCCAATGTGCCCTCGATCGGATCGCTGGGCGTCAGCCCTACCCTGCAGTCGACGCAAAAGGTGGATTCGCATATGCAGTCGCCGTATCTGATGCAGTCCGCTGTGACGCTGGAACGCCAGTTGCCGCGGAGCACCACGCTGGCCATCACCTATACGAATGCGCATGCGCTGCACGTTTTGCGATCGCAGGACATTAACGCGCCATTACCGGGAACTTACGCGGGCCCTGGGACCGGCGTCTATCCGTATCCGGCCCAGGGGCCGATTTTCCTGATGGGATCGGGAGGATTGTTCAACCAGAACCAAGTGAGCTTCAATGTCAACTCCCGGTTGAACGCGGCAGTCTCGATGTATACGACTTATGTTCTGAGTAAAGCAATGAGTAACTCGGACGGACTTACATTTCCCGCGAACCCTTACAACTTTTCCGGCGAGTATGGTCCGGCAAACACTGACGTGAGGCATCGCGTAGTATTCGGGGGGTCGATCAATACCAAGTGGAATCTGCGGTTCAATCCGCTGGTGACTTTCCTGACTGGCGCGCCGTTCAATATCACGACGGGAGGGGACCCTTACGGTACGACTCTCTATACAGCGCGGCCGGGGATCGGGGCGGATCCGTCGAAGCCCGGGCTGATACAGACATCCTACGGATTACTCGATCCGAATCCAACGCCCGGCGAGAAAACTCTGGGGCGCAACTCGGGCCGGGGGCCTTTCCAGATCATGGCGAATCTGAGAGTCAGTAAAACGTGGGGGTTCGGCGCGGAGAAAGCGCAGGCCGGTCCGGCGCCGTCACGCTCGGTGTTTTCGAATCCGGCATCCCGCCGATTCAACGTGACACTGGGGAT
>Ga0182024_10008514_pt1 | contig 21587 bp, 14 predicted proteins | sample P32metaG_FD_120480 | JGI IMG/M metagenome (GOLD analysis project Ga0182024, IMG submission 120480) | Permafrost microbial communities from Stordalen Mire, Sweden - P3-2 metaG (Illumina Assembly) | ecosystem: Environmental > Terrestrial > Soil > Wetlands > Permafrost | place: Sweden: Stordalen...
GATGTCCTTGAAACTGTAAGGAATACCCTTGTCCGTGAGCTTCTTGTACATCTCCGGATAGCTCCCCGGCGGGACAGTGGTATGAAACGGCGAGTCGGGGTTCTTAAACTTCCCCTTTGCTTCCTGGCCGACGAACATCACATCGTGAATATTGCCTTGGTCCACATCCGACAGGAATTCGGAGAAGCCGATTTCCTTTTCCTTCTGGGCGTTGGTCCCGGTTTTGACCACAGTCCACAGCAGAAAGGCCGACACCACGATGATCGCCCAGAACGCTACCGTCTTAATCGTAGAATTCACCTAAAACTCCTCTAAGTGCGGCACCCTTCATGCCGAAAGATGTCGCCTCTATCTATTAGATGCCGGAGGCGGAAATTCGACTGGAAAGCCTGCCATACAATTCTAGACCTTTTCCAGGGAAAACGGGGAACCCGAAGGAGGTGACAGAAGTCACCGGATAATACAGCCTATCTTCAAGGCAGATTTAGCCGCTACGAGCTTCGAGCCGCAAGCTTCGAGCAACCCACTCTCTCGCTTTGGCTCGTAGCTCTCATGGTTCCTGTGGCTCGAAACCCTCAGGTCATCGCCGCCACGTAGGGAAGATTTCGTCCGGTCTGCTCCGGACTTCCCAAGCCATAGCCGCACAGGAACGCGTCATCCACCAGAAATCCGAAATAATCGGGCTGCAGCTTGACCCGGCGCGCCGACTGGCGGTCGAGCAGCGTTGCCAGCTTCACCGAGGCCGCGCCCCGCCCGCGCAGGTCGCTCATCAGAAATTCGGTGGTCACGCCGGAGTGCACCAGTCCCTCGACCAGCAGCACATGCTTGCCGGCAATCGGCAGTTCATGGCTAAAAAAAATCTCCAATAGCGGCGATTCGCCCTGCTTGCTCTGCTTGTAGCTCGGCTTGATAAAGGCGCAGACTACGGGGACATCGACCATCCGCACCAGATCGGCCATGAACAGGAAACTGTTCTCCAGAACCCCGAGCGCGACCACAGTTTGGCTGTGATAGTCGTCGGAAATCTGTCGCCCCAGTTCGCGGATTCTTTTCTGAATCTGGTCGGCCGAGATCACCTGACGCAACCCGGCATTGGGCAAAGCATTCATAGCGGAAGTGACGCCTCCAGCGTTGTGACTCTGAAGCGTGTAATTCTAATCATCGCATGTTACATCATGCCCGCAGTCTCCCGAATCCAAATCGCTTGCGCGGCCCCCGCTGGCGCACGAAATGCCGCTGGAACGGCGAATCCCCGCAGCCAGATGAGCTCGCAGCCTTCCGCGGCCCCAACCGGCCAGAGCTTTTTCTCCGGTCCGGTCACATGCCGGTCGCTCAGCAGATCTTTTACTTTCCTGGGGGCCGCCGTGTGTGCCGGCCAATAACGATCTCCCGCTCGCCAATTGCGGATCAGAACTGTCTTGGGCACGCGCTCGATATCCAGCAATTGGCCACGTTGCGTCTCCGGAACCGCCATCGCATCGACCACGCGAGCCTCGACGTACCCGCCTAGTTCAGGAACCTCGACCGCGCCCGGCAGGGTCAAAGCGTATTCATAATCCGCGGCCTGTTCATGCCTTGCTTCGCTGCCGACAGGCTCCGATTCAAACACAAGCTCCAGCCGTCCGCGGCGAAGATTTCGCTTGCTGGAGTCCCGCCCGCGCGGCAGTTCGAGTTTTCTGCCTGCGGCTCCGCGCGCCAGTTCCAGGGCCTCCTCGATCAGCCGGAACGAGATACTCAAATTGGCAGCATTTGATTCCAGCCAGGCGCGCACCAGGCGCCGCTGCGCCGCCAGTGGAAGCGCCAGCAACGGGCCCAGCGGTAGAGACGCTTGCTGCGCCTCAGGCCGCACCGCAGCCCCTAAAGGGGCGTCCGATTTCGCGGATCCTGCGGTATCGCTAAAGCGATACCCTGATACGAAACCGACTTTATGTGCGGCGGTATCGCGATACGTTGATACTAGGCCGGCGTCATCGGCGACCGGTTCAGTTCCTGAGAACAGCGGCCCCGCGATCTCCGGATGGCCAGACTCCCAATGCTCCTCCTCGGCCCGCGCGATCTCCGCCAGCTCAGCCATGTGTTCGATCGCGGCCTCGCCAAACTCCCCCGCGATCACGGGCAGCAGTCGGTGCCGGACGCGATTGCGCAGAAAGGCAATCTCCCGGTTGGAGGAATCCTCCCGCCAGCTCTGGCCGCGTTCGCGCAGAAATTCCTGCAAGGCGGCGCGCCGAAAACCGAGCAGCGGCCGGACCAACTCGCCGAATGCATGTCCCTGCTCCTCAAACACGATTCGCGGATGAATGCCTGATAGTCCCCGAATGCCGGTACCGCGAAAGATGCGGAGCAGCACCGTCTCGGCCCGATCGTCGAGGGTGTGCGCCGTCGCAATCTTTAAGTATCCCCCGTCGGACACGTGTCCCTCGCGCGCCAGCTGGCGAAAGAAGCCGTAGCGCAGTTTGCGCGCGGCAGCTTCGATGCCGGAGACGCCGGAACCTGTGTGCGAAGGGATTTCCGAACTGATTTCGGGTTCCGGACTATGCTTGCCGATCGGCGCGGTGCAGGCATGCAACTCGAGCCCGTGCTGCTGCGCCAACTCCGCGACAAAGCGCTCGTCGTCGTCCGACTCTTCTCCGCGCAGTTTGTGATTGACGTGCGCCACGGACAGCACGATTCCCAACTCGGCCCGCAATTCGAGCAGCAGGCAAAGTAATGCGACCGAATCCGCGCCGGCGGAAACTGCAACCGCTACCCGGTCGCCCGCGCGAATCGATCCATGCTTGCGAATTGCCTTCAACAGCTGTTTGGCGAGTTCGTGCACGGAGAAATGGTACCGGAAATCAGTTCGCAGTTCCCAGTTCTCAGCTCTCAGCAAACCGTTGCCACTGGGAACTGGGAACTGAGAACTGGTTTTCTGCTATGCTTTCCGCAAATGTGGGGAACCTATCGCTGGGCGGCCAGATTTCTGCTGCTCGTCATGCTCGTCTCGTCCTTAGGGCCGATGGCGATGGCGTGTGCCGTACAGCCGGAAGCCAGGCACTGCATGCGGCATCCCGCGTCCGCACATGCAGCGCAGGCCGTGATGCCCTGTCATCACGTAGTGCCACAGTCGGAAGCGCCGCAGCCCGACGCCTCGTTTCAAGCCACGAGTGACGATTGCTGTAAGACCCATTGTTGCTGCGGCGCTACTACTTCCGAGTGGGGGCAGCCTGCGTCTCGTCAGCTTTCCTTTTTGAATCTCCTGCTAGAGCTTGCGCACCCAGCGCAGAGCGTGCTCCTTCACTCGAGCGACATCTCCGGACAGGATTCAGCACGCGCTCCTCCGCGCGGCTAACTCTCTGCAACTGCGACTTATCTGGCGATCCCTCAGGCCCTAAAGGGCCATGGGAGAAATCAATCTTTGGCATCGCTGAAGCGATGCCCTGATACGAAGCGTTTTTCTAATCTGGACCTTGCCCGATGCGAGGTGTTACACGGACAGGAGTGTCCGCGCTACACGGAATCCAGGGGATCGAGAACATGACTCGGCTGAAGCTGCTCGCATTTGCCGCTTTGCTTTTGCTATTGATGGTGTCGAACTCGCTGGCCAACGACTATGGCGCAATCCGGGGCGTGGTGCATGACCCGCAGCATCGTCCTGTTCAGAACGCCATGGTGATGCTCCACGCGAAATCGTCGGAGTGGGCGAAGAGCGTCACCACCGACGCGACCGGGGAATTCCAGTTCAATGCCGTGCCGCTCGGCGATTATTCGGTCAGCGTCGCCAGTCAAGGCTTCGCGCAAACGGCACAGGATGTCACGGTTATCTCCGGGTCTGTGCCGGTCCTTCACTTTCAATTGCAGCTGGCCTCAGCAAAAGAAAAAGTGATCGTCTCTGGCGCGCCTGCTGTCGTTGCCACCGATTCCGCTACTCCCACCACTCTTGTCAGCCGCGCGGATATCGAACGCACGCCTGGCGCCGACCGCACCAACAGCATGGCCATGATCACCGACTACGTCCCCGGAGCCTACGTCACTCATGATCAACTTCACATCCGCGGCGGCCATCAGGCCACATGGCTGGTTGACGGCGTGCCCGTTCCCAACACCAACATCGCCTCCAATATTGGCCCGCAATTCGATCCCAAAGACATCGACTACATGGAAGTAAATCGCGGTAGCTACGGCGCGGAATTCGGCGATCGTACTTACGGGGTGTTCAACGTCGTCCCACGCACCGGTTTCGAGCGCAACAGCCAGGCCGAACTCGTCCTCAGCGCAGGCAACTTCTACCAGACCAACGACTCCTTTAGTTTTGGCAGCCACACCGAGCGCTTCGCCTATTACGCCAGCGTCAACGGCAACCGCAGCAATCTTGGCCTGCAGCCGCCCATTCCGCAGATTGTGCACGATGCCGCCAATGGCTACGGAGGCTTCGGCTCCCTCATCTTCAATATCAATCCTTCCAATCAGCTGCGCCTGGTCACGGCGCTGCGCAAGGATTACTACCAGGTTCCCTACGATCCGAACTTTAACGATCTGGAAAGCTCGCTTTGTCCGACGTGTGACAGCAGCGGCCTCCGCGACAGCGACCGCGAGGCTGATGCTCTGATTAATGCGTCCTGGGTCCACACCTTTAACTCGAAGTTGATGTTCACCGTCTCGCCCCTGTTTCATCGCAACACGACCGACTACCAGAGCGCTACCAACGACTATCCCACCGCTACCAGCGATCACCACTCTTCGACTTATGCCGGAGGACAGGTGAGCTTTAGCGCAAACTTCAACCGGAACGACCTGCAGGCAGGCTTCTACGGATTCCATCAGAACGACAGTCAACGCCTGGGCATTCTGTTCAATTGTGCAACCAACGGCGATCCCAACTTCCCCGATTGCGGCGGTACGCCTTTTGCGGATTCTGAGCCCACTTCCGGCGGTCTCGCTGCCTTCTTTCTTGACGATAAATTCAAACCATTCTCCTGGCTGGTTTTATCCGCTGGTCTCCGCCCTACACGCTTTTCCGGAGGCGTAACCGAGAACTCGATCAGCCCGCGCTTCGGCGCAACCGTCACCGTCCCGCGTCTGCGCTGGACCTTCCGCGCCTTCTACGGCCATTACTATCAAGCGCCCCCCTTGCTCACCGCCTCCGGACCTTTGCTGCAGTTGTGCACCGGAAATGGCTGCACCTTCATCCCGCTTCACGGCGAGCGCGACGAAGAACACCAGTTCGGCGTCACCATTCCCTTCCGCGGATGGACGCTCGACGCCGACACTTTCCGCACCCGCGTCAACAATTTCTTCGACCACAACACTATTGGAGAATCCAACCTCTTCTTCCCGCTCACCATTCAAGAGGCCCTCATCCGCGGCTGGGAACTGACGCTGAGATCGCCCCGCATCGCCCATCGGGCACAGCTTCGCCTCTCCTATTCCAACCAAGTCGCATACGGCGGCGGCGCGATCACCGGAGGGCTGACGGACTTCACCACCAACCTCTGCGATCCCAATCCCGGCCTCTGCCCACTCGACCACGACCAGCGCAACACCCTTAACGTCGGCGCCGACGTTACTCTTCCGTGGCGTTCCTATGTCTCCACCAACGTCTATTACGGCTCGGGCTTCAGCAACGCGTTCCCGGGCCAACCCTATCCAGGCGGCTACCTACCTGGACATACCACCTTCGATCTTTCGTTGGGCAAGGATTTCGGTGAGCGCGTCTCCGCTTCGCTGAACGCGCTGAATGTCGCCAACCGCCGCATCGAACTGGACAACAGCACTACATTTGGGGGCTTCCACTGGAATAACCCGCGCGAAATCTTTGTCGAACTGCGCTACCGCTTCCACTATTGAGGTGGGAGTCGTTCGGGAAGGGCGGAAGTCTCTGCGAAGGCGTTAGACGGAAGGGATATGTGACAGCTGACCCCGACCCGGTCCTCTGCATCGAACTGGTTACGATCCGCGAACGCCGTTTGACGCTGTTCCGGTACGCTCCGTATAATGCAGAGCGTCCACACCCTGATCACCACGCTTGAGGTTTGTGCGTGAAGAAAGCCGGGCTTCTTAAGCGCCTAGCGCGCTGGGTGCGCCGGTTTCAGGTCTGTGTTGTCAGTATTGCAAGTCTAACGACTGATAGGCTCGGGTTGCGATCAGTTTTTCGTTGAGCCCAGCGAGCTGGATCTTCCAGCATTTCCGAAAATTCGAAGGAGTTCAAGGATCCATGATTGGCATGTTAACGACTAGCAAATCTGTGCGCGTCACCGTGGCCGTCGTGTTCGGCCTCTCCCTCTTCGCTCTGGCCCAAGCCGCCGACCCCCCTGCCGGCGCTCCCGCCGGCGCTGCCGCACCCAACGCTCCCTCCGCTGCCGTCGCGGCGGCGGCCAAGCCTATGGGGACCAAGGTTGGCACCATCAACATCGAACAGGCGATCTTCGCCTCCAATGAAGGGCAGCGCGATTTCGACGTGCTTCGCAAAAAGTTGGAACCCAAGCAGAACGAACTGAAAGGGACGGCCGACGAAATCGACAGCCTCAAGAAACAGCTCAGCGCCCAGCAGGACAAGTTGAACGATGAATCGCGCGATAAGCTGGTGAAGCAGATCGAGACGAAGCAGAAGAGTTTCGATCGCGCGCAGCAGGATTTTCAGGAAGATGTCCAGAACCAGCAGGGCGAGATCGGAAATAAAATCCTGACCAAAATGGCTCCGCTCATCGTCCAGTACGCCGGCGCCAACGGCTACGGCATGATCCTGGATACGTCGCAGCAGTGGCCGCGCGGACCGGTGATCTGGTATGGACCGGCCGTCGACATTACGCAGCCGATCGTCGAAGCCTACAACACGCAATCCGGAGTGGCGGCGCCACCCGCGGGCAGCACGGCTCAAAAGCCCGTGAAACCGGCGTCCAAAACTGCTGCGCCCGCGACGAAGCCTCCGGCTACGACACCGCCGAAACAGTAGCGACACCGCTGGGACATCTGCGGTTCCAACTTTATTTTTAAGACCGCGTGCCGACGCGGTCTTTTTTTTTTCGCCGCTTATTTATGGAGAGCCCGGCGTCCTTGCCCGGTGGACCCTTCGACACTTCGCTCAGGGCAAGCTCGCGAGACCCCGTCTCTGCCCCGGTTAAGCTTTTTCCGTGATGCCCAGGATCAAATCGCAAGGCCCAGGTGTCTGTAGGGATAACGGGCCCGTTCCGGAGGAAATTATGTTCAGCGCACTCGAAAGCACCTGGGACCAGTCCGCCCGCCGTGGATGGACTGCGATCACATCGTTCACGGTGCAGTCTTTTGGACTGAGCCTGCTCCTTGCGATTCCGTTGCTCACGATTCAGGGACCGCCGACGCTGCGTTGGGTCGACGAGTCGCCGACGCTCACACCACCGCTCGCACCTGCGCCGCTGGCGAGCAGACAGCGGCCGATTCGTTCGTCAAACATCAGCGAAGGACACTTATTGCCGCCTACAACCATTCCACCCACTATCGCGCATCTGGACGAAACGCAGGTTGGATCGGCGCCTGATCTGGACGCCATCGGCGTGCCCGGAGGAATCGACACGAGCCGACGCGGAGTAGCCAACTCGATCGGCATCGCGGTCGACGTCGCTCCGCCCCCGACTCCTGCGCCTACCCATCCGCTCAAAATCTCGCACTGGGCAGAAGGCAATATCATCTACCGCGTGCAACCCGTCTATCCGCCACTCGCGCGGCAGGCGCGGATTCAGGGCGCGGTCGAGTTGCGAGCGATTATCAGTAAGGCAGGGACGATCGAAAATCTGGTTATGGTCCGCGGACATCCAATGCTGGCCACGGCGGCGATTGAAGCGGTTAGGCAGTGGCGTTACCGTCCTTACCTGCTGAACAACGATCCCATCGAGGTGGAGACAGAAATCACGGTGAACTTTGTGTTATCGGGCAATTGACCTCAGCAATTGAGGTCGGCGATTGACGTTAGCAGGTGATATCGGCAGTTACTATCGGCAGTTAACGGCGCGGTGAGTGCCGTCGCTATAATCGGCTTACATGAATGCGCCGCGCCCCGATTTGTCGAAGTTGCCCGACCGCCGCTCGCTGATCCTCGACGGACGGACTTGGGCGGAAGTATCGCTGGCCGCGCTGGGAGAAAATTTTCACGCCGTACAGAAGCATGTCGGCGCAGGCGTCACCATCTGTGCGGTGGTCAAAGCCGACGGTTACGGCCACGGCGCGGTGGAGTGCGCGCAGGCGCTCGAATCCGAGGGTGCCGAATGGGTGGGAGTGACCGATGCCGCGGAAGGTCTGGCGCTGCGCGGCGCCGGCGTTACGGCCCGTATCCTGCTGATGACCGGAATCTGGAAGGGCGAGGAGGATGGAATCGTCGTCCAGAATCTTACTCCCACGATCTGGGAGCCGTGGCACATCGAGGCACTCGAGCGAGCTGCGCAAAAACGGGCTGCACAAAAACGGCAGGGCGATCTCCCTTCACATCGTTTGCCCGTGCATCTGAAAATCGACACCGGCATGAACCGCCTCGGCGCTCCGAGGGATGCGCTGCCGCGTTTGTGCGAAATGTTGTCCGCGTGCAAGCACCTGAGTCTCGAAGGAGTGAGCACGCACTTCGCGTCGGCGGAAGTGCTCGACGCCGAAGACGCCGTGCGCCAGATGAAATGCTTTGAGCAAGGGTTGGCGGTCTTGCAGAGCTACGGCCTCCGCCCCCGGCTGGTTCACATGGGAAATTCCGCCGCCATGAGCGCGCGGCCCGATACGTGGAAGACCATGGTGCGTCCGGGAATCGCACTTTACGGATATTCGCTGGCCTTCACGCGGGGCGGCGCGCCCGCCGAGGTGGTGCCGCTGCCGCTGCGTCCGGTCCTTTCGTGGAAGACGCGAGTGCTCACAGTGAAAGAAGTCGCTGCCGGGCAAGCGGTCGGCTACATGGGCACATTCGTGACCCAGGCGCGAAGCCGTATCGCGGTGCTGCCCGTCGGCTACGCGGACGGTTATCCGCGACTGCTTTCAAATCGCGCGCGCGTGATCGTGGGCGGCGAATACGCACCGGTGGTGGGGCGGGTCTCGATGGATTTGACGATTGTGGATGTCAGCCACATTCCCGGCGTCGCCGTGGGAGATGAAGTTATCTTGATCGGCCGAGGCTCGGGGAAAGACAGCGGCAAGAGCGTGGACGCGGTCGAACTGGCGCGCTTGTGCGAAAGCGTGCCCTACGAGATTTTGTGCGGGTTGTCGCAGAGGGTGCCAAGAGTGTATCTCTGAGCCGTTAGCGCTCGGCACTCAACATTTAGTCGCCAGGTTCCGCATCAGGGTATCGCTTTAGCGATACCGCAATCTTCCGAATCGGACTCCCGTTATAGGAGCTAGGCGTGCGGGGGGGGCGACTGAGTGCTGAGTGCTGACAGCTTAAGGCTGAAATCCCACCGTTAAACTGACCCGTGTCGCCAATCTGTGTTCCGCTGCTGTATTCATAGATAGACATGCCCTCGCGCTACGCTCGATGGATGTACGACTGGGAGACCCGGCTCACGTCGGTGGATAACAACCGCGTGGTTCGTCCGCTGGACTGGGGGCTGGATTGGACGCACAGTTGGCCCGGGCGTAACGGCGGGCCTCCTACCCAGGGATCATCCGATCTTCTTCAGTACTTCTCGCGCTTCAACGATCAGATCATCCGCGGCAGCGACAATTTCTATTCCTACCAGAAGCCGTCGGATTTCCGCTTGGAGCGCCGCGAGGTGCAGGTCTTCAGCACCCGCGAAGTGCCGGACCCGCGCCTGGAAGAGAAAGTTCGCGGCACTCATGCCGAGTTTCTGCGCTTTACGTCGCCGGTGGTAACTCTCTATCCCGAAAATAATCTGGTGAATGCGCGCTGGTTTCCGGCGCGCGGACGCCGCGCCGTGGTTTTGTTGCCGCACTGGAACTCCGATGCGATTTCTTACTCCAGCCTCTGCCGCGTGCTGAACTGGATGGGCATCGCGGTGCTCCGTCTCTCCATGCCGTATCACGACATTCGCCGTCCGGCAGAGATCGACCGCGCCGACTACGCCGTTTCCGCCAACATCGGACGCACGCTCGATTCGGTGCGCCAGGGCGTGATCGATGTCCGCTGCTGTCTCGACTGGCTGGAAGCGCAGGGTTACAACCGGCTCGGCATCGTCGGCACGAGCCTCGGATCGTGCTATGCGTTTATTGCCACCGCGCACGATCCGCGGATTCAGGTGGCGGCATTTAATCATGCCTCGACTTACTTTGCCGACGTGGTGTGGCACGGGCAGTCCACGCGCCATATCCGCGAGGGACTGGAAATGGCGATCGATCTGGAGAGTCTGCGGCAGGTGTGGCGCGCCGTCAGTCCGGCGGTGTATTTCGACAAATTTTCGCGCTGGCCGCGCCGGTCGCTCATTATTTATGCGAAGTACGACATGACGTTCCTGCCGGAGTTTTCAGAGCAGGTGGTCGAAGAATTCGAGAAGCACAAACTGGATCACAAAGTCGTCGTGCTCCCCTGCGGGCATTACACCATGGGGGAAACGCCGTACAAATATATGGATGGGTGGCAGTTGGTTAGTTTTCTGCGGACGGCGTTCGATTAGAACGCCGTCCGAAGGCAGTGTAGCCGACTGTCGCCGCGATGACACACCCGATCACATCACCACGGTGAGCGCAACTTGAACGCCCGGATGGAGGAGATCGAAAAGGAAATACTCGCCGTCTATGTAATCGACGTAGCATTCGTCGGTGTATGCCCAGTCAGCCGGCCACGCATCGACGATGATGAACGAGTAGCCGCCGTACTGAAAACCTGGGCGGCCTTGCACGGTTGTGGTTTGGTGGATGGCAAACTTATGTTGGCGCCCGAAGTGGGAGCGGAATTTGTCGTCGGGGATGCGTCCCCCACGCTGGTTGCCCGCGCGTTGCGCCTCTTGGCCGGATTGTTCGGCGGAGTCTCCCCGCTTGGCAGACTTGGCATCGTCCTGCTTCATAGCCTTGTCTTCCTGCTTCGTAGCCTTATCGTCTTGCTTCGTAGCTTTGTCTTCGCGCTTGTTGTCATCCGGTTTCGCGGGCTTCGCCTCGTCTTGGCGCGGTGACTTCATCTCATCCTGCTGCGCTGGCTTCGCCGCCTCCGGTCGAGGTTCTTCCGCTGGCTTAGGCGGATCCTGGGCGTAAACAAAAGCGCTGGTTGCGAAAAGCGAGCATAGAGCTAACATCCTGACCACTTGTACAAGTCTCATAGTCTTCTCCTCTCAAGGCGTGCAAGCATTCACTTGCCGCTATATGCGACCCACCTCGGCAACCTTGCCGTGCTGCTTCCGCCGAGATGATGGGTGCGAAATGACAGAACACAACACACAGAACACAACACAATGATGATAGGCATCGGGAGAGCTTAGGACGAATCCGTTCGACACTGTATTTCCCGCTCATGGATCGCGTAATCGGACTCGCGCACCGTGGGGACCACGCTGTATGCTGAGCGAAAACGCCGTCTGCGATGGTTGGCAGTGATGAGTTTCCGGGGACGGCGTTGCCTGGGGAAAGAGTTCTTACAGGATCCGCCGGTTATGGAAGCGCTGTTGCGGTGTCACTTCTTCGCCGTGACTTGGTCGGCAATTTTGTCAAATTTGGTCTTCGACAAAATATGGCGTGTCACTAGTTCGTCGGGTTCGTTGTAAGGACGTCCCGCCACCACCCGATCGGCGTCGGCTGGAGTCATGTCCGGCAGGCTCCGCAACTGCTCTTTTGTGGCCGTGTTCAAATCGAGTGGCTTGTTCCGGTTCCAGCCTTCGCGAATCCCTTCCGCCACAGCCTTGGCATCGCTCTTCGCTTCCGCCGTAGCTTCCGCGGTTTTCTCGCGAATTTGCTGGGGGCTTTGTTGCTGTTGAGTGCAACCCGCAAGCGCGGCTAGCAGTAAAATTGCGACGACGTACCGATATTTGATGGAGTTCATTTTGATCGCTTCTTTCCGTTTTCGTTGGATGACACATCGCCGGATCTGGTTGGGTGGACAGGCGTTTCCGCGCTACCGCAAAAAGGCTGGGGTGCCGAACGGCCTACCGGTTTTGTGTTGGAGTCGCGGGCTGCGGGCAGATCCGCAGCCCCCGGTTTAAGCTTGCCCTCCGGCCTACTTGGCCATGCCCATCGAATACGTGCCGGTGCAGTGCCAGTCAAAAGAACCGTCGGCGTTTCCCTTTCCGGAACACGATCCAGAGCCCTTAATGCCTTTGTACTTTCCGGTCCCGCTCACAACCTTCCATTTATTGGCAGCAGGTTTCGCGGGATCGGTTGAAGCGGTTCCTTCATATGTGTAGAAAACCTTGTCTTCATTGTCGGTCGTCGCGTTATAGCGGCCGTGAAAGGTGAAGGATGCTTTCCAAGTCTCATGGAATTCCGTGAACTGACCGGATTTTTCCTTAAGATCGCCGTCGCTCGAAGTCGCGGTGCAGGACCCTTGCCCGATCCAATAGCTGTGGTCCGGTGTATCGCCGACATCGAGCTTCTGTTCCGTCGTGGCCTTCGGGCAGTGCCACTTGGTATCAATTTTCTGGGCCACGGCTACGGACCCAAAGACAAGTAAAGTCAGTGCAAACAGCACGGGTTTGCGCATGCTTGTTTCTCCTTTGTGATTTGCTTTAAAAAGCGGGCTAACTATAGTGCACACACTTTGTTCTGGCAAGCGCCGGACAGCATTGTGCGAATCGGACGAGGAGAGGTCGCAACCTCTCGCGGACAAGAGTGTCCGCGCCACAGAATTAAGATAGGCTCCGGTAAATAACCCGGTACATGACTATTCGAAAAAAAATTAACGCGATCCTTTAAGAATCATTGGTTTAGGAGGAAATTCCTTCCAAATCTTTGAGTCTAAAGGGCCATTTTGCAAAATATTCCGGAATAAGGACTTAGCTGATCAAAGGCCTCCGAAAATACTTTGGGGCAGATTCGAGATGCGTCGGCTTTCGACGGACACTCCTCGAAACTGCCCCCAATCAACTTATAGTATTGCAGTGCTGCGAGCTGGAAGTCAACGACTATTGCGGAAGAATGGCTTGCGAAGGCTGGCTGACTTCCCACTTTGGGAATGGGGTTCGTATGCTAGGGTCACGGGGCCCGTGCGTGATGAGAAGAGAACCGGTGCGCCCCCCGGATCATGGGTACGGTTGCGGTTCGAAGGCCGACTGGCTGGGCCCACACGTCACGACAGTGCAACCCACAGGCAAAAGGCTAGCGAGTGTATTGCTGTGCTGCTGTATGAGGCCTCCCCGATCATCAAACGCGGAAATCGCCACTTGATCCGCCCTGATGTCGCCCGCAATGCGGGCAAGCTTCGCCAGCTCCTCTCGCGTGAAGTCTGTAACAGATGACTTCACTTCACCGCAAACTAATCGGCCATCTGAGACGCAGAGCAGGTCGATCTCTGCCTCAGGTTTCGCGTCGCCATATTCTTTGAACAGCGCAACACCATGAGTGTAGATAAACGATTCGCGAGCCCTTTCCCGGAGATTCCGCAGAACGGAAATCACGGGTACACACCCATGCAGGGCAATTCCGTTTCGAACCAGGCTGTTCAACCGATAACGCCAAACAGATTCGACGGGAACTGGAATCGTTGCGTTGCATCCGTCACATTCTACTTTTTGCCCGAGACTTCCCATCTCGCGCCAGAGCCACGACCCGCAATTGGTGCAGCGGACTCCCACGCCTTGCTGGAGAACGCCGCTATCCGTGAGCTCCTGGAGGACTCCGATCAGTTGCGCTGTAGCCGCCTTACGATCTTCGTCGATTTCCTCGGGGGACGACGCTTTCCGGAACCCCGGATTTGCCGTCATAAACCGTTCGCGTTGTTCCCGAAAGGAAGATTCGAGTTCGGCAAAGGAAATTTCGTCCTGCCTAACGTGAAGCTCCCGTGCATGACGTATCACCAAATTTGAAAGCCACTCAATGGGATTAGCGTGGCCGCCCGCGAGCTGTGAGGTTATCAATGCCCTTTTTTTCTCGAGCGTGTTCCTCACTCTTTCAAAGAGGCCCGCCTCTTTCTCAGCGGCTCCCAGCGAAAGGCGTTCGAAGATGGCTCGCCAAAAACTGTGGTCCAAAAAACGGCTTGCCGACTGAAGTCCGCCGAAGACCTCCAGAATGCCGTTCAAGTAAAGGCCTTTGTCCCAAGGACTCAAGCGGCAAAATCGAGGTTTCTTGCGAATGAGATGAAGGTTTGAATCGTAGGAATCTATCTCGATGACACCGGCGGCGCGATGGAACATTTCGGCTTCCCCCGGAACCCTTAGGATGAAAGGCTCCAAGTGCCGCATTTCGACTGACAAACAGTAGTTTGCGTCAACGCGGCTGCGGCGTTGGCTGAAAAAAGCCTCCGCGACGCGGGCGCGGCGAGGCAGCTTCCAGGAGAGGACTTCGTTGTCGTAGAAATCAAACTGTGGAAAATATTGCACGCGCAAATCCATGACCCAGGTGCCTTGATCGATAGGCACTCGCGAGCGGGGAGGACTGAAATCGATAGGCACTCGCGAGCGGGGAGGACTGAATAGGCTCTCCCTCGATGTCCCTTGTTGGTGCGTCGTCGCGTCAATGCCCCAGCCGACGTAAATCTCCGGCCGGGCAACGTCTAACGTCGGAAATTCGCCGGGAACAAGTTTCTTGCTCCTCGGAATAACGTCGATTCCGTTCAGGATTCGCGCCTTTAATTCCGAGAGTTCGCTCTCGGAACACTCAAAGGAAAGCAGGGTTAGACTGCTCGGGGAATTACCAGAGCGCCGAGCGTGGTGCTTCAGGAATTCTCGAAGTGGGCCGATGAAGCTATCTTCGCGGAGTAGCGCGGGTGCCAAACACAACGAATTCCAACCCAACCTGAGGAAGTCGCGGACAAGGAAAATATGATTCCAGAAGTAGAGCCATGTTTCGGGGCTGTCCCCAACCAGCATGCAATATTCGTCGCGTCCGACATCACTACGAGGGGGCTGTATCGCATGTGCTGCCGACGCCTGAAACGGGAACAGCAAATTCGGAGTGTGTGCGATGCAGTGAAACAGGTCCCAGGGTGTCCAGTTGTTCTGAATCTGAAGTCGTGGCCATTCTTCCGGAAGAAATGGATGTGCATTCTCGTAGGCAATGCCGAAGTTCCTCGCCACAAGCCTGACCAAATCTTTATTGATCGGTGTTTTCCAATCAGTGAAGTAGGTGAGAAGAGTTATAGGCGACGGCGCAATGAATCTGCTTTGCGACATGAGCAGCGGCAACACCTGGCGAGATTTCACCAACTCTTGAGGCAGGGACGGGGAATAGTGGGCTGATTGATCGGGCCCCATGAGATGAGGCGGATGAGCCTCGATACGCCAGGGGCCAACTTCCCGGTCGATGCGATCTATCGTGGTCGGGCTCAGGGAAGTGTACGTGTAAATGAGATCGGGGTCCACGCACTTTAACAGCCACCAAAATGCTTCGTCGATCTCACCGTTGCGGACAGGGACAATGGGATTGAACCTTCCGCCCCAAAGCCCATAATTCGTTTCGAACAAAGAGTCCAAGAGTTCCGGAGGGCACGCGTCAGGATCAACGAGGAACGCTATGCGATAATGGCGCGGCCTCGACTCCACGCCGAAGGGCTTGAACTCAGTTCGATTCGCAACCACTAGGGAACCACCGCTCCGAATTTGACCACGGAGTAGTCTACTACCCGAGCGTGACAGCGCCGAAACCCGACTATGCAGGAGACGCCTTCCTGCTTTTCGCGGACAGGAGTGTCCGCGCTACACTTGCCGCGGCATCCGAGTAAAATAGGCTTCGGTACCTAATCATGAAAAATTCCGCCATGTCGCGTCCGCTGTATGAAGTTGATCCGCAGATTTCGAACGCTATCGACAACGAGGTTCGCCGCCAGCATGAAGGGCTGGAGCTAATTGCTTCGGAAAATTTTGTCAGCGAGGCTGTGCTGGAGGCTGCCGGGTCCGTGTTCACCAACAAGTACGCGGAGGGCTATCCCGGCAAGCGGTATTACGGCGGATGCGAGTTTACCGACGTGGTCGAAAATGTGGCGCGCGACCGAGCCAAAAAGCTTTTTGGCGCGGAGCATGCCAATGTGCAGCCGCACTCGGGATCGCAGGCCAATCAAGCCGCTTACGCCGCGGTGTTGCAACCGGGCGACACGATTCTGGGTTTGAATCTTGCCCATGGCGGTCACCTCACGCACGGACATCCTCTGAATTTCTCGGGCAAGACCTACAAGATCGTTCCGTACGGCGTGACCAGGGAAACGGAGACCATCGATTACGACGACCTGGAAAAGATCGCCACGGCGGAGCGTCCGAAGCTGATTATTGGCGGCGGCAGCGCTTATCCCCGGATCATCGATTTCGCCCGCATGCGCCAGATTGCCGACAAAGTTGGCGCGCTCTATCTGGTGGATATGGCGCACTTCGCGGGTTTGGTGGCGGGTGGAGCGCATCCATCGCCCGTGCCGCACGCGCAGATCGTGACTTCAACCACGCACAAGACGCTGCGCGGGCCGCGCTCGGGCATGATCCTGAGCAAGCAGGAATTTGCGGCGCCGATTGATAAGACGGTCTTCCCCGGAATGCAAGGAGGGCCGTTGGTCCACATCATGGCCGCCAAGGCGGTGTGCTTCCTGGAAGCATCGCAACCGAGCTTCCGCGAGTACGCGCGGCAGGTCGTGGCCAATGCCAAGGCGATGGCCGAAACGCTGGCGGCGGACGGCTATCGCATCGTCTCTGGTGGAACGGACACGCACCTCATGCTCGTCGATGTGTTCGCGAAGGGCATGCTAGGGAGTGAGGCGGAGAAGGCTCTGGGCGAGGCCGGTATTACGGTCAACAAGAATGCGATTCCGTTTGACAGGAACCCGCCGATGAAGCCTAGCGGCATTCGCATTGGGAGTCCGGCGGTGACTACGCGCGGAATGAAAGAAACGGAGATGCGGCAGATCTCGCATTGGATCGCCGAGGCGCTCGATCATCGGACGGACGCCGCCGTGCTCGGGAAAATCCGCAAGCAGGTGCTGGGGATGGCGGAGGAGTTTCCGCTGTATGCCGAGCGGCGCGCGCGGGCACAGGCGGAGGTGCGGGCGTAAGCATTTCACAAATTGTCATCCCGAGCGGAGCGAGGGACCCCTACTCGCACGCGAATGTGTGCCGGGAGTAGGGGTCCCTCGCTCCGCTCGGGATGACAGAGTTGGGCGAATTCCCTGTGTACCGCTGTGCCCTCTGTGGTTAAATTCCATTCGTGAAAGTAGCCATCGACATCCGTCGCATGACGGAATTCGGGGTGGGCACCTACATAGGGAACGTGGTCCGCACGCTGGCGCACTTGGACCGTGACAGCAAGTATTTTCTCATCGGTTCGCCGGCGAAGGTGGCGGAATTCGGCGCGCTGCCGCCGAACTTCCACATGGTGGCGCTCGACGGAAGCGATGACACGCTGAAAGGGAATCTCGCCTTCCGCGCGATTGTGAAGCGCCTCGGGTGCGACCTGGTTCACGTTCCGCACCTGTTCTGGATTCCGCGCGGCCTCGGTTGTCCTTATGTCCTCACCGTGCACGACCTGTTGGAGCACATGTATGGATCGCGTAACGCTTCCAGCGTGCGGCGCAGCCTGCATTTTTTTCTTACGCGGCGCGTATTGCGCAAAGCGGCGCGCGTGATCGCTGTCTCGCAATTCACCAAGAACGAAATCGAAAAGCTGCTGGCCATTTCGGATGAACGCATCGAGGTGGTGTACAACGCCATTGACGAGCGTTTTCTACACGGCCACGCCACCGATGCGGATCGCGACCTGATTGCCCAACGCTACCTGGTGAACTATCCGTTTATTTTGTATGCGGGCGCGATTCGGCCGCACAAGAACGTGGTGCGTATTATTGAAGCGTTTTCGGCGCTGAAGAGCGAACTACAGAAGGAGCAGCAGTTTCCCGACCTGAAGCTCATCATCATCGGCGACGATCTGTCGAGCCATCCGCGGCTGCGACGCACGGTGGTGCGCAGCGGGGTGCAGAACGACGTGCGCTTTCTCGGATTCGTGCCCATCGAAGTGCTGCGCATTTTTTATGATGTAGCCAAGATTTTTGTGTTTCCATCGCTCTATGAGGGATTTGGATTGCCCCCGCTCGAAGCGATGGCCCACGGAACTCCGGTGGTGACTTCGAACACTTCGAGCCTGCCGGAAGTGGCGGGGAACGCCGCCTTGCTGGTGAATCCGGAAAACGTGTTTGAGATCCGGCGAGGCTTGCAGCGGGTGCTGCTGGATCCGGCGTTGCGCGCGCAGATGAAACAGCGGGGCTATGAGCAAGCGCAGCGATTTTCGTGGACTAATTCGGTGTCGAGGATACTGGAGATTTACCGCGAAGTGGCGGGCGCCCGTGTTTCACGCGTAGCCGCCGCGGACTGAGGATATGTGGTGGCGGGCTCCGCCCGGCCAGGACGGGACACAGCCCTGTCCCCCCTCCCGTATAATGAGCACTTCGCGATGAAAACCAGCGCTGCGCGCCAACTCGAACCGCCGACCATCGCGAGTATGAACCGTCCCACCGCTATTTATCAGACAGCGCCCCGTCCGAACCGGTTGCTCGCGGACTGGCGGGTTTGCGTTCTGGCGTTGATGGGACTGTGGTCGGTCATCTACATGACCGGACTCTCGCAGCCAGCCCTGCTTGACGATGCCGACACGGTGCATGCCGAGGCTGCAAAGGAAATGCTGCAGCGGCACGACTGGGTGACGCTCTATGCCAACGGCGTCCGCTATCTGGAAAAAGCTCCGCTGATGTATTGGGGCGTGGCAACAAGCTATAAGCTGTTCGGCGTCAACGAGTGGAGCACCCGCTTCCCTCTGATGCTGGGCGTGCTGGCGATGATTCTCGCCACCTACGGTTTGGGACGCTGGGCTTTGGGCAACGAAGGCGGATTCGATTCGGGGCTGGTGCTGGCGACCGCGCTCGGACCATTCCTCTTTACGCGCTTCTTGATTCCTGACGTAGCGGTAGGTCTCTGGCTGACTCTGACCTTCTGGCTTTTTCTGGTTTCGCTGGAGCAAACGAAACTCGGCCAGCCGAAGCCTGCGCTCTGGACCTGCTGGGGGCTGGCCGCAGCATGCGCGCTCAACGTACTGACGAAGGGACTGATCGGACTAGTGTTTCCGATTGGAGCGATCGGGCTTTATCTGCTGCTGACGGGGAATTTGCGGCACTTGCTCAAACTGCGCCTGGTTTCGAGCGCTCTCGTGTTCTTCGCGATCGCCGCGCCGTGGCACATTCTGGCGGCACTACGAAATCCGGCGCAGGGGAACGTGCGCGGATTTCTGTGGTTCTATTTCGTTAATGAGCACATCCTGCGTTTTCTGAACCGGCGCGTCCCGCGCGATTACGACAAGGTTCCGCTGCTGCTGTTCTGGGCGTTGCTGGTTTTATGGCTGATTCCCTGGACCGTGTTTCTGCCGCAGTCGTTGCAGGAAGTGCCGCGGAGGTGGCGCGAATTCCGCGCTCAAATGTCGCGGCGTCAGCGTGCCTATCTGATGTTTTTCCTGTGGAACGTGGTGATCGTGGGCTTCTTCAGCCTCTCGACGCGGCAGGAATACTACACCATCCCGGCGATTCCGGGGATGGCATTGCTGGTCGGTGGATGGCTGCAGCGGGAGAGAGCATCCCCTCCAGACAGCCGGGAACGGCGTGCCGGGCGGATTTCTTCGGCCGTGTTGCTGGCAGTCGGCGTCATCATCGCGATTGTTGGCTTTGCCTTGTTTTTCTTCTCGAAGGCGCCAACTCCGGGCACGGATCTGTCGGACTTGCTAAGAAAACATCCCCAGGACTACGCACTCTCATTCGGACACTTTCTCGATTTAACCCCGCAGGCAATGGGGGCATTTCGCGTACCGCTGTTGGTATTCTCCCTCGCGTTTTTGCTGGGCACGCTCGCCAACTGGATTCTTCGGCGTCGCGGTCGGGCGGGATCGGGGAATGTGGCTCTGGTGGGGATGATGGTGGTTGTGCTGGCCTGCGTGCGCATTGCGTTTGGCATTTTTTCTCCGATCCTTTCGTCGAAAGACCTGGCGTTGGCGATTCGCGACCAGTATCAGCCGGGAGACCAGATCGTGGTCATAGGGCTGTATGAAAATGCGTCCACGCTGAATTTCTATTCCGGTATTCCGTTGCGCAGCGTGCGCGCGCCGGGCGGAAACATGTGGTATGGCACGCAGTTTCCGGGAGCACCGCGGGTCTTTGAGACACAAGCCTCGTTTGTCGAAATGTGGCATGGGCCGCACCGTGTGTTTTTGTGGGCCGAGGAGGATGAGCCGCCGGCGTTGCGCGGATTGACAAGCTACGTCATCGCGCGGCGCGGCGGCAAGATTATTTTCTCTAATCAGCCGCTGGCGGCTTCACGCTGAATAGTTTGGTGGCGTTGACCTGACATCGCCTGAAGGCGCGGTCAAAGGGCGGACTTCGGCATCGCTAAAGCGATGCCCTGATACGAATCTTGCTCCTGCCGGAAGTTCTGGATAGGCGGCCGTCCTTCAAATCGAAGACATCTCCTCGCCAATAGATGCGGCTTCCCATAAAACTTGTAGCCCAGACAAACGGCGCGATCAAGTCTCGGAGCGGGAGCAAGAAAATGATGGGGAGCATCTGGTGATCGTGGACCGCAGTCACGGCAGCGAAGATTCCAACGGCCAACCGTGCAGCGAATGTCAATGCGAGCAATATCCACGCCCATGCAGCCCCGTGGGCCGCTAGGAGTGTCAGCAATGCCCAAGGTAGCCCGAAGGTAAAAAGCAGTCCTGCGTACCCCCAGGGACGCGCATCTCGAATGGTCCGGGACCACCGCAGCTGATGGCGAAAGAACTCGCGCAGCGTGTAGGCTGGCAGGAATGTGGTGACAGTCGCGGCGCTGAGTTCGATTCTCTTTCCGATCGCGGCGATGCGCCGGCCCAGTTCATAGTCGTCGGCGAGGTAATCAACTAATGCTTCGAAGCCGCCGATGGCTGCGAGGTCGCGACGGCGAAACGCCAGAGTTGAGCCTAACCCGAAGTGCAATCCCTTCTCGAGAAGCCTTGCGCTCAGAACGCCCGGCACAAAGTCGGTGCTGATGCCCAGGGCTTCGAGGCGCGAGCCGAGGGTTGGGGCGGCGGCGGCGCGGTAGAGGCAGGTCACCAATCCCACGGAATCGTCGGTGAGTGGCGGGGTGACCCTCCGCAAGTAATCTTTCGGGACGCGTATGTCGCTGTCATTTACCAGCAGGAGTTCGTGGCGCGCCACGGGCAACATCTGCGCCAGGTTGCTGACCTTGATATTTGCTCCGAGAACGCGATCGCACACGATCAGGTCAATCGCCTGTTTCGGATATTTTGCTTGAAGCTTGCGCACCACCTCGATGGCGGGATCGGCGGGATCGCTGACGCCGAACACTATTTGCATTTGAAATTCGGGATAGTCCTGCTCGCAGTGACTGCAGAAGCTCTCCCAGATTTCAGGATCGACGCCTTTCAAAGGCTTGAGAATGGAAACGGGAACAAGTTGGCTTTCGGTGAGTGCAGGCTGCTTGAGCTTCCGGCGCGTGTCTCGCAGAAAACTGGCGAGCCCGAGCGCTGACAAGATATAGAAAAACAGGCTGCCAACAGTTCCAATC
>Ga0182024_10008515_pt1 | contig 21586 bp, 17 predicted proteins | sample P32metaG_FD_120480 | JGI IMG/M metagenome (GOLD analysis project Ga0182024, IMG submission 120480) | Permafrost microbial communities from Stordalen Mire, Sweden - P3-2 metaG (Illumina Assembly) | ecosystem: Environmental > Terrestrial > Soil > Wetlands > Permafrost | place: Sweden: Stordalen...
ATACGCCGGAAGATACTCAATGTTAAATCAAATCGGGCGGTTGGCCAATCCGCTTGGCTGAACCCCCGGATTTTGCGCGCCAGAGGGGGATGAGCAACGGCAAATCCGCTTTATAGGACGTTAGGTGGCACGGGTACTTTCGCCGCCCATACGGACCGTCGGCCCGCGAACGGGTTGGTTCGGCTCGCGCAGCTCCAGCACGTTGGCCCGCTCGCTGGGCTCGGGCGAGGAGGCGGTGGCGGCATCGGTTGCCCCCAGCGGCCTGCTGCTGACAATGTGCGGCTTCTCGTGCACCATGCCCATCTTATACGCCGCCACGATAATCGAGCCGAAGATCACCAGATAAAACGCCACCGCGTAGCGCGTCCGCATGTAGACGATCAATGCCCCCAGGATGCAGAACCCGATCGCCAGGCCATAGCTGATCAGCACGGTCTTGCGGATGGAGAAACCACGGTCCACAAGCTGGTGATGGAAGTGGTGGCGGTCGGCGCTAAACAGCGGTCGGCGGTTGACCCATCTGCGCATAAACGCCAGCGCCGTATCCAGCACCGGCAGGGCGAACATCACCATCGCCGCCAGAAACCACTTCGACTGCTCCTGCGCCAGCAGCACAATCACCGTCGCGCAGGAAAATCCCAGGAACATGCTGCCGGCATCCCCCATGAATATGGAAGCGGGGTTGAAGTTGTAGGGAACGAACCCCAGCACTGCACCCAGAAGCGCCAACGCCAGCACAATCCGCAACGGATTCAGATCCGTTTGCGTGCTTTGCGTGGCCAGATGGACGGCCAGGAACAGGAAGCCGGCGGAAATGACGGCCGTCACCCCGCCGCACAATCCGTCCAGCCCGTCCAGCAGGTTCGTCGCGTTGCAGCAGCCCACCACCATGCAGACCACCGCGATAGAGCTGAGGATAGGCGTCGCGGCGGCGGGAATGTGCACCGCGGGTCCCAACGCATTCGTAAGCCGCAGGTTCAGCGGCGCGATAATCGGGGCCATGCAGGTGATTCCCACGCCCTGCGTGAGCAACAGCAGCGCCGCGGCGATCTGCCCGTACACTTTCAGCGATGGCCGAATCCGCCGCAGATCATCCCATAATCCCAGGATGATGATCGCGGTCGCGCCGATGACGATACTGATCTTGACGCGGAGAAACGGCGAGCCAATTTCGTCCGCGGGGATGTGGAGCTGGCTCATCGCCAATCCCGCCACCCAGCCCAGATAGACGGCCACTCCCCCGAGATATGCCACCGGCGCCGCGTGCAATTTGCGAATCTGGTCGGGCAGGTCCACCACGCCGTAATACGTCGCGATCGATCGCATCACGGGCGTGAAAGCGAAGGTGACGAGGAACGCGGCGTAGAAGACGTATATGTGCGGGGAGAGAACGTCGTCCCAGGTGACGGGCGAGGAGGCGGCGGCAATCAGGGGCGCGATACTGAGCATGGTCTCTTCCCGGCTGCGCCAACCAAACCCACGTGCGTCAGCCGACCTCCCGTCGCCACAGCGGCGCCCTCAGCGTCCATTATACCCTCGGAATTCCCGCAACGTCAGTAAAGTGTCCGATAACAGCGCAAGGCGGCCACGCGGGCGCCGCGCAGCTTAACATTTTCGACTTTTTGCCCATGCAGGTTTACGGCTCGGAGGGATCATGGCTTTTTGGAAGCCAGCTTCTCGTTCATCACTGTCATGATAATCTGGTCCAATCCATAGCGCGGATAAAACTCGATGACCGACCGCAGCTTGTCCAGCCGCGGCACGCGACGCTGCGTATCGTCGAAGCGTTGCCCGTACGCCTGCTCATACGAGATAAATTCGATCGGGCTTTTGGATTCGCAGATCGCCACCACGCGACGGGCCAGGTCGATGATTGAAATCTCCTCATCCCCGCCGAGGTTGAAGACCTGTCCGACCGCGTCGCTTCGCTCGGCCAGACGGATCAGGGCCTCGACGACGTCGCTGACATGACAGAAGCACCGCGTCTGCCGCCCGTCGCCGTAAACCTGCAGCGGCAATCCCTTCGTCGCCGCTTCGATAAATCGCGGCAGGACCATGCCGTACATCCCCACCTGCCTGGGCCCTACGGTGTTGAAGAGTCTCACCATCACCACCGCCATGCCGTATTGCTTGTGATATGCCAGGCCCAGGAATTCATCGATCGCCTTGCTGTAGCCGTAGCACCATCGGCTGGAGCGCGTCGGACCGCTGACGACGTCATCATCCTCGCTGAAGGGCACGCGCAGCCCCTTGCCGTAGACCTCCGATGAGCTGGTGATGAGCACCGGCCGCCCGAATCGATGGGCCGCTTCCAGCACCACTTCGGTTCCATGGATGATGCTGCTGATGGTCCGCACCGGTTGATCGACGATCAACTGCACACCGACGGCCGCGGCCAGGTGAAACACGCCGTCGCACGATGCCATCACGGTGTTCACGGTGGTGGGGTTCTCCACCGAATCGCACACCACCTGCAGCCGCAAATTACCCTTGAGATGCGCGATGTTCTCATGCCGGCCGGTGGAGAAATCATCCAGGATCACCACTTCGTTGCCGCGCGCCAGCAGGACCTCGGTCAGGTGCGATCCGATAAAGCCGGCCCCCCCGGTCACCAGGATTCGCTTGGACATGCTTGCAGATTATCCATGACCCATCTGGGAATGCCAGAAGTAGGCGATGGACGTGAGATTGAACAGGGCGTGCATGACGATGCAGACCCACAGGTTGCCGGTGCGCTCGTACACGTATCCCAGGCAAATTCCCAGGAAGAGGATTTGCGGCTGCGTCCAGGAGGGATGGACCAATGCGAACAGCTCCGCCGTCAGCAGCACCGCCAGCCACGGCCGCCTGATCGAATAGCGCAGAAATGTCTGGACGTAGCCGCGGAAAAATGTCTCCTCCGCCAATGGCGCCAGCAGACCCGCTGAGACGACGATGCTCGCCTCCAGCCATGGCTGCGGATGGCGATGCAGAATCAGCAGCATGTCATGCGCCTGGGGATGATCCATTTTCTGAAATTTCCACCACCATTCTGCGGCGCCATCCACGAGCACCATCAACGGCAGCACGACGATGGTCCCCAGGATTCCTCCGGCCAGACCCCGGGGAATTCGCGCGGGGTTGGCGCCCAGCATTTTCAGGCCCGCGGGTCGCAGTGTGACGGTCGCTGCGATCAAGACGGCAAAGACCACGACTTGCGCGGACGCGTCGACGACGATCTTCTGGGCATCGCTGAACTCAACCGGCGCCGTGGTGGGGCGGCTTTGCGCGCTGGGCGCCAGGCAAAACATCGCGACAAACAGCGTTCCCGACCACGCCGCCAGTCCGAATCCCGTGATTCCCAGCAGCACGCGCGGCGGCTCGCCCGGCGAGAGGCGCGGCGGGCCCAGGATGCGTCGCGGCTTAAAAATGCCGCCCAGCATCGCCGTCGACAGCGATACCGCTACCGCAATCAGCAGCGCCAGCAGAGGCCAATTGACTTGCCCCGCAGAGCCGGCGCCCAGCATGGTTGACCACCCGAGTGACGTTGACATTGCCTCGATCCGCTTTACAACAGTCGGTTCGTCGCTGGCGGGATCGGTGATTTGTCCCGGCGATCCCCGTGGGAATCTTAACCTGACATCGATGAGTTTCTTGGAAAAAATCCTCGCCAGGAAAAGATCGGAGGTCGCCGATCGCAGCGCGCAAACGCCGCTGGACGCGCTGAAGCAGACGATTTCCGGCCTGCCGCGGCCGCGCAACTTCTTCAATGCCGTTACTACGATCGCGAGGAAGCCGCTGAATTTGATCGCGGAGATCAAGAAAGCTTCTCCCAGCGCCGGTGTGATCCGTGAGGACTTCGATCCGGTGCAGATCGCGCGCACCTACGCCGGCGCCGGCGCCGATGCCATTAGCGTCCTCACCGATGAGCCGGATTTCGGGGGGAAGCTCAGCTATATCCAGGACGTTCGACAGGCGGTCGAGCTGCCGGTGCTGCGCAAAGATTTCATCATCGATCCGTACCAGGTTTACGAGACGCGCGCCGCCGGGGCCGATGCCATCCTCTTGATCGCCGAGTGTCTGGAAACGTCGAAGATGATCGATCTGCAGATCCTGGCGACCGAATTGAACATGACGTGCGTGATCGAGGTGCACGATCTGGACAACCTGATGCGCGTGCGCGACCAGGTGATCGGCTTCCCGCATCGCAGCTACAGCCTGCTGGGGATCAACAACCGCGATCTGCGGACGTTCAAGACTGACCTGGGCACGACGCTGCGGCTGAGCGAGTTGGTCGCCGACCGCCGCGTGCTGATCAGCGAGAGCGGCATCGAGACGCGCCAGGACATCCAGAAGCTGGTGGATGCTGGCGTCACCGCCGTCCTGATCGGCGAAACCCTGATGCGCAGCGATAATATTCCCGCCAAGATCGCCGAGCTCTTCGCTCATTAGGCGGCGGCTTTCTCTCCCAGCTCCGCGCGCACTTTCTCCACTCGCTGCGCCAATCGTTCCGCCACCTCACGCTGCCCGCGGATCGGCTCCAGCAGATCGTCCATCCATTCCAGCATGCAGGTCGTCAGGTTCAGGGATGAATCCGGATGATCGGCCGTCTTCCAGCGCGAGAGCATTCGATCCACCCGCCGGCGCGTGTCCCAGCGCAGCAGCGACCACAGAAGCAGATACCATAGGATCAGAAAAACCGCGCTGCTCAGCAGCGATGTGGTGCTGAGAACGGACACGATCAGGATGGCGATATTGCGGACGCCATGGATCGCCGAATCCGATTCCAGGATCGCCTTGAGCACCGGCTGGATCAGCGGGAACCAGAGCAGCGCGCCCACGGTGAGCAAAACGCGAAACAGCGGCGCGATTAGACCGTGGCGGCCCGACAGGCGCGACAGCACGATCTGCCGCTGACGCTCGATGGTTTCGGTCAAATCCCGGCGCAGGCGTCCCTCGGCCAGATCGGCTTCCATCGTGTCCCACAGCTTGCGCCGTTCGTACAGCGACGCGATCGGTGGATTCGTTTGGTGCAGCTGTGCGAACGCCGACTGCGTCAGGCGCGCGATTGATGCGTTATCCCTGGGCAAATGACCATCCACGAGTCCCGCCGCCCCGCCGAATGACGATGTTGCGCTCAGGTTGCTTCCCACCACCACGCGCAAGGGCCACAGCAGCGAATGCAGCACGTTGACGATTGGCCAGCGCGACACCCGGCGCGAGAACACACCATCGGTCATCACCAGCCGATAGGCCGGATCATCCAGCATCGCCGGCAAAAATCGCTCCGCGAGCGGCACGCCCAGTCGTTCGCCCAGCAGCTCGGAGGCTTGCTCATCCAATCGTGCCAGCCGCGCCGCGCGGCCGGGCAAATCCTGATTGCCCAGCCACCGCAGCATCGAACGCTGCCGCTGGCGGTTGGCCAGTTGCCGCGATTCGGCAACCGTCTCCTCGGATTTTTGGCGCGATAGAAGGTCCGACAGCTCCGGCAAATCGAATTTCGCGGGATTGGTCGCCGACAGCAGGAACACGCGCGGCGGCGCCTCCAGCGATAACACGCGCGCCATGCGCCCGGCGTAATCCTCGCGCAGCTGCGCCGCCTGCGTTGAATCATCCGGCAATTGATCCACCTTGTTCAGGCAGAACAGAAAATTCGCCGGATCGTTTCCCGCCGCAACCCTGGCCAATAGTTTCTGTGGCTGCACGTCCGCATATTTCTCGATGCTTTGAATCCAGATGGGAAACAGCATGTGCCGCAGCATTTTGCGGGTGAGCTCCAGGTGGCTGGCGAAGCGGCTGTCAATATCCGGCAAATCCAGAAGCACCTGCCCGCCCAGCCGCTGATGATCGTGGGGCACGACCCGGTATTGCCCCGGCGCCTCGCGGGCCAGTAGCGCTTCGGCTTGTGCCGCGACGGCGCGATGGACATAAGCGACGACGATCTGCGTCCCCGGGCCGTGCGAGGTCTCATCGGTGATTTTGCCGCCCGCCAGTGCATTGACCAGGGCACTCTTGCCGACTTCCTTCCCGCCGATCAGCCCCACGAGGTAAATCCCATTCCCCGTTCCCGAATCGCGCAAGGCGGGCGAATCGTCATCCATCAGCTCCGGCGGCGCGGCGCCGGTCAGCTCGGAGGCTTGCTGCACCAGTTCTTCAATTTCGTCTGGTTCCATGATTTTCTACTCGCCTTCACCAATGGCGTCCTCCAGCGCATCCGCCGCTGATTCGATCGCGTCGAGCTGCGCCGCCGGCGGGGCCTGGGATTCGATCCACGCGATGCTGCGGCGGATCTGCTCGTGAACCAGCTTCTCGAACCGCTGGGCGATCGTGCGGTTGGCCAGGCGCGTGCGGGAAGACACCTCGTTGCTGATCCGCTCGGTGATCCACGTCGCCAGGCTGTATCCGCCCAGGATCATCAGATCAATATGTCCGAAAAATGCGTGGTGCGCCGCGACGATGATCGCCAGTAGATATGGCGCTGCCTCGGTCCATTGCGTCAGCTTCTGTCCGCCGGGCAGATGTCGCAGCACCTTCATCAGCAGCGCGGTGTCGCGCGGCGTTGCGTTCCAGCGCTGTTGCAGCCAGGTGTTAAGCTCGTTCAGTTCTTCGGTGGCGATCCTGCCTGCCTGGGCGGGGTCGATTTTGGAACTGTTATAACCGCCGGCAGTATCGCCGACCCATCGCGCCCCGGCGGTGGTGTCGCGCAGCACGTCGTCGATGCGGCTTTGGATGACGGTGAACTGATCGCTCAGCACCGCGGCAAAATCGGGCAGCTCGCGCGCCGCCGCCAGGGATTCGGGCGAGCTCGCCAGGCTGGTCTTGCCGTGAAATAACAAATCCCATGCATTGCGCGGCAGGCGCACCAGCAGGGCGGGGACCTGGCGGATGCGATCCAGCACCCGGCCCGGGCCGATCAGATACAGCACGCTGCGCTGCTGCAGCCGCCGCTGCAATTGCTCGGTGATTGGATTCACATCCACGCCCGGCGGGGCGGTTTCCAAGGCGCGCAGCGCGGCGGCGCTGGCGTCGGCGTCGCGACGCTCGCTCCGCAGGGGACCGATCACCTGGTCGCGCAAGCGGCCGAGCAGATCGACGGCGCACCGCGCCATCCCCGCCTCGCGGCCGGGTGCGGGGGCCAGTTGCGACAACGCCTGACGCAATGCCGTCAGGTCCGCTTCGGCGGGCGGCTGGTAAGCGGCATCATCCCGCGCGACGGCAAACAGCGGCGCTTCGGGCTGCAGCATCGCACGATAATCGTCCAGCATCGCCGCCGTTTCGCATTTGTTCATGACGAAGACCGCGGCGACCGCATAACGATTGGCCAGGCGGTAATAGGGAATCAGCTCGGTCATCTGATATTTTTCCGGCGAGACCAGGAAGATGACCGCTTGCGCCCAGCGAAACGCCCGATCAGCCTGCGCGTGGTGGGCAGGCTGATCGCCGTCGAGATCTGGGGTATCCACGAGGATGACATGCCCCAGCAGATTGTGGCTGGCCTGGACGATGACCAGCGCATCGCTCTGACCGCGCGCCGGCAGATCGTCAGGCGAGGCGACGACATGCGGCAAACCCAGCCAACTTTCCGGCAGCGCGGATGATGACTGCGCGATGGCCACCGCGCCGGCGGTGAACGTGCGCCGGAAGCTGGCGGCGGAGAGGTTCGCATCCAGCAGGCGATTGACCAGCGTGCTTTTGCCGGTCCCGGTTCCACCCAGGATGCACACGAGCAGCGGATGCCGTTGATCGCGCCGCAGGTGGAAGCGGAGGGCGGCGATGTCGGCGCTCCAGCGCTCGATGGCCTGGGCCGCCCGTCCCGCCCGCGGGCGCAGCGCGGCGACCTTGCTCTGCAGCGATTGCAACGACGAATCCAGCGTTGCCGAGGAAATGCCCATGCGCGACGGGAGTTTGTACCACAAAGCGCAGGCGATTCGAGTTGGCCCGTGGGCTGGCGCCCGCGGCTATGAAACACAATTACTCCATCACAGCCGCGGGCGCAAGCCAGCGGATACTTCTTGCGGTTGGTTTGAATCGCCCAAAGTGGTAGCTTGCGCGGGTGCGGGAATTGACCGAGCGCACCGGGTGGATCGCGCTGGCGGCGGTGATGCTGCTGGGGCTGGGGATTCGGCTGGCCTGGGACATGCGCCAGCGCACCGATGCCGCCTCCATCGACCGATTGCCCGATCAGCGCGAATACCTGGAGTTGGCCGAGCATCTTTTGATGCACCAGGGTTTCTGGTTCGTCGATGCCCGCTTCGACAACTCCGTGCAGGCGTACCGGACGCCGGGGTATCCGCTGCTGATCCGATGGTGCCACGCGAACCAGCACATCATCCGCGCGGTCCAGGCGGGATTGGATTGTTCCAGCATCCTGGCGATTTATCTGCTGGCGCGGCGCTGGCTGGGTCCGCGCGGCGCGCTGATCGCCGCGATATTGGTGATGGCCAATCCGTACCTCATTTTTTTCAGCGGTCTGATTCTGTCCGAGACGCTGTTCACGGCGATGCTGTGCTGGGGCATGGCATTGCTGGTGCTCAGTGGCGGGCCGTGGCCGGCGGGACGGGCGCTCTGGGCGTGGCTGGGCGGTGGATTGTTGCTGGCGCTATCCGTGCTGGTGCGCCCGGGGGCGATTTTTTTGCCTGTTGTGCTCGGTGTGGGCGCCGCGTTGGTGAACCGGCTGAACCACCGACCGTATCGAACCAGATGGCCCCTGCCGGTGGCCACGACGATGCTGGCGATGACGGTTGCCGTGCTGTTCCCCTGGGCGGCGCGCAACCGGGTGCTGCTCGGCTCCTGGATTTGGACGGCGACGAACTCGGGCATCACCCGCTACGATGGCTTCAATCCCGACGCCACCGGCGCCAGCGACCAGAGTTTTGTAACCTACATGCCCTGGACGCGCGACATGAATGAAGTGGCCCGCTCGCGATATTTCGGGCAACTGGCCGATGATTGGACTCGCGCCCATCCGGCCCAGGCGGCGGGGCTGGCGATCGCCAAGGTCGGGCGAACTTGGAGCCCGGCTCCGCTGAGTAACCAATACGCCAGCCGGCGCATGTACGTCATTGTCGGACTCTGCTACGGCGTCGGGTTGGATCTGCTGACGTTAGCGGGTTTGTGGCTGGGGGGATTGCCGGGGCCGGCCAAACGGCTGTTGCTGGTGCCGGCGGTATATTTTACGGTTGCGGCGGTGTTATCGGTCGGTTCGCTTCGTTATCGCATACCGGCCGAACCGCCGATGGCCATTCTGGCGGCCAGCGCCGCGAGCGGCGGCCGTGCCCGTCAAATCGATCAGCCCACAAGCTGATTGCTGGAAGTCTATGCTTCTGGCCAACGCAGATCGCTTATTCGACAGGACATGGCGTCCGCGCCATCCGTTGCGGCCGCGCCTGTCCACCGCCCGCCGAATCGGGATGCTGGTGTTGCTGGTCGTCCTGTCGGCGGTCATCTTCGGATACTGCTGGATCACCGATCCCAATCGCGTTCGGGCCATGTCCGAGTCATACCTGGCCAACCTCCTGGGCGGCGAGGTGCGCATCGGCCGGGCGAACCTGTCGATCTTCGAGGGCCTCCGCCTGGACGATGTCACGATCCTGGTGGATAACAAGGGCCGGCCTGATTCTCGCGTTTTCCACGCCCGCACATTTTTGTTGCATTATCGGCCCAAGAATCTGCTGGCTGGCGAGCTTTCGGTCACGCAGATCATCGCCATTGATCCGGTGGCCATGTTGGTGGAGAACGAATCCACCGGTCAATGGAATTATCAGCGGCTGCGTCGGATCGCGGCGATGACGCGCCGCTCGAGCACCGGCGAATCGATGCCGTCGCTGCTTTTGCCGCAGATCATCCTGCGCGATGCCCAGGTGGCGTACATGGAATTGCGCGGCGATCGCACCGTGCCGGTCGGGTGGTACAGCCTGGAGGGCAGCCTCACGCCCAGCGACGATCCGGACCGTTATGATTTCAGCCTGCAGAGCCGGGGCCGCGAATCCCTGGGGCCCAGCGTCGATGGCTCGATCCGCACCGACGGCGGGCCGTGCGTCGCCCATCTGCACAACTTCACCTATGGGCCGGATATTCAGAGCATGCTCCTGGCCGAGCCGCGCGCCTGGTGCCAATGGCACCAGCTGCAGGGCCGCCTCGACGTGCCTGAAATGATGTACACACCGGGCCGCAACGGCGCCAAGGCGAGCTTCCGCGCCGAATTGGCGCTCAGCGGTGTGGAGCTGGCCGTCCACCCACAGGAATGGATGAGCCAACGCCAGAATCAAAATCTGCAATGGTTCCACGATGAGCTGGACATCGCATTGCAGCGGCATTGGCTGTCCAGCCGCTGGGTCGATTCGCTGCGTCAGCTCAGCACACCCAACCCGCTGCATTTCCACCAGGTGAGCGGGACGCTGACATTCACTGAGAAGGGCATTGCGCTGCAGGGTGTCAGCGGCAAGCTGGAGGAGAACTGGTTCAACGTGGACGGTTCGATCGACGGATATTCCCCGGGCGCGCCGGCGTCGATCATGCTCTGGTCGCCGGCGGGGCGGGACCTGGAGATTTCCCCCGGTTCGCCGCCGTTCATTGGGTCGCTCCCGCCCGAAGTTCGCGATATTTATGAGCAAATCCATCCACAGGGCACGTGCGCCATGTGGGTGAAGCTGCAGCGCACGCAGGCGGACGCGGCGCCGAACATCAGCGGGCAGATCGATATCCATGATGGGCGATTTTCCTTCGACGATTTTCCTTATCCCCTCTCGGGCGCCACGGGCCGAATCATCGTGGGGCAGGATCCTATCGCGGGCATGGATGGCATCAGAATCCTCAACGTGCAGGCGCACGGTCCGCCCGGTGGACCCAACGAGCGCTCCACCGTTTACATGGATGGATTCATCGGCCCGCTGCAGGGCGTGGCGGGCGTGTGGCTGGACATCCGTGGACGGAATTTCCACGGCGAGCCGGCCATCACCGCTGCATTGCCAGCGTCGGCGCGCGACGCGCTGGGATTGTTCGACCCCAGCGGGCGCGGGGATTTTCCAAAATTCACTGGCGATTTCCTCTGCCACATCGTCCGACCGATTGGCTCGCACAAGCTGGATATGGCCACCGATATCAACCTGGACGACGCCGAGGGGCAGCTGAATGCCTTCCCCTATCCGCTGCGCGGGATCTCCGGTCGATTGGAAATCCGCGAGGGGTATTTGAACATCGTCAAGGTGCGGATGAAGCACGGCGACGGGACGGTGCGCGTGGACGGCGCGGTGACCTGGCACATGCACGACACGCCGGAATCCGCCGGGCCGTTCGGGCCGAGCATCAAGATCACCTGCAAAAATCTGCCGCTGGACGATGATCTGAGATCGGCGTTGCCGGCGACGCAGCGCGAATGGCTGGAAAAATTGGGCGCGGCCGGGAAGCTCGATATCGACGGGCTGATCTTTCCCGCCGTGCAGCAAACGGCAAGGGCGGGGAAGCTGGACTACACCATCGACGCAATCCTGCGCGATGGAATCCTGCGTCCCGGCGACGGTGAATTGGCGATGTCCGATGTTTCCGGCCACATCCACCTGACGCCGGACAAGATGAGCCTCACCAATGGCGTCGGCCGGCGCGGCGACAGCGCGCTGCGGGCGCAGATCGAGGCGGATTTGAGCGGTCCGCATCCAAAAATTTCCGTGACCGCGTCGGCGGACAATCTGATGCTGGACGATGCGCTTTACAAGTCGCTTCCCAAGCCGATGCAGGACGACTGGGACGTGGTGCATCCGCACGGCACGGTGGATGCATCGGTGGATTACACAGAGGGTGGCCTGCAATTGCGGATTCGCCCCAAGCAGCTTTCGGTCACTCCCGAGCCGGTGCCGTATCGGCTGGACAACGTCCAGGGCCTGCTGACCGCCACGCCCACTGCGGTGGTATTAAGTGACATTCGCGCCACGCATGGGAAGGGGACGATTTCGCTTTCCGGCCGCGGCGAGCTGGGAGAGCATCCGGCGTGGGATTTGAAACTCACGGCCGATCAACTTCCGGTGGATGATGAGCTGATCCACGCCGCCCCTGATGCGGTGGCGGATTTGTGCAAAGCTCTGAAGCTGCGCGGCAACGTGGGGCTGGAGATCTCACGATTGGCGTATCGACCCGGCAACGGCGAAGGCAAAGACGACGCCGATTTTGCCGCCAAGCTCACGTTGCAAGGCGCGGCGCTGGAGCTGGGCGTGGCGGCACATGACGCGGTGGGGACCGTCGACATCGCCGGCCTGGTGCGCGCGGGCAAGCTAAGTCGCCTGGCCGGTCGATGCGCCATCGATACGCTGAGCCTCGCCGGGCGGCAGGCCGCCAATCTGCGATTCGCCCTGGACAAGCCGACGGACGATCCGACCGTGCAGCTGTCGCACCTGGAAGGTGTGTTCGCCGGCGGCGACATCGCCGGTGATGGGCAGTTCACTTTCCCGGAGCAGGGACCCGGGCAATATGATGTCAGCCTCATCATCCGCGATGCCGATGTCCAGCAGCTGACGCCCGCCGAGGGGAAGAAAATCGACGGCCGCCTGACCGCTTCGCTGCAGATGAGCGGGAACTGGGACGATCCCACCAGCCGTCGCGGTCACGGAAATGTCGGAATCATCGGGCAGGATTTGTACAACATTCCGCTGGTGATGGGTCTGCTGCAGATCAGCAACCTGACGTTGCCGCTGACCAGCCCGTTCTCCAATGCCACGGCGCGCTACAATCTTGACGGCCAGAAGCTGGCCTTCGAGCAGATCAACCTGCGCAGCAAGGATATGACGATGTCTGGCAGCGGCGACCTGGATTTCGGGGCTGGCAAGGTGAGCCTGTGGTTCGTGACTGACAATCCCGCGCTGCTGTCGCTGCCGCTGGTCGGACCGCTGCTGCACGGCGCCAAACAGGAGTTGCTCAAGATTCACGTCAGCGGAACGATCGAGAAGCCCAAGCTCTCGGCGCGGAGTTTCGATACGATCACCACGACGGTCGACCAGGTCTTCAAAAACGACGATCAAAAATGAGTTCCAATGACTTTCAACCCCTATGGCCCCGCATGGACATGCGGGGCTTTGAGGTAAAATGCCACTCATCGTTATGGGGCTGACGCCCGATATTTGCAATGATGGTTATGGACATCACAACCCCATCCGCGCTGCCCGATACGGAATATGATTCGGTGCTGGTCCTGCGCCCACCGTCGGGGCTGGCGGCGCTGAATCTGCGCGATGTCTGGCAGTTCCGCGGCCTGCTCGGGACGCTGGCGCTGCGCGACCTGAAGCTGCGCTACAAGCAGACGGCCCTGGGAATCGTCTGGGTCGTGCTGCAGCCGGTGCTGGCGGCGTTAATTTTTTCTATCATCTTCGGGATGATCGCCAGGATTCCCTCGCCCGTCCCCAAAGTACCCTATTTTGTGTTCGCTTTCTGCGGTCAGCTGGCATGGAACCTGTTCAACACGATCGTGACGCGCAGCAGCGTGTGCCTGACCGGAAACACGAACATGATCAGCAAGGTTTTTTTCCCCCGGCTGGTTCTGCCGATGTCAACGATCGGCGCGGCGCTGGTCGATTTCGCGGTGGCTGCGGCGATGATGGCGCTGATGATCGCCTGTTGCCACGTGAAGCCGGGGATCGCACTGCTCCTGCTTCCGCTGTGGATCATGGGACTGCTGATGCTTTCCCTCGGCCTGGGTCTGTTCACCGCGGCGCTAACGGTCAGCTATCGCGACGTGCAATATATTTTGCCGGTGGCGCTGAACCTGCTGATGTGGGCCAGCCCCATCGCTTTTCCCCTTTCCTTCGCCATCGGTATGGTGCCGCACAAGGTCCGGTTTATGTTTTATCTGAATCCGTTGACCGGCCTGCTCGAAGCATTCCGCTGGTCCCTTCTGAATACGACGGCGCCGGCGCCGCGCAGCGTGGCGTATGGAATGGTCCTCTCCATCCTCGTGCTCTGGCTGGGCGCCAAGGCCTTCAAGCAAATGGAAAGGAAGTTCGCCGATGTCATCTAGCGGCGCCGCCATCCGCGTCAGCGGGCTGGGCAAATGCTATTCCATCGCGAAAGAGCGACATCGCCAGTCGATCCTGGCCGAAGAGCTGATGCACCGCCTGCGCCACCCGTTTCGGCGCGACCGCAACGATACATTCTGGGCGCTGCGCGATGTCACGTTCGACGTGGCCAGGGGCGATGTCATCGGTATCATCGGGCGCAACGGCGCGGGCAAAAGCACGCTGCTCAAAATTCTCTCCCGCATCACCGAACCGACCACTGGTGAAGTCGTTCTCCGTGGCCGGGTGGGGAGCCTGCTGGAAGTGGGCACGGGTTTTCATCCGGAATTGACTGGGCGCGAGAATGTTTTCCTCAATGGGGCGATCCTGGGGATGTCCAAGCCCGAAATCCGCCGCCAGTTCGACGCCATCGTCCAGTTTGCCGGTGTGGAAAAATTCCTGGAAACCCCCGTCAAACGTTACAGTTCCGGCATGTACGTGCGCCTGGCATTCGCGGTCGCGGCGCATCTGCGCGGCGAAGTCCTGATCGTGGACGAAGTGCTGGCGGTCGGTGATGCCGAGTTTCAGCGCAAATGCCTGGGCAAGATGCGCGATGTCTCGAGCGATGGACGCACCGTCCTGTTTGTCAGCCACAACATGCAGGCCATCCGCACGCTCTGCAACCGAGGGCTGTACCTTGAGCAGGGCCGTGTTGCCGCCGTCGGCGATGTGGAGTATTGCTCCGCACAATATCTCGCCAGCGGCGGCGGTGGAACGCTCGGTTCCTGGCGCCGCGCGGCGGGAGGGCCGAGTCTCCCGCTCATGCTCACCGCGGTCTCGTTGAATCTGAAGGGCCAGCAGCCGTCCATGACCCTGGAGGTGGAGTTGCAGACGCAGTCCAGCGGCGGGCACAAGCCGGCGTTCGCGGCCCTGGATATTCTGGACGTCACCGGCACCGCCATCATGCAGGCGATCCCGACTTATGAGCGCTTCATCCGCGCCGTGCCCGGCACGCAGCGCAGTCTGCTGGAGATCGACCTGCCGCCGTTGATCCCCGGGCAATACGCGCTGACCGTCTGGCTCGGCTCTCATAACACCGAAAGCCTGGATCACCAGGCGCGCTGCGTCGCGTTTGAGATTCACGATTCGCCGTCGGCGGGGCGCACCTTCCCCCATCATTCCGATCACGGCGCGATCGTGCCGACATCGCGGTTATTGAGCAGCGACCTGGCCGTGCCGTCGCTGCAAACCGTTGCCGTCGCCAAGCCATAGAGGCCGCCATGCCGTCGATGCGCAATCGTCAGCTTCGCAAACTCGCACGGAGGCTGGATCACTATTCCTACGGGCGCGTGGTGCGCGATTATCTGGGCCGCGCCGGATTGCTCAACGCCGACCAGATCCAGACCTTCACCACGCGCCATGAATTGTGCAACCTGATGGAGTTGGCGCTGGCCTGCCCCGACAATGCGAGTGTTCTGGAGATCGGCTCATATCTGGGCGCATCGGCCTGCTATATTGCCGCCGGCCTGTTCGGCCGCAACGCCACGATGTATTGCGTGGACACCTGGAACAACGAAACCATGCCCGGTGGTGTGCATGACACTTTCACCCAGTTCAAACAGAATCTTGAGCCCGTCTGGTCGATGATCCGCCCCGTCCGAAAACGCAGCGCCGATTTAACCGCCGCGGATCTGAAGCCCCCGTTCAACCTGGCTTTTCTTGACGGCGATCACAGCTATGATACGACGCACAACGATTTCCGGATTGTCAGCCCAATGATGGCGCCCGACGGCGTGATCGCGCTGCACGACACCAAATCGTTCCCGGGCGTCGCCAGGGCGCTGGGCGAAATACTCTGCGAAGGCAGGTGGCGTCTGGACGGACACGTTCAGAACCTGACCTGGCTGAAATTAGCCGAGGACTAGAGGAGATTGCTTGGGCGCCAGCGAGAATATCCCGCAAGTCTCGGTATTGATGAGCGTCTACAACGGCGAGCGGTTCCTGCATCGCGCGGTGCAGAGCATCCTTGACCAGACGTTCGGCGATTTCGAATTCATCGCCATGGATGACGGCTCGCAGGACGCCTCGCCGCGCATCCTCGATGAATTCGCCGCCCGCGACCGGCGGGTCAAGTCGATCAAGCTTCCCCATGTGGGCTTCTGTGCCGCGCTCAATGCCGGCCTGGCGGTGGCGCGCGGCGAGCTGCTCGCCCGGATGGACGGCGACGATGAATCTCTCCCGCAACGCTTCGAACTGCAGGTCGGCTATCTGCGCCAGCATCCCGATGTGGTCCTGGTCGGATCGCAGGTCATGCAGATGGACGAGGAGGATGATCCGCTGGCCCCCTTGCCGGGTTTGGATGCCGAGCATGAGAAGATCGATCAGGCGCTGCTGGAATTGGGCTGGCCGCTGGTCCATCCGAGCGTCATGGTTCGCACCGAAATCTTGCGGGCGGTGGGCGGATATGCCGAGCTTTATCCGCACGAGGATCACGATTTGTTTCTGCGCCTGGCGGAAAAAGGGCGGCTGGCGAACCTGCCGCAAACGCTGTTGCGCTATCGCCGCCACGCCGCCTCCACGACTCACAACCCGCAGCTTCATGATCGCCAGATCATGGTTAGCGCGGTGGAGGATGCCTGCCGGCGGCGGGGCATAACCTTCAAGCCTCCGCCCAAACGCTATCAGGAAGTGGACCAAACCTCGCGCAGCGCCCGCCTGCATTCGCTGAGAAACTGGGGCTGGGCGGCACTGCGGGCTGGGAATATCGCCACCGCACGCAAGTACGCCCGCCGGGCCGCACTGGCGTTTCCCGGCCACCTGGAAAACTGGAAACTGCTCGCCTGCGCCCTGCGTGGCCACTGAGGCCGCATCATTCGGGGATAACCTTAATTTTTCCTTAAGTGCCGCCGCGCAGGTTACAAATCCGGCATAAATCGCCGCGACTGGCGGTTTATTCTGATCCGGGGATGCGATTCGCTCTTGTCGTTAGCCTGTTCCGTCGAAGTATTGAGCGGCATTCCCAGAGGGGTGAATGATTTTACAGTCAGTCCGGGGATTTAATCCGCAGGGGGTCATATGTGCTACGGATTTTCCATTGAATGCCGTTGGGGCGATCACTGACGCTCCGCTCTTTATCGTCGGCGCGCCGCGCAGCGGCACCACGTGGGTGCAGCGATTGCTCCTGGACCATCCGCAGATTTGCGGTGGGCAGGAATCGCACTTTTTCCCCGGCTTCGCTTATCCCATGCAGATGTTCGATCCGCTGCCGCGCGGCGAGCGGCCGGTTAACCTTTCCACCTATTGGACGAAGGCCGCGTTCTTTGAAGAGCTGCGCGGAATCTGGCGGCGCACGATGACGCCGATCGTCCAAGCCAAGTCCACCGCAACCGTCCTGGTTGAAAAAACGCCCCAGCACGCTCAGTACATGGATCGGATCATCGATTTGCTGCCGGCATCGCGGTTTATCCATGTCATTCGCGACAGCCGCGCGGTAGTGGCTTCATTGCTGGCCGCATCACGCGAGCAGTGGGGAGCTCGTTGGGCGCCTTCCGATGCCCTGACCGCGGCACGGCTCTGGAAGAGCCACGTGTTGCAGGCCGGCACGAGGGGCGCATCCTTGGGCCCGCGGCGCTATACCACGGTCCATTTTGAACAGTTGTGCGCCGATCCAGTTCGCCATCTCATCCGCTTGTTCTCGTTCATCGGTTTGGATGTCACCGAGCAATGGGCGCGCAAAACCATAGACGAGCACAGTCTCAGCAAAGAGAAAGCAAGCCCCACGGCTTCCTCCGAACCGCCCGGTTTCTACCGTCATGGCTCCATTGAAAACTGGCGCAAGGAGCTTTCCTTCATGCAGAAGCGCATCGTCTGGAAATACACCGGGCCGCTCATGCTTCAGTATGGCTACACGCGCGAAGGATGGAACGAAAGAGCCTAGACCATTGAGCGCAGAATGTCGCATCCCTGCGCCAGCTTTTCATCGCTGGTGGCGTAGCTGATGCGGAAATGCGTGTCGCGCTCGGAGAAGACATTCCCCGGAATCATCAGCACGTTCCGCTCAATCGCCTTGGCGACAAATTCGCTGCCGCTCTGCCCGGCCGGGGCCTTTGGGAAAATGTAAAACGCGCCCTGCGGAAGCTCGATCTGAAACTTGCCGGACAGGCGCTCGACGACAAGATCGCGCTTGCGGCGATAGGCATCGACGGCGGCGTTCATCGGCACATCCAGCGCCGCCAGCGCCGCATACTGCAGCGGGCTGGGAGCGCACACGAACGTGTATTGCTGCAGCTTTGTCATCTGCGCGATGATCGCCTCCGGTCCGGCGGCATATCCCAGCCGCCAGCCCGTCATCGCGTGGCTCTTGGAAAAACCGCGCAGCACGATCGTCTGCGGATATGCCCGCGCCGCGCTGCTCAACCCGCGCGGCGCATCGTAGAGAAACGGCTCGTAGATCTCATCCGAGATGATCAAGAGCCGATGTCGCTTCGCCAGCTCCACGGCCGCGGCGATCTCCGACTCGCTCATCACGATCCCGGTTGGATTGCTGGGCGTGCCCAGGATCAGCAGCTTGGTCTTGGGCGTGATTGCCTTCTCCACACGATCGGCGTGGAAACGGAAATCGGGGTAGCTGTCCACGATCACCGGCTTGCCGCCGACCAGTGTGAGCAGATGCTTGTACATCACGAAGTACGGATCGAGAAACACCGCCTCATCGCCGGGATCGATCGTAGCCAGGATCGCCAGCAACAGCCCGCCGCTCACGCCGCTGGTGATCAGCACCTCACCGATGTCGCGGCCGAACTCCGTCGAGAGATCCTGGCGCAGCCGGTTTCGCAGCGGCGCGATCCCTTGTGTCTGCGTGTACCGGTTATTCCCCGCCTGGATTGCTTCAATAGCCGCGCGCTTCACCGCGTCCGGCACATCAAAATCGGGAAGCCCGATCGACAGGTTGATCGGATCGGCCATCTTGGCGGCAAGATCGAACACCTTGCGGATGCCCGAGGCATCAACCGCCAGCGCGCGGCGCGAGATGTAATCAGGGGCGTCAATCATGGGAATGAGTTGCTAGTTGCTAGTTGCGAGTTGCGAGTTAATGCATTGACAAGCAACTAGCAACTTCCTGAATCACTTCTTTTTGGAAGCCGGCGCTGCCGCCTTGGCATCCTTGGCGGGAGCGGCCGCTTTGGCGGCGGGAGCGGCGCCCGCCTTGGCCGGCGCAGCGCCCTTGCCCGCGGCAGCCCCGCCAGCCGCAGCAGCGCCGGGGGCAGCAGTTACGCCCGCAACCGCGCCTTCGGCGCCGGCGGCGGCCTCCTCCTTCACCTTTGCCAGCGATTGCTTGCGATGCGCCACTTTGGGCAAACCGAAAACGCTCTTCGCTTCGGTCCACTTTTCCTCTTCCGTCAGCTTGTCCAGACGCTCCGTACGCGTCAGCACGTTGCGGTGACGGATCAGTGAATTGGCACTCTTGAGACTGCGATCCAAGGACATCGTTAACCTCGTTAAAGCCCACCGCGCTCAGCCGCGATCTGGGACAAAAACTATATCCCAAACACCACGCGGCCACAACCCGATCGGCGCAGCACAGAAATGCCACAGCATGCCGCTGCGGCTCCGTTTCGCTTGAGATTCATATAAAACGGACGACGCACCACGGCGTGGGCGCGGACTATCCGAAGAAATGCACCCATCGCCGGGTGCGCCTGCCGCTTTCCGCCTCGCCGCTGGATTGCGGCGCAACGAAAACGGGTGACGGATCCCGGGTCGCTCGGCCGCGCGTGACCGATGCTCCGGGGCTCCGCGTCCTTGGAAAACACGTGATCCCTCTGTATTGGGTCTGGCGCCTGAAGGTTTTTGGGCGTTTTGGAGAGCGCCGTTTCGGCAGTCACGCTCGAAATCGCGGCGCGAGGCGAGGTTGCGATCGAGCAAATAGATTTATTTCCTGGAAATCGCCGGCGGTTTGTTAATAAACATCAAACTCGCCCACGACTAAGCGTCCAGCAATGATTTCACGAGCCGCGGCGTGCCGCACTCGGGGCAGCGGTCCTTGCTGGCGCGCAGATCGTAGCCGCATTCGCGGCAGAAGCCGCGGGCAAATTCCTTGCGCGTTCCCTGCAGCAGAAACGTGACGCCCGTGATGAAAAACAGCAGGGCTGGAAACCACAATGGAAATGCCACCGTCGTCGATCCAGAGAATGATCGATCCCATTCGAAATTCAAAAAGTGCGCCGAGCCCGTGGAGCGAGCGCCCCAAAAACCGTTGTAGCCGAATCGCTGGTTGCGGGACAATCGCTGATAGACAAGTTGTCCGTGGTCGGCGGTAAGCCAGTCACCGTTGGTCATACTGGTTGCCAGGATTTGTTCCTTGTTGAGGCTGAGAATCCACAGCACAACGCACCCGCCGCAACCGCAGAACATCAGGATCGTGAGGATGATTACCGCCGCTCGCTTCACGACGGGTATATTATCATCTTCTGATGGACCATGGCTCACTCCTGGAATTGCCGCGCGCCATCCTGTTCGACATGGATGGCACGCTGATCGAGCTGGTGCTGGATTTCCCCAAAATTCGCCAGGAGATGGGCATCGGCGATCGGCCGATCCTCGAAGGGCTGGCCGAGCTGGACGAGGGCCAGCAACCGAGCGCGCGCTTCATCCTGGAACGGCACGAGGAATTCGCGGCCCAGTCCTGCGCGCTGGGACGCGGTTGCGGGGAATTGCTGGAATGGATCGCGCGCCGGCAAATCCAACTGGCCATGATCACCCGCAACAGTCGCCGCAGCGCCGCGATGGTGGTGCAAAGGCACGAGCTGGCGATTGAAGTGCTGATCACGCGCGAGGATTGCGCCTTCAAACCGAGCCCCGCGCCGCTGCTGCTGGCATGTCAGAGGCTGGGCGTCGAGCCGGCGGAGGCGTGGATGGTCGGTGACGGACAATATGATGTGGAAGCGGGCCACGCCGCGGGAATCGCCACGGTCTGGCTCAGCCACGGCCGCACCCGCAGTTTTGCCGCGGAACCATGGAAAACTGTGGCCGACCTGCACGGGCTGGTCGATTTACTCAACACCTGCGGATAAAAACTGAATGTCAACGGAAACGAAATGCGCGTGACGATTCTGTTAATCAGCTTGATCGCCTGGGCGAGCTTCACCGCGGCCGATCCCCCGGCTACTCAGCCTCAGATCACCTCATCCTCCACCATCGACGACTTCCTCGATGCGCTCGACGCCCGCGGAAAAAATCTGCGCGATTTCTCAGCAGACGTGAAGCTGAGCAGCGTCGACAACACGATCGGCAGCGCCACCGCCGAGACGGGCAAGGTTGACTACCAGCGCAAGCCCGGCGGCGATGCACGTATCCGCGTCGACTTCGATCGTTTCGATGACGGCAAAACCATCACCCCCCAGCATCACCAGTACACGCTGGACAACGGCTGGCTGGTGGAACGCAATTACGACAAAAAGCAGGAAGTTCGCCGACAGGTTTTGAAGCCCGGAGAAAAAATGGATCCACTGAAACTGGGCGAAGGACCGTTTCCCCTTCCGATCGGGCAGGACAAAGCGGAGGTGAAGGAGATGTTCATGGTGGCCAAAATCGACCCGGCCCATGACGACCCGCCCGGCACCGTACATTTG
>Ga0182024_10008516_pt1 | contig 21586 bp, 19 predicted proteins | sample P32metaG_FD_120480 | JGI IMG/M metagenome (GOLD analysis project Ga0182024, IMG submission 120480) | Permafrost microbial communities from Stordalen Mire, Sweden - P3-2 metaG (Illumina Assembly) | ecosystem: Environmental > Terrestrial > Soil > Wetlands > Permafrost | place: Sweden: Stordalen...
TCGACCGGCCCGTCGGTCGTGGCTGCGTCGAGCACGGCCGGATCGGGAGCATCGCCCGGGTCCGCGGAGACGACGACCGGGTCCTCGAGGAATGGCGCCCCGGTAGTCACCTGCGCAAACTTCGAGGAGAACTCCCCGTAGGTCAGGTGCAGCGCACGGCGCTCGACGAGGCCGAAGGCCGCGACGTCCCAGAAGGCAGTGGCGCCGCCGTTGCCGAGCGCGACCTCGTATCCCTCCGGCGCCGCGAACAGCTCGCGCAGGCCGGCACGAATCTCGCCGACCAGCGCCTTCACCGGCTTTTGACGGTGCGAGGTCCCCATCACCGCGGCGCCCTCGCTCGCCAGGCGTGCGAGCGCCTGCGGGCGAACCTTCGACGGTCCGCAGCCGAAGCGCCCATCGGACGGCTTCAGCTCGTCGGGAATCACGAGGGTGGTGCTCTGCTCTGGCGATGAGTTCGGCATCATGGGCTTCCTTCGTTGAATGTCGCAGATCGAAGAATGCCCAGGCGCGCGGCGGTGCTGCCTCCACGTCGCTTCCCGGTGGTTATGCCCACCTTCAGCGCCAGTCGCGACGATGGGAGCGAGTGTAGCGAACGATCGAATTGCATCGTGTGAACCCCGCCACACAGCCGGCCGGGGTCATGCTCAGCCGTGCCAGAGCACCTCACGCTCGAACACGGTCGCCGTCCAGCCGGCGGGCAGGCGGGTTGGCGCCACACCCGCCGGCAGGCCGAGCTTCGCTCGGTCGCCGGCGAGCAGGCAAAACTCGGGCGCCGGCCCGAAGACGAATTGACGACGCCAGAGGCTCGCGTGTTGGGGGTCCATGCCGTCGCCGAGCAGCTCGCCGAGCGCGCGCCGCTGCACCCCTGGCAAGCGTCCGACCCAGACGGCGACGGACTCCTGGTCAAATGTGCCGGGGCCGACCGGCGGATGTCCCTCGAGGAGACCGTACAGGCCGCCGGCGCCAGCGCCGAAGCGGCGAGCCACGGCATCGTGGATGGTGCGATGCCCATGACTGACCGCGGCCATGTTCAACACGCCGAGCGCCGTGTAGTCCTCGACGAAGTACCAGTCCTCATAACCGGGACCCTCGAGCCAGGGAAGCCAGGCGGGGCGGGCGAGGATCCTAAACACCGCCGAGCTCTGAAACCCGGCGGGCGGAGCGTGCCCCAGCGAATGGTGAAACGCGATCTGGGCGCGCTCGTAGGCCTCAACCGCCGAGGCATCCAGCGGGCGATGCCAGAAGACATAGGCGAGCATCGTTTGGTTATACGCAGGGTGGGTGGGGGCGTGCGTGGGCAGGCGCTAAAACGAGGTTTCGATCCAGTCCATGCCCGCGCGCAGCTCGCCGCCGACGTGCTCGACCTGGGTATCGGCCTGCTCGGCGCGCATCCGCTTAAAGTTCTCCTGCCCGGCGCGGTTCTCGGCGATCCACTCGCGCGCAAAGTCGCCGGACTGGATCTCCGCGAGGATCTGGCGCATGCTCGCGCGGGTCTCCTCGGTGATCACGCGCTTGCCGCGCGTGTAGTCCCCGTACTCGGCCGTGTTCGAGATCGAATAGCGCATCCCGGCGAGACCCTTCTCGTGCATCAGATCGACGATCAGCTTGAGCTCGTGCAGGCACTCGAAGTAGGCCATCTCGGGGTCATACCCGGCCTGCACGAGCGTCTCGAAGCCGGCCTGGACCAGCTCGGAGGCCCCGCCGCAGAGCACCGCCTGCTCGCCGAACAGGTCGGTCTCGGTCTCGTCCTTGAAGCTCGTCTCGATCACGCCGCCGCGCGTGCAGCCGATCCCCTTGGCGTAGGCGAGCGCGAGCGCGCGCGCGTTGCCGCTCGCGTCCTGCTCAACCGCGACGAGGCCGGGCACGCCGCTGCCTTCGGTGAACTGGCGACGCACGAGGTGGCCGGGGCCCTTGGGCGCGACCATCGCGACATCGACCCCGGGCGGAAGCTCGATCTCTTTGTAGTGGATCGAGAAGCCGTGGCCGAACAGCAGCATGTTGCTCGCGGCGATGCCGTCGCGGATCTCCTGCTCCCACACCTGGTGATGGCGCTCGTCGGGCAGGAGGATCATCACCAGATCGCCGCGACTGGCAGCCTCGACGACGGGCAGGACCTCGAGGCCCTGCTCGCGCGCCTTGGCGACCGAGGCGGAATCCTCGCGCAGGCCGACGACCACATCGACTCCCGAATCCTTCAGGTTCAGCGCATGGGCATGGCCCTGAGAGCCGTAGCCGATGATCGCGACGGTCTTGCCGTTGAGCAGGTGAAGGTCGGCGTCGTCGTCGTAGAGCATCGGCGCAGGCTATCGCGTCGGCGCCGACCCCGAACCCCAGGAAGCGTGAACCCAAGCCGGCGAGGCTCGTGACGAGGCGGCAAGGCAACGGACGCCGCCACGAGTGGCGGGTCAAGCACTCGCGGACGCAACGAGGGTACGCCCAGGGATCGCGAGCGTCCCATCCGGCCCAACGAAGGGCTCCAGGCGCGCGAGCAGACCCGCGCGGATCTCGGCGATCTCGGGCTCCGGCCGGCTGAGCACCGCGTCGTGGAAGGCGTGGGAGATGTCGAGTGTCGTCTCCCAGAAGAGCTCGAACGAGTCGTGGCGTTGGACGACGTCAAGGGACCGCACGTCGATCTCCAAGAAGCCGGCTTGGGCCAGCAGCTCGCGCACGCGCTCCGGATCGCCGAGCGCGAATGGACCGGGCGTGCCCGGAGCCGGCGTGGATGCGAGGCCGCGCTCGATCAGCTCCAGCGTCGGCTCGAGCCCCCACGGGTTGTGCTGGACGGAGTCCCACACGGCCAGCGCAAGGCGTCCCCCCGGTCGCAGCACGCGTCGAGTCTCGCCCAGCGCCGCGGGCGGGTCGGCGAGCAACATGTAGCCCCAGCGACAGAGGACGATGTCGACGCTGGCGAGCGGCATGTCGATCCATTCCGCGCCGATGACCTGAAACTCGACGTTGCTGAGCCCAATCTCGATGGCGCGGGCGCGGGCGCCGGCGAGCATCGCGTCAGCCTGGTCGGAGACGATCACCCCACCCGTCGGGGCGACAAGTTCGGCGGCGAGCATGCCCGTCTCGCCGAGACCGGCCGCCAGCTCGAGCACGCGCTGGCCCGGCTGCAACGAGACCGCGTCGAGCATCCACGCCGACACATGCGCGCTGATCCTGCGAATCGTCTCCTGGCGGCGTACCCAGCCGGGTGCGGCCGCTTCCCAGCCGGCGAGGCTGGCCTCGCGGTGGGCGTTGGCGTCGAAGGCCGGAGAACCGCCGCCGGCAGACGCGTCGTTGTCGTGCGAGCGCGCGTTCACGAAAGATTCCTCCTCAGCAGCTTGCCCGATCGCGTGCGCGGTAGGGGCGTGCCGGTGAAGTCGACCTGCTTGGGGACCTTGTAGCGAGCCAAATGCGCGGCGCAGTGGGCGCGCAGCGTCTCGGCCGCAAGGGCGGACCCGGGACGCGGCACGACGATCGCCGCGACGGCCTCGCCCCAGCGCTCATCGGGGCGGGGAAGGACAGCCGCCTCGAGCACGTCGGGATGCGCCTCGAGCACCGCCTCGACCTCGGCGGGCGCGACGTTCTCGCCGCCGCTGACGATCGTGTCGGCCTTGCGCCCGGTCACGAACAGCCGGCCGCGCTCGTCGAGCGCGCCGAGGTCGCCGGTGTGCAGCCAGCCGTCGGCGTGCAACGACCCAGGCGCGACGGTCGGTCCGGCGACGAGGATCTCACCGTCCGCGGTAACGCGCACCCGAGTGCAGAACAGCGGGGGCCCGCCCGTCGTGACCTGGGAGCAGGCCTCGGTGAGCCCGTAGGTGAGGGCGACAGGCACGCCGCGGGAAGCAGCCCGCTCGATCAGGGCCGCGGGCACCGGCCCACCGCCGGTCAGCGCGCATCGCAGCGATGGCAGATGCTCGGGGTGGGCGGGCATCGCATCCAACAGGCGGGCGAGCGTGGTGGCAACGACGGAGATCAGCGTGATGTCCTGTTCGCGCAGGGCATCAAGGACCGCGTCGGTGTCGAAACGCTCGTGGAGGACCGCGGTCGTGGCGTAGATCGTGGAGCGCAGCAGGATCGAGAGGCCGCCGACGTGGGCGAGCGGAAGCGCGCACAGCCAGCGCTCGCGCGGGTCGAGACCGAGCGCGACGGCCGAGCCGAGCGCGCTCCAGAGGAGGTTGCCGTAGGTGAGCTCGACCGGCTTGGGTGCAGAGGTGGTGCCTGAGGTGTGGATCACCACGGCCGTGGCCGCCAGATCGTGACGCGCGCCGGCGTACCGATCGACGACGGCGGAGCCGGGTGGGCGGGGTGGGTGGGCTTCGATTAACAGCGGTTCCTCGACATGCACGACGGCGCCCGCGGCGATCGTCTCCCGCTCGGCTCCCAGCAGCCGCGGGTCGACCGGAACCGCGACCGCACCGAGCAGCAGGCAGGCGTGGAGCGCCTGGGCGAAGGCGAGCCCCGGCGGCAGGACGATCGCGACACGCCGGCCGGGCTGCGCGCCGCGCGCCGCCAACTCGGCCGCTCCCGCACACGCGCCGGCGAGCAGCTCGGCATAGGAGCTGCTGCCATGCGGCGTCTGCAGCGCCATCCCCCCGGGCCGCGCCGCGGCGGCGCGCGGCAGCCATCCCTCGACGATCATCCTCCACAGGCTAGCCTTCATCCCGCTTAGAAACGGTCCGAGAACCCCGGCATCTCTCCTCAGCGGCTAGCGCAATGCGAGCTGAGGGGTTCTCGGACAGATACTTATTCCTAGATCGACCCGGAGGAACGTTTGTCCACCACCACCTGGATCGCCGTCGGCGAGTACGAAGACATCCGCTACGAGAAGTCGGCCGAGCGGGCGGGCTCCAATGCCAGCATCGCCAAGATCACGATCGACCGGCCCGAAGTGCGCAACGCGTTCAGGCCGCGGACGATCATCGAGATCTCCCAAGCCTTGGAGGACGCGCGCGAGGACACGCGGGTCGGTGTGATCGTGCTCACCGGCGAGGGGCCGGACGCCTTCTGCTCGGGGGGCGACCAACGCGTGCGCGGCGACTCCGGGTATCTGCACGACGAGCAGATCAAGGCCCCGCCCGCCCAGGCCGGGGTGGGACGCTTTCACGTGACCGACCTGCACGTGCAGATTCGCCGGCTGCCGAAGCCCGTGGTGGCGATGGTCGCCGGCTATGCGATCGGCGGCGGGCACGTGCTGCACCTCGTGTGCGACCTGACGATCGCAGCCGATAACGCGCGCTTCGGCCAGGTTGGCCCGAAGGTCGGCTCGTTCGACGGCGGCTTCGGCGCGGGGCTGCTCGCGAACGTGGTGGGAGCGAAGAAGGCGAAGGAGATCTGGTTTTTGTGCCGGCAGTACTCGGCCGATGAGGCGCTCGAGATGGGGCTCGTCAACACGGTCGTGCCGCTGGAGCGATTGGAGGCGGAGACGGTGCAGTGGTGCGACGAGATGCTCGCGCTGTCGCCCTTCGCATTGCGGCTGATGAAGGCGAGCTTCAACGCCGCCGAGGACGGCCTCGCGGGAGTCCAGCAGCTCGCGCACGACGCCAACCTACTGTTCTACGGGAGCGAGGAGGCGCAGGAGGGTCGCGACGCGTACAAGCAGAAGCGCAAGCCCGACTTCTCGCGCTTCCCCCGGCGCGCGTAAGCGACCGTCATCCAGACCGCAGCCGAGTGAGAGCACGATCGTCATGACGCAACCCACGATTACCGCCCCGCCTCCGCCTCCGTCCTTCACCGCGCGGAATCTCGAGCGTCCGAGCGCGGTGCGTATCTGGGTGATGGCCGCGCGCGTGCGCACACTGCCCGCGGCGGTGGCGCCCGTGCTGGTGGGTACGTCGCTGGCGCTGGGGGCGGGCCACTTCCGCGCGCTCGCGTTCGTCGCGGCGCTGCTGGGGGCGGTGTTCATCCAGGTGGGGACAAACTTGTCCAACGACTACTCCGACGCGCGGCGCGGCGCCGACACCGAGGATCGGCTGGGGCCGGTCAGGGTGACCGCGGGCGGGCTGGTGCCGCCCAGCCAGGTGCTGGTCGCGACGTACGTGACGTTCGGGCTGGCGGTGCTCTGCGGGGCTTACCTGGTGGCGGTCGCCGGACCGGAGCTGATCGCGGTGGGCGCCGCCTCGATCCTCGCGGGGGTGCTGTACACGGGCGGGCCGCGACCCTATGGATACGAGGGGTTGGGCGAGGTGTTCGTGTTCCTGTTCTTTGGAGTCGTGGCGGTCGCGGGCTCGTACTTCGTGCAGGTGCAGGCATTGCCATGGCAGGCGTTCGCGTGTGCGGTGCCGGTGGGGCTCTTGGCGAGCGCGATCCTGGTCGTGAACAACGTTCGCGACCTGGAGACCGACCGTCGCGCGGGTAAGCGCACGCTCGCGGTCAGGCTGGGGCGTAAGCGCACACGCGCGCTGTACACGGCGATGGTCGCGGGCGCGTTCGCGAGCGCGCCGCTGCTGTGGGCGCTCGGCTCGATGACGGTGTGGCTGCTGCTCTGCTGGGCCGCGATCCCACTGGCGATCGGCACGATCGGCGTCGTCAGGACCCGCACGGACGGGCCCGCGCTGAACGGCGCACTGGCGAAGACGGGCGCGCTGCAACTGGTCTTCTGCCTGCTGTTCGCGGCCGGGATCCTGGCCGGCGGCGGGATCGGCTCGTGAAGCTGAGCATTCAGCGGCACACGCTGCGATTGGCTCAGCCCCTGGAGAGCGCATACGGAGCGGTGCAACAGCGGGAGATCCTGAGTGTGTCGCTGACCGACGCAGACGGGGTGAGCGGCCATGGCGAGGCGGCGCCGCTCCAGGCGTATGACGGCGTGAGCGTCGAGCGGGTGGAACGGGCGCTGGATGCGTACGCGCCGGTGTTGATGGACTCGGAGGGCCGCAACGGCGCCCAGCTGATCGACGCGTGCCGCGGCGTCGACGATGTGCCCGTAGCACTCGCCGCGATCGACCTGGCGCTGTGGGACCGCGCGGGGCGGCGCGCGGGGAAACCGGTCGCCGCGCTGCTGAGCGATGATTTCGCGCAGTCGGTGCCGGTCAACGCGACGCTGTCCGCGCGCGACCGCGCGGGAGCCGCCGCGCAGGCGGCGCAAGCGGTGGCGGAGGGATTCAGCTGCTTGAAGGTGAAGGTGGGCCTCGGCGATGACGCGGGCCGCGTGGCCGCGGTGCGAGCCGCGGCCGGCCCGGAGACCGCGCTGCGCCTGGACGCCAACGGCGCCTGGAGTGTGGATGAGGCGGTGCGGGCGATCGAAGTGCTCTCGACGGCGGGGCTGGAGCTCGTCGAGGAGCCGACCCACGGTCTGGAGGCGGTGCGCGAGGTGCGCGAGCGGGTGGCGGTGCGCGTGGCGATCGACGAGACGGCGGCCGAGCACGGAGCGCTCGGCGCGGGCGTGGCCGACGCGGTCTGCCTGAAGATCTCCCGCTGTGGCGGCATCTCCGGCCTGATCGCGGCCGCCACGCTGGTGCGCGCCTCCGGCGCCGAGGTCTACCTCGCCTCCACGCTCGACGGCCCGCTGGGAGTCGCCGCCGCTGTCCACGCCGCCGCCGCCCTGGCATCGCGCTGGCCGATCTCCGATCGGTCGGTCCCCCCCTGCGGCCTGGCGACACTCGCGCTGTTCGCGGACTTCGAGAACCCATTGCCGGCGCGTGAGGGCAAGATCACTGTGCCTGCCAGCGGCGGGCTCGGGGTCGATCCGCTCTAACGACGATCCGGGGAGCCCTATCTCCGGTAGATCCGCTCTGACGAGGGGAGTGGCGCTATTTCGTCAGTCGAGCGCACTGGCAACGGCCGCCGGATTCTCCAGCGGCAGGCCGTGACCGCCGGACGCTATAACCAGCTTAGCCTGCGGTATCGATTCCACCATCCGCTGCCCCAGCGCCCTGAACTTCGCGTCCCGATCACCCACCAGCACTGTGACCGGCATCGCCAGCTCTCCCAGCCTGTCCCACAGGGGCTTCATCTCGCCGCTGCCGATGCCCCGCAGGACGGCGGCCAGGGCATCCGGCCGGTTGCGGCGCTGATCCTCGCGCGCCAGCGCGCCCACCTCGGGCGGATCGTCGGCGAACAGCGGCTGCGTGCGCCAGCGCTCGATGAAGGAATCGAACGCCGCCCAACCCCCGCGTTCCAGCTGGTCGGCCAGACGATGGTCGGAGGCACTGCGCTCGGCGCGCTCCGCGTCGTCCTCGATTCCCGCCGTACTCGCCACAAGCATGAGCCGCGTCACGCGCTTGGGGGCGGCGAGTGCGACGTGCAGGGCGACGCGCCCACCCAGCGAGTAGCCACACAACGCGAAGCGCGCGGGGGCGCGCGCGAGCACGTGCTCGACACAGCCCGCGAAGGTAATGGCCTCCCCGCCCACCCCCGGCGCGTCGGCGGCGTCGCCGTGTCCCGGGATCGAAGGCGTGGGGGGAGCAGGCTCCCCCCACGGACCCCCCACGACTGGTACAGCGGGCGCGGGGTGACGCGAAAGGTCGGCGTTATCACCGTGCCCCGGGAGGTCGAGCGCCCGCGCCAGGTAGCGTTCCGGCGAGAGGCACGCGATCACGCCGTCCCAGGCGCGACGGGTGCCGCTGAATCCGTGCAGCAGGACGAGACTCTCAGGCACGTCGCCATCCTATGACCCCCGCCACCGACACCTACCTGCTGCTGCGCGCGTTCGTGGACGAGTTGGCGCGCTGCGGAATGCGCGCGGTGTGCACCTCGCCGGGGTCGCGCTGCGCGCCGCTCGTGCTGACGCTCGCGCGCGAGGAGCGATTGGATTGCTACTCGCACGTGGACGAGCGCTGTGCCGGGTTCTTCGCGCTCGGGCTGGCGAAGGGCTCGGGATTGCCCGTGGCCGTGACCTGCACCTCGGGGACGGCCGCCGCAGAGCTCTTGCCGGCGGCGATCGAGGCGTTCCAGGCACGCGTGCCGCTGCTGCTGCTGACGGCCGACCGCCCGCCCGAGCTGCGCGATAACGGCGCGGGTCAGGCGATCGACCAGCTGAAGCTGTTTGGGAGCGCCGCGAAGTGGTTCTTCGAGGTCGGCACGCACGACGCAAGCCCTGAGCGGTTGCGTTGGATAAGGACGCTGGCATGCCGCGCCTACTGGACGTCGCTGGAAGGCCGGCCGGGCGTCGTGCACCTGAACTTCCCCCTGCGCGAGCCGCTCGTGGTCGAGGGGTCCCTGCCGGCGCAGGAGACAGGCCGGCCCGGCAATCGGCCGTATGTGTGTCGCCCGCCCGTGCCCGCCGCCGGCGACACGCGGTTGCAAGAGCTGGTGGCCAGGGCGAAGCGCGGCGTGGTCGTGGCCGGGCGCCACGAGCGTGACACCCCCCTGGGCCTAGCCACGGCGGCGTTCTGCGAAGCGACGGGCTGGCCGCTGCTGGCTGACCCCATGTCCGGGGCGCGACGCGGGGATGCGGCGATCGCCCACTACGACGCGCTGCTGCGCGACGAGACTTTCGCCGCCGGGACGCGCCCTGACCTGGTGATTCGCGTCGGCGACCTGCCGGTCTCCAAGCCATTGCGCACGTGGCTCGCGGGCCTGGGCGACACCCCCCAGGTGGCGCTCGATCCCGAAGGCGCGTGGCAGGACCCTGCGTCGGTCCTGAACGATTCGCTCGCCCTGGAGCCCGCCACGGCGCTGGCTGGGTTGACCGCGCTCCTATCCCCCCCGACGGCGACATCGACGACGGGCCAAAGGACCGCGCCGGCCGACGCGCAACCCCGCCTGTTGCCCGCGGACCCCGACTGGCTGGCCGGCTGGCGCGCCGCCGACGAGCGCGCCGCGGAGGCGATCCTCGGGGTGCTCGACACCGCGGATCTCAGCGAGCCGGCAATTGCCGTCGAGCTGGGCGTGCTGGTACCCGAAACGGCAACCCTGTTCGTCGCCTCTTCGATGCCGGTGCGTGAGATCGAGACGTTCTGGCCGGTCCGCGAGGACCCCCCGCGCGTGCTGTGCAACCGCGGCGCGAACGGCATCGACGGGATCGTGTCGAGCGCATTCGGCGCGGCCGCCGCTACAGACGGCCCGGTCGTACTGCTGATCGGCGACGTCGCGCTGGCGCACGACATCGGCGGTCTGCTCGCCGCCAAGCGCCTCAGCCTGAAGCTGACGATCGTGCTCGTGGACAACGACGGCGGCGGGATCTTCGACTTCCTGGGAGTGTCGCGCGCGGCGATGGCGCGAGAGGCAGATATTTACACCCGCCACATCGCCACCCCCACGGGTCTCGACTTTGCCAAGGCCGCCGCGCTGTACGGCCTGGCCCACGAGCGCGTCGAGACGATCCCCGCGTTCCGCGCCGCCCTGGAGCGCGCGCTGTTGCCGCAAGCCGGCTCTGCAATCGTGCAGGTGCAGACCGACCGTGCCGCCAACGTCGAGCTGCACCGCCGGGTATGGGCCGCGGTCGCGGGCTCACTTGGTGATTCTGCAGGCTCCTGAGCGTCGTTGAGCAAGCGGGGCCAGGTTGAAAGGGCCCGCCCACCCCGCGTGGCGTGCTGGCCGATCCCGGACGATCGGTCACGCGAGCGACCGAGGACGCCGCATCCGCGCTGGCCGAAACGGGGATGCGAGCCGAAGGCGAGTGTCTCCCGGCTTCGGTCAACGGCGCTCAGCCGGCGAGTAACGGCAGCAGCGCCTGTAGCTTGATCTCGGTCTCGGCCAGCTCGCTCGCCGGATCAGAGTCGCGCACGATCCCGTTGCCCGCGTAGCAGCGGGCGATGGGACCGCGTAAGAGCGCGCAGCGCAGCGCGACGCAGAACTCGCCGTCGCCGGCCGCGTCGGTCCAGCCGACGGGACCCGAGTACCAGCCGCGGTCCAACCCCTCAAGCGCCGGGATCAGGCGCAGGGCTGGCGCTGCCGGCTCGCCGCCGACAGCGGGGGTCGGGTGCATCAGACCGGCCAGCTCGAGCGTCTCGATCGGGGTTGTGAGCTGGGCGCGGATCGGGGTCGCCAGGTGTTGAATGTTGGCGATCCGCACGAGCTCCGGCTCGGGGGCGGCGGCGACCCACACGGCGTGGGGGCGCAACGCGCGCTCGATTCGTCGCGCGACGATCGCGTGCTCTTCGCGGTAGCTCTCGTCGCGCAGCAGCTGCTCGCCCAGGTGGTCGTCGACGGCGGGGTCGGCGCTGCGCCGGGTGGAGCCCGCCAGCGCAAGCGTGCTCACGCGGTGGCCCTCGCGGCGCACGAGCAGCTCGGGGCTCGCAGCCACGAGCGTCGCCTCGCCGCGCCCAACGCAGAAGCAGAAGCACGACGGGAACGCCTCCCTCAACACCCCGAACACCGCCGCCGGGTCATACTCTCGCGGCGCGTGGACCTGTACCTCACGGGCCAGCACCACCTTCTCGATCTCGCCCTCCTCGATCAGCGCCACCGCACGCGCCACCGCCGCCTCGTAGTGCTCGGGCGGCATCGCGCTCGCGACCTGGTAGCGCCCCGCCGGCGCGGGGTCGAGCATGGGCAGCGCCGCGGCACGCAAGTCGGCCAAGCGCCGCTCCAAGCGCGCCAGCAGATCCTCGGCCAGATCGTCGGGGCAGGCCATCGCCGCCAGCGTCATCCGCACCTCGCCGCGCTCGTCCTCTCCCCTGCGCCGTGAGCCTCTCCGCGTGAGCGCGACCTCGGGCACGATCAGCGACGCCGGCTCGAACCCCGCCCAGTGCGGCGCGTCACCCCCGTCGGGGGCGAACGCGAACCCGCCCAACGCGATCGGACCCCCACCCACTCCGCCGCCGTTTCCCTCCGGGGGATCCCCCACCGCGGTGGCGGCCATTGCCCGCCAGCGGTCGGCCACCACCGCAAAGCGCTCCGCTCCCGATGCCCTGAGATGGGCCACCTCGCCCAGCGCCGCCAGCGCCGCCCGCCCCCGGTCGGGCTGCTCGAACACGAACCACGCCTCGCCCTCCCGCCGCGAGGCGCAGACCACGGCGCTCGGGTCCACCCCGGCTGGAAGCGCCAGGCTGATCGTCGCCAGGGTCTCCCCACCACTCCGCCGCGCGCGCTTGACCGCGGTCTCGAGTCGCCTGGAGAGCCTGTCACGGTCCTCCGCGCTCAGCGCGAACGGACTTTCGAGCTCAGTGAGGGACGACTGCCGCACCACCGCTCTCTCTAGGTTTCGCTGCGTCCGCGTGAGATTGCTATCTCGCCCGTGCGCATCATCTCGATCAGCCCAAACGGGCGCACCATGCCCTCGAACGCCTCGATCTTCTCGGTCGTGCCCGTCACCTCGATGATCACCGAGCGCTTCGTCACATCGACGACCTTGCCCCTGAAGATCTCGGCGATCTGCATCAGCTCGCCGCGCTGGGCGCCGTCGGCTGAGATCTTGAACAGCGCCAGCTCGCGGGTGACCGTGTCGCCCGGCTCCAGGTCGCGGATCTTCAGCACGTTGATCAGCTTGTGCAGCTGCTTTGTCACCTGGTCGATCGGGTGCAGCGCCCCGTCGACGGTGAGCGTCACGCGCGAGATCTGATCGTCGTCGGTCGGGCCGACCGTCAGCGTGTCGATGTTGAAGCCCCTCCGCGCGAACAGCCCCGCGATCCGCGTCAGTACGCCCGACTTGTTCTCGACCAGGATCGACAGCACGTGCTTGCGCCCCGTGCGCAGCCCGGCGGAGGCCTCCAGCTCCTCCAGGCTCAGCGGCTCCTTCGTTCCGGGCTCGCCCACCGCGATCACCCCACCATCTCCCGCGCGGGCTTACCCGCCGGGATCATGGGATAGGTGTTCTCCTCGCGTGTCACCCGCACGTCGACCACGACCGGGCCATCCGTCGCGATTGCGCGCTTCATGTCCTCCACGAGCGTCGTCTTATCCTCAAAGCGCATCCCGGTCGCACCGTACGCCTCCGCCAGCTTCACGAAATCGGGGAACTCGCCCGTGTCGACGTGGCTGTATTTACCGTCCCAGAACAACTCCTGCCACTGCCTGACCATGCCCAGATAGCCGTTGTTCATGATGAACACCTTGATCGGGATCTTGTTCTGCGCGCACGTCGCCAGCTCCTGCGCGTTCATCTGCACCGACCCGTCGCCGGCGATGCAGCACACCAGGCGATCGGGGCAGCCGACCGCCGCGCCCATCGCCGCCGGCAGCCCGAAGCCCATCGTGCCGAGGCCGCCGGAGTTGATCCAGCGCCGCGGCGCCGGGAAGTCGTAGTACTGCGCCGTCCACATCTGGTGCTGGCCGACGTCGCTTGACACGATCGCCTCGCCGCCGGTCGCCTCGTACAGCGCCTGGATCATGTACTGCGGCTTGATCTCGTTGTCCGTGCTGTCCTGGAAGCCGAGCGGGTACTTCTCGCGCCAGCCCTCGATCCGCTCCCACCACGCGCCCAACCGCGCGGGATCCACGCCCAGTGCGCGGTACTCGATCAGCAGCTTCGCCAGCACGCGCTTCGCGTCGCCCACGATCGGGATGTGCGCCGGCACGTTCTTCGAGATCTCCGCCGGGTCGACGTCGATGTGGATGAACTTCGCCTTCGGCGCGAACTCCGACAGCTTACCCGTGATGCGATCGTCGAAGCGCGCGCCCACCGCGCAGATCAGATCGGCCTCGTCCATCGCGTAGTTCGCCGCGCGCGTCCCGTGCATCCCCAACATTCCCAGCCACTGCTCGTGCGGAGCCGGAAACGCGCCCAAGCCCATCAGCGTGCACGTCACCGGGAAGCGGTCGCTCGTGGCGAACTCGACGAGCTCCTCCGACGCGTTCGCGTTGACGACGCCGCCACCGGCGTAGATCACCGGGCGCCGCGCCGCCGCCAGCGCCTTCGCCGCCTGGCGGATCTGCTTCTGGTTGCCCTCCATCGTCGGCTGATACCCCGGCAGGCGCACGTCGGTCACCGGCTCGTACTCGATCTCGCCCCGAGAAAGGTCTTGCGGGATGTCGATCAGCACCGGGCCCGGGCGGCCACTGCGCGCGATGTAGAAGGCCTCGTGGATCGCCCGCGGGATCTCCTTCGGGTCCTGGATCATGAACGAGTGCTTGACGATCGGGATCGTGATCCCGATCGTGTCGGCCTCCTGGAAGCCGTCGGTGCCGAGCAGCTCGGTGCGCACCTGGCCGGTGATGAACACGACCGGCACCGAATCCATCATCGCGTCACAGATCGGCGTGATCAGGTTCGTCGCGCCCGGCCCGCTCGTGGCGAACGCGACCCCAACTTTCCCGGTCGCCTTCGCGTAGCCCTGGGCGGCGTGCCCGCCGCCGGCCTCGTGCCGGACGAGGATGTGCCTGATGCCCCCATTCACAAAGGCGTCATAGGTCGGGAGGTTGGCGCCGCCGGGCAGCCCGAAGACCACATCCACGCCCTCCGCCTTCAAGCATTCCATCACGGCATCCACCGCGCGCATCGCACCGACCTCCTTTCGTTCGTCTTTGGGGTTATCTCAGCAAAAGCCCAGTGTACCAGCGGGTTTTCGCCGCTCTGAGCCAAATCCAGCTTTCAGGACGATCCGAGCCCGATGCCGATCGCGAGCACGATCAGGCCGCCTACGGTGACGACCAGCAATGAGGAGCGCATCGAGACCTCGAGGAAGCGTTTCCTGACCCAGGCGATTGCGAACAGCTCCACCGCGACCACGCAGCCCGCCACGAGCAATGCCGTGTGGACGTCGGAGATGATGAACGGCAGCGTGTGGAAGATGCCGCCGAGCGTCGTCATCGCCCCGGTGATCGAGCCGCGCACCACGGCCGAGCCGCGACCTGTCTGCTCGCCGGTGTCCGACAGCGCCTCCGACCAGCCCATGCTGACCCCCGCTCCCAGCGCGACGGCGAGGCCGACGATAAACGCCGTATGGGAGCTGGCGTAGATCGCGGCCGCGAAGATCGGCGCCAGCGAGGAGACCGTGCCGTCGATCATCCCCACCAGCGCGGGCTGTACCACGCGCAGCACGAAGTCCGGCTCGTCCTTGAATCCCGCCCTGTGGATCAGACGGGCTATCAGCCTCTCGTGCGCGGGGGCGGAGGCGGTCCTCGCGTTTGCGTCCATGCGCGATTTATAGACAGCTTCGGACTTCGGGCTCCCTTATCTCCGAGGACCGGTCGTTGAGCGGCCCGGTCAAGCGTGCGCGGCCGGCTGGCGCTCCCAGGACTCCGGCGCGATCGCCACGTCCGGGAAATCGAGCTCGGTCCCGCAGCGGGTGCAGAGCGCGTCGTAGATCTTCGTCACGCGTCCGCATTGCGGGCACTGTCGCCGCAGCTCTTCACGCTCGAAGCGGTAGGCGATCGCGGCCAGCAGGCCGAATACGGGGACAATTCCCGAGATCAAGAACCACAGCAGGAACGAGCTGCCCTTGATCTTGCCGACGTACCCCCCCGCCAGCGCGAAGCCGAGGGCGATTAAGACGTAGGCCACGTCGCCCTGCTAGAGCAATACCCGCAGCGCCCATATGACCGCCAGGATCGCCACGATCGCCACGATCGGGAAGAAGAGCGCCGCGACGATGCCGATGATGATCTTTAGCGCGACCAAGACCACGATCAGCACCAGCAGACCTGCCAGCACGTGCTTGCCGAACTGCTCCAAGCGAGACGAGGATGCAGAGTTGGACACCGAATCGTTCATAGCCTCATATTAGTACCAGTGCGGCCGTAACACAAACGACTCAGGGTCAGATGCCGAGCTGCTCGTTGACCAGCTTCGTGACCTCGCCCCCGTCGGCGCGGCCTTTGGTCTCGCGCATCACGTACCCCACGATCGGGCCGATCGCCTTCGCGTTCCCTCCCTTCACCCGCTCGGCGGCGTCCGCGTTGGCCGCAAGCGCTAACGCAACGATCGCCGCCAGCTCGTCCCCACCGTCGAGCGCCGCGAGTCCCTCGGCCGCCACGATGGCCCGCGGATCGCCACCCTCGGCCACCAGCCTGTCGAGCACCTGCCGCGCGGCGCCGACGCTGATCAGCTTGGAAGCGACCAGACCCACGAGTGCGGCCATCGCGGCGGGCTCCACACGCGAATGGATGGGATCCCCGCCCGCCCCATCCCCGCCCGCCCCCGCGCCGTCCTGGAGCCGTCCGGCGAGATCGCTCGAGATCCAGTTCGCGAGCACCTGAGCGGGAGGAGCCGGCTCAGCGCCGGCACCCAGGGCGAGCTCGAAATAGTCGCCCAGCTCAGCACGGAAGGCAAGCTGCTGGGCACTCTCACGACTTAGGCCCAGCGTCCCCTGCAGGCGCTCGGCCCGCGCGGCGGGCAGCTCGACCATCGCCGCGCTCGCGGCCCCGATCATGTCCTCGTCGATCGCCACCGGCACGAGGTCGGGCTCGGGGAAGTAGCGGTAGTCGTGCGCCTCCTCCTTCGAGCGAAGCGTTGTGATCGCGGCGGAGGCCGGGTCGAAGTGGAGCGTCTCCTGGATGACCCTCTCCCTCGCCCGCAGCGTCGCTTCCTGGCGGGCGATCTCCGCGCGGATGCCGCGTTCGATGAAGCGGAACGAGTTCATGTTCTTCAGCTCGGTCTTCGTTCCCAGCTCGCTCGTGCCGGCCGGCCGCAGCGAGATGTTCGCGTCGCAGCGCAGCGAGCCCTCCTCCATGTTCACGTCGCTGACTCCCAGCTGGCGCAGCGTCGTGCGCAGCAGCCGCAGCCACTCGCCGGCCTGCTCGGGGGTGCGCAGGTCGGGCTCGGTGACGATCTCCGCGAGGGGAGTGCCGCCACGGTTGAAGTCGACGATGCTCTGATCCGAGCCCTGGATGCGACCGCTCTCGCCGACGTGGATCAGCTTGGCGGCGTCCTCCTCGAGGTGCACCCGGTGGATATGTACCTCCCCCAGCTTGCCGCCGAGGCACAGCGGCTCGTCGTACTGGGAGATCTGGTAGCCCTTCGGCAGGTCGGGGTAGAAATAGTTCTTGCGGTGAAAGATCGAGCGCCCCGCCAACTCCGAGTCGAGCGCGAGGCCGATCATCAGGCCGAAGTGCACGGCGCGGGCGTTCGCCACCGGCAGGCTCCCCGGCAGCCCCAGGCAGACCGGGCAGGTGTGCGTGTTCGGCGGATCGCCGAACGACAGCTCGCAGCCGCAGAACATCTTCGTCCGCGTCTTCAACTGGACGTGGATCTCCAGGCCGATCACGGGTTCGTATGCGATCTCGCTCACCCCGCCACTACCTTCGCGCCGGCGAGGAGTCGAAGCCGATCGCCCGCTCGAGCGCGTGGGCGGCGTCGAGCAGCCGGTTCTCGCCGAACGCGGGGGCGGCGATCTGCAGACCCACGGGCAGCCCTTCGCTGAGGCCGCACGGGATCGAGATCGCGGGGATTCCCGCGAGCGACATCGGCACCGTGCAGTAGTCGTTCAGGTACATCTGAAGCGGATCGCCGGTCTTCTCGCCGAGCTTGAACGCGACCGTGGGCGCCGTCGGCGTCACGATCAAGTCGACCTCGGCGAACGCCGCGCGGAAGTCCTCGGCGATCTTCGTGCGCACGCGCTGGGCGCGACCGTAAAAGGCGTCGTAGTAGCCGGAGGAGAGCGCGTAGGTGCCGAGCATGATCCGCCGCTTGACCTCGGCTCCGAAGCCGTCGTGGCGCGTGCGCGTGTACATGTCCAGCAAGTCTTTCGCGTCATCGGCCCGCAGTCCATAGCGCACCCCGTCGAAGCGAGCCAGGTTCGAGGACGCCTCCGCGGGCGCGAGCACGTAGTAGGCCGCGAGCGCCTGCGGCGCGTGCGGCAGGCTGATGCTCTGCACGATCTCCGCGCCCAACTCCGCTGCACGGTCAAGCGAAGCGCGAAACGCGTCGAGCACGCCCGCTTCGATCCCTTCGCCTTCACCGCCGGTGGAGGCGCCGCTCAGCTCCGCGGGCACGCCGAGCCTGACGCCGTCCAGCCGCTCGGCGCTCGGCAGCGCGATCTCTTCCGGGAACGCCAGCGAGGTCGCGTCGCACGCGTCACGGCCGACCAGATGGCGCAGCATCAGCGCGGCATCGGTCACATCGCGGGTCAGCGGGCCGGCCTGGTCGAGCGAGGAGGCGAACGCGATCATCCCGTAGCGCGATACAGACCCGTAGGTCGGTTTGAGCCCGACGATCCCGCACAGGGCGGCCGGCTGGCGGATCGAGCCGCCCGTGTCGGTCCCGAGCGCCCACGGCGCCAGGGCGGCCGCGACCGCGGCGGCGCTGCCGCCCGAGGAGCCTCCGGGTACCCGCTCACGGTTCCACGGGTTGAGCACCGGGCCGTAGGCCGAGTTCTCGGTCGAGGAGCCCATCGCGAACTCATCCTGGTTGGTCTTCGCCAGGAGCGTAGCGCCGGCCTCGGTGAGGCGCGAGACTGCGGTGGCGGTATACGGCGGCAGGTATCCCTCAAGAATCCGCGAGCCCGACTGGCTGGGCACTCCCTCGGTGCAGAACAGGTCCTTGACGGCCAGCGGTATGCCGCCGAGGGGCGCGGGCGCGGTCCCGTCCGGCACGTCCTCGGCGACCCACGTGAAGCAGTTGAGACCGCCCTCGCCCGCTGCCCGGTCGGAGGCGGCGCGGCCACGATAGGCCTCGAAGAGCTCCTGCGCCGAGAGCGAGCCGGCCTCGATCTCCGCGGCCGCCTCGGTCGCGGACAGGCCGATGATCTCCGCATCGCTCATGCTTGCGGGCTGGGGACCAAGAACCCCTCGCCGTCGCCGCTGATCGCGGGGGCTTGGGCGAGCGCGACCTCGCGCGGCAGCGAAGCGCGCGGCTCATCCGCGCGCAGCCTGGGGTGGGTGGGCACCGGATCAGTGGGCATCGCATCAGCGACCACGTGCGTCGTCGGCGCGACGCCGTCCAGATCGAGCTCCTCGATCTTGGCGATGTGATCGAGCACGGCGGAGAGCTCGCGTGCCATCGGCTCGACCTCCTCGTCGCTCAAAAGCAGGCGCGCGAGGCGCGCGACGTGCAGAACCTCGTCACGGTCGATCACGGCGAGGCATTCTATGGGTACCCGCCCGCCCGCCCAGGGCACCCCGTAGAGCGGTGCTCAGAAGCGCCGCTCTGACTCTCTATGCGCCCTCGTCACCACCACCCTGGCTGGACGGCGCGGGCGGGGGTGGGATCGGCGGCGTCGCCGGAGACGGGATCGGAGGCGCAGCGGGAGCAGCGGGAGCAGCGCTCGATGCAGGAGCAGTAGGAGTCTCGCTCGCCAGTGCAGCTGTCGAGGCGGAGCCCTCGCTTGGGGAGCTCACAGACGCCGCGGCGCTGCTGACCGCCTGGCTGGCCTGGTCGCGCACATCGGCCAGCGAGGTACCTTCATCCTGCATCGCCAGGTAACCGCCGTAGGTGATCGCCGCGGCGGCGATCAATCCGAGCCAGATCCCGATCTTGATGCCAACGGAGGCGTGGAAGCTCCCGAAGCTCGCGCTCGCGGTGGGGTGATGAACGATCCGATAGAGGATCGTCAGCGTCGAGAGTGCGCCGAGGCCGGCCACGAGCACGCCCAGCTGCACCGGGCTCTTGAGCTCGAGCGCGCCGGAGGCGATCGCCACCGCCCCCAGCGCGACGATGATCGTGATGATCCAGATCCAGCGGCTGTTCTGGAAGGCGTGCCACCCGTCGATGCTGTAGCTGCTGCTGACGTTCACTCCCGCGATCGACGGAGCGTTGGAGCTGTACCCATACCACTTGAAGAAAAATAGAAAGATGAACAAGGCGATCGCGCCGCCGCCCACGATTTGGTCGGCCCGGCGCAGACGGCTGATGTCGAAGCTCATTGCGCAATTCCCCCGTAGTCGGTGATGAATGTGGTCTTCTCCGCCACCTTGCCTGAAACGGGCGAAGATTGCAACTGTTATTACAAGTTCTTCCGGAGTTCTTTTCATCGCGCCCGAATCCTGCCTGTGCGATCACCCACCCATCCCCTTCCGGCCCACCCGCCCAAGTCCGCTTGCCGATCGCGCGCCTCGGTCGCCCAAGCCCCCGGGCCTACCGGCCGCAGGCGCATCTATGCTGAGAGTCGATGCCCGAGAACCCCCACGCCGCCCGCATCCAGGAGCTGTTGGAGGGCCTGAACGAGCCCCAGCGCGAGGCGGTCACCCACGGCGAGGGCCCGCTGCTGATCCTCGCCGGCGCGGGCAGCGGCAAGACGCGCGTGCTCGTCCACCGGATCGCGTTCCTGCTCTACTCAGACCAGGCACGGGCGGGAGAGATCCTGGCGATCACGTTCACGAACAAGGCCGCCAAGGAGATGCGCGGCCGCGTCGAGCAGCTGCTTGGGCGAGGCACGCGAGGGATGTGGCTGATGACCTTCCATGCCGCCTGCGCACGGATCCTGCGCGCCGAGGCCGAGCGCCTGGGATACACGCGCCAGTTCACGATCTACGACCAGGCCGACGCGCGCCGGCTGACCAAGCGCTGCATCGACGAGCTGTCGATCGATCCCAAGCGCTACACGCCGGCCGCCCTGCACAATCAGATCTCGGCGGCCAAGAACAAGCTGATCGACGCTGAGGCATACCAACAGGGGGTGGGCTCCCCGTTCGAGGAGATGGTCGGCGAGGTGTACGCGCTGTATGAGCGCGACCTGCGCCGCTCCAACGCGATGGACTTCGACGACCTCCTATTCAGGACCGTCAACCTGCTGGAGCTGTTCGAGGAGGTCCGCGAGCGCTACAGCAGCGCGTTCCGCCACGTACTGGTCGACGAGTACCAGGACACCAACCACGCCCAGTATCGGTTTCTGCAACTGCTGGTGGGCGGTGGTCGGCCGCCGCGAGGTGGGGCGCAGCGCCGCGACGAGGCGCCACAGAACGGAGAGCGTCCCACCTATACCGGACCGGTCGGGCACCGCAACCTGGCGGTAGTAGGGGATGACTCCCAGTCAATCTATTCATTTCGCGGAGCCGATGTACGCAACATTTTGGACTTTCAAGAGGACTTCCCCGACGCCAGAGTGGTGAAGCTGGAGCAGAACTACCGCTCGACCGAGACGATCCTGCAAGCCGCGAACGCGGTGATCGCGAACAATCGCGGCGGGATCACGAAGCGGCTGTGGAGCGAGCTCGGACAGGGAGAGCAGGTCCAGGTTCGCGAGCTGGAGGACGAGCACTCAGAGGCGCGCTTCGTCGTGGGCGAGATCGAGCGCTTGGTAGACGAGGGCGCAAGCCGTGCCGAGATCGCGATCCTGTACCGCACGAACGCGATGTCGCGCGTGCTCGAGGACACGCTCGTGCGCCGTGAGATCGCCTACCAGGTGATCGGTGGGACGAAGTTCTACGAGCGCGCGGAGATCAAGGACGCGATCGCCTATTTGTCTCTGCTCGCGAACCCGTTCGACGTGGTCAGCTTCACCCGCGTGGCCAATTCCCCCCGACGCGGGCTCGGTCAGACCTCGCTCTCGCGGATCGTGGCCCACTCAGCGAGCGTGGGGGTCTCGGTGTGGGAGGCCGCGTCAGCGCCCGAGCAGATCCCCGGACTCGGTACGGCCGCGATCAAGGCGCTGCGGCGTTTCATGGACACGATGGACGACCTGCGCGCGCGCGTCGAGCAACAGCCACCCGTGGCGGACCTGCTCGAGGCGATGCTGTCGCAGAGCGGTTATGTGGAGGCGCTGGAGGCGGAGCGAACGATCGAGGCGCAGGGGCGGATCGAGAACCTCGAGCAGCTTGTGCAGGTCGGGCGCGAGTTCGATACGGGAGCGCCGGAGGGCGAGGACTCACTCGAAGTATTCCTGCAGCAGATCGCGCTCGTGGCAGA
>Ga0182024_10008517_pt1 | contig 21585 bp, 22 predicted proteins | sample P32metaG_FD_120480 | JGI IMG/M metagenome (GOLD analysis project Ga0182024, IMG submission 120480) | Permafrost microbial communities from Stordalen Mire, Sweden - P3-2 metaG (Illumina Assembly) | ecosystem: Environmental > Terrestrial > Soil > Wetlands > Permafrost | place: Sweden: Stordalen...
AATGCAGACCCTCGAAAACCGTGCAATTCATTGCATTTGATTGCATTCACTTTAATCGATGCTTGTAAGATCCGTGCGGGGAATGGGTTCCGATCGCTCACTGAACCGGCGGCAATTGCGTGCATTGATCGTTGCAGCGCGACCCCCAAAAGCGCTGCATGGCGCTGCATTCAACTTGATCGATGAGAATGGAAGATATGGGAGGATAGCGAGTTACGGCCGGACAATTCAGGAATCAACGCGGAGGTCGCTGAGAGCGCGGAGAAATCGGGGAATTTGTCACCGTGCACGCCGCGCAATATGGGCGGACGGACGCTCCGGTTATTTCCCGTAAGTTCCTGTCACTTCAGATTCTCCGCGATCCTCCGCGACCTCTAGCGCAGCGGGCGGTGAGCCTGAATTATCCGGGTTAGGAGCGGTGCCGGAAAAGCGCGGTTTGTCCGGCGCGCTGCGGTGCATCAGCTCAGCCCGAAGCGGAGCTGAATGGCTTTCTGGATCGGCGCGAAGATCCAGCGGTCGGCGAGCATGCCGATGACGACCATCACGATCATCACGGCGATCACCTGCTCGACCTGCGAGAAGTCGCGGCCAGTTTGGAGGAGGAAGCCTAAGCCGTGGGCTTTGACGACGAGGATCAGCTCAGCACCCATGAGCGATCGCCAGGCGAAGCTGAATCCTTGGCGCAGGCTTGATGCCATCGCGGGCAGACTCGCGGGAAGGAGGACGTAGCGATAGAGCCGCCAGCCTTTGGCGCCGAGCATCAGGCCGGCTCTGGGATAGAGCGGCGGAATGGTGCGAAGGCCGTCGCGGAGGGAGATTGCGATGGCGGCGAAGCTGCCCATGACGAGCACGAAGAGAATCGCGCGCTCGTTGAATCCCAATACGAGAACCGCAAGCGGAACCCAGCAGACGCTTGGGAGCGTTTGCACGCCGAGCAACGGCGGGCCGAGGAATTCATCGAGCGCGGGGAAGCGCCACATCGCCAGGCCGATGAGTCCGCCCACGAGGATGCTCGCGGCGAATCCTGCCGCGAGTCGAGTCAGGCTGACGACATTCGCGATGACGAGCGGGCTGGTCCAGATATGTTCGGCGGTTTTAGGCAACGGCGGCGTTCCGGGTTCGGGTTGCCAGCGCGGCCAGCCGGGCGTGCTGAGGGGCTGGCCGAACGCGGTGTGGACGTTCAGCATGCCCAGCAGAGAATCCACGACCAAGCTTGGCGGCGGGAAATTCCACGGCTGCCAATAGCGCGGGTTAATCCCGTGGATGATTCTAAATGCCGCCTCCCATGACCCCAGAATCATCACCCAGATCAGCAGGCGTTTCAGGCTTCCAGATATCGGCCGTCGAGCGGTTGACACGGTTTACCTCGTCTTCGATCTCTTTTCGCACCAGCCGCACGAGCTGATTGATGTCGGCGCTGTCGGGATTGCGCGGATGCGGAAGCTGCACGTCAATCTCCCGGCGAATGCGCCCTGGCTGCGCGTGCAGCACGATGATGCGATCCGCCAGTCGAACGGCTTCGCCGACCGAGTGCGTGACGAACAGGATCGTCTTTCGCGTCTTGCCCCACAATTCCTGCAATTGCGCGTGCATCAGCGTTCGCGTTTGCGCGTCGAGCGCCGCGAAGGGTTCGTCCATGAGCAGGACTGCAGGATCCATCACGAGCGCGCGGGCGATCGCGACGCGCTGGCGCATCCCGCCGGAGAGCTCGTGAATGAGCTTCTTAGCGCTGCCAGACAGATGCACAAGCCGCAGCGCGTTCTCAACACGATCCAGTCGATCAGATCGTGAGAGGCCGGCCATTTTCAGGCCGAATCCGATGTTCTGCTCGGCGGTGAGCCAGGGAAACAGCCCATGTTCCTGGAAGACCATCGCCCGCTGCGGCGACGGGCCGTCGATTGGCTTCCCATCGAGCAGCACCTGCCCGCTGTCGGCGGGAATCATGCCGGCGGCGATATTCAGCAGCGTGCTTTTCCCGCAGCCGCTGGGGCCAACGAGCACCACGAATTCGCCGGGCTTGCATTTGAGGGTGATGTCCTGGACGCCGTGGTTGGAGGTGCCGCTGAAAACGCGCGTGACGTTGCGCAGTTCCAACGAGCCGCGGCCATTGGGCGACGCTCCCTGGAAACTCTCGGCAGATGGCGTGCTTGCAAGCGACAACGTTCAGGCTCCCTGCGCCGCCGCGGCTGGTTTCGTCGACGACGGTTTGGATACATCCTGCTTCTGAAGCGATTGCAGAATCGATGTATCAAACAAGCCGTTCAGGTTCGGCGGCTGCACCGTGAACTGCATCTCGTAGGTCCACGTCGCCAATGCCTGGAACGTGGGAACGAGGGCTTCATCGGTGAACGTTACCCGCTTCAGCGCCGCCGGCAAAACACCGGCGGGAAGCCGCTTGCCGGTCAGGGCGAACAAGCCGGCGTCAAGCTGCGGAATGCATGCCTGCGGATTTTCGTTGAGTCGTCGCGTCCACGCACGATGCACTTTAAGCAGGTTTTCCACAATGTCCGCGTGCTCGCTGAGAAATTCCGGCGTCGCGACGACCACCGTCAGCGTGAACCGATGATCGGGCCAGAGATCCTTCTCTTCGCAGACGATATGCGCGCCCGCTTTGGCAACCAGAAACGACCCCCACGGCTCCGGCGCCCAGGATGCATCGATCTGATTCCGCGTCATCATCCCCGCCTGCTCGGCGTTGGGAATCGGGACGATGTTGCTGTCGTCGGTTTGATTCAGAAGCCTCGACAGAAAGTGTCGAGCTGCCAGATCCTGCGTATTACCATGCTGCGGCGTCGCCAGTGTGCGACCGCGAAGGTCCTGGAACGTCTTAATTCCGCTGCCGTCGCGCGCGACGATGAGCACGCCATTGGAAGCCGCTCCGGCGATAACGCGAATGCCCTGCCCGCGCGTGCGAAGCTGAGCATTGAGAGCCGGCCCGGGTCCGACGTATGCCACGTCAATTTCGCCGGCGAGCAGCGCCTCAATCAGCGACGGACCAGCATTAAAGACCTGCGTTTCAAGCTTTCGCGGCACCACGGCTTTGGCAAACTCCCCGGAGCTGACGCCAAGCACGGCTTGGGCGTGGGTCAGATTAGCAAAGTATCCGATCCGGATCGGCCGCGCCGCTTCCGCCGCAGCCGAGCGATTGCAGCCCGAAAGCGCCAGAAAGCCGAGAACGATCAGCAGAAACGCGGTCCGCATCGTGAGTCGCGAAATTATGATAAATTCCTATGGGAAAACAAGGATGATTGATCTATTTCGACTCGCGAACTGAGAATGATCGTCGCTCGGCTGGACCGACAATCCACCTTCGCTCTAACCCAAATTCAGCAAACCGTTGTATTCCGGCAAGACCGTGGCCCAACTATATCTGGCGCGAACGTCGAGCAAGGCGGCGGCTATCGACTCACTTCTAAAAATCGGATCGTCCAGCATTTTAGTAACCGAAGCGGCGATAGCGGCCGGCGAGCCGACGGGAATGAGCAATCCGGTTTTACCATCTTTGACCACATCGCGGATGCCGGGCGAATCGGTGGCCACTACCGGAACTCCGCTGGCCATGGCTTCAATCAGCACCAAACCAAACCCCTCGGCTTCAGACGGAAGGACCAGCACGTCCATTTCCGCAAGTGCGGTTTGCGGCGACGCAATCGAGCCATGAAAAGTGATCCTGCATTGCAGGTTCAGCTCGGCGGCAAGCGATATGAGTCGCTGGCGTTCGGGGCCGTCGCCGTAGATGTCCAGCCTCGCGCGGTCACCCAACAGCGTTAGTGCCTGGATGAGGTCTTGGACGCGCTTGATGGGATCGAGCCGGCCTATGAATCCGACGTGCGCGGGATTGGAAGGATCGCGCACAGGGCGCCGCGGAAAGTCGTCCAGATCGATTGCATTTGCAATGATTACAATTTTATCTTTGGGAATCCTGGAGCGCTCGATCGCTGCCTGCGCCACCGATTCCGACGGCACGACGATTTTTTTCGCGAACCGATGCACCACCCGCTGCGCGAACCAATGCCATCGGGGTTTGGGCTGTGTGGTCTGGATCGATTGCAGAAATCGAACCCGCGGAAAGAGCGGACGAACCATCGCCGCGGCAACATTCGCGTGGATCAGGAAGCTGAAGACGGTGTCGTACTGCTCATGACGGATCAGCTTCGCGAGTCTTCTGATTGCTCCGACGTTATACGGGCGATTGGCATTCAGCGCCGTGACCTGGATGCCGCGGGCTTGCAGAACCGCGCCGACCGGCCCCATCTTCGCCAAACAAGCGACGTCGACCCGCGCCTCCGGCGGCGAAGACAATCGCAACGCCAACTCCCGAACGACAGTTGGCGTGCCGCCGATTTGTAAGTCGGTGATCAGCAGCAGAATTCGCCGCACGAACGAGACGGTATGAGCCGCGTTGCTGCTTCGCAAGCACGAGGTTTTGAGCCCCGCTTGTCGCGACGCGTAAGCCGGCTACAGTTCAAGATGATGAAAGCTGCGCGATCCACAACGATTTTAAGCGTTCGCCGGGATGACCAGGTTGCCCTCGGCGGCGACGGGCAGGTAACGCTGGGCAATGTCGTCGCCAAGAGCGATGCGATCAAAATTCGCCGCGTGGGCGGCGGCAAGGTGCTGACCGGCTTCGCCGGGTCGGCGGCGGATGCGTTCGCGCTGCTGGAGCGGTTCGAGAAGAAACTCGCGGAGTTTCCGGATAACACCCGCCGGGCCGCGATCGAACTGGCCAAGGATTGGCGCACGGATCGCGTGCTGCGGCGCTTGGAGGCGATGCTGGCCGTCGCCGATAAGCAGACGAGTTTGATGATCAGCGGAGCGGGAGATGTGATCGAGCCGAGTGATGGAATCATCGCGATTGGATCGGGTGGGACGTACGCACTGTCGGCGGCGAAGGCGCTCTTGCAGCATACGAAGCTCAGCGCGAAGGAGATCGTCGAGACGTCGCTGAAGATCGCCGGGGAACTTTGCATTTATACGAATACGAATGTGCGGGTTGAGACGATCGAGTAGCGATCAAGTTTAGCCGCGAAGCAACGCTGAGCGCGTCCATGCTAAATCGAAAAACATTCGATTGCGGATCGGGTCATTAATCGATCGACTCTTGAGCACCACTCTCGACAACGCAACGCGACCGATGAGCACGCGCTCAGCGTTGCTTCGCGGCTAAACAGCTTAGGTCGATTATTTCAGCGGCGTTGCTCTCGACTTCAGCGTGAGCCCAATCACCAGATTGCAGAAGATCAGCGGCAGTGGGATTGGGAAGAAAGAGCGCTGCTCGACTTCGAAATAGGGGTTCAGCTCCGCCAGGATTTCGTTGGGCAGGTTGATGTGCTCGCGCTCGATGAACCAGCGGTAGGATTGGTTGTAGCGCTTCTCGAAGATGCGCTGGGCGCTGATTCTTCTCGCAAGCGTGTACGCGGGGCTGCCTTCACACGGGATGACGACCGTCGCCCGGCCCCGGGTCTTATCACACAGGCGATACATCTCGCGGATCGCTTCCGGCAGGTTCGGCAGGTGCTCCAGCACGTGAATCGCCAGGATGCGATCGAAGTAGCCGTCGGAGAAATTGAGGCGCTGCTGGCAGTCGCCGGTGATGGCGTGGATCTTTGGGAAGCGGCGCGACAGCTCGGCGGTCATATTCGGCCGCAGCTCGACGGCGTAGTAGTTCTCAGTTTGCTCATCCGTCAGTGATTCGAATTCCAGGTGCTCGCCCAACCCGGCTCCGATTTCCAGAGTGCGATTAAAGTGCGCCGGGGCATGGCGGACGGGGTAACCGTGATTGAACTTTTCGACGACGCCGAATTTTTGGGGCAGGACTTCATGCCAGTATTTCATGAAGTCGTCGCTGATGTGCGTCTGCTCGGGAGTCAGCGGCGGGAAAGTTTTGGGCCACCGCGAACGGCTCGCGCTCACAGGAGCTTCGGCGACATCAACTGACACTTGAAGGTTCTCCGTAAGACAAATTCAGTCTCACGCGGAGGCGCAGAGCACGCAGAGAAGTCTAAAGGACAACTATCTGAATTTCTCTTTGCGCCTTTGCGGCTTTGCGTGAGATATTCTTGCGCCCAAAACCGAATCTCACGCAAAGACGCAAGGGCGCAAAGGAATTCAAATTCAAGATTCAAAATTTCAGAGGTCTTTCTCTGCGTGCTCTGCGCCTCTGCGTGAGATCATTCTTCTGAATTAAGCGGCGGACGTTGTCTGCTTTGGGCGATCGCTCGAGACCTGCTCGAACGAACCCGCGGCGGGCACGCGAAATCGGCTGAGGCCGATTTTCATAATGTCTTTCGCGTTGCGCCAGTTGCCGGCGACCAGATCGAGCCGGCTGTCACCATCGTCGCGCCAGCGGATGCCGACTTCCTTGATGCGATAATTCAGCGTCTGCGCCAGTCGCAGAATCTCAACGTCGAACATGTAGCCGTCGATGCGCTGCCGCGAGAAAATATCGCGAGCGGCCCGGCGGGTGAAGAACTTGAACCCGCACTGCGTATCGGTGATGTTTCTGATGCCGGTGACGGTGCGCATGCCAAACGCGAACACTTTGCTGCCGATCTGGCGATAGAGTTTTTGAGCGCGTTCGATCTGCGAATCGCCCATGCCGCGTGAGCCGATCACCAGGTCAAAACCTTGCTCGAACCATGGGAGCAATTTTTCGATTTCTTCAACCGGCGTCTTGTAGTCGGCATCGATGAAGCCGATGAGCTGGCCGCGTGCCGCTTGCACGCCGGTGCGAACGCCCTTGCCCTTGCCACCGCGTTTGGCGGAGCCCAGGACGCTGATGCGTTCGTCGTCGCCGGCGAATTCGCGGGCGGCTTCGCGCGTGCCGTCGTTTCCGTCGGCCGAGACAATCACCTCGAAGCTTCGGGCGGCCTGGTCAAGATAATCGCGCACGAGCGTAAGCGTTCGCACGATCGTCTTCGCTTCATTATACGCTGGAATTATAATGCTGAGCTCGGGGGTTCCGGGCACGCTAGATCTCCTTGGCCGCAACTACACCAACGGGCTGGTAACATGCGTTCTATAGCAAGTAAGCCTGATTTGGCAAGATTCGCTGCGCATCGCGAAAGGAAAGAATGGCGGTCGAACGTCAGCCAGTTCGCAAAGAATACGAGCAGCTTGGCGTCGCCGGGTTCTACAAAAGTCAGTCGCGGAGCTACCGAAATCCACATGAGCCTGCCATTCGCATGCTCATGCATCGGCTGATAATCGACTGGAATCTGAATCTGAGTTGCGTTCTTGATTTGGCCGCCGGCAGTGGCGAAATCACCATGGCGCTGCGCGAAATGCCTGAATCCAACGCCGGCAAGATCCACGGAATCGATCCCATGACATTCGAAGCGTACGAAGCGCGAACCGGGCAGAAAGCGGGTCGCGAATCATTTGAAGCGATCGCCGCCGGCGCGCTCCGCGGACGAAATTACAGCCTGATCATCTGCAGCTTCGCAATGCACCTGCTCGAACCCTCGCGGCTTCCAATGCTCGCGATGGAACTGACCCAGATCAGCCCCGCCCTGCTCATCCTGACGCCGCATAAAAGGCCGGAGATTCGCCATGATTGGGGTTGGAAACTGGCAAAGGAAACGGTTCAGCAGCGGGTGAGAGCACGGGTTTACGCGGGCACTGACGGAGCACCGCCAGACATGAGGTAATGCGGGCTGGCGGACCCTTGGCACCGGCTTATAATCACAAACCGTCGAATTCGAGGATGGGATCAATTGAAAATCATTGACCGGTTCGCCTCTGGCGTTGCCGTGAATGCCGCCCTGCTGGGTTTTCCATGATCGAACGCCTTTACGCGCACAACTTCCGCTGTCTGGAGAACTTTACACTCGACTTGGCCGGTCACCCGTCCGTCTTGATGATCGGAAAGAACGCGGCCGGGAAATCGACTGTATTGCACTCCCTCGAGCTCTTTCAAAAGATCGGTCGGGGTTCGGACCGCGTCAGCAAGCTGATTTCCGCAAATGATTTCTCCCGCTATCGCAACGATCTTCCAATGCGATTTGAAGTCGATGTGAGGTTGTCAGGCAGGCGGTTTCAATATGCTATTTCTTTTGAGTGGCCTGCAACTTTTCACGAGGCCCGGATTCTGGATGAAAGCCTTGTGGTGGAGGGACAGCCGATCTTCACTCGTCACCACGCGCAAATTCAGCTCTCAGGAGGAACGACTTTCGGCATTGATTGGCACATCGTCGCGCTGCCGATCATCAACGAGCAGCCTGGTGTACGAGCGATCCAGGACATCAAGTCGTTCTTCGCGTCGATGATTTTGGTCGCGCCAATTCCGGCGGGGATGACCGGATTCTCCCAAGAAGCATCGCAGGAATTGCAGGGAAACGCTGCCAACTATTCGTCCTGCCTTCGGGCGCTGCTTGAACAAAAACCTGCGGTGTACGGCAGCCTCGCGGATTATGTAAAGACCGTTATTCCCGACTTTTCATCGATCGAGAATGTCCCATTCGGAGAGGGCGGCCGGCTGTTGCATGTGAAATTCGAACAGAAAGACCCCCCGCGCGGGCTGGCGGTGGAGTTTAAGGCCCTCTCCGATGGCGAGAAATGCTTCTTTCTCAGCGCGTACATTATGGCGCTGAACGTCGCCAGTTCGTCCGTCTTCTGCCTATGGGATGAACCTGACAACCACCTTTCCCTTTCTGAGGTTGGTCAATTCGTAATCGGCCTGCGAAAGATGGCCAATCGGGGTGGTCAGTTCATAGCAACGACTCACCACCCGGAAACCATTCGCAAGTTTTCTGACGATACCACCTTCGTGCTCACGCGCAGGTCTCATCTGGACCCCACCGTCGTCAGACCACTTGCCGAATTTTCATACGCGGGCGACCTGATCAATTCCTTGATTCGCGACGAGATCATCGGGTGAATATTGAATAAATACGCGCCGCATCTGTATGTCATCCCAGAAGACGACGCCAACCGGCAGGTGGCTGATGGTTTCACGCTCCATCATCATGTCAAGCACACGCGGATGCAGGTCATGCCGCCAGCAGGCGGCTGGTCGGAGGTGCTTAAAACGTTCAAGGATGTCTACATTCAGAAGTTGCGAGAGTATCCGCTGGCTCACGTCGTCTTGCTGATAGACTTCGATGGTTCATTCGAGCAACGCAGGTCTGATTTTCAAAGTCAGATCCCGGTGGACATCCAGCAGCGTGTGTTCGTTGTGGGCTCGCAGGATACGCCGGAAGCGATGAAGAGGCAGTTGAAAAGAAGCTTCGAAGAGATCGGTAAGGCTCTGGCGGATGACTGCGACGCCGACACGGCGACACTTTGGGGCCACCAACAACTCAGCCACAACGATCCGGACCGGCACGGCATGGCTCAAGCCATTAAGCCTTTCCTGTTTTAGCGCCGTTCATCCGCCCCCGCGACTCGAGGCCTCATGCCTCGATCGCGAATAGCTTGCGAACGCTGCCTGTTCCATCGGGCAGCAGGTGGCGATTACTTATTCAGCTCATCCAAAAGCTTATCGATCGCACCATCGAGCTTGTGATCATCTTCGTACGTGCCGCTGGCGATTTGAGCCTTGATGCTGGCGACTTTATCGCCTCGCACATCGTTGCTCTTCAGCGTTTGCAGCAGATGGCTCCCACCCGACAACTCCAGCCGATCAGTTGCGGTCTTGGGCGCTGGCGCGTCCGTCGGCAACTGCTTCTGAATCGGGTTGTTGATGATCTTCTGAACTGGCGAGCCGGAATTCACACCGTTGACGTTCATGGCGATACTCCCCGTGAACTTTCCTGGCGACAAAAGGTCGTTGGTCCGGCAATCGGAAGGCGTGCCACACTTCACGTCCACTTCCGGTGCTAACTTCTGTCGTCCTAAGCGGTATCGACGGTCAATCAGGCATACCTTAACGCTTGAATGAAATCCTGGAAAATAATTTAAGTGATTTCACATACAGTGGTTAAGCTTGATTTAAGTTCACACCGCGCAATTTCTTCCAATATTATCGGTCGTTTCACGTCCAAGAAATATTATCCATATACCTCAGATTTCCCATTTTACGCAGCCGGCACAGGCAGCAACAAGGCCGTTTCGGTTTTTATCAGACGGCTGGGGTTATCGGACGACCTGCTTACCCAGAAGGATCGCTTCGGCCAGCCGCGACGTCATGACCTGGTTGCGATAGACAAGTGGCAGCAGGAATCGCAAATTTTGCTGCGGGCCGCGTAGATAATCGCCGAGGGTCGTGCGCCATTTCTGCCGGTAGGGTTGCAGCGCATCCTGCAGATGGACCTCCCGCAGGGCCTTCTTGATCGCGTCCGCGGCGAAGACCGCCGACCAGCAGTTGGGGAAGATATCTTCAGCCGTAGCCGAGTAAAACCCCCCCGCCGGCCCGACGAGCAGCGTCCGGCTGGCGACGCCTTCCTGGGCCAAGGCGCCTGTTAATGGCAAATCGATGCTTTCAGCCTGGTCGATCGGTACTTCCGGCGTCTTTGGCAGCAAGCCATGCAGGATCAGCGTCTGCACCCAATGGCGAAGCAAATCTTCCGGCTTGAGCTTCGAAACCGTCTCGATCGGCTGCTCGACGGCCAGTTGCCAGCATTTATCGCCCGGCAGCAGCCAGCCCCAGCAGAGCGTGTCATGCAGGTTCAACGACATCGGGACGATTGGCCGCGTGCCGGGATCTCCGAATTTGCTGAGCGAGAGCTTGAGGAATGTGTATCGATGCACAACCTCCGGCCCCCACCCATCGGGCAGGCCGAGCACTTTCTGCTGGGCCTCGGTCGGCAACCCGCCGAGCACGAGCGATTTGGGATGAATGCGATTCTTGCCGAGCGTCAGCTCAATCCCGCGATCATCGACGGAGTGAATCTCCAGCGCTCGCGGCACCACCAGCGACACTTCTTCCGCCTCGGCAATTTTCAGCATCGCCGCCCGGATGGCCTTGTACGATCCGACGTACGCCATCGCGTTCTTGCCGCGATGCTCGCTGGCGGTATCCGCCGAGTCGGCCAGGAACTTCACGCCGTAAACGCTCTTCAGCTCGAGCTTGCGTTTCAGCGTTTCCAGCAGCGGGTGAAGCGAGAAGAGTTCGGGATTGATCAGCACAAGCCGATCCGGCCAGCTCTCATTGGGCAGAGTCGCTTGAATCACGCGCAGCTTGGACTTGTGACGAAGCAGCGCCGCGCAAAGATAAGCCGAGGGATGCTCGCCGAGAACGAGCACGTCAGGCTGCGGATCGGTCTTAGCCATGTATTGCGACGATCATAGCGATGAGCCAAGTTACCGGAAGCGCGGGGATGATCTTTCCACATGCGTGGCGCACCAAAGAAGAAGCCCGCCGGTGCGGGCGGGCTTCTCTCAAATCGCGATTGCTACAGAAACAGCACCTGTCTCACGGAGCGAAGGTCGGCAGCAGGATCGTGTCAAACTGGTCGTAAGGCTGTCCTTGGACCGCACCACCCGTCGAGGTCAACGGGCCGGGCTGAACGGTATAGATGTTGTCGTTCCAAGTGGACGACCCCTGACCCCGGGGTTCGCCGGCGTAGGGCTGAATCTGAAACTCAACGTGGGCGTCAGCGTAAAGGACGTTTTGACCTTCGCTGGCGTGGTTGAGCGAGTTACCCAGCGCCATTTGGGCAGGGGGAGAGCCGCTCGTAACGGTCTCAGGAGCAGTGCCGGTGCCATTTGGGCCGGCAGGGGCTGGGGCGTCGCCCGGATTCATATCACCAGCCAGTGGATACTGAGAATCGAGGGTGACGTTCCACTTGAAGCCGCCCTGAACGGCGGTGACCGAGGGGAACGGACACTGCATGCTATAGCTCAGGAAGTTGAGCGGCGAACCGTTAGCGCCGGGTTCACCCCAAGCCGAGTAGTAAATTGGACCCGGGTTTGCCGGGCTGCTCGAGCTGTTCGAGAACGTCTCGGGGTTGGCGCTGCTGCTGGGGCAGTTGAACACGGAGCTGCCGAGCTCCTCCGTCTTGGCAATAAGGAAGAACGACGCTTGCACGTTGTTGTTGCCAACCGGGCTGGGGGCTGGGGCCGGGGCAAACGACGCCTGCTGGTTGTTGCCTGTGGTCGTTTGCGTGGCCGAGGCACCAAGCAACGCGGAGGTTCCATCCCAATACGTACGCGGAAACGATTGCGCGTTGCGCACTTCGTTGTTGGCGTACATGATCATCGCCAGACCGATCTGACGAAGGTTGTTGGCGCACTTGATGCGGTTCGCTTGTTCGCGAGCCTTATTCAAGGCGGGCAACAGAATCGAGATCAGCAGAGCGATGATCCCGATGACGACGAGCAATTCCACGAGGGTGAAGCCCCTCGACGCTTTACGCAGCTTCATAATGAAGCTCCTTTGAAAAGCGCCTTGGCACGAGCGTCGGAAAGGCCGACAGATCGGAAATGAATGAATGATTGCCGTTTCGGCTTTACCAGCCGTTTGTCGAACAACCGCCCACTCGACCAAGGTCACATGATGATTAGCGCCGGCGAACACCGCCAACGCCGTACATACTTAATTAGCTTTATTGAATGAGTTGATTGCCCGAACTGTGACGCCAAGCTGTGAGAATCTGAGAAGGAGAATTATGAGTGCGTCACCATCCGAGGACATCGCTCCACTAAAATTCCGCTGGGTTCTCATGTTAATCTAATCAAAGTCAGAGTCAAGAAAAAATTCCCTTGTCATCCATTAATCTCGCCCATGTCCACCTGAAAGCGGACTTCGATCTATTGACGGCTTTGTCGCTCGATCAGCCCTTGCCACGCGCCAGGATGTACCTGCGCATAATAGCGTCTGCCGACGTGGTTTATCTGCATCGGGCAGTTGTAGACCTTCGAAAGAATCGGCGCCGTCAGGACATCGCCCGGCGGCCCATCCGCGGTCACCCGCCCTTCGTCCAGAAGCAACACATTCGACATCACCGGCGGCAATTCCTCTAAATGGTGTGTTATCAGAATCACCGTCGGTGGATTCTGAGCCGACTCGAAGAGTCCTTGAACCGTCGCCAGCACCTGTTCCCGAGCCAGCAAATCGAGCCCCGCCGTCGGTTCATCCAACAGGAGCAGCGCCGGCTGCACCGCCAGCGCCCGCGCAATCAAACAGCGCATCCGCTCGCCGGTGCTGAGCGTGATATAGCGGTGATCCGCGACACGATGCAGCCCAACCCGATCCAGCACCGTGTGCGCCTGCTGTTGCATACCGGGGGTCGTCGGATCGCAAAGCCCGAGCGTCCCGAAGAACCCCGACATCACGACTTCATGAGCCGTCAGATCGGGATCCATCTCAACCGGACTGGTTGATTGCACGAGGCGAATCCTCCGCCGCAGTTCGTGCAGATCGACTTGGCCGAACTTCTGGCCAAGCACGTGAACATCGCCCACCGTCGGCCAAAGGTGACCACAGATGATGCGCGTGAGCGTGCTCTTACCACTGCCGTTCGGCCCCAGGATCACCGCGCACGTACCGGCGGCCACGGTCCAGTTGATCTCATGCAGAATCCAGCGGTCGTCGCGTCGAAACCCGACGCCTTTCAGTTGAATTGCCGGAGCGTTGCTCATGCTGTCTAATCCGCGCTTTCAAACGAAGCAAGGGAACGATGTTATGGTTGCACCCGCCACGAAACGCGCATTTCTACCGAAGGATCTCAACCTGTCCGATTTTGCGGCGATTGAGCCGTTTTACCAGCAGTTGCTGCAGACGCCGCTCAGCACGGGCGAGCAAGTCACACAGTGGATGACGAACTTCTCCGAGCTGACGGCCGCAGTCGACGAGTTTGGAAATCGTCGTTATATCGAAAAGAGCTGCCATACGGATGACCCTGCGATTGAGAAAGCTTTTCTGCATTTCGTCGAAGAGATCGAGCCGAAGATCAAGCCGCTGCATTTTCGAATGCAGCAACGTTTTCTGGGCGCGGAGGGTCGCGCCCGCCTCACGGACCCTGGCTACGCGATGCTCGTCAAGCGATGGGCTGCCGACGTGGAGCTGTTCCGCGAAGCCAATGTCCCGCTGGAAACAGAAGTCGCCAAGATCAACAACGAATACGACAAGATCAGCGGCGCGATGATCGTGAATTTTCGCGACAAGGATTACACGCTTCAGCAGCTGGCGCGGTTTATTGAAGAGCCCGACCGCGCTACCCGCCAGGCGGCCTGGGAAGCGACCGCCAATCGTCGGCTGCGGGATCGCGATGCGATCGACGCGATGTTCGAGCAGCTCCTCCCGATTCGGCAGACGATCGCGAAGAACGCCGGCAATCTCGACTATCGCGAGCACGTGTGGAAGTCGTACAAACGATTCGACTACAGCCCCGGCGACTGCCTGAGTTTCGCCGGCGCCATCGAGAAAACGTGCGTGCCGCTGGTGCGCGAGCTGGATGATGAGCGAAGAACCGATCTGAAACTCGACCGGCTGCGGCCCTGGGATTTGTCCGTCGATCAGAAGAATCGAGCGGCGTTGCGACCCTTCGCCGAAACCGACGTGAACGGCTTCATCGATCGCACGAGGTCGATCTTCAACCGCCTGTCTCCGACGCTGGCTGATGAATTCGAAACGCTCCGCACGAACGGCAACCTGGACTTGCAGAGCCGGCCCGGAAAGCAGCCCGGCGGATATCAGTGCTCTCTGGAGGAATCTCGCGAGCCGTTCATTTTCATGAACGCCGCCGGGGTGCAACGCGACGTCGAGACGCTTCTGCACGAGGGTGGCCATGCATTCCATTACCTGGCCGCGCGAGATCTGCCGCTGGTCTTCCTGCGCAGCGCGCCGATGGAGTTCTGTGAAGTGGCCAGCATGTCGATGGAGCTGCTGGGCAGCGATCACTTCGACGTTTTCTACAGCGCGCCCGACGCCAATCGCGCCAAGCGGTCATTGCTCGAAGGGATCATCCGCTTCCTCCCGTGGATGGCGACGATCGACAGCTTCCAGCACTGGATCTACACGCACCCGGCGCACACGCGCCAGCAGCGGACCGAGGCGTGGCTTCAATTGCAGGATCGATTCGCCAGCCGACTCGATTGGACCGGCTATGAATCCGCCCGAGCGGCCATGTGGCAGCGGCAGCTTCACCTGTTCCATCACCCGTTTTATTACATCGAATATGGAATCGCCCAACTGGGTGCGCTACAGCTTTGGCTCGAGAGCAAACACGATCCGCGGCAGGCGCTCAGTGGTTATCGTGCCGCGCTCGCGCTCGGCGGAACGAAGCCGCTGCCGGAACTCTTCGCCGCCGCCGGGATTGCGTTCGACTTCTCCGAAAAAACGCTGCGTCCACTCGTGAAGGCTATCCGCGAGGAGCTTCAGCAACTACCGGTGTAGGGTCTGGAACTTCTCGTCAGAACGGAGACGCGGTTCGCATCCTGCTTCGTCCAGCCCACTGACAAGCTGGCCGCTCAAGCCGAATGAGCATGAGCGGAAGTCGGGTTACCCGTTCGCGTCAGATCGCGTCTCCTTTAGTTCATCCTGTCAGTTCAGTGATCTTTTCGGCGCGTCGATGCAGGTGTCTGACTAGAAAATTGCGTACGCGCTCCTCGTCCCTTAAATGACATTCCCAGACCGTGAGAACGCTCCATCCCATGCGACGGAGACGGCCTCGATTCAACGCGTCCCGCGACCGGTTGCGATGAAGCTTGTTTTCCCAATAACGGCGTCGTGCCTTGGGAATTCTGCATCGGCCGCATGTGTGCATGTGCCAGAAGCATCCGGATACGAAAATCACGGTCCGAAGACGGGGTATAACAATGTCCGGCGTCCCTGGCAAATTGGCGTCATACAGCCGATGACGGTATCCGAGACTCTCGACCAGCCGCCGAACGATGATCTCCGGGGCGGTGTCTCTCGAACGCACCGCCCGCATGATAGCCGACCGTTCAGCCGGCGAGAATGGGTCGGGCATTCAAACCACCTGACGCGGCAATGGTTCGATCAAAAAGCGGACTTAAATACCAGCGGTCAATCCACTGTATCGCCGGCACGCAAACGGCATCCCCAAACCCATACATCGCTTGCTGCTCAGGGACGTTGAACTGAAATGACGGAATTCCCTGGAGACGGGCATATTCTCTTGCCGTCATCCAGCGAAATTCGATTTGCCCTTTACCGGCCCGAACGACGATTTGCCGCGCGCTTCCGCCTTTGGGCGTTCGAAGACATCCAGCCAAATCAAAACGGACTTCCGTGCGAGGCTTTCCAAGCCGCGTGCGGCGAAACGCGGTTCCCAGCCGCACGGTTGGAAGAGGCATCAGCTTCCGAAGTCGATCGCGAGAGGGCGCCTGCATCAACTCAAGGTGATGATTAACGTCGCTTTCACTCCACCATTCCAACTCACCGCCGGCATCAAGGACGTCGCCGAGGAATGTCTCGCGATGCGGCGGGTTTGGGAGCGCGGCCTGAACCCAGCCCGTCTTCAAGTCGATGCGATCGCATAGTTCGGTCAGTTGGGCAGGTCGAAGGGGGTGAGCTCCACTGCTGAGTTGACCGCCGAACAATCCCTCTGATCCGGCAAACAGGGGATGAGTCCGGAGATGATTTCGGATAGCCACAATGAAAATTCGCGGTCGGCTCTGAGGCACAAACCATTTGGCGTCAAGGACGAACGCATCAAGCCAATATCCCAGTTCGGCGATGCTCGAACACGCTCTTGCGAAATCTTTGCCGCCGCGAGACTTCACAAATCCGACAACGTTCTCAATCAGCACTACCGCCGGCCGACTGTTGCCCATCGCTTTCAGGACGTCAAGAAACGCAAAGAAGGTGGAAGAATGTTTTCCATCGAGACCCTGCCAATGTCCCGCGATGGAAAGATCGACGCATGGAAAGGAAGCCGTGGCCAATTCGATGCCTGTCGGCAGGCGCCTGATTACTTCGCCACAGTCCCAAACGTCGCCGAGGTGATATTCCGGAGAGGGTCCGAAATGGCCTTCATACATCTGCTTTTTCTTTGAATCGACGTCATTCGCATATGCGCAGTGCCATCCGCCCGGCTCCAAACCGGCACGGACCAAGCCAATTCCCGCGAAAAACTCGGCAAACAGTCTGGCGGCCAAGATCACTCCCGCCGAAAGTCTAGGTTCCAAATCGTGGAACTTAAAGTCCGTGGACTCAAAGTCCCAATGGACGGACGATTCAGCAATGCCCACGAAGTCGCCGCAAGAAATCTTTGGCGACCGTGTCAGATTGCTTCGCAGCAAGGCCGGTCTCACGCAAGAGGCGCTTGCCGCCGAGTGCGAACTCGATCGCAGTTATATCGGATCGGTTGAGCGAGGTGAGCGAAATATCAGCTTACAAAACATCTGTCGCATCGCGGAGGCAATCGGGATCGAGCCAAAGGAGCTGTTCGAAGGGTGGACACGTCACAAGTAAACCTGCAGGCCTATAAGCGGCAGCAAGTGCGATTGCTGCCGGACGTCGCAGGAGTCTATGCGCTGTGCGATCTCGACGGCGTTCCGATTTACGTCGGGCAGGCCGCTCTCACCGCCGACGCAAGCATCCGAAAAAGGATTCAACGGCATATCACAAGTGCTCGCTCAGACATCATCGCCAATCGGCAGTTGGACGTCTGGGAAGTCGCTTTCGTTCAGGCGTGGCCTGTCGCGGAAGTCACGGCCCGCAAAGAGCTGGAAGCGCAGTTGTTTCATTTCTTTGAACGCGAAAGCCAGCTTGTGAACGGCTCAGTTCCACGCTTGTCGGGCCTTCAATTAACTGAAGTTCCGACAGGGGAACGCGTGCAGGTTCTGCCCGATGACGTGCTTCAAGTGCGACGTGATCCAGCGATCCGCTTTCCGCGGCAATCACAGCAATTCAACCAGCTTCTCGATTACATCCTGAACACGCAGGATAAACAGCATTTGCGGCGAGCGCTACAAGTTCATCATGCGCGGCTCACGCACCAACTGAGAAACTTCCTAACTACGCATGCGCCGCCGGAAGCGGAAAATGAAGAATAGGCTTGCGTCGCAGTGCTTGGCGTCTGCCCGGAATGTGGAACGACGATCGACTCCAAAAACCGGGCCTCGGCTTGATAGAGCATTCAAAGGTGAAGGAAGCGTAGATGCGTTCCGATATGGCGCGCAGAAGGCAGCGATCGCGCCGGGTGGCGCGATCGCTTTGTTAGGCTCAGGTCTGAAAGTCGCTTAGCCGTTTATAGCGGTGATGCGGACTTCGGTGTACTTCTGGCGGTGGCCGATCGTCTTATGGAAGCCCTTGCGGCGCTTGTACTTGACGGTGCGGACCTTGGGGCCTTTAACGGGGCCGAGAACGTCGGCGGTGACGGTCGCGCCGGCGACGATCGGAGCGCCGATGCGCGGATCGCCCTCGCCGGCGACGAGGAGAACGCGGTCGAACGTGACGGTCTTATCCGCTTCGCTGACTGCTCGATCAATCTGGAGTCTGTCGCCGCTGGTGACTTTATGCTGGCGACCGCCGTCTTCGATAATTGCGTACATTCCTAGCTCCGAAACCTGTAAAGGGTCGGGAATTGTCGGTTTTCGCCCCCAAATGTCAATGCGCCGGCGCGGGAATCATCATCGGATGGTCCGCGGAGGGTTTAAACCAAAGCCGCAGGCGATCTAAGTACACGTAGATAACGGGTGTTGTGTACAGCGTGAGTATCTGGCTGAAGATGAGCCCGCCGACGATGGCGATGCCCATGGGCCGGCGCAGTTCGGCCCCGATGCCGGTGCCGACGGCCAACGGAAGCGCGCCAAACAGCGCGGCCATGGTGGTCATGATGATGGGCCGGAATCGCAGGATGCACGCTTCATAAATCGCCTTGTCGGGAGGCAAGTGCTGCTGTCGCTCGGCGGCGAGGGCAAAGTCGATCATCATGATCGCATTTTTCTTCACGATGCCGATCAGCAGCAGGATGCCGATGACCGCCACCACGCTGAGTTCAACGTTGCAAATCAGCAGCGCCAGCAGCGCCCCGACGCCGGCCGATGGAAGTGTCGAGAGAATTGTGATCGGGTGAACGTAGCTTTCGTAGAGAATCCCCAGAACGATGTAGACCGCCGCCAGCGCCGCCACGACGAGCCAGATCAGGGTTTTCTGGGAATCCTGAAATGCCTGGGCATCGCCGGCGAAGTTGCCGTGAATCGTCGGCGGCATTTCCAGGTCGCGCGCCTGCTCCTCCACGGCGCCGACGACATCGCTGAGGGACATCCCGGGCAGCAGATTGAAGGAAATCGTCACGGCCGGGAACTGCGAGTTGTGATTCACCGCCAGCGGCGTATTGGCCGACTCGAAGTGCGCGACGGCACTCAACGGCACTTGTGTTCCATTGGAACTCGGCAGGTAGATGTATTTGAGCCCGTCAGGGTTCTGCCAGAACTTCGGATCGACCTCCATTACAACATGATACTGGTTGAGCGTTCGGTACATGGTTGACACTTGGCGCTGTCCGAACGCATCGTAAAGCACGTTATCGATGGTCGCCTGATCGATTCCGAGGCGTTTGGCGACGGCGCGATCCACGACGAGATTCGCTTCGAGCCCGTGGTCCTGCTGGTCGGTATTGGCATCAACGATTCCACGAATCTTGCGGATGCGGGCGAGCATCTGCGGCGCGAACTCGTTGAGATCCGCCAGGCTTTCGCTCTCCATCGTGTATTGATATCGCGCGGCGGTGGAATGTCCTCCGATGCGAAGGTCCTGGACCGGCTGAAGGATGACCTGCCCACCGGGGATTCGCGCCAGCTTCGGCCGCAGCCGCGCGATCACCTGATCCACCCCAAGCTTTCGCTCGTTGAGGGGCTTGAGCGCGACGAACATGCGTGCGCTGTTGATTTGATCCCGGCCCCCGGTGAAAGCGACGACGTTGTCGATCGCCGGATCCTCGCTGATCGCGATCGCGTATTGGGTGAGGAGCCGGGACATCGATTGAAACGAGGTGTCCTGGTCGGCCATGACCGCGGCCATCAGCCGGCCGGTATCCTGCTCGGGGAAGAACCCCCTCGGGATGATGTTGTAAAGATAGACCGTGAATGCGACTGTCCCGAGGGTAACCACGAGCATGAGCGGCTGGTGCCGCATCACCCATTTCAGCGAAACCTCATACTCGTGCAGAATCCAGCCGAAAACGCGCTCGCTGAAGTTATAGATGGGTCCGTGCTGCTCGCGCTGTTTCCCCTTGAGAAGCTTGGCGCACATCATCGGCGTCGCGGTAAGGGAGACCACGAGGGAGACGACAATCGCCGCCGACAGCGTGACGGCAAACTCGCGGAACAACCGGCCGACGATCCCGCTCATCATGAGGATGGGAATGAAAACGGCGATGAGCGAGACGCTGATCGACAGGACGGTGAAGCCGATCTCCTTGGCCCCCAGCAGCGCCGCGGGCAGCGGTTTCATGCCATGCTCGAGATGGCGTGAGACGTTTTCGATGACGACGATCGCGTCGTCGACGACGAACCCGGTGGCGATCGCCAGGGCCATCAGGGAGAGGTTGTCGATGCTGTAGCCGAACAGATACATCACGCCGAACGTGCCGATGAGCGACACCGGCACCGCCACGCTGGGAATCAGGGTCGTGCGAACGCTCCGCAGGAAGACAAACACCACCAGGATCACCAGCAGCGTCGAGATGCCCAGCGTGATCTCGACGTCGCGCACGGAACTGCGGATGGTCGTGGTGCGGTCCATCGCGATGTGCATGTGGATGTCCGCGGGGATTTCCTCCTGGAATTGCGGCATCATGGCCAGCACACGATCGACCGTGTCGATCATGTTCGAGCCGGGCTGGCGAAAGATGATCAGAGAGACAGAGCGCTTGTCGTCATACAGACCGGCGGTTCGGACGTCCTCGACGGAGTCGGTCACGTTCGCGATGTCCCCGACGCGGATCGGCGCGCCATGGTGATAGGCGATGATGAGCGGCGCGTATTCCTTGGCAGTCATCAACTGGTCGGTGCTGTTCAGCAGGAAGCTCTGATCGGCAGTGTCAATCCATCCCTTGGGCTCATTGGCGTTGGCGTTGGCAAGTGTGGTGCGGACGTCCTCGAGCCCAAGTCCATAGTTGTTCAGGGCGGTGGGATTGACATCGACGCGAACGCTCGGCAGCGCGGATCCGCCGACAAAGACTTGCCCGACCCCCTGCACCTGCGAAAGCTTCTGCTGAAGGATGCTCGAGGCAACGTCGTACATTCTTCCCTGGCTGTACGTGTCGCTGGTCAGGGCAATGATCAGCACTGGCGCATCGGCGGGATTCACCTTGCGGTAGTTCGGATTGTTGGGCAGGTTTGTCGGAAGCTGGCCCCGAGCGGCGTTGATGGCCGCCTGCACATCGCGGCCGGCGGCGTCGATATTGCGGTTCAGGTCGAACTGCAGCGTGATCGAGCAGGCGCCCAGATTACTCGTGGAGGTCATCTCCGTGACGCCGGCGATGCGCCCGAACTGCCGTTCGAGCGGGGTCGCAACCGCCGAGGCCATGGTCTCGGGACTTGCCCCCGGCAGCGCCGCGCTCACCTGGATCGTCGGAAACTCGACCTGCGGAAGCGACGATACCGGAAGCTGCCGATACGCGATTGCTCCGGCGAGCGCGATCGCAATCGTCAAAAGCGTGGTCGCGACCGGCCGTCGAATAAATGGGGAGGAGATGCTCATGACAGCATTCCCTCCATCGGCGCCGTCCC
>Ga0182024_10008518_pt1 | contig 21584 bp, 25 predicted proteins | sample P32metaG_FD_120480 | JGI IMG/M metagenome (GOLD analysis project Ga0182024, IMG submission 120480) | Permafrost microbial communities from Stordalen Mire, Sweden - P3-2 metaG (Illumina Assembly) | ecosystem: Environmental > Terrestrial > Soil > Wetlands > Permafrost | place: Sweden: Stordalen...
AAGGAGAAAGGAGAAAGGCGGCGGCCGTTGCCAGGCGAACAGGGTAGTATTTTTCTGCCGGTCCTCTCGTCGCCTCCTACCTTTTCTGACATGTCACTCAGATTTCGCGCCGCAATCCTTTGTGCGGTGTTTCCGTTCGCCGCGTTCCTGTCCGACTCTAGTTCCGCGCAGCAATTCTCGGCCGTGATGGTGGATTCCCACGGCACCGAGAGCGCGCGCACGCCGTTCAACGTCGGCGACGACAAAGTCCGGTGGGTCACGACGCGTGGCGATTCGGTGACCGGTGCCGTCATCCTGGATTTCCGGCGCCGGACGCTCCTCGCGCTCGACGATCAGACGCAGCAGTACTACACGCCGTCGGGGGATGATCCGGCGACGGAGCTGGCCGATCTGTTTTTCATCATGCGGCCGTCCGACGCCCGCGATCCGTGCAAGGGCTGGAACGCGGCGGCGGTGGCGGACAAGTCTGAGCCGCCACATTTCGCCTGCCAGAGCCTCGGTGCCGACACGGTGAACGGGCGCCCGGCGGACAAGTGGCAACTCACGTACAAGCGGAGCGGGAAGACCGGGTACGCGTGGATCGACCCGAAGCTGCACTACCTCGTGAAGATGCAGGATCCGGCGGCGCAGACCACGATGCAGGTGCGTGAGGTGAAAGAGGGGCTGCAGCCGCCCTCACTGTTCGTGATCCCGCCGGGCTACACCAAGATGGACCCGCCGGCGCCGCCGCGTCCCTCGCATCCGTAGCCTCGCCCTGCGGGCGAGGAGAAAGGGGAAGGAGAAAGGGGAAAGGAGACTACAGCGCGGTCTCCGCTGTGGGAGTGGAAATCCCCCAGCAGCCACTAACCCGCGGCGGCTGGCCGGCGTAGGTTAGCGCCGTCCGCGGATTTCGCATCGTCCCCCACATCCTCCCTGCCATGCGCAGCTACGTCACTGAGGCGATCGGCACGTTTTTCCTGGTGCTGACGGTCGGACTGACAGTGAGCCAGAGCGTGCCGATGGCACCGCTCGCCATCGGCTCGTCGCTCATGATCATGGTCTACATGGGCGGCCACATCTCGGGTGGCCACTACAATCCTGCGGTGAGCCTCGCGGTGTTTCTCCGGGGCAAACTGCAGGGGCGCGACCTCGTGGGGTACTGGATCTCGCAGTTCATCGGGGCGATCCTGGCGGCCGGCGTCGTGTACGTGGTGCTGGGTGCGACCTTTGCGGCGCATCCGGGCGACGGGGTGACGTTCTGGAGAGCCGTGCTGGTCGAACTGGTGTACACGTTCGCGCTGTGCATCGTGGTGCTGCACACGGCGACCACGTCCGACACCGAAGGCAACTCGTATTACGGGCTGGCGATCGGATTCACGATCGTGGTCGCGGCATTCGCGGGCGGCGCGATCAGCGGCGGGGCGTTCAATCCCGCGGTGGGGATCGGGCCGGCCATCTATGCCGCGTTCCTCGGGCAGGCGGGCGCGATGTCGTCCGCGCTGATCTACCTGATCGGTCCCCTCGTGGGTGCCGTGGTTGCGGCGGCAGTCTTCCGGCTGCAGGTCCCGCACGCGATCGAGACCAAGCGGCCGCCGATACCCGAGCCCTAGCGACGGCGGGGGGGCCGGCTGCGGCCGGTCCCGGGCGGCCTCAGTGGCCCCTTAGAGCGGCGGCTCGCTGCCTTCGGCGAGGGGCGAGATCGTCACCGTGCGGCCCGACCACCAGCAGCGCGCGTTCACCGCGAGGGCGAGCGTGTTGAGCACGTGCGAGATGGGCATCCCCCGGAACGTTTTCGTGACGCGCCGCTGGGCGAGCGCCGGGTCCGAGATCACGATGTCGATGTCGTACCACCGTTCCAACTCACGGGCGACGTCGCCGAGCGAGCTGCGATCGAACACGAGGTCGCCGTTCGTCCATCCGCTCATGCTGGCGACATCGGCGTGGGCGATGATCGTGGTCTGGCCGCGCGCATCGACGCGCGCGATCTCGCCTGCGGTCACGATCGTGGCGCCGCCGTCGCCGACGGCGCTGACCCACGGCCGGCTCGCCGGTGTGAGCGGCGGGGATTCGATCCGCACGGCGCCCGAGGCGACGGCGACCTGCATGCGGGCCTGATTGCGAGCGCCGGCCGCGCCGGCGTCCTGGCCGCGTGTGTAGGCGTCGACGACGAATTGCGTGCCGATGTCGCGAATCCGCTCGCCGGCAGCGATCACCGTGAACGGGTAGGCCGAGTCGTGCGCGACATCGAAGTACGCCTTGCCGTCGAGCGTCACCTCGCGCGTCGTGCGGCCGAACGCGGCAGGAGCGGTCAGGCGGCTGTTGGGCGCGAGCGTGACGTGCGAGCCGTCGCGGAGTGTGAACGCCAGCCGCTGGCCGCGGCCGGTGATCGCTACCTGTGGCGTCGCCGGGGCCGCGGTGGCCGATGTCTGATCATCGGCCGGCCGTAACGACCGCATGGCGATCCCGGCTGCTATGACGCAGATGCTGGCGGCAGCGACGACGCCGGCGGTGTTGGCGAGCCAATGCGAGGACGCGGAGCGCTCGAGGCGACGGGCGCCAGGCGGGGCGGCGTGCGGGGCCGGCGTGCGCATCTGGCGCGACACGGCAGCCCACGCCTGATCCGCATCGTACCGGGGGCGGCGCAGTCCGCCGGCGGCCCCGGTCACGCGCGCGACGATTGCGCGCCGATCCTCGTCGGAACCGGCCCAGCGGTCGAGCGCGACGCGTTCCCCGAGGGTTGCCTCGCCCGCCAGCATCCGCTCGAGGAGATACCAGTCCACCGAATCGTCACCGCCGGGACGGCCGTGCGTCTGGTCGTGCAGTCTGTGCCTCAGGTCCGTGTTGACCAAAGATACAATTGAGACGCGTCCGTCCCTTCGTTTCATACCCGATTCCGGACACGATTGGGGCGAACGGTTCGGCGTCTTTACAGGGCCGTGACTGCTGGACATCAGCGGACAAAACGACCGGTGTGAAGGGTCGCGTAATCGCCGGTAGCTGTGTGTACGAGATTCTCGAGCCCATCGCGATCGGCATCCCACAAGCATCCCACAAGCATTCCACAGACGGGATCCTGAACGCCGTCCGGAGTCTTACGTCCGGAGCTGCTCGAGTGCTGGGCGCAGCATGCGCAGCGCGCGGCCGACGCGTGTCTCGACGGTCTTGACGGGCAGCTCCAGGACACGGGCGATCTCTGCATACGTCAGGCCGTGTTCCCAGCGGAGCTGCAGGACCGGGGCGTAGCGGGCGGGGAGGGCGGAGATGGCGCGCCGGACGCTGGCCTCGACCTCTTCCGATTCCAGCCGCGTGTCGGCGTTGGTCGTGACGCGGATCTCAGCGGCGCGGTCGCGGTGCGACCACGCGCGGGCGACGTACCCGTCGAAGAGGCGCTCGCGCTTCCAGTGGTTGAACGCGTGGTTGCGCGCGGTGGCGTACAGATAGGTGCGGAGCGTGTCGCGGACGCTCCATTCCTCGCGGCGGATCCAGAGCGTGAGGAACAGCGACTGCACCAGCTCTTCCGCGACGGCTTGGCGGTGAACGAGCCCTTCAACGAACCGGCAGAGGGGATCGTAGTACGTGCGGAAGAGATCCTGGAACGCGTGCTCGTCGCCGTTGCGGATCCGTGCGACGCATGCTCTGTCCTCATCAAGCAGGGACAGATGTGCATCCGCGGACCGCGGGCGAGCCGTCCGTGGAAGTGCCTCAGCGTTGCGCTGCGCTTGTGGTGCGTGACCGATCCGAGGCATGCCGGACGTTCCCGCTCGGTGTGACACACGGTGGCCGCGAGCCCGCGTTCGCGACCCGGTCTCGTGTGTCGTGCGCCGTGTTGGCGCGCGCCGCGTCGACCGCCGTCTGCGTCCGTGTTGCCCCCATAGTGTGAAGCGCCACACACTCCCACAAGGGGGTGGGATGTGTCCCAAATTGCGGGACCGCTAGGCTAATGATGAGACTCGGGCGGATTTCCCCGGGCTACGCGGTTGCGGTCCCGGCCTTCTTGACGCGCGCCGAGACGACTTCGGCGAGCCCGATCGCGATCAGACCGACGGCGACGTGCAGGACCTGGATGATCCAGTGACGGCTGCCCTGGAACAACTGGTGCTGAGTGACGCCGAACCAACCGATCACGATCCCCCAGATGATGAGCCGCGCGGGGAGCACGAAGCCGATCCGCGCCACCAGGCCGATCACGGCGACCGCCCAGAGGGACAGCACGAAGACCACACCGAGGAACGCGTGGGCGGGGATGAGCGTGTTGCCGTGCCCCGTCCAGATCACGATGCCCAGGACCAGCAGAACCAGGCCGGCCACCCGCACGAACATCTGCGCCATTCGTATCGCCCGTTGCAATCCTCCTCCCTGCTTGGTGTCCTAGTACCGCCGCGCCCCCACTGGCCGCCGGCAACTCACTCCTCCATGCTACATCCCATGCCCATCGATGCGCCATTCACCACGGGTGTCCTGCAGGCCCTGGTGCGAATCAATTCCGTCAACCCGTCGCTCTCGCCAGCTGGTGCGGGCGAGTCGGAGATCGGCCGCTACACCGCCTCCATGTTCGCGGGGCTCGGGCTCGACGTCCAGACCCACGAACCCCAGCCCGGCCGGGTATCCGTGACGGGGCGGCTACGGGGAACGGGCGGAGGCCGCTCGCTCATGCTCAACGCCCATTACGATACCGTCGCGGTGGACGAGATGCCGGAACCGCTCGCGGCCACGATCACCGGCGGGCGGTGCTACGGGCGCGGGGCGTACGACATGAAGGGGAGCCTCGCCGCCTGTGCGGGGGCGGTGAAGGCGCTGCGTGATTCGGGTACGCCGCTCCGTGGCGACGTGATCATCGCCGCCGTGGCCGACGAAGAGCACGCGAGCCTCGGAACGAGCGACCTGATCGGCCGCTACCGCATCGACGGCGCCATCGTCACCGAGCCGACGAGCATGCAGATCTGCCTGGCGCACAAAGGGTTCATCTGGCTGTCGGTGACCGCCGAAGGCCGAGCGGCGCACGGCAGCCAGTTCGCGCAGGGCATCGATGCGAACGTGCGGCTCGGGGCACTGCTGGTGCGGCTCGGACGGCTCGCGGCGGAACTCACGCGGCGTCCGCCGCATCCGTTGGTGGGGCCGCCGTCGCTGCACGCGGCGATGGTGAGCGGCGGCACCGGCATGAGCACATACGCCGCGTCGGCGACCGTGCACATCGAGCGGCGGACGATTCCGGGCGAGACGACCGAGCAGGTGACCGGCGAGATCCAGGCAGTGATCGCCGAGTGCGTGCGCGAGGATCCGGGGTTCGCGGCGACGCTCCGCGTGGAGCTGGTGCGCGAGCCGTTCGAAGTGGCGCCCGACCGGGCCATCGTCCGCACGCTCACCGACGCGGCGACCGCCGTGCTCGGCGAGGCGCCGCGCTACGTGGGTGAGAACCCGTGGATGGATTCCGCGCTCCTCTCGAACGCGGGCATCGAGACCGTGGTGATGGGACCGCACGGTGCGGGTGCGCACTCCAAAGAGGAGTGGGTGGACGTCGGCTCCGTCATCCAGTTCGCGGACGTGCTGGCGGCGGCCGCGGCGCGGTACTGCGGCTGACGAGTATCAAAAAGCGGGAGTGCGCGCTGGACCACCGGCTGAGCCCCTCATCAGCGGCCCGCGCAGGCACCAGATTATCCGCCTATGACATCCCAGACCTTCTCCGTGGCGCGCGTGACCGTGGCGGCGCTGTGCGCGCTGCTCGCCGCGTCCGCCGCTCCTGCCCAGGGCACCTCCGTGCCGCAACCGTCCGCTGCCGACCGTGCGCTCGCGATACGCGTGCTGCGCGAAACACCGCTCATCGATGGCCACAACGATCTGCCCTGGCGCATCCGTGAAGACACGGTGCGGCCGGCGGATGTCCCGGCCTACGACCTGACGAAGCACATGGCCGGCATGACGGACCTCGACCGGCTGAAGAAGGGCATGCTGGGGGCGCAGTTCTGGTCCGTCTACATTCCCGGCGAAGCGTCCGCGCCTCTCTATCTCCCGAACGGCAAAGTCTCGAGCGAGCCGGGGTACGCCCGGGTGCAACTCGAGCAGATCGACATCGCGCGCCGCACGATCGCCGCGTATCCAGACCGGTTCGAGTGGGCGACCACCGCGGCTGACGTCCGGCGCGCGTTCAAGGACGGCAAGATCGGGTCGATGCTCGGCATGGAAGGCGGGCACGCGATCGAGAACTCGCTGGGCGCGCTGCGCGCGTACTACGATCTCGGCGTCCGCTACATGACGCTCACTCACAACGTCACGCTCGACTGGGCGGATGCGGCGCTCGACAGTGCACGCCACGGCGGGCTCACGCCGTTCGGCAAGGAAGTCGTTCGCGAGATGAACCGGCTCGGCATGCTGGTCGATCTGGCGCACGTCTCACCCGGCACGATGAGCGATGCGCTGACGGTGAGCGAGGCACCGGTCATCTTCTCGCATTCCGGTGCGCGCGCGCTGGTCGATCACCGGCGGAACGTGCCGGATTCCATTCTGGCGCGTGTGCCGAAGAACGGCGGGATCGTCATGGTGCCGTTCGTGACCGACTTCGTCTCGAAGGCGGCGTTCGAGCACGACAACGCTGCGGCCGCGCAGCGCGCCGCGCTCAAGACGCAATTTCCGGATGACAGTGCGGCCCGGGCGCGCGGCATGAAAGACTGGGTGGCGTCGCACCCGGCGCCGCCGGTGATGCTCACCGACGTCGCCGACCACATCGACCACGTGCGGAAAATCGCCGGGGTGGACCACGTGGGCATCGGCAGCGATTTCGATGGCATCACCGACACCGTCGTCGGTCTCGAGGATGTGTCCAAGTATCCCGACCTGTTTGCGGAGCTGGCGCGGCGCGGATGGACGGAGGCGGACCTGCGGAAGCTCGCGGGCGAAAACCTGTTGCGTGTCATGACACAGGCCGAAGCAGTCGCCGCGCGGCTCCAGCGCGAGCGTCCGGCTTCGACCGCCACGATCGAAGAGCTGGATCACACGCCGCCGCATTCCTGAGCGGCATTTCAACCGGCGAGCCCGTATGACCCTGCTGGAACACCAGACCGCACCGGCCCGGCGCGCGGCGGAAGCGCCCGCCGATGCGTATACCGGACCGGCGACCATCGCCGGGATCGAAACACCGGCGCCGATCGTGGACCTCGGCCGGCTCGCGGCGAATCTCGACCGGGCCGCGTCGTACGCGACATCGCATGGGATCGCGCTGCGGCCCCATGTGAAGACACACAAGTCGCCGGTGATCGCGCGCGAGCAACTGCGGCGGGGCGCGGCCGGACTGACCTGCGCCACGGTGCGGGAAGTCGAAGTGATGGCAGACGTCACCGACGACGTGCTCTTCGCCTACCCGCCGGTCGGTGCGCCGCGCCTCCGCCGGCTGTTGTCCGCACCCAAGAACGTCCGGCTCACGGTGTCGCTCGATTCCGAGGCTGCCATCGACAGTCTCGCAGACGCCGCCGCGGAGGCGGGGCGCACTGTCCGTGTGTACGTCGAAGCCGATGTCGGGATGCACCGGGTCGGCGTCACGTCGGCGGACCATGCGGTATCGCTGGCACGACGGGTGGCGGGGCGGCGGGAGCTGGAGTACGCCGGACTCGCATTCTACGCGGGGCATATCCGGCAGCCGCCCGCCGCGCAGGACGAGCGCCTCGCGCGCCTGAATGCGGATCTCGGTGTGATCCTCGATGCGCTCTCCGCCGCGGGTCTCAAGCCGCCCGCCGTGAGTGGTGGATCGACTCCGACGCTCTGGCGCACGCACGAGCTACCGGAGGTCACGGAGATCCGGCCGGGCACATACGTCTACAACGACCGCGCCACCGCCGATCTCGGCGCCTGCACCCTCGACGATTGCGCGCTGACGGTCCTCGCCACGGTGGTCAGTACGGCGGTCCCCGATCAGGCGGTCGTCGATGCCGGCACCAAAGCGCTGGGCCGCGAGCCGCTCGACGATGCCAGCCATGTGGGGTTCGGCGCCGTGGCCGATCATCCCGAGGTTGTCGTGTCGCGGATGTCCGAGGAGCACGGCATCCTCGACCTGCGGGGCACGGCGTGGCGGCCCGCGGCCGGCGATCTCGTGCGCATCGTTCCAAATCACGTCTGTGTCGTCGTGCACCTCAACGACATCGTGTATGGCGTGCGCGGGGAGAAGGTCGAGATGACCTGGCCGGTCGCGGCGCGCGGGCGGATCTGAGGTCGCGCAGGCCCGGACCGACTAGGCCACAGGGGCAGCGCGGTCTGGCTTCGTGAGCTGGTTGCCGACGGGCAGTTGGCGGATCCGGCGGCCCGTTGCGGCGAAGATCGCGTTGCAGAGGGCCGGGGCTGTAGGCGGTACGCCCGGCTCGCCGACGCCGCCCGGTTTCGAGTCGCTCGGCACGATGTGCACGTGGATCTCGCGCGGTGAAGCGTCCATCCGCATCACGCGATAGGTGTCGAAGTTCGACTGCACCACGCGCCCGCCGCTGAAGGTGATCTCGGATGACAGAGCATTGCTGAGGCCCATGATGGTGGCGCCCTCCAACTGGGAGCGGACTCGCTCGGGGTGGGCGATGAATCCGGCGTCGATCGCGATGTCCACGCGCGGGATCACGAGCGAGCCGTCGGGCATCACGCGCACCTGCACGACGCTCGCCACGTAACTCAGGAAACTCCGGTGCGCCGCGATGCCGCGGCCTTCGCCCGCGGGGAGCGGTGTGCCCCATCCCGATTGCTGCGCGGCGAGCTCCACGACCCTGCGCAGGCGTCCGGTCTCGATCGGATACTCGGCGAACGTCGCGCCGTAGTTGGACTCTTTGCCGGTGACGCCCACGTTGGTCATGTCGACGGTGCGGTCAGGCCCGAGGAGATCGAGCAGGAAGTCCCGGGGATCCTTGCCCGCCGCGTGCGCGAGCTCGTCGATGAACGAGCCGATCGCGAAGGCGTGCGGGATGTTGATCACCGACCGGTACCATCCGATCCGCGTGTGCGCGGGCGCGGGCCCGGCTTCGACCTGGATGTTGGGGATGTCGTACGGCAGGTCGGTCATGCCCATTGCGAGCTCGCCTTCATCCTGGTAGAGCACCCCGGGGCTGAAGGTCGAGCCGATCGCCGGCAGCGCCGACCGGTGCAACCACGCGGTCACCGCACCATGCGCATCGAGGCCGGCCTCGAGATGCTCGGCGGCGACCGTGTGAAAGAAATCGTGCTGCAAGTCGTCCTCGCGTGTCCACACGACCTTGACCGGCGCACCCGTGGCGCGTGAGAGCAATGCGGCTTCGAGGATGAAGTCGGAGAACGATTTGCGTCCGAACCCGCCACCGAGCAGTGTGACATTGACGCGGACATCCGAGGCGGGGATGCCGAGGGACTTCGCCAGCCCATCGCGGGCTTCCTGCGGATTCTGTGTGGGGGCCCACACCTCGCACCGGCCGTCGTGCACATGCGCGAGCGCCGACACCGGCTCCATCGCTGCGTGTGCGAGATGCGGGAGATAGTAGCTCGCGCTCACGCGCCGTACTGCGCGGCCCAAGGCGCGCGCGGTGTCGCCCTGCTTCCGTCCCACGCGTCCGGTGCCCCGCACCGACTGCTCGAGGCGCGCGCGGTAGGCGACCGATTCGTACGACTTGTTGGGTCCATCGTTCCAGGTGATCGCCAGCGCCTTGCGCCCCTGGATGGCGGCCCATGTGCTGGTCGCGACGACGGCGACACCGCCCGCCGGCAGCATCGCCGACGGGGGCGGCGTGTGATCGAGGCGCACGATTCGCTCGACGCCCGGCACACGTTCGGCCGCCGAGGAATCCAATGTCGCGACGGTGCCTCCATAGACCGGCGGCCGGGCGATCACGGCGAACTTCATCCCGCTCATGTGCTGATCCATGCCGTAGCGGGCCCGTCCCGTCGTCATGTCCACCAGATCGACGCCTGGGATCTCTTTACCGAGGAAGTGGAACTCTGACGCGGGCTTGAGGCGCAGGGATTCTCGCGGCGGCACGGGAAGCGTGCGGGCGATGGGCACGAGCGCTGCGTAGTCCAGCGTCCGCCCGGTCGGCGTGTGTGCGACCTGATGATTCCGGGCGCGGACCTCCGTCACTGGCACGTGCCATTGTTGGGCGGCGGCGGCCTCCAGCATCGCGCGGCCGGTGGCGCCCGCTTCGCGCATCGGCACCAGGAAATCCTTGATGCTGTGCGAGCCATCGGTATCCTGGCCACCGTAGGTTTTCTCGTCGCCCGGCGCCTGCTCGACGTGCACGCGGCTCCAGTCGGCCTCGAGATCGTCGGCGACCGCCATCGCGAGACTCGTGCGGATTCCCTGTCCCATCTCGGAGCGGTGCACGATCACCGTGGCATCGCCATCCGTGCCGATGCGCAGGTAGACCGCGGGCGTGAGGGGCGGCCCGCCGGCGTCCGGCGTATCGCCGTGCCGTGCGATGCGCCGCAGGTCATCCTGGACGCGCCGGCATCCCGTAGCGGTCGCGACGATCAGCAGGCCGCCAGCGGCCATCTCCTGGAGGAACGCCCTCCGGTCCACCGGTTGGCGGCTCATCGTCCGCGCCCCGTGTCACCCGGGCTGTCACTACCTGGTGCGGCATCCGATGTGCCAGCGCCGGAGGCAGCCGAGTGGATAGCGGCGCGGATGCGGAGATACGTGCCGCACCGGCAGATGTTGCCGCGCATCGCCGAGTCGATCTCGGTGTCGGAGGGCGACGGCGTCGTGGCGAGGAGCGAGGCCGCCTGCATGATCTGGCCGCTCTGGCAATAGCCGCACTGCGGGACATTGTGGGCGCGCCATGCGCGCTGCACGGGATGCGTGCCGGCGGGGCTCAGGCCCTCGATCGTGGTGACGCTTTTCCCGTCCGTCGCGGAGAGTGGCGTCTGGCAACTGCGAACGGCGCGGCCGTTCAGGTGTACAGTGCAAGCGCCGCACGCGCCAATGCCGCAGCCGAACTTGGTCCCCGTGAGCCCGAGCTCGTCGCGGAGATACCAGAGCAGCGGTGTGGCTGCGTCTCCTGCGAAGTTATGGCTGATGCCGTTGACGCGAACTTGCATGTCTCGCATATCTCCGGACGGAGGGCACGGTGATCGTTACACGGTGCGACGACCCAGGGCCGCATCCTTCCCTCGGGTGTGGGTTCGGGGAAGCGGCGACCCCATTGAGAGTAGAACATTTCCCCGCTCCGGGCGAGCCCATGCGAAGATCCGTGCAAATTCCCGGCATTCCCAACGAAACGGCCGTCCCGCGCGAACTCGTTCATGGACCATCATTTCTGCATACGGCGCCCGGCGGCATCTCTCGTCACGCCCTGCGCCCACCTGACATAGGAGCCCGACCATGAGCCTGCATACCTCAGGCCCGTCAGCCCCTCGCGCTCGCCGCCATCGGGGCGGCGCGCTGCTCATTGCCTGCCTCGCCATGTGCCTCGCGACCGCTGCGGCCGCGCCCGCGGCCTTTGCGCAGGGCACGCCCGGAAGTGCGGGCGCCGATTCAGGCCGCGGGGGCGGACGTGGTGGCAATCAAGGCGCGCGCATGATGGAGGCGCTGTTCAACGGGATCACGATGACCGATGCGCAGAAGAAAACCGCCGATTCGGTTCACGCGGCGTATCAGTGGCAGATCTCCAAGGTCACGGGCACGACACCCTGGATCACGCGGCGGGATCTCCGCCAGAAGGAGATGGCCGACTTGCGGGCGGTGCTGACGCCTGCGCAGCAGCCGGCGTTCGACAAGAACCTGGACGTGATTCGCGCGCGGATGATGGAGCGCGGCGGCGGCCGGCGCGGGGACAGTACCTGAGAGCGGCGACCGGGGGCACCTCCAGTCTAGGACGGCCCCCGGGTGCGTGAGCGCCAGGCTTCAAATTTCTGGCGCTGGTCCGGTGTGAGGACGCGCTCGATCTGGCTGCGTGTGGAGTCGAGGATGGTGCGCATGCGCGGGCGGATGGAGTCTTCGAGCGCGTGCCGTTCCGCCATGCTGCGGCCCATGATGGAATCCACCTGCGCCATCTGGGCCGGTGTGAGTCCCAACTCCGTCGCGAACCGCTGGTGCATGCGGTCGGACGGGCCGCCGCGCGCGCCGTCGGCGGCCCGGGGGCCGCGCGGGCCGTGTCCGGAGGCGAGATGGCTGCCGAACGGTCCGCCGTGCCACCGCGGCGCGAACCGGCGATCGGCGGCCATGCCCGCGATAATGCCGGTCAGGAGTGCGACGACGACCACGAGCGTCGCGAGTGCTCGTGGACGACGGCTGGCCGCGCGCACGCCAGATGCGCCCTCTGGCGTGCCGGGTGCCGTCATTGGCTGACGACCTCGCTCAACAGCGAATCGCGATTCAGAGCCGGGGCAACCGTGACACCACCCGCGGCGTCCAGCGTCTGGAGCCACGCGGCGGTGCCGGTGTCCTCGGCATCCGCGACCGCGACCGTGGGGGGGGATGCGAGTACCACCGCGGTGGAGATGGCGCTCACGACGAGTGCCGCGGCGATGGCGGGGCGGGCCCAGCCCGCGGTCACCTCCCACCATCGGCCGGGCGCGGGGCGCCGGAGCAGCGGCGCGTGAGCGCCGATCGTGTTCGCAGCGCGCTGCCGAGCCGAGAGCTCGGCACGGCCGCTGTCGGCAATGCGGGCCGCGAGCGCATCCCAGTCCACCAAGCCGGCTGGCACGGGCTGCTGATGCTCGCGAATCAGCGCGAGCATCGCCGAGTCGGGCTGGCCGTTATTGGTCCCTGCCATCTGCCGCCTCCCTGTGGTCCGGTCCCGCATCTGCCGAGTCCTGTGTGGTGCCGGGCTCCGGCAGCGGGACCGTCTGATCTGTCGTATCGTGTCGCTGAGCGACGTTCGCCTTCGCTGGCATGTGCGTGTTCGTGTTCGCGTGCCCTAGTGGTGCGAGCAGCCGGCGTAGCGTACGGCGGGCCGCCATCAAGTGCCATCGCATCGTGACCGGCGCGAGGTCCAGCATCGTCGCGACCTCGGCTGGCGTGTAACCGTCGATCTCGATCAGTTGGATCGCGAGCCGCTGGCGTTCCGGCAGCATGTTCATCGCGGCACGGACGCGGGTGCGGATCTCCGAGTCTTCCGCACGCCGGTCCGGTGCGGCCGCGGCGGGCGCTTCCAGCAACTCGGGCGACTCGGAGGAGCGGCGCCAGAGACGGTCGCGGCTGCGGCGCGCGCTGCGGGCGTGATTGAGGACGACACGGCCGAACCATGGTGCGAACGGGCGGGTGACGTCGAACGTGTCGAGCCGCGCGAGCGCCGCCATGAACGACTGCTGAACGGCGTCCTCGGCGTCCTCGCGGTGCTGCAGCACGTGATACGCGATCGCGAACGCGGAGCGCATGTGCCGGTGCACGACGGTCGCGTAGGCGCCGGCGTCGCCCTGGCGGACGCGGATGATGAGTGCGGCGTCGGCCGCGGCGTCGGTTCCGGCGGTGGTGCTGGTGCCCGCGGCGGCGGTCATGGGCGTCCGGGCGTGTGTGGCAGCGGTTGTGGCGCTACCGGATCCGTTCAGCCCGCGGCGTGGCGGCGAATCCCCGGTGCCACGCGCTGCGCCATCCCCACGCGCGCGCGGTGCGGGACGGTGGGGACTGCCTTCCAGCCGGAGCGCTGCAATCCGTTCAGCCCGATCCACCGGATTGGCCGCCCGAATGGTGCCCGCCGTTCCGGCCGCCTTCGGCGTCGTCGGGAGGCAGACCATTGTTGAGGAGTGTGCGGACTCGTTTCTCGAGGTCCGTGATCGCGTTCCGCTGATCGGGATTCAGGATCGAGAACGCGCCCTGGCGAGCCGCGAGGTCATTGTCGTGGATCGCGCCCATGGTGTGGGCGATGGCGGCGCGCGCCTTGACCAGCGAGTCGCGTCCTGTGGCGTCGAGGTGCGCGTAGTCGGGTTTGGTGTTGACCCCGGGTGGCCGCAGCGAATCGAGCACGTTGTGGAGGGGTGCGTTGTCGATCCTGAGTTTCGATTCGAGCATCGACAGCGCGACGGTCTCGCTGTCGCTGAGCTTGATCTCGTTGCGATCGGCGAGGATCATCGGAATCGGGTCTTCCGGGTCTGCGACAATGGTCTTCGCCATCGCGACCACGTGCGGGTCGGGCGCATTGAGCGGTGTGTCCTTGTCTCCGCCGCGTCCGCCGCGTCCGCCGCCTGGACCGCCGTAGCTCTGTGCACCGGCAGCGGAGAGCGCGCCGCTCGCGAGTGTCGCGCACGCAACCATGATGGTGACGGCGACGATGGCCCACGCGCCGAACGCGCTCGTCATGACGCCCGTCATTCCGGCGGCCACGCGAATCACGGCAACACGATGCCGAGCAGGTCCGCGACCAAGTACCAGACGCCGACGATCAGCGGAAGGATGATCAGCGCGACGCCCCCGACCTGAAGCAAGTCGATCGCTCCCGATCCCCGGAGAAACGCAGCCCAAACGCGGGTGGCCGACAACCGAGCCATGGAACGCACCAAGAGTGGAATTCAGCCCGTGCCGCGCGACTGTGTGCGGCCGAAGTGCTACTTCCATGAATACCCCCGAACGACGTCAAATGTTGGGCGGCAGAGGAGCCGAGTGGCCAGCGCAGGACCCAAAGCTCAACTGATGCGCGCCGGACGCTAGCCGCTCACACCGTCGTATTACCCGCTCGCGACCAACTCGGCGCCGTAGCGGCGTGCGACGTACTCCTCGAGCATGGCGAGGAACTCCGGGACGATGTCATCGCCGCGCAGCGTCAGCGCGAGCTTGCCATCGACGTATACCGGGGCCTTGGGCTCCTCGAAGGTGCCGGGGAGCGAGATCCCGATGTTGGCGTGCTTCGATTCGCCGGGGCCGTTGACCACGCAGCCCATGACGGCGACGCGCATCTCTTCGACTCCGGGGTATTTCGCGCGCCAGGCCGGCATCTGTTCGCGCAGGTACGTCTGGATGTCTTCCGCCATGTGCTGGAAGAACGTGGACGTCGTGCGACCGCAGCCTGGACAGGCGGTGACCTGTGGCGCGAAGCTGCGGAGACCGAGCGACTGGAGCACCTGTTGCGCGACGAAGACCTCTTCGGTGCGGTCGCCGCCGGGTTTGGGCGTCAATGACACGCGGATCGTGTCGCCGATGCCTTCGGCCAGGAGGATGGACAGCCCGGCCGTGCTCGCCACGATGCCTTTGGTGCCGAGGCCCGCTTCGGTGAGACCGAGGTGGAGCGGGTAGTCGCAGCGGGAGGCGAGGCGGCGATAGACATCGACGAGGTCGGGAACGAGCGAGACCTTGGCAGAGATGACGATGCGATCGTGGCCCAGGCCAGCGTCTTCGGCAATGGCGGCGGAGCGGAGGGCGCTCTCGATCATCGCCTCGATGTAGACATCGCGCGCGTCGCTGGGTTGGGGGCGGTGCGCGTTTTCGTCCATCATCGTGGTGAGCAAGTCCTGGTCGAGCGATCCCCAGTTCACGCCGATGCGGACCGGCTTGCCGTTCGCGATGGCGATCTCGATGATCGCGCGGAAATACTCATCGCGGCGTTTGCTGCCGACATTGCCCGGGTTGATGCGGTACTTCGCGAGTGCGCGCGCGCAGGCCGGGTACTTGGCCAGGAGCAGGTGGCCGTTGTAGTGGAAATCGCCGATGACGGGGACCGGCGTGCCGAGGTCCGCGATGCGGTCCACGATCTCAGGGAGCGCGGCCGCGGCCTCATCGTTGTTGACGGTGACGCGGACCAACTGCGAGCCAGCGCGGGCGAGGGCCGACACCTGGGCGGCGGTGGAAGCCGCATCGGCGGTGTCGGTGTTGGTCATGGACTGCACGACGACCGGGTGTGAGGACCCGATCAGGACACCGCCCACATCGGCGGTGGCGGTCGTACGGCGGACAGGCACGGAGATCCCGCGGCGAAGGTTCGACAGATCGGCCACGACGCCGGTGCTGGGGCCGGCGTCCGGCCAGCCCTCAATCTATCCCCTGGCGCTGCCGAATAGGCGGATCTCGCGGCGCGTGTGCATATCCCGCCGCGGCCGGCGTCTCAGGGGGTAGAAGGTGACCGCGGGCCGTTTGAAAGACCATGTGATGGGAGGCTGGCATGCCACCGTTTCTGAATCCTCGGATCGCCATCTCCGCCGCGATGGTGGGGGCGTCACTGCTGATGCCGAGCGCGGGGAGCTCGAGTGTGCAACGCGCTGCCCAGCGGCGGCCCGCCAGTGACCCCGCGGGCGACACCGCCGGTGACGCAGCCGGTGACACCGTGGCGGGGCCACTCTACCAGTCATTTTCGATCGCGCTGTTCCGGGATGCGGCGGAGCATGGGAGCGGCAACCTGTTCGTGTCGCCGGTGAGTGCCGGCGTGGCGCTGGGGATGGCGTATGGGGGTGCGCGGGGGCAGACGCGCGCGGAGATGGGGCGGACGCTGGGTTATGGCGCAATGGCTCCGGAGTCCGTGGCGGCCGCGAACGCGCGGTTGCTGGCGTCACTTCGGGATCAGAAGGACGTCACGCTGTTCATCGCCAACGCGATCTGGGCGCAGCGGGGCGTGCCGCTCTCTCCGGAGTACATCGCGGACACACGGCGCGATTTCAGTGCTGGCGTGGACACCGTGGACTTCGGGTCACGCGCGGCGGTGGATGCGATCAACGGCTGGGCGGCACGAAGCACGGAGGGGAAGATCCCGACGATACTCGCGGGGCCGCCTGACCCGCGCCCGGAGTTGATGCTGACCAACGCCGTGTACTTCAAGGGACAGTGGGCCGCGAAGTTCGACAGCGCGAAGACACAGGTACGGACATTCACGCGGCTCGACCGGAGCGTCGTGCAGCGCAAGATGATGACGCGGACGGGCGAGTACGCCATTCGCGTGATGACGGCGCCGGGGCGGATCGCGGTGTTGCGGCTGCCGTATGCCGGCAACCGGTTCAGCATGTACCTGCTGCTTCCGGACAGCGGGGCGGGGCTTGCGGGAGCGTATCGCGCGCTCGAGACCGCGCCGTGGCAGGCGGCAGGGAACCGAGAACAGGTGCACGTGGTGCTGCCGCGGTTCACGATCCGGACGGACGTGCGGCTCAACGACGCGCTCAAGCGGCTCGGCATGCCGGGTGCGTTTTCCGGGGCGGCGGATTTCAGCGGGATGATGGCGGCGGGGGGGCCACGGCGGCGTTTCGCGATCAGCGACGTGCGGCAGTCGGCGTACGTCGACGTGTCGGAGGAGGGGACCGAGGCGGCGGCGGTGACGTCCATCGGTATCGCCGCGACGTCGTTTCGCGGGAACGAGATGGTGCAATTCGTCGCGGACCATCCGTTCCTGGCGGTGCTGCGCGACGATCAGTCGGGGGTGATCCTGTTCATGGGGCAGGTGACCGACCCCTGAAAACCCGTGAAACCTTTGCGTGTGCGGGGCCGTGGGGATTGGGAGCGGCGCTGGGGCACTGCTGGGGCATTGGTGGCGCTGGCGTCTGCTGGCGGACGACGTATCGTTCAGCGACGCGGGATATTCCGGTCACGGACGGCGGTTTGGTCCGCCGAGTGATGCGGCGTCGCAACCTCCATACGGCACATTGCACATGACCGAGCCTTCCGATCTGCCTCCGCGCGCGATCAATACTGCCGGCCTGGCTGCGCAGCCTGCCTCGAAGAAGCGTCGTCACTGGGGGCTGATCGCGCTCCTGGTGCTCGTCATTCTGCCGGGGGGCTTGTTCGCGCTGTACACGTGGTCGACCCTCAGCTTCGTGTACTCGCACGGCGAGCGGTCCGGATATGTGCAGAAGATTGCGAAGAAGGGGTGGGTGTGCCAGACGTGGGAGGGGCAACTGGCGCTGGCGAGTTATCCCGGGACGACGGCGCAGATGTTCGACTTCACCGTGCGGAACGACTCGGTGGCGAAGTTCATCGAGGCCAACGGGGCGAAGCGGTTGTCGCTGGGATACGACCAGCATCGCGGGGTGCCGAGCAGCTGTTTTGGCGACACCGAGTATTTCGTGGTGAGCGCGACGGTGGCCCAATAGCGGGGTCAAGGTGTTAAGTCGCTCGTGGGGAATGATTTAGCTCCGGGCGGGCCCAGTCAAGCTGACTCTTGCGGGTATTAGAAGGCGTTATTATTTTCGCGCGCACGAGCCGGGTTTTGGTCCGCCACGGCTGGTGGGTTTAGCGCGAGAGACCCCGAGTTCCCGCGAGTCAGAGTTTGTCAGGGTAACGGCGCGTTCCGCTCCCTGAACAAAGTCTACAAGTCAGGAGTTTGGAATGCGCACGACCGGTAAGGTGAAGTGGTTCAACGATGCGAAGGGGTTCGGTTTCATCACGCCGGACAACGGCCAGAAGGACTGTTTCGTGCACTACAGCGCGATCCAGGGGACGGGCTTCAAGTCGCTGGCCGAGGGTGACGCGGTGGAGTTCGACATTGTGCAGGGGCAGAAGGGGCCGGCCGCCGAGAACGTGACGAAGGCGGGGGCGCCGGCGCACTAGCGTACCGCGAGCCTGAGCGGTCGTACGGCAGCGCGGTCGTACGGTGAGGGCGGGGCGCTTCGAAGAGAGGCGCCCCGCTCGTGTATCCTCCGGGCTTGTGCCCATAAACGAACGGCCATTTATTATCCTTAATGAACCCACGGCCGAAGTCCGCGAGTGACGGCGACATCCTCGACGGCGTGGTGCGGGCGGTGGGGAGAGTTGGGCCCGCGCGGCTGGCGTTGACCGACGTCGCGGAGGAGACCGGGCTCGCGCCCGCGACCCTGCTGCAGCGGTTCGGGTCGAAACGCGGGATGCTGCTCGCCGCGCGGGAGCGGAGCGCGGCGCAGGCAGATTTGCGCATGGGCGAGATCCGGTCGCGGCGCCAGTCGCCGCTGGCTGCACTGGTGGCCGCGGCGACCGATCTGGCGCGGGAGGACCACGCGCCGAATGTGCTCGCCAACCATCTCGCGTTTCTCAACGGCGACCTCGATGACGCCCAAATGCACCGGGTCGCGCTCGAGTGGTCACGGCGGATGGTGGCGGCGTACCGGGCGCTCATCGGCGAAGCGATCGCGGCTGGCGAGCTGGCACCGGCGGACGAGGGGCGGCTCGCGCGCGGGCTTCACGCCGCGGTGGTTGGATCGCTCCTCCAGTGGGCCATCCATCGGGACGGCTCACTCCTCCGGTGGGTGCAGGAGGACGCCGAAGCGGTGCTTGCGCCGTATCGCCGGCGCGGAGCCCCGGTCGCGAGCGGCGAGACGGTTTCGCGCCCCCCGGCGGGCCCGCGAGCGCGGCACAAGCTATAGGGCGGGACCGGCGATAAATTGACGGCCCTTGGAGGAGTTTTCATGCCGCTACCACGTCCGATCGCCGTCCGAGCCACTGTGCGACATACCGCTCGGGCCGCCGCCTTGGCCGCCGGCGTTTCAGTGGTCGTCTGTGCGGCGTGCTCCAATCCCGGGCCGACCGGGAGCACGAAGCCGCTCAACCTTCCGTACGGCGTGATCTACGGGCAGGCCACGACCGGCAACAACAACACGGCCGTTCTGATCAGCGGCCAGGCGTATCTCGACAGCGCGAGCGCACTGGCGCGCGATTCGGCCTTCGGCGGGTTCACGCCGCTCGAGACCAACGCGGAAGGGAAATACATCACCACGGTGGTCTCCGAGGTGCCGAGGAAGGTGTATTTCAACATCGAGGCGCTGAGCGCGCAGCCAGAAGGTGCGGACACGGTCTTTGCGGTCCCGGTCGAGCTGGACAGCCTCGGCGGGATCCCGCGTCACGACAGCGTTCAGATCAACTTCCAACTGCCGTAGGCGATCGCGCGCGACCGGCCCCGGCCGTGGCTGGCGGAGATGAGAACGGCAGAGAGTAGAGAGTAAGAAAGTAGAAAGTAGAGCAAGGGCGGACCGGGTGGCACGACACTCGCCATTCAGCTCGGCATGCCGAGTGTTCGCCGAGCGGGCCAGGTGCTGTTCCTTATCGCGAGCGCAGTCGCGGGCGCGGCGGTCGTGGGGTGCATGAGCACCTCGCAGCCGATCAGTCCCGCGAACACGCCATATGCGATCATATTCGGGCATGTGACCACCACCGCCGGCAGCTCGGCGCTGCTCATCGGCGGCCAGGCGTATCTCGACAGCTCGAGTGCACTCGCCGGCGACTCATTGTTCGGCGGCTTCTCCGGCGTGCAACTCGATGCGCAGGGGAACTACCTGACTCGCGTCACCGACCAGGCCGTGCAGAAGCTCTACTTCAACATTCAGGCGGTGAGCACGCGGCCCGCGGGGCGGGATTCGGTGCTCGCGGTGCCCGTTCAACTGGACAGTGTGGGTGGTACGCCGCCGCATGACAGTCTCGAGATCGATTTTTCTTTGCCGTGAAGAAGGAGAACGGAGAACGGAGAAAGGAGAAAGGAGAAAACACTGGGCGACCACGGATGGTTGCGGCGGAGTGCGGCGCGGGTTGTTGGTGCGATCAGGGAGGCTGCGGCGGAGGGGCGACCGGTCGTCTCCGAAGTGCTCGGGCTGCGCGTGGTGGTGCTGAATACGCGGCCCGACATCGTGACCTCATTCGTACTCGCGCGATTGACGGCCGCCGTGTCGCTCATCGCGCGGTATCAGCCCTGGCGACTCCGGCATCTCCGGCGCGATGTCGCGCAGATCCGCATCGCGGCGTTTCCGTCGCGCGGGGCGTACTTCGCCGCGGACCGAACGATTCTGACGGAGCTCAGCTTCCTCGCCCGCGAGGCGGAGTTCACGCCGGCGCAGATCGCGTCCTCCATCCTGCACGAAGGCGTGCATGCGCGCGTGTACCAGATGGCGGTGCATCTCGGGTTCGATATGGCCCATCGCGACATGGCGCGCGAGGAGCGGCTCTGCCGGCGGGCGGAAGTCGCGTTCGGGCGCGCGCTCCCCGACTCGCTCGGGGCTCCAGTCGTGGCGCGCGCGGCGGACGCGCTCGCGCTCAGCGATGACGGCGTCGCGCCGGACGTCGACTGGCAGGCGGCACTCGCAGCCAAAGCGCAGGCGGATCGTGATGCGGTGGAGGCGTGGCGGAAGGCAGAGAGTAGAAAGTAGAAAGTAGAAAGTAGAATGGCGGAAAGGAGAAAGGAGAAAGGAGAAACGGGTAGTAGGTGAAGTCGATCGGCGATGCCGCCATCAGTCCGGGAACGATCCGCACCTGCTCGATGCCGGCCAGGAGCAGCACTGGCCAGAGTTCGTCCAGCCATTGCGCGGCGAAGGTCAGTGTGCCCAACGACGTGCGCGGCGCGATGCGCTTGGCGGCGAATGCCAGGCCATAATGTCCGAGAAACACGGAGTCCTCGTCGTGCGCGGATGTTGTGAGTGATCTGCCGGACAGGAGCGGGAATCGCGGCGGCGGACCGTTGCCCGCGATGGCGCCGCAGCGTCGTCTCTTGGCGCAGCTCATAGTACGCAATCGCGACCTAGCCGGCGCGCGATCCTCCGGTTCTCGGCCGTCTCGTCCGTCTCGCGCCGCTCAGGAGGTGTCATGTTTCCCTCGCCAGATGGTTACAGTGCTCCGGCGGCATCCGTCGGGGCCGGTCATGACCGGCCCCGACCGGGGCGGATGGCGGTGTTTGCAGCCCTGTTGGTGACAGCGTGTGCGGGAACGGACCGGCCGGCGACGGGGCCGGGGACGGGCGGCAACCCCGGTCCCGGGTCGCCGGACACGGTGCTCGCGAAGGTCAGCGGCGACAGCCAGACGGCGACCCTCGGGA
>Ga0182024_10008519_pt1 | contig 21583 bp, 18 predicted proteins | sample P32metaG_FD_120480 | JGI IMG/M metagenome (GOLD analysis project Ga0182024, IMG submission 120480) | Permafrost microbial communities from Stordalen Mire, Sweden - P3-2 metaG (Illumina Assembly) | ecosystem: Environmental > Terrestrial > Soil > Wetlands > Permafrost | place: Sweden: Stordalen...
CAAGCCGGTGACTTACGGACAGGTCATCCAAGGCGGCGACGTCAGCGAGCGCCGGGTGCTGAGCGATCAATTGCCATCCGAGCCGTTGCTGGAACGCACGCAAGCAGTCGGCCAGCAGGCCGCGCGCGGGTTGCAGATTGGCTCGGTTCTGAGCGCGCGGATGGTCGACGCGGTGCCGCTGGCCAAGCCGGGGCAGCTCGTCACGATTAGCCTCACGGTCGGCTCCATTCGGGTGAAGACGGTGGCGCGGGCGATGGAATCGGGCGCATACGGGCAGGCGATCCGGGTTCGAAACGAAACCACTCACGATGTGCTGGAAGTCGTTCTGACCGGGCCGCAGCAGGCCACGATGGACCCGCTTCCCGAAGGCACAAAACTGGTGACGTCTGATCGCTGAATCTGAGCAAGCACAAGACGACTTTTAGATCGGAGTTCTGATGAAGAAGCGAAACAAAGTGGCTGGCGCGACGGTGGTGTTGGCTGCCGGGGTGGCCTTGGGACAGACGGCGCCCGCGCAACCGGCGCCGGCGCGAGACGCGACCAAGCGACAGAGCCTTCCGGCCGGACCGGTCACCAATAGCGCCGAGCAGGCCGCGGCGATGATGCGCAAGACCGGCGGCTCGCTTCTTCAGGCGCAGCTCTTGACACAGAACGAGCCGAGCCAGCTCAAGCCCAGCCAGGTCAGCTTCTTTGCCGTCCCCGAGGCGCAGCCCAAAACGCTCAAGGTCCACGATCTGGTGCAGATTATCGTTCAGGAGCAGAGCGAGATTACGAGCAAGGGGACCAACAACATGTCCCGCGACTCGGAGCTGGATGCGAAGGTGAACAACTTCGTGAAGCTGGACCTGTCAAAGCTCAAGCTCCAGGGACTTCAGCCCAGCATCACGCCGGAGATCAACCTGAGCGGCACTCGCTCCTTTCAAGGCCAGGGGGAAGTGGATCGGACAGACAGCTTTACTGCCCGCATCACCGCCGAGGTAGTGGACGTGAAGCCCAATGGCACGTGCGTTCTTCAGGCGCGCAAGCGCATCAAGACTGACGAGGAAGAGCAGCAGTTCATCCTCACCGGGACCTGCCGCGTCGAGGACATCGCCGCCGACGACACCGTTACCAGCACTCAGCTCTTCGACCTGGAGCTGCAAAAGAACCACAAGGGCGAAGTGCGCCAAGCCACCAAGCGCGGTTCGATTGGCAAATTATTGGACGTTATTAATCCGTTCTGACGATCAGAGGGCAGAAGGCAGAGGGCAGAGGGCAGAGGGCAGAAATCGGGCTTGTGAATCTGCCTACTGCCTACTGCTTACTGCTTACCAATGGATTCGATGCGCAAAACACTCGCCTTAGTCTCGGTGCTGTGCGTACTGGCGATGAGTTCCGCGGCGCGGGCCGTGAAGATCGCGGACATTACGCACATTGATGGCCAGCGGTCCAACATTCTCACCGGGCTGGGCTTGATCTATGGGCTCAAGGGCAGTGGTGACGGGGGCGACTTCATGCCGGCGGTCAAGCCGCTGGTCACGATGCTCAATAAGTTCAATGACCCGGCCACGGTCGCGGAATTGAGCAAGGTCCAGAACGTCGCGGTGGTCAGCCTGATCGCGACGGTGCCAAAGAACGGCGTCCGCAAGGGCGACAAGCTCGACGTGTACGTGATGAGCCTGGGAGACGCCACCACCCTGCGAGGCGGCCGGCTGTTCGTCACGCCAATGCAGGGCTCGATTCCCAATGGGGGCATGTTCGCCCTCAGCGCGGGCGCGGTTTCCATCGAGGACCCCAGCACGCCGACCGTCGGCGTCGTCAAGGAGGGGTGCGTGATGGAGGTCGACATGCAACAAAGCTATGTCGACAACGGCAAGTTCAAGCTTGTCCTGGAAGATCCCGCGGCAAGCTGGACGACCTCGAGCCTGATCGCCCGGACGATCAACGGCGCCGAGAGCGAGAACGGCGAGACGATTGCGTATGCCGTGGATCCCAAGGAAGTGGACGTGAATGTCCCGCCACCGGAGCGCGATCGGCCGGATGGGTTCATCAGCCGGATTGAGCAACTGTCTGTTCCGATGATTCCGTCCGAGGCGCGAGTGCAGATCAACGAGCGGACGGGCACGCTGATCGTGACCGGGGACGTGGAAATTAGTCCCGTGGTGATCAGCCACAAGGGCCTGACGATCACGACGGTGGCCCCGCCGCCGGTTCCGACGCCGGCCAATCCGGTGGTGAAGAATCGCGACGTGGTGGCGCTGGACACGGTGAGCGGCGGCGGGAACGCCAAGCTGCAGGACCTGGTCAACGCGCTTGAAGAACTGAAAGTGCCGGTGGAAGACCGGATCACGATTGTCAAGGAACTATACAAGACCGGCAAGCTTCACGCGAAGTTGATCGTGGAGTGAGGCTCAAGAAATGAGGAAGGGACAGGAATGTCCCTGCGGCGAAGTGGACAGACAGGAATGTCTGCCCCACCAGTGGACAGGGAGGAAGTCTGCCCAACCAGAGACTTGCCATGACTCATTCAATTGCACAACACGTCCACCCCTCTGGCCCGGCAATGGCCGGTCACAGGGCGAAGCCATCGGATCTCGATCCGCGGGTTGTGAAGCAGGCGCAGAAATGGGTGGCGCAGAGCTTCTACGGGACATTGATGAAGCAGGCGCGTCAAAGCCCGTTTCATTCCGACAAGTTCGACGGCGGTCGAGGGGGCGAGGCGTTTGGCTCGCTATTCGATCAGCACCTGGCCGATCACATGGCGCGCGGCTCTGGCAAGAAGCTGCCCGAGGCGATCGCGCGGAAGATCGAGGCCAAAAAGGCCTACGGCAAGACGCCGGGCAAGAAACATTCGACTGAAAACAAGGCTTCGTTGTTGAGGAGCAGTTATGCCACCACAAGTCTCCGAGCTTGAAATCCTGTTGGGCCAGATGATCGCCGAGCATCGAAGATTGCTCGCGCAGGTCGAGCGGCACGCCGAGGCGATGAAGAAGATCGATCTTCCCGGGATGGAGGATTCCGGCCGCCAGCAGGAAGCTTGCCGGCTGCGGATCAACACCCTCGAGCAGCGCCGCCGATTCCTGGTTCAGCAGATTTCGCGGGCGGCCAACCAGCCTGGCGAACTGACGCTCGCGCTGCTGGCGGGAATGTTCCCGGCCAAGTCGGTTTCGCTATTGAAGCTGCGGGGCGAGCTCAAAGCCCTGGCCGAGCAAATCGCCAACCGCACGCGCATCAGCGGCAAAGTTGCCGCGGCCGTCCTGGGGCATCTGAACACCGCCGTGCGCCTCGTTGCCGGCGCCGTCGAACGGGCCGGGCTCTATACGAAAAAAGGAATCCCGCGCGTCTCGCGACGGATCGGGATGATGGAAACCGTGGGTTAGAAATTGCGAATGCCGAATGCCGATTTCCGAATGCTCCATGGAGATCGCGATTTCATGTTCATTCGGCACCTGGCAATCCGCATTCGGCATTGAGCAACTATGTCCCTCATTGGCGCATTAACTACTGGCCAGTCTGCACTCGCCACCGCACAGGCGTCGATTCAGGTCATTGGCAACAACATCTCCAATGCGGGGAATGCCAATTACTCTGAGGAGACGACGCAGGTCACTGAGGCGACCGACCAGCAGATCCAGCCGGGCGTGTATGTCGGGACCGGCGTCGACCTGACCGGGATTCAGCGGCAGGTGGACGATGCGCTGGACAGCCGCCTCAATAGCAGCACAAGCGACAGCCAGGCCGCCCAGACCACCGAGCAATGGCTCACGCAGGTCCAATCGACCTTCAATGCACTCAACAGCGGCAGCCTGTCCAGCTCGATGAGCAGCTTCTTCAATAGTTGGTCTACGCTGGCTAACTCCCCGCAGGACGCGGGGCAGCGGGCCGTGGTCATCCAGCAGGGGCAGGCGCTGGCCCAGCAATTCAGCTCGACCCAACAACAACTGGTCGGCCTGAGCTCGAGCGTGGCGACCGATCTTGGGACGCAGGTCCAGCAGGCCGACACGCTGGCGTCGCAGATCGCGAGCTTGAACGGGCAGGTCGCCGCCTCGTCGGCCGGCGGCGCGGGCGGGTCCAACAGCCTGTTGGACCAGCGGGACGCGGCGATCAGCCAGCTCTCGAATCTGATGAAGGTGAATACACAGAAGCAGCCGGATGGCTCGATTAATGTTTATGTCGGCTCGCAGCCCTTGGTGGTCGGCACTGTCAGCAACGGCGTGTCTTTGAAGAACCAGGATGTGAACGGCGTCACGACGCCCACGGTGGTCTTCACTTCCAACAGCGGCGCGATGCCAATCAGCGGCAGCGGGCAATTGGGGGCGATGAGCGACATGCAGGCGCGCATCAGCGGTGTGGTCGATCAACTAGACTCACTGGCCCACAACGTGATCTCGCAAGTCAACCAGGTCTATTCGAGCGGGCAGGGTTTGCAGGGCTTCACCAGCGTGACGGCGGCCAACACCGTTATCGACACAACGCAGCCGCTGGACAGTTCCGCCGCCGGCCTGACCTTCGCGCCGACCAACGGCAGCTTCGTCGTTCACGTGACGGATCCGACCTCCGGCGCTACCACTAGTACGCTCGTGCAGGTCAACCTGACGGGTTCTGCGAGCGACACCACGCTGGACTCGCTGACCTCGAGCCTGAATGCGATCTCCGGGGTAAGCGCCACGGACGTGGGCGGGAAGCTGAAGATCACCTCGACCGACAGCTCGCAGCAAATCACCTTCAGCCAGGACAGCAGCGGAACGTTGGCGGCCCTCGGTGTCAATACGTTCTTCACGGGCACCGACGCCAGCGACATGGGCATCAACTCCACGGTCTCGTCCAACCCGCAGTTGCTCGCCGCGGCACAAAATGGTGACGCCGGGGACAACCAGACTGCGGTGGCGATCTCGAACCTGGCGACCCAACCGATTGCCACTTTGAACGGCCAGAGCCTGAATGACTCGTATCAGTCCATGATCAACGGCGTCTCCACTCAACTGGCCACCGCCACTTCCGACGCTACGGCGGCCCAGTCGATACAGCAGACGCTCCAGGCGCAGCGCGATTCGGTGAGCGGCGTGAGCATGGACGATGAGGCGATCCAACTGATGAAGCAGCAGCAGGCCTACCAAGGCGCGGCGCAACTGATCAACGTGGTCAACACTTTAATGCAGACGGTCATTGGCCTGGCCACCACCGTCGCATAACCAGCATGTCGATCTCCCCGGTCAACTTCTCCCGCTATACCGAACTGCTCGCCACCAGTTCGGCGTCGCAGCAGGTCGACTCTCTGCAACAGCAGATGCAGGATGTGGAGAACCAGCTTTCCACCCAGGATAAATTCAGCCAGCCGAGCCAGGACCCTGGCGACGCGTCGATCGTGATGGGGCTTCAGCGGTCGCTCGATGCGCAAAATCAATATCTGAGCAACGTCCAGTCATCGCAGAGTCAGTTGGGTGAGGTCGATTCGAGCCTCAGCAGCCTGACGAGCCTTGTGACGCAGGCGACGACGATCGCATCGCAGAGCATCGGCACCGGCGTGACCGCCGACCAGCGGACCGCGTACGCCGAGCAAATTCAAACGCTCTCGTCGCAGTCCATCAGCATCGCCAACACACAGTTTGAGGGCAGTTACCTCTTCGGTGGAACCAAGTCCACACAGCAGCCGTACGTGTCGGCCAATGGCGGCGTGCAGTTCGTCGGATCGAGCACCGTCCTCCAAAACACCGCCACCACCAACACGCAGCTCGCATTCCAGGTCAGCGGCGACAGCGTCTTCGGCTCGGCCGGGCAGGTGAGCGGCTCCGACGTCTCCCCGGCGCTTACCGCGAGCACGCGCATCAGCGACCTAGGCGGTGCGAGTGGAAACGGGGTCAACCTCGGGACCATCGCCATTAGCAACGGGACCGTCACCGCCCAGGTTGACCTGTCGAAGGCCGACACCGTGCAGGACGTGATCAACTCGATCAACGCCGCTGGCGTCGGGGGCATCACCGCTTCGATCAGCGGGAATCATTTGGTCCTGAGTGGCGGGGCATCAGACAACATCACCGTCACCGACGCGGGTGGCGGGACCGCCGCGGCCGACCTGGGCATCCGCCAATCCACCGGCGCAGGCGCAGGGGCGAGTCTGGTTGGAATCAACGCGCAGCCGAGGATCACCGTGCTGACACCCCTGTCGGCGCTCAATGACGGCGCGGGCATCGATAAGACGCACGGGCTGAATATCACCAACGGGCAGAGCAGCGCGACCGTGAGCCTGAGCTCAGCCACGACCGTCGGAGACCTGATCAACGCCGTCAACGGCTCGGCCACCTTCGCCCAGGCGCAGATCAATTCCGATGGCACCGGCATCAACATCGTCAACACCGTGCAGGGAACCAATCTTACGGTGGGGGAAAATGGCGGGACGACGGCCTCGGACCTGGGCGTCCGCAGCTTTTCGCCGTCGACGTCCCTAAGTGATTTGAACGGCGGCGCCGGCGTCGGCACTGCCGCCGGTGGGGCTGCCGACTTTCAGATCACCAGCCGCGCGGGGACGAACTTCAGCGTCTCGATCACCGGCGCCAAGACGGTGCAGGATGTCATCAACGATATCAATACCGCCTCGGGAAGTTCCGGGGTGACGGCCAGCTTCGCTAAGACCGGGAACGGGATCGTGCTGACCGACAGCTCGGGCGGGAGCGGGACGCTGACGGTGACGCCGCAAAATGCGTCGACCGCCGCGGCAGATTTGGGGCTGACCGGCACGGCCAGCGGGAATGTGCTCACCGGCTCGGACGTCAATGCCGTCCAATCGCAAGGGTTGTTTGCCGATCTGGCAAACCTTCAGGCCGCGCTGAACAACAACGACACCAGCGGAATTACCACTGCTGCCGAGGCGCTTCAGAATGACTCGCAGCGGGTCATCGATACCCGCGGGCAGGCCGGGGCGCAGGTGCAGGAGCTTCAGGACCTGCAGTCTTCGCTGACGACTCAGACCACCGCGACGCAAGCAATGATGACGCAGCTCCAGGGAACCGACATGGCGTCGGCGGCGACGACGTTCTCGATGTTGCAGACCGCGCTGCAAGGCTCGCTGCAGGCGGCGGCGAGCACCCTGCACATGTCGCTGCTTAACTTTTTAGCCTGAGTCGCGGCACGCGGATTGCTCTGGTCAGCCGTGAAGATTAGTACAATGCTATAGGATGCAACGAGTCGAGGTGGGGCGCGGCGAAAGTTGCCGATGGCGGCAGATTCGGCGCGGGGCGGGAGAAAGCCGCCGGGCAGGAGGCCCGCGGCGGGTCGGTGGCAGGATGCCGCCGGCGGGTCAAAGGAGTTCAATGCCCCCGGCGGAGCCGCGGGCGGCTGCCGCGGGATTGGTCCCGCGGCGGGGCCGGGGCGATTGACGCCCGCGTCACAGAAATGGAGTTCGCATGCAGATTCAGAGTTCGCGGTTCGGCCGGCTTACTGTCGACGACGACCGCATCCTTACCTTCCCTCACGGGTTGCTTGGATTTCCCAGCTTCACCCGCTACGCGCTGGTGCAGGCTGGAGCCGAGACCTACTTCTTTTGGTTGCAGTCGGTCGACGAGCCGAACCTCGCGTTCATCGTGGCCGATCCGCAGGTCTTCTTCAAGGACTACCAGGTCCCGGTGCGGGAGGAGATGGCGCAGGAGCTACAGCTTGCCGATCCTTCCCACCTCCAGGTGTTTGTCATCTGCAACAAGGTGGGGGAGTGGCTGACGGGAAACCTTCTGGGCCCGATCGCGGTCAACGCGCAGAACTGCCTGGCGCAGCAGGTGGTGCTGACCGAGAAGAAGTGGACGACGCGACAGCCGTTGCTGCGTTTGAGCGTGGAAGTGCCGCTGGCCAAATCGGCCTGAGGCAGTTCCCGCCGCACGAAGTGCGTTCATGGGCTAGAATGAATCAGCCCGTTGGCGCACCCGTCCGAAAGGGCGGGCATTTTTCCAGGACACGGATGTCTTGGAAAACCAGTGCGGAGGTCCACGGCCCGGGGCCACGAAGGCTTGGGGCTGCCGCTTCCGCCGATGGGCTTGGAGAAGTTGTATGCGGGACGGCGCTCGCCGGCCTCGCGATCCCAGGCCTTCTTACCAGGAAGGAGCCAGCATGCTTGTGCTGTCGAGACAGAGAGACGAGACGATCATGATCGGGGACGACATCGAGGTCACCGTGGTGGACATCCGCGGGGACAAGGTGCGTCTGGGAATTAACGCTCCCAAGGAAATCAGCGTGCATCGCAAGGAAGTGTACGACGCGATTCGCCGCGAGAACCGCGCCGCCGCGCAGTTGAAGCCGGAAGACCTGTCAGGAATCGGACGGATGGGGCCCAAGCCGCCCCCGAAGGAACAAAAACCATCGTGAATGCTGAATGGCGAATGCCGGATGCCGAATTAAGAGAAGACGATCTCAATTCGACAATGGAAAAGCGGCACTCCCCAGAATTCGGCATTTGGAATTCGACATTCGGCATTTACATGGGGCTCCACGGAACGGAGCCTGCCGGCCGGAGGCAAATTCGCCATCCCGCCTGCTAGCGATCATGGAGGATTGGTATGACTCGGATTAACACGAACATTCAGTCGCTTTACGCCCAGCAGGGCCTGGCCACTTCGCAGATGGCGCTCAACACGTCGCTGCAACGGCTCTCGACAGGTCTGCGGATCAACTCCGGGGCCGACGACCCTGCCGGCCTGGTGGCCAGTCAGGGCCTCAAGAGCGAAATGTCCGGCATCACCCAGGCGATCAACAATTCGCAGCAGGCGAACAACGTGATCGCCACCGCGGACGGTGCGCTGGGCGAAGTGTCTTCGCTGCTGCAAACCATTGTCGGGCTCACCGACCAGGCCGCCAACTCGGGCGCCATGAGTGCTGACGAAATCGCAGCCAACCAGCTCCAGGTGGACTCGGCGATCCAGACCATCACGCGGATCAGCGACACCACCGAGTTCGACGGCCAGCACCTGATCGACGGCAGTCTGGATTACCTGACCAGCGGGCTAAATACCACCGCCGTGCAGGCGCTGCAGATCTCGCAGGCGGACCTGGGCACGCAGACGAGCATGCCGGTGCAAGTCGACGTGCTGACCAGCGCCCGCACGGCAAATCTTGAGTTTGTCGGCAGCTCGATCGCCAAATCGGTGACGCTCCAGGTGCAGGGCGCGGACGGGACGACATCACTCTCGTTCGTCAGTGGCACCAAGGCGTCGGCCATCGCCTTCGCAGTCAACACCAATAGCGACGCGACCGGCGTGGTCGCCAAGATGAACAACACGGGCAACGCCACATCAGGAATCTCCTTCCAATCCGTGGGGTACGGTTCGGCCGACTACGTTTCGGTCACCGCACAGAGCGGGACGTTCGCCACCGTGAACGCGCTGGGGCAGGCAGAAACGCGTGCCACCGGCGTGGATGCCATCGCCACCATTAACGGACAGAAAGTGGTTGGCGACGGGCTGGAACTGAAGCTCAATACAAGCGCGCTCAACCTGGACATGACGCTCAATGCGAACTTCGGGGCCGGGAAGACCGCCTTCGCAATCACCGGTGGCGGGGCGATGTTTCAGCTCGGGCCGCAAGTGAGCAGCAACCAGCAGGTGAGCGTCGGCATTCAATCCGTGGCCGCCGACAAGCTGGGCGACGAGAACATCGGATTCTTGAGCGACATCAGCACCGGTGGATCGGCCTCACTGGTTTCCGGCAATGCGGCCCAAGCTAGTAAGATTGTGCAGGAGGCAATCCAACAGGTTGCCGACTTGAGCGGCCGGCTCGGCGCCTTCCAGACCGACACGCTCGACACGAACGTTACCTCACTGAACGTCGCCTTGGAGAATGTCACCAGCAGCGAAAGCTCGATTGCTGACACCGACTTCGCGGCTGAAACCGCCGCCCTCAGCAGGGCGCAGATTCTGGTGCAGGCCGGTACCAGCGTGCTATCCACCGCAAATTCCACTCCCCAAACAGTTCTGAAACTCCTTGCGTAGGCTTCATTAAGTCTCGCACATAACACCGCCCCGCCATTCGGATCTTCTGGGTGGCGGGGCGGTGTTTTTTCGTAGAGACTTTCTCCAAACGCTCGCAATTCCGCCCCGCTCCCTTGGCGCCACTTATCTCGGCAGCATGGGTGTCTGATAAAATGACGCTTTGCAGCATCTGCGCCGCACCTCCTCCACATCTCATTGCCCGATAACGTCTTGTGCAAATTTCTCCCCGCCCTCATCTAAAGTGCCCTCCGGAGGCGCGTCGATGAGACTCGTGACGCTTATGCCGGCAAATAACTGCTTGCAACCGCGTCAGGCTTATAAGCGAGGAGATCGACAATGACATGAACAGGGAGAGGGCCGAGGGATCTTAAACCCCGGCATCACTCCCGCAGGCTGCTGGCGCGTTTCCCCTTACCTGTCAGCATTGTGTGAACGACGGAGTCTTCTCCAGGGCCTTTCAAGGGATTGCAATGGCGCGAGTGCCGGACCGCAGATCCGGAATCGCGCCTGGTTCACGGGACTTTTCAATTAAAGAAGGCGGCGTGTGGCTGCCTTGAGTCCCGCGTCAAGGAAAGACAACACCCATGGCAACGATTAATACAAACATCAGCTCCCTCATCGCACAGAACGCCTTTGCGCAGAATACGACGAGCCTCAACACCAGCCTGCAGCGACTCAGCACCGGTTTGAAGATCAACAGCGGCGCCGACGACCCGGCAGGCTACATCGCCAGCCAGGCCCTCCAGGCCGAACAAACCGGCATTAATGCCGCCATCAGCAACACCAACCAGGCCACCAGCGTGATTGGCACGGCCGAAGGTGGTTTGAACGAAGTCAGCAGCCTGCTCAACACGCTGCAAGGACTCGTTACCCAGTCGGCCAACACCGGTGCTCTTAGCTCGGGCGAGTTGAGCGCCAATCAGCTTCAGGTCGACTCGATCCTCAGCACCATCAACCGGATCAGCAACTCCACCAACTTCCAAGGCAAGAACCTTCTCGACGGAACTCTTGGGTACACGCTCAGCAGCACCGGCACCAGCGCCTTTGCCGCCATGGCGGTGAATGCGGCCAACCTTCCCAGCGGCAAGGCCGAGGCAGTGGTCGTGCAGGTGACGAACAGCGCCACGCAAGCGGCCGTTGCCCTTACCTCGACCGCCACCGGTATCGGTGCATCGGCCGTGACGCTGCAAATTGCCGGTTCCACCGGCACGCAGCAGCTCTCGTTTGCCGGAAGCACCAAGCTGTCGGCCATCGCCGCCGCCATCAATAACATCACCGTTAACACTGGTGTCGTCGCGTCCGCCAGCGGCGACAATCTGAGCTTCAAAGCCCAGACCTTTGGCTCCGCCCAGTTCGTCAGCGTCTCCACCGTCAATACCGGTTCCAGCTACAACATTACCGGTGGGAGCAACGGCAAGGCCTTCGGCAAAGATGCCGTTGTGGAAGTCAACGGCTCGGCCGCGACCGTCAGCGGTAAGCAGGTCACTTACCGCAACGATAACCTGGACGTCAGCTTCACTCTTTCCTCTGGATTGAATAACGGCAAATCCAAGACCTTCGGCATCACCGGCGGTGGGGCCAGCTTCTCCCTTGGCGCCACGGTGAACGCAGCCGGTGTCGCCAGCATTGGCATCCAATCCATCGCCACTGGGGCACTCGGGGACGCTTCCCTTGGGTATCTCAGCACCCTCGGCACCGGCGGTGTGAACAACCTGACCAGCAACAATCTGGGCACGGCCCAGCAGATTGTCACCGAAGCCATCAATCAGGTCAGCACCCTCAACGGTCGTCTGGGCGCGTTCCAGGACTACTCCCTGGGTTCAACGACCAACAGCTTGAACGTGGCTTACGAGAACATCTCGGCGGCCAACAGCGACATCGCCGACACCAACTTCGCCTCGGAAACGGCGAATCTAACACGGGCCCAGATCCTGCAGCAGGCATCCACCACGGTTCTCTCGACGGCCAACTCGGCCCCTCAGGTCGCCCTCACGCTATTGCAGCACGCGTAAGAGGGCACCTTAGGCTGGTCAGGGATTGATTCTCTTCGCTTATAAGCCGCCGCCTCCGGTCGAAACCCGACCGGAGGCGGCTTTATTTTTGTCTCGCCCGCGAGCTCTGAACGGCAAGCTTTCGCGTGTATTCCTTTACGCCTTCCTCGTCGGCCACCAGCGCAACGCTCGCCAGCCCGAGGAATAACCCCGTCTCGACAACTCCCGCCCGTCCCCGCAGCCTGGCTTCGAGCTCTCCCGGTTGCTCGATCCCATTTTCGAACCGGCAATCGTAAATGTAATTGCCGTTGTCAGTGACGAATGCCGTGCCGTCGGCCCCACGCCGAAGTGCCGGCGTCGCGCCGAGCGAGCGAAGGAACGGCTCCTGCACCTCGTGCGCAAACGGCACCACTTCCACCGGCAGCATCGAGTGCGTGCCGAGCTTGGCGACCGACTTGCTGGCATCGGCGATGATCACAAGCCGGCGCGAGTTCTGCGCCACGATCTTCTCGCGCAACAGCGCCCCGCCAAGCCCCTTGATCAGGTCGAGGTTCGGCGCCACCTCGTCGGCGCCGTCAATCGTCACGTCCGGCTCAGGACATTCCGCCAGCGTCAGGAGCGGGATGCCCAGCGCCTCGGCGCGGCGCTCGGACTGCCGGCTGGTCGGGACCCCGCGAATATCGCGAATCGTTCCAGCTTTGATCGCGGCCGAGAGCGCCTGAAGAAACTGGTCCGCGGTCGAGCCGGTTCCCAGCCCGACGATCATGCCGCTTTGCACAAATTTCAATGCCGCCTCCGCGGCACGCTGCTTGGGGTTCATCGCCGACGAGGATACAAGCAAGGTTAATGGGAATACAGACAGCGCCGCACCGCGCCATCGCCAAAGGCGACGGCCGCCTCGCCCTGGCCCTGCTCGACCGCCTCGGCCTGGCCTCCCCGCCCTCCGCCACCCCCGGGCCAACCGATCCGAAACTGGCTTTGGACGAAATTGCCATCGAAGCCGACGAACACCGCGACGCCCTCAATCGGCGCCTCAACGCGATCTGCCATACCGACGTGTTCGCATCCCATTCCGCCCCCTCCCACCTCGAATCCCTCCGCCGCCAGGCGACCGCCAGCCTTCCTGCTCTCGATCCCGCCGACGGTGGGTCGTAGGGCGCGCATCGGAAATCGCCCTGGCCGGCCGGGGCCGCTGCCTATTCGTCCATGGCCAAATCTATCGTTCACCGCACCGCGAAGCGGTTCCATAGCCGTGATGAGCCGCCCCGCTTGCCGGGCGCGACGAATGTTCTGCTTTCCGCGTTGATCTATGGAGCAACAGCAAATGCCTCCGGGCCCAATATGGAACGTGATCGACGGCGCCGGCGTCCCGGTCGCGGCGCGTCGTCGGGATAGCCGGAGTAGACCTCGAAATTGTCGTTGTCGGATTCCTGGCAGATAAAGCCGTTCTCGTGCTGGCGAGCGTAGGCGTTGTCGATCCCGGTGATGAACGGGTACGCCTGATGCCCGTACCGCGCAAAGTACATCATGTAGGCGGTGTCCATCACCTGCGCGCTGCCCCAGCCGGCCCAGGTGGGATAGCCGTTGATGTTGGCGATCGCCTGATGGTTGGCATGGGCGGCTTTGCTCGTCAACCATGTTGCCGCTCACCGAATGTTTTTTGACGTTCCCGATTTCGCGATGTTCTGCGAGTGTGCCTTCGTCAAGTTCGGTCTGGTTTTCAATCGAAGGGACAGGCAACATCATGGCGGAGATGGAATCATTAATGGATCTGCTCGAAGACGAGCTGAAGGACCTCTATAGCGCCGAAAACCAGTTGACCAAGGCGCTGCCGAGGATGGCCAAGAAGGCGTCATCGAAGATGCTGAAGGATGCGTTCACCAAGCACCTGAAGGAAACCGAAGGGCATGTGAAGCGGCTGGAACGCATCGGCAAAAGCCTCGACATCAAGCTCTCTGGCAAGGTCTGCCAGGCGATGAAGGGATTAATCGAGGAGGGCAAGGAAATCCTCGGTGAAAAGGGAGAGCCTTCGATTCTGGATGCGGCCCTCATCGGGGCGGCCCAGCGCGTCGAGCACTACGAAATGGCCGGCTATGGGGTGGTGCGGACCATCGCCGAGCATTTGGACCTGACCGAGGTGGCCCAACTGCTCCAACAGACACTCGATGAAGAGAAGGCGACCGACCAGAAGCTGACCCAGATCGCCGAGGAAGAAGTCTACGGCGAAGCGGCGGGTATCGGCGCTGAAGAAGACGAGGAAGAGCTGGAAGAAGAGGAATAGCGCGGCGATTATTGGTATCGTAAGGTGATCGCGGGACCGCCGCTTGCGGCTTCGCGAACGAAAGAACGTCCCTTCGTTCGCGAAGCCGCAAGCGGCGGTTCCGTGCGCGTCAGATAGTCTCTTCCAGGACCCGTCCGCGGAGAAAACTTTATGCGTCTTCAACCGCCCCTCGCACTGCTTCTCTGTCTCTCGCTCTGCATGCTCGCCCGCGCCGAGGATACAGCGCGCGGTGAAAACGGGCGATCGGACGAGCAACTGATGCAGGGAAGCTGGAAGGTCGTCAAGCGCGTCAAGAACGGCCAAACCGAGGACGCCGCCGAACATCCCACCACGCTGAAATTCTCCGGCAAAAACATTACCGAAATCCGCGACGGCAAGCCGGGAAAGGAAGGCGCGTTCACGCTGGACGCCACCAAGACCCCCAAGCGGATCACCCTCAAGGGAACCAAGGGCGACGACGCGGAGAAGGTGTTCGAGGCCATCTATGAAATCGACGGAAATACCATGAAACTCGCCTACAGCGTCGGCGAGCACGCCAACACCCCACCCAAAGATTTCAGCGGCGCCGAATGCGGGTTGCTGGTCTTGGAGCGGGAACGATCGTAGGTCGGAATACGGAAGACTTTTCGCCACAGATGAACACGGATGGACACAGATAAAACGCGATGAATTCAAAGTGCGCCGGGTAACCGCCTGTGAACTCCGGGAGGGCGAGGCTCCGGCCGAGCCGCATTTTCGAGCGAGCTTCGGCTCGGCCGGAGCCTCGCCCTCCCAAGTGCTGGCAGCCCCTCTTCCATCTGCGTGAATCCGCGTTCATCTGTGGCGAAAACTTCTTCTCTCTGAACCAGATCAGTCGGCCGCCCGAACGGGCAGGTCGCCTCCCTTGGCCGCCTTGAGCGCCGCGAGGAAATCATCGGCGTCCTGAACTTCCTCGAACATCAGGTTGATCCGCTGGTTCAGCAGAAGGTTGAGCTTCACAAACCAGACGCGCTGTCGATGGAAGAACCAATCCCACAGCGCCAGCGCCGCCCCGGCGGCGATCAGTGCCAGCCCCCAGTTGAAATGCACGAACCGCACACCGGTGAGTGTGAGGATTGCCGCGACGATCATGATCGTCGTCCAGTGCCGCCTGGGCCGGCCGACCCGCTGCCGCGTGGCGGCAATGATGTTCGCCAGCGGCAGCGACTGATTCCCCATGCGAAGTTTGCCGTCGGCAATACGAATGTTCCCGTGCGAATAGATGCGTGTACTCCCTTCGTTAGGCCGAGCAACCGAGCATCCGTGAGAGAGGCGCTTCGATATGCCAGCGCCTCACAAGCCGGAGGCAGAGCGGCGCATGCGTCGTCATCAATCAGCATGATGTACCCGCCGCGCCGCCTCGGGTCGGGTGCGCCGACCGCGACTCCAGAGGAACTGCGCTCCGAGCACCCGGGGCTGCGCGGCGAATTTGCACCTTACCCTATCCAGCTCAACCGCGCGTCGCTTTGCCCCGGCTTGTGTGGCGTTGAAACTCTGATCGCAAACTTCCCGGCAGCGATCCGCCGAGGGCGCGCTTATGCTGAAGCAGACAACTGCGGCACCACCCCGGCGGCATTGAACGGAACATCCGACAGCCCGACGGCGGGGTTTCGCTTTTGAAAATAGTTGAGCGCCCATTCATTGGAAAACAGCACCACCGGCCGCCGCTCGGCGTCGAAGGCGAGGTTGGCGCCGGACGGGAGGGCGCCGTCCAAACTTTCGAGCGGCACGGTCGGGGAGAGCCAGCGCAAAACGTCCCAGCCCGCGGATTCCAGGCGCGATTCGGCGCCGTACTCGGCTTTGAGCCGGTACTGCACCACCTCAAACTGCAACGGGCCGACGGCTCCGAGCAGCGGCGTGGCGCGGGTCGAGTCCTTCACCTCCAGCACCTGCACCACGCCTTCCTGGAGCAATTGCTCGAGGCCCTCGCGGAATCGCTTGAATTGCGAGGTGACGGTGCCGTGCAGGTAGGCGAAGCACTCGGGGGCGAAGCGCGGGATCTCGTCGTAGACGATGGAAGGGTCTTCGGTGAGTGTGTCGCCGATGCCAAATCCCGAGTGCCCGACCATGCCGATCACGTCGCCGGCATAGGCTTCGTCCACGGTCTCGCGCTCGCGACCGAAGAGCTTGTGGGAACTGGACAGCCGGACTTTCTTCCCGCTCTGCACGTGACTCACCGACATTTCCCGCTCGAATTTCCCCGAGCAAACGCGGATAAAGGCGAGGCGATCGCGGTGCTTGGGATCCATGTTGGCCTGGATCTTGAAGACGAACCCGGAAAACGCCGGGTGATCGGGCTCGATAATCTTGCCCGCGGCACGGCGGGAGCGCGGGGCGGTGGAATAGGCCAGGAACGAATCGAGCAGCAGTTGCACGCCGAAGTTATTCACGGCGCTGCCGAAGAAGACGGGTGTAAGGGAGCCGGCCAGGACCGCCTGCGGGTCGAACGCCGAGCCGGCGCCGTCGAGGGTGCCGATCTCGTCCAGGGTCTTCTCGTAAACGTCTGCCGGCAGCTTTTCCCGCACCTCGGGCGCGGCAAGATCGTGAACGGTGACCGGCGCGCGATACGCGCCGCCGCTGACGCGCTCGAAAAAGTGCGCCTGCTTGCCGACGCGATCGAATAAGCCCTTGAATTCCGGCCCCGTTCCCAGCGGCCAGTTCATCGCATACGCCTGAATGCCCAGCACCGATTCCAGATCGTCCAGCAGCCCGATCGGATCGAGCGTCGGACGATCGAGCTTGTTCATAAACGTGAAGATCGGCACGCCGCGGCGGCGACAGATCTCAAAGAGCTTGCGCGTCTGGCTCTCGATGCCCTTGCCGGCGTCGATCACCATCACCACCGCGTCCACCGCCGTCAGCACGCGATAGGTGTCCTCGGAAAAATCGCGGTGGCCCGGCGTGTCGAGCAGGTTCACCCGGTAGCCCTGGTAATCAAACTGCAACACCGTCGAGCTGACGGAAATGCCGCGCTTTTTCTCCAATTCCATCCAATCGGACGTGGCCGCCCGCTGGTTCTTGCGCGCCGTGACGCTCCCTGCCAACTGCACCGCGCCGCCATAAAGAAGGAACTTCTCCGTCAGCGTGGTCTTGCCGGCGTCCGGGTGAGAAATGATGGCAAACGTCCGCCGCCGGGCGATTTCTTGTTCGAGGGTCATTCGGGAATTCCAAACTCAGATGCCGCATCCAGCGGCAGGGCGATCGATGGAGCGTCCTGCCTGAGTATATGGCCGCGTCAGGAGGGAACAACCTTGCAGAAGGGAATCGACCAGGACATGAAGACGTGGATCTTCGGTCCGACCGCTACGCGAATGCATGCATCTCATGGGAGGTCGAGCAACGGAGTCGAGGGCCGATCGATGATCGCGTCGAGCTTCGCGTGATCGTTACTGGTGTTCCCTCCGGTCGCGAGGAAGAAGTTCGCGCCGTCGGTTCCCGCATCGATATTGGTCGCCGGGTTGCTGTCGGCGGTGAACCGCGCCCGGGTGAGTGCGACCCACTGGTGATCGGCCTTCTGAACCCATCCATCGCCGAACTGCGCCCGGCGAACTTCAGTAGCCGACACGCGGTTGCGGCGGAAGTCCTCGACGAACGAGTAGAAGCCGTGCATCGGCGTTCCGCTGAGCGTCGAGAAAGTCGCCAGGTGCGTCCACTGCTTCGCCTCCCCCGGCCGGAAATACGCCGCATACGAAGTATGATCGCCATCGATGGTTGCCTTGATGAAGAACCGGCACATCTGGCCGACCTTCCAGTCGTAATCCAGGAACGATTGAGCGCCGGTCCCTTCCCCACCGAAGCGCTTGACGCGGACACCCTCGCCTTGGGCAATGATTTTCACCTGCCTATCAGATGCAACCGATTTCGGATCGTTCTGCTGCCCGGGATCCCAGACGGAAAAAAGGACGACCTTCTTCCCATCCCCCAGCTCCTGCATGCCGAAGTATCCCTTGTCGAACCCACACGCCATGAAGTACGTGCCTTTGGCCGATTGCTCGACGGTCACCTCATTATAAAACGCCAGCGCCTCCGGCCCCGAATACTGCAAATGGACCGACCGGCAGGCAACCCCCTCCAGCCGGTTATCGGCAAGCACCAGAGCCGGAAGCCCGCAAACGAAAAGAACGATTATCGCCGCGAATCGAAGCATCAGATTCCCTCTTGCTTGGCACTCGGCCCTCCCATCGTTCATCGCACCGCAACGCGGTTCCTCAGCCGTGATTAGCCGTCCCAGCTTGCTGGGACGGCTAATCACGGCTAACGAGTGCTGCGCACGCCATGTCGGTAGTGTGGATTCGCGAGGGGCGGAATTCCACGACGATTTCAAAATTGCAGCCGATTCCTGGCCTCTCTTCCCTCCCAACTCTCAATCTGGCTGCTTCCTCCGCTCGATCATCATAGCCATCCTCCCGCCGCCCATGCCCCGACGTGATCGAAGTGCCCGTGGGTCAGAACAATCGACCTGGGCCGCGCGCCCGGACCATACCGGCGCTCGGCGGCATGCATGATCTGCGCTGCGGAAAACGGCAACCCCGCATCGACCAACACCCAATCGCGCGCCCCCCGCGCCGGGGTCGCCGACCAGGTAGGCATTGAACATCACGATGTCAATCCGCTCGACGTCGCGCGGGAGCTGATCTATCGCGCCGTCGTGAGCGGCATCCTTGCGCCGTGGCGTGTATGTCGTTGTCATGCGGCTGAACGTAGCCAGATCACGGGAGATGATGGAAGTAGGAAAAACCCTCATTGACCCGATGCGAAGGCATCACCCAAAGAAGATTCCGCTAAGCACTTCGTTCAATCCGCCGGAGTTGGTGATGGTGATGTTCACGTCGCCGGAGAGGTCCAGGACGATGTATTCGCCGCCGACGAAGTTGACCGCCCTGACCGCGGCCAGTCCGACGCCGCTGGAGGCGTCGGAAATCAGCATGAGTTCGTTGCGATTTTGATTGTCGTAGTCCAGGAAATAGAACGCGACCTGATGCGTCTTGCCGTCGGTCAGGTCCAAGTTGAAGGTGAAGCTGGGGCTATCGGAATAGTCGCATCCCGCGATCCGGGCGGTCGAACCGGGAGCATCCTGCAGCGCCGCCGGGGAGGTCGTCGTGGTGCTCCAGTTGTAGGTCTGCACGCTGTATGGAGTGTTGAGAGTCGCATACGAGGGGAGGCTGAACGTGGCGTTGAAGACGTCGTAGCCGTCCTTGCCATAGACCCCGGTATAATTCCCCTGCGTTTGGTAGTCCTGCTTCACATACGTGGCGGTGGCGGTCGGGGGCCCGATGAAGATTCCGCTGACCACTTCGTTCAAACCGCCACGATTGCTGATGGTGATCTGGATGTCGCCCGAGACGTCCCAGCGGGCATATTCGCCGCCGGTGAAGTTGGACACCGGCTCCGTGTCCAGCACGGCGCCGGTGAGAGCATTGCTGATCTGGATCGTCTCGAAACGGTTCTGGTAGTCATAGTCGAGAAGGTAGAGAGCCACTTGGTGGCTGTTATTGTCGAGGAAGTCCAGATCGATGGTGAAGCTGGAAGCATTGGAGTAGGCGCAGGCGGCCACTCCCGTGGAGGAACCGGGGCTCGTCTGCAGGGCGCGGGGATCGGTGGTGGAAGCGGCCCAGGTATAGAACTGCTCGCCGTTCATGGAGAGATCAACATCGCTGGGCAGGTTTGAGGACCCGCCAAACACATCGTATCCCTGCGAGCCATAGGTGCCGGTCCAATGCCCCTGCGTGGAGGAATCGACGCCGGCAAACGTGGCGGTGGTTGTTGCGGCGGTGGGGCCAAAGAGGATCGCGCTCAGCACGGCGTTGGGCCGCCCTGCATTGGCGAAGGTGATTGCCACGTTGCCGGAAAGGTCGTAGACCAGGTACTGGCCCGTCTCGAAGTTGCTGACGGTGCGGGTGTCGAGCACCTGCCCGGAGTCGCCGTTGGCGACCTGCACGGTTTCGACGCGGTTCTGGTAGTCGTAGTCGAGCAGATCGAACGCGACTTGATGCACCTGGCCGTCGGTGAAATCGAGGTGGACGGTGAAGCTGGATGGTGCGAAGTCGCAAGCGGCCACGTACTGCGAACTGCCCGGAGAAACCTGCGGCGCGAGGTAATCGGCCTGGCCCGGGGCGGCCCATTGGTAATACGAGGCATCGGACGTGTTCAGGGTAACGTAGGAAGGCAGCGACGTGCTGCCGCCGATGATCGAGTAACCGTCCCCGCCGTACACGCCGGTCCAGTTGCCGCGGGTTGTGGTGTCTGGTTTGGAGAATGAGGCGGTTGCCGATGCGGTGAGCGGGACGCCCCACAATTCATTGCCATGCTGGGCGTCGCTGCCTTGGAAGAGAAACGTGTTGCCCACCTGACCGAGCAGCGCATTCGCTTGCCAAGCGGCCGCCGTTTCACTCGGGTCCACGAGGGATATCGCCGTGACGGACGCCTGGTAGAGTTGCCGTGCGCCGCCGTTGCTCTGGCCCGAGAAGTAAAGCGTCCCGTTGGACGGAGCCATGCTGTAGACGTTGATTGATGGGGCGATCTCGCTGGTCCCGGCGGCGGTGCCGTCGGTGATGTAGAGGAGTTGATCGCCAGTGGCGGGGTCGACGTCGGCGTCGAAATACAACGAATTTCCGGCAGCCACGAACTGACCGAAAAAGTCGTCGGGAGCGCCGGCGTTGGTCAGAAGCACCGTGCCCGCGCTGGTGCCATCCGTGCGGTAGACGCCGTAGGTGGCAGTGGGGGCGAATTCCTCATTGACAGTGAAGAAAAGCAAGTGGTTGAAGGTATAGAAGTTCTCAATAATGGCCGCGCTACCGAATGTCTGTCCGGTGGTCCATACCATCGAGGTGCCGCTACTGGTGCCGTCGCTTTTCCATATCGCCATATCGCGATTGGCGTCATCGGCAGCGAAATAGAGCGTGTTGTCCATGACGGCGAGTTCGCACGCGTTGTAATCCGCACCGGCAAAAGATGCGATCGCGGTCGTGCTGCCATTCGGATTGACCTTCCACAGGCTATAAGGGCTATTGCCTCCAGGCGCCAGGAAATAAGCAGTTCCATCAAATTCGGTAACGGCAACCTCAGTAGCCAGGCCTTTATAGACCGTCGGCGTAAGCAGCGTTTGGATCATCGTGGTGCCGGGTTGCGTGCCATTGGTCCGGAACAGGTCGGTGTCGCCCGTTGAGTCGTTAGCGATGAAATAGAGATAATTCCCCGCCGGCGTGAGATCGGCCGCTCCATAAGACAAGCCTTGCGCTACGACGGATGTTCCAGCCGTCGTTCCGTCGGTCTTGTATAAGTTGGTTGTGGTGCCAGCGAATGCGGTGAAGTAGAGCGTGCCGTTCAGATTAGTCAGGTCCGCCGGA
>Ga0182024_10008520_pt1 | contig 21582 bp, 20 predicted proteins | sample P32metaG_FD_120480 | JGI IMG/M metagenome (GOLD analysis project Ga0182024, IMG submission 120480) | Permafrost microbial communities from Stordalen Mire, Sweden - P3-2 metaG (Illumina Assembly) | ecosystem: Environmental > Terrestrial > Soil > Wetlands > Permafrost | place: Sweden: Stordalen...
CCTCCTTGCCAGATATAGGTCCGCAAAACGTCATGCGAATCTCCTCAGCCATCTCATCAATCCCCAAATCCAGCAGAACACTCGGGCTTCGGCTCTTCGCGGCCTCTCGTTGCGGAATCGCTGTGCGCCGCCGCTGGGGCTTGGCAAGTCTCGGGCGATGGGGTAGGCTGGGGCTTCTCTTCATAGGTGAATCATCCCCCATGACAAATCGTGTTAGCTACGCTCCCCAAGATTTCCAGAAGATGTGCAAGCAGGCCGAGAGAGATCATGAGTCGAAAAAACTTGTGGTTCTGATCGATCGCGTAAAGAGGCAGATCGCGGAACGCGAGAACCCGGACCGGAAGGTGGAAACTTCAAGGTCTGCTGCGCAGGCGGAAAAAGATTGCAGCGTGATGCGGCTGCCCAGCCGCTCGGTTCCGTTTGAGAGATAACCGCACGAACGAGCTTTTCGATCCGGTTTTTGATCACTGAGCGACTAGAGTTTTCTCCGCAATTGGCGTTCATGTTTCAGGCGGCACGGATTCGAGAGCCGCACAGGTAGGGGGGACGGTCTGTGGATATGAGTCAGAGCGGCGGGCGAGGACGCCCGCCCCTTCGGCCTCGCTCAGGGCAGCCTCCCAGCCGGCGGGACGCCAGCTCTACTTTTTTGGCGGCGAGTGAGCGAGGGACCGGAGTGGGAGCGAAGGCTGAGCCGGGACAGTATTGTCCGAATTGCTCAATGAAGTTGCGGGAGAGCGGGTGCAAGTTGAAGTGTCCGCAGAGCGGGTTTTATTTGTACTGCTCGGATTTTTATTGAGGCAGACGTCAGCCTTCAGCTATCAGCTATCCGTCCAAGCAAAATCGCTTTGCTGGCCGCCGCTCGTTCCAACTTTTCGATACAACGTCGCTGCTTTGGCTTGCCTCTCCTGACAGGTCTGCTGGGTTCCGTCTACAATGAGAGGCGAGGTTTCTGAAGAAATCATAACGAGGAGAAGATCATGCAACGCAAGGCTAGTGCGGTTTGGAAGGGCGGGCTGAAGGATGGGAAGGGCGCGATGTCGGCGCCGGGTGGGGTGCTGAATAATACCCCGTATTCGTTTACGACGCGGTTTGAGAATGCTCCGGGGACGAATCCGGAGGAATTGATTGCGGCGGCGCATGCGGGATGTTTTTCGATGGCGCTGTCGGGGCAGCTGGGCGGGGCGAACCTGACGGCGGAGAGCATTTCGACCACGGTCACGCTGAGTCTGGAGAAGCTGGATTCGGGCTGGACGATTACAGCGAGTCACATCGATGTGGTGGGAAAAGTTCCGGGCGCGGACGCGGCGACCTTTCAGAAGTATGCGGAGGCGGCAGAGAAGGGATGTCCGGTGTCGAAGGTGCTGAACGCGAAGATTACGATGAGTGCGAAGCTGGGGTAGGGCTGGCATCCCGCTTGTCCCGCTTGTGCGAGGTTTGACACTCGGCGTCGTGTCTGTAAAATGAAGGTGTAGGTCTTCCTGATACGGTGGCCGAGTGGCCGCCGCTGCAATGTAAGTCCACTTGCCATCGTGGCGGAATTGGCAGACGCGCATGGTTCAGGTCCATGTACCGGCAACGGTGTGGGGGTTCGAGTCCCTTCGATGGCACCATTGATTTCTGAGTAATCCCGACAAAGTGAAAAAGGCGATCTCCGGTTAGAGATCGCCTTTTTGCAATAAGGGGATGGTCTACAGCGGCTGGACGTTCTCAGCTTGCCAGCCCTTGGGGCCCTTGGTCACGTCGAACTGCACGGTCTGGCCCTCTTGCAGGCTACGGAAGCCGCCCGCTTGAATCGCAGAGAAATGCACAAAAACATCTTCGCCGGACTGGCGGCTGATAAAGCCGTAGCCTTTGGCGTCGTTAAACCACTTTACTGTTCCTTGTTCTGCCATGGTGTTAGGTGTTCCTTTGTTTGATTAATTTACGCTGGAGAGATTCGGAGGTTACTGGCTGTTGAGGCAAGAACTGCTCACGTCCGATTCGGACTAACGTACATCTTTGATGATACGCGCAGACGGGGAGATTAGCAAGCTGAATCGGGCCTCGGACCTGAGGCCTCGGACCTCAGCTTCCCGACTTCAGACTTTCGACTGGCGTTGGAGTTCAGACCTCACAACTACATCGCGCCGAAGTCTGAGGTCGGAGGTCGTCTTGGCCATCTCGTTGTGCACGAATTCGAAATTGCGCGACCTCAAATGCGGAAGCAGGATGAGGACAAACAGCGTATACTTGAAGTACTTAACCTCGAAGACCACGCCCTATTTGCGCCTTCGCGATTGAGAGATCGAGAGGCGTCTTTTCCGTAGCAACGAGTGTTCCGAGCCATCCAACTGTGCCCGGACACGACGCGGCTACTCAATGCCAGAGTCGTGCGTGTGACGAACCATCCTGAAACCAGGTTCGTCTTGATCACGTTTACTCGCAGTCCCACACGGAATGGTTCCAGCAGCCCAACCGTTCACTAACCTGCCCGAATGACAGGAGTTCACTATGTCCGGAGTTAACGGCGACAAATCGCGGTTTAACCGAGTACGGAAGCAGAAGCTGGCGCGTCGCATACGAAACCGCGAACTGTTCAAGAATGCGACGGAGCAAGGCAAACCGGCGGTAGCAAGTCTTGAGAAGAAGCGGGTGGGGGCGTGAACACACCGCTGATTGGGTTGCCGCTTTCCGAGCCGCTGCCCAGTAAGCTGAAAAATAAACGTGTCCTTCTGGTGGACACTTCGGCGACACTGCGAGATCGGCGCGCCGAGTCCATGAGAAAGCTTGGCATGGAAGTGGATTGCGCCGCCGACATCAGCGAAGCGCGGTCCTGGTGGCGTGCGGATCTTTACGGCCTGGTGCTGATTGATATGGAAAGCGGACTGGGACATCGCGACAAGTTTTGTGACGACATGCGCCGGGCTACGCCGCCGCAACAGATTTCGTTTCTGGTGGGAAAGCCGGGCTATCTTGCCGATGCACCGGCGGCGGAACGAACTCCGCTGCTTCCCAAAAGAGCAGAAGAGGCTCCTTGGGGGGACGTGAGAGCGGCGCTGGCGGCTGATCTGCCGGGAGGAGTATCGCAACGCTGGGGAATTCTCGAAGCTTCGCGGCGAATTTCTGCGGTGCGCTCGCTCTCGCACGCGCGCTCCAGGGCGACGCAGGAGAGACCTGCGCCAATCCGTGATCTGGAAACCAGGGAATTGAAGCGGGTCACGGCGGAGTCCCGGACTTTAGACGATTTACTGAAAGAGGAAATGCAATGAAGAACCTTTACGTAGGAAATTTGCCCCACAGCACAACCGAGTCAGAGTTACGAACCGTCTTCGAGGCTCATGGTGCGGTGGAAAAAGTCAGCATCGTAACCGATCGAGAGACGGGCCGCGCCCGGGGCTTCGGATTTGTGGAAATGACGAATGCCGCCGAGGCCGATAAAGCAGTCGCGGCACTGAACGGAACCGAACTGGGTGGACGCGCGCTGAAGATCAACGAGGCGCAACCCAAGACCGACCGGCCCAAGGGCGGTGGTGGAGGACAGCGGGTTGGCGGGGGGGGAGGCGGCGGACGCGGGCGCGATGACTATCAGGGCCACGCACGTCAGCCGCGCGAACCGCGCTGGTAGTTTTCTTGTTTCCTGGAAGCAGCCGGACGCGTAACTGTGCGAGCCGGCACCGCTAGCAAAAAAACTAAGGAGGAATCGTGAATGCCACGAGGACGATCAACTTTTACTAAACGCCAGAAGGAACAGACGCGGCAACAAAAACAGCGCGAGAAGGCGGAGCGCAGGGTGCAGCGTAAACAGGACAAGCCGGAAGGCACCGTCGTCGACGAGATGCAGGAACTACGAGAGCATGCGGAAGCGCAGGCTGCGCTGTTTCGCATTGGCTCGGAGGACGAACCCGATTCGGCGGAAGTGTTTTCACCAGGCGGGAAGCTCGGCGGCTAGAAATCCTGAAAGGGAAGAGCCCCACTTCCCGCGAAGAACGCGGAAATTGGGGCTCCCACTCTCTCTTCTGCTTTAGACAAAAACTTCGCCGGGCAAAGCTGTGAGGGTGCGCGAAGCCAGGGTGTTTTGGACGAAACGTCTGGGCTGCGCGGCGCCGGACGGGTCCATCTGCATGCGTTCGATGCGCAACTTCAGAGTGCGCTCGATGTTGCGGAGTTCCACGACCTCGACTCCGGAGGCGAGCGTGGTAGCGCGGCCCGTTAATCCTGCGCGTCCGGTACGGCCGACACGGTGGATGAAGTCTTCGGCCATTTTGGGTAAGTCATAGTTGATGACGTGGGCGACGTCGTCGCAATGCAAGCCGCGAGACGCGATGTCGGTCGCGACCAGCACCTGGAAGCGGCCTTCCTGAAATCCGCTGAGGGCGCCGTTGCGCTGCGACTGCGAGCGGTCGCCGTGAATCATGGTCGCGGTGAAGCCGTCCCGGGCCAGTTCTTGCGCGAGGCGCTGGGCGCCACGCTTGGTGCGGGTGAAGATTAGGGTCTGGCCCTTTTCCGCATAGAGAAGCTGGCGGAGAACGTCGAGCTTTTCGCCCGGCCGGACTTCGTAGGCCTTGAGTTCCACGCTTTCGGCTGGCTTCAGCACCGAACCCAGAGCAACCCGCACGGGGTCGCGCATGTATTCATGCACGAGGCCAGCGACGGACTGCTCGAGTGTGGCCGAGAAACACAAGGTCTGACGGGTCTTGGGCAATATCGCCAGAATGCGGCGAATGGCTGGAAGAAATCCCATATCGAGCATGCGGTCGGCTTCGTCGAGGACGAGCATTTTGATGTGGCGCAGATCGGCGAACCTGCGATCGGTGAGATCCTGCAGGCGTCCGGGAGTGGCGATGATCAAGGATGAGCCGGCGCGCAGGCCCTGGATTTGAGCTTTTTCAGATACGCCGCCAATCACCAGCGCGGCCTTGGGCATGCCCTTGGTGCGCAGGTTTTCATATTGTTCGTGGACCTGCATGGCCAGTTCGCGCGTGGGCAATAGAATCAAAGCGCCAGTCTGGGCCGCGGGTTCGCGGCGAAGCATTTCGATTACCGGGATCAGAAATGCGAGGGTTTTGCCAGTGCCGGTCTGGGCTGTGCCGATTACGTCTTTTCCTTCGAGAGCGGGCTGGATCGCGCGCTCCTGGATCGGCGTCAAGGTGATAAATTGAGCTGCCGCGAGCTTCTGCTGCAAGGCAGCAGACAAGGGCAGTTCGGTAAATGTGGTCATGCGAAATTGTTCTTTCTGGAGGGGCCTGTCTTTGATATACACGTCGATGTACATACATCGGTACACCAGGACACACGTGAAGCTTCCATGCCGCTCACATTAAATTTTTGATTTAACGCTGGAACTAAACGGCGGGCAGGAAAGGCGGAGATGAATCTGATCCAACGAGGGACCACCGCGTCACGAGCAAACCGTGGAAAAAGCGTCAAATAGAGTATAGCACAGAGAACCGGCAGCGGCAGTTACGACGGTAATTGGAGGGCGGGCATCCTGATCCGCTAAGATTTTGATTGCCATTTTCCCTGAAAACGAGGAGTGTACGCATCTAACCGTTTTGGGGCCAGTGACCGTAAAGAATGGTCGCTAAGGAAGCAGTACTAGGCTAGAATTGGGACTCCCGTACCTCAAAAAAAATTGCGCATGGCCGAAACAAAACTCTCTTGCTTCTGGCTTGGACCGGACCTTGGCCGGGATACTCGGGCCGCGGTTTCGCTTCACGGGCACACCAACCGCTCCAAAGAAAGCCTGCAACTCATCCCCCAGTTGGCTCGCAAGGGTCCGATGCTGCATGAGGCTCTGGAAAAGCAGTGCCGGAAGTCCAGGATCCCCGTGGATTTTTCGCGGGCCTATTGGACTCCGCCGCTGACGCCCAAGCTGGCTTACGAGACGGAAAAGGATCAGGTCGAGAATACCCTCGGATTAAAAGCCATGGTCTCGCTCACGGACCACGACAACATCGAAGCTCCCATGTGGTTGCGAACTGTGCCGGAAACGGCGCATGCGCCGATATCGCTGGAGTGGAGCGTGCCGTTCGCCGGAACGATCTTTCATTTAGGCGTACACAATCTGCCGAGCGGCCAGTCGCAGACCATCATGGATGATCTGGCCGCGTATACACGGAACCCAAGCGATCAGTGCTTATATGAGTTGCTGGCCATGCTTGACCGGTTCCAGGACGTGCTGGTGGTGTTCAATCATCCACTGTGGACGCAGTCCTGCGTAGGAGTGCAACGAGGCAGCGATGATCTCGATCGATTTTTGAGCTGCGCCGGGCAGTTCCTGCATGCGTTCGAAATCAATGCCACGCGCAGCACCAAAGAAAACCAGCACGTTGGGCAACTGGCGGAGCAGTGGGAGCGTCCTCTCGTCTCTGGCGGAGACCGGCACGGATGCGCGGCCAGCGGCGCGCTGAATCTGACATGCGCCGAAACCTTTTGTGAGTTTGTGAGCGAAATTCGGCAAGAGCAGCGCAGTCATGTGCTGCTGATGCCGCAATATACCGAACCGGTCAGCATCCGCACCACGCGGACGCTGCTCGACGTGATTCGCAACTACCCGGAATATCCGATTGGCTCGCGGCGGTGGGACGATCGAATCTTTCACCCGGGCGAAAACGGCGGCCCTGACCGACCAGTCTCTGCGCTCTGGAAGGCGCCGCCTGTGTACGTGGAACAAATCCTGGCCTGCATCCGGCTGCTGGAGAGCGCGGTTGTGCAGCGGGCGGTGGAACGCGTTTTCAGGCCGGCGGCGGTTTCCGAAGAGCCGGCGGAGATTTCGACTGAAGTTGTCCCCACTAAAGTGGTTTCGACGGAGGCCGTTTCGTCCGAGGTTCTTTGGTGAAGAAAGAAAGTCCACGGATCGCGTTTTTTCCTTGCGTCTACCATGAAGTGGACGGCGTGGCGAAGACTAGCCGGGAGTTTGAGGCATTCGCCAGCCGCCATGAGATTCCATTCCTTATGGTGCACGCGGGCCCAAGAGACGAGGTCACGACGGCAGGGTCCGTCACCCGCGTCCAAATGCGGCGCAGTCCGGTGAAATTTCCGCTCGACCGGGCTCACGACTACGACCTGCTCTTCCTGAGACATTATCGAAAACTGGAACCGCTGCTGCGAGAGTTCCATCCGGATGTGGTGCAGATCACGGGACCGAGCGATGTGGGCACGCTGGGGGCTTACGTGGCCCACAAGATGGGAATCCCGCTCGCGGCCTCGTGGCAAACCAACATTCACCAGTACGCACGCAGACGGATGGCGGCTGCGGTGTCGTTTTTGCCGAAGACTGCCGCTGAGAAACTTGCCGGCGCCGCGGAGCGCTGGAGTTTTCGCGCTTCAACTCGGTTCTACAAAATTCCGCGGCTTCTGTTTGCGCCGAATCAGGAGATGATCCGGGTGCTGGAGGCGGCTACGGGCAAGCCTTGTTACTTGATGTCACACGCCGTGGACACGGCGATTTTCCGCCCGGAGCTTCGCGATCGGCAGGAAGGCCCGTTCCGTATCGGCTATGTGGGACGGCTCACGGCGGAGAAAAACGTGCGCGCGCTGGCGCGGTTGGAGCAAGCTCTGCTCGACATGGGACATCGGGATTTTTGTTTCGTTGTGGTGGGGGAAGGCGCGGAAGGGGAATGGCTGCGGAAAAATATGCGGCAGGCGGAGTTCACCGGCATGCTGACAGGAACCGAACTGTCGCGGACATGCGCCAATTTCGATGTACTGGCTTTTCCGTCGGAGACCGATACATTCGGCCTGGTGATTCTTGAAGCGTTTGCTTCGGGAGTGCCGGCGGTGGTCACCGATCGCGGTGGGCCGCAATACACTGTGCGCCACGGGAGTTCGGGATACGTGGCGCGGGGCGTGGATGAGTTCGCGGCCTACACGGCGAGGTTAATGTCCCAGCCCGAACTGCTCTCCACAATGCGCGTGGCGGCGCGCGAGCAAGCCCTGACCACTTCGTGGGATCGCATTTTCGAGGGGATGTATGAGGCCTATGAACGCTGCCTATCCAGTCTCCCTGTCGCCAGCCACGGTGTTTTGGACGTAGCCACGATCTGACTGCGTCCTCCGATTCGGTGATCCATTTCCGGGCGGCTGGTCTCAATTCAAAATCGGGGTGATGCAGGCGCGTTTCCGAACGGCCGCGAGGCCGCCGTGCTCCTTGCAAAGTTGCTGTAGGCAAGCGACTCGAAATGGGGCACAATCAGGGCGAAACGGGAGGTTAAGCGAATTTGAAGATCTCGCAAAAAGGACTGTACGCGCTGCAGGCGATGATGACGCTAGCCCGCCGGCACCATCAGGGCGCAATCAAGATTCGGGAGATCGCGGCGGAGAGCGATTTGCCGGAGAAGTTCCTGGAATTGATTCTGCTGGAACTGAAGAACGCGCGGATTGTGGACAGCGTGCGGGGCGCGAGAGGCGGCTACCAGCTCAGGCGCGATCCGGCGGAGATTCCGTTGAGCCATATTATCCGGCTGGTGGATGGACCGCTGGCGCCGTTGGGAGATGCGGAACAATTGCGCGGTCTGATCGCGAAGGGCGGCGATCATCGCGCATTGTATGAGGTGTTTCTGGCGGTGCGGGATGCGGCGGCGAAGATTCTGGAGAACACGACGATTGCGGACATTGTGGGGGGCGGCAAGGGCAAGAAGAGGGCGGCCGGGAAAAGTGGGGCGGCACCGGGGAAGAAGAGATCCGACGGAACATAGAGAAAGAGTCGAGCTTCGCTCGACGGACAGCCGGGGCGGCTGTCCCCACATAGCCTCACAACGCCAAATTCCTTGCGGGGCGCGGGAAGTGCGTGATTTTCACAAGCGAGAAACAGAATCCCTTTCGGGGTTTCCATTGATTCCCATCAATCTAGAGGTCTGAACTCCGCGTCTGGCGCGGAGTCTGCGAGAAACCAATTGCGGGCTTGCACCAAAACCGGTCATGCGCTTGTGGACGGGCGGCACTCGGTTGAAAACAGGGTAGTTACAAGGCGTGATTTTTCGTTGACGAAAAAAATAGAAGGAGTACAACAGGATTGTTCTTTGACAGCTTCTTAAGTTTTTCCGGTTGGTGCGGCGTCCGGGGCTCGAGCGGAGTCACTTTCCTGATCGCAAGATTGGGAAGGAGGGTGAGCAAGGGTCTATAGCAAAGCGCTGGTTGAGGAGAATCGAGAAGAAATGTTGAAGGCAGGATAGAGTTCCGAGGCGTAGGGTAGGTTTATCCGGTTGGCGGTGAGCCCGGAGCCCAAGCGAAGATCGCGCGCGGCACCCCGCAAGGGAAGCAGCGAAAGCAGGTCGAGCGAGGGTCAAACGCGAGCTACTGGCCGAGACGAATGGACCTTACACCACCTCGGAACCCTCTTTGTTTTTGGCTCTTATGCTTTTAGCTTTCAGCTAGCCCCCTCCCCCTGTCGCTCTCCAATCTGCGTCCTGGGTTTTCTTCCTGCACTTGAATTCATCCGTGTAAATCCGTGGCAAAGAATTTGTTTGTCTAATACCCAACCCCTAAGACCTGACACCCAGAACCGACGCTGCGGACGTTTCCTAGTCGACATGCTCGCCTTCGGACATGAAGCTTTGTTCGGACGGGGGTAGGTGATCTCCGGGGCGGGCCCAGAAGACATAGAGCGTCGGCCACAGGATTACGCTGACTAGCAGTTCGACGATCAGGCCGCCCACGATCACGATGGCGAACGGGCGTTGCGAATCGGATCCGATATCGTGCGACATGGCGGCCGGCAATAGGCCGAGCGTTGCCACCAGCATGGTCATCATGATCGGGCGCAGCCGTAGTGCGGCACCTTCCTTGGCTGCTTCCCGCACTGGCAATCCGCGGGTACGCAGCTGGTTGATGTACTCGATCATAATGACGCCGATCTCGACCGACACCCCGATCAGCGCCAGGAAGCCGAGTCCCGACGAGACGCTGAAATGCGTTCCGGTCAGGAGCAGACTGAGAAGGCCGCCGAGAGGAGAGAGCGCGACCACAGCGAGAATCAGGCCCACCCACTTCCAGGAGCCGAAGGCGGAATACAAAATGAACGACATCAGCAGCAGCGTGATGGGCACGATGATCGCGAGCCTGCGGTTGGCGCGCTGCTGGCTCTCATATTCGCCCGTCCAGTCCAGGTGATAGCCCTCGGGCAATTTAACTTTCTGTCCAACTTCGTCGATCGCCTGCCGCACGGTGCTGCCGAGGTCGCGGCCGCGCACACTGTACTTGATGGCGATGTAGCGGGAGTTGCCTTCGCGATAAATCGTGGAGGCGCCGTCGTCGAGCGTGATTTTGCAGAGCTGTGACAGCGAAACTCGCTCTCCGGAAGGCGCAAGGATGCGAATGTTGCCGATATCCTCCACGGTCTCGCGGTACTGCGGCTGATAGCGGACGGTCATGTCGAAGCGCTGTTCGCCAATCAGAATCTGGCTGACGGCCTTGCCGCCGACGGCGGTCTCGACCGCGTCCTGAATATCGCTGACGTTGATGCCGAAGCGGTCGGCGGCGGCGCGATCTACGTTGAGGTTTACGTTGGGCTGACCGCGGACTTGAAACGTGCCTAAGTCGGCCACTCCGGGAATCTGGCTCATCACCCCCTGCATCTCGTCCGCTTTCGCTTCCAGGGTTTTCAGGTCGGTTCCAAATAGCTTTACGGCAAGCTCGCCTTTGACGCCGCTGACGGCTTCTTCCACGTTGTCGGAGATTGGCTGCGAGAAGTTCCAGTCCACTCCGGGGAACTGCTGCAGATCCTTGTCCATGGCGGCGATCAGTTCATCTTTCTTGCCGTGGAAGTCACTTCGCCACTGTTCGCGCGGCCGCAGGTCGACAAAGAATTCGGTGTTATAGAAGCCGCTGGCATCGCTGCCATCGTCTGGGCGCCCGACCTGGCTGATCACCTTCGTCACCTCGGGAAAATTGGCGAGCACCAAGCGCGCCTTCTTCGCCATGTCGATGCTGGCGGAAGGCCCGGTGCTAGGCGCAAGAGTTCCTCGCACCCAGATGGCTCCTTCATCGAGATGAGGAAGAAACTCCGACCCAATGATTCCGCTGAACGCGAAGAACAGCATTAACGCCAGACCGAGCAGCCCAATGCCCAGGGTCAGCTTCAAGTGATCGAAGCACCAGTCAAGGGTGCGCGCGTAGTTGCGGTTCAGCCACTCCAGGACAGGGTTCCGCCATTCCTTCATTTCCGAACTGAAGAGCATGCTGCACAGCACAGGTGCGATGAGAAGAGCAAACACCAACGCGCCCAGCAAGGCGAAAGCTACGGTCCACGCCATGGGGCTGAACAGTCGGCCCTCGACGCGCTGCAGAGTGAAGATTGGCAGGTACGAAACAATAATAATGACGCGCGCGAAGAAGACCGGGCGCTGTACTTCATGCGCCGCGATGGCAATTGTTTCCATGAACGATTTCTTGGTGTTGCCGAAAGAGGTGTGACGAAGGATGTTTTCGACCATCACCACCGATCCGTCGACGACCATGCCGAAGTCGAGAGCGCCGAGCGACAGCAAGTTTGCGGGAATCTGGCGCAGGTCGAGCAGGATCGCGGCGAACAGCAGGGAGAAGGGAATGGTAACGGCGACGATCAGCGCACTGCGTACGTTGCCGAGAAACAGAAACAGAATCAGCGTCACCAGCAAGACGCCGTCGGTCAGATTCCGCAGCACCGTGTGGGTGGTGTGATGCATCAGTTCACTGCGGTCGAGGTGCGAGACCAGCTTCACGCCCTCCGGCAGCAGTCCAGCCTTGCCGTTTTTCCCGTTCAACTCATCGATCTTCTGGTGGAGGGCATCGAGAGTAGTCTCCGCGACGGCGCCCTTGCGCAGGAGAACGATTCCTTCGACCACATCATCGTTATTGAGGATGGTTCCATCCTCTTTGCGGATGGTTTTGCCCAGTTGCCCGAGGCGGACCTTTGGGGCCTGAACCACGTTCCCGAGATCGCGGACCCGCACCGGAGTTCCGTTCTGCACTTTGACGACCGTGGCTGCGATGTCGTCAGTAGTCTGCATCAGGCCGACGGCGCGGACATTCAAGGCCTGCTCGCCGCGCTCGATGAATCCGCCGCCCGCATTGATGTTGTTGGCCACCAACGCATTCTCCACCTGCGCTAGAGATAGCCCGTACGACACCAGCTTTCCCGGGTCCAATTGCACCTGGTATTCGCGGGTCGGCCCGCCAAAGGGATTTACGTCCACAATGTTGGGAACCGACTTCAACTGGTTCACCACAACCCAGTCATTCAGGGACTTCAGTTCCATCACGTCATACTTGGGATTGGAACTGGTCAGCGTGTAGAACATGATCTGGCCGGTCGGGCTGTAATCCGGCCCGATGGCCGGATTCACGCCGTTGGGCAGGGTCACGAGTTGCAGACGATCAAGCACTTCCTGGCGCGCGTTGAAGGTGGTGATTTCGTCGTCGTAAATGATGGTAATGACCGACAGACCCATCAGCGAGACAGAGCGAAGATGCGTGAGGTGGGCTACGCCGTTGAGCTCCACTTCCAGCGGGACGGTGATTTGCTGTTCGACTTCCTCGGCGGCATGGCCCGGCCATTGCGTGATGACTTGCGCGTAGGTGTCGGCAACGTCCGGATACGCCTCAATGGGCAAGGCATGGAATGAAAGGATTCCCCAGACGAAAAGCACCAGCGAGGCGCCTAGAATCAGCAACCGGTTGCGCAGCGCAAAATCTATGAGACCGCGAATCATTCCTTCTTCTCCGCCACTTCACTGGAGAACTCGAGGGCGTTGGTCACCAGTTCGTCGCCGGGCTTGACGCCGTCGCGAATCTCCTGCATGCCGTCGGGAGCGAGACCATCGGCTTGCACAACCATCTTGCGGAAGCGCTTGTCGCCCTCTTTGCGGAAGACCCAATCTTTATCGTGCAGTCGCATGATCGCGGTAGAGGGCACGACGACGCGGTTCGTCAGCTTGCGCGAGCGGAAGGTGGCCACGGCGTACATGCCGGGACGCAGCGAACCGTCGGCGTTACCGAGCACGATGCGGACCTTCGCAGACCGGGTATTGGGATCGAGCACGCGTGAAATGTTGGCGACCTCGCCCTTGAACACACGATCAGGGAAAGCGTTTAGACGGATCTCGGCGGCATCGCCCAGATGAACTTCGCCCAGATCATTTTCGAATACATCGCACACAACCCAGACTTGACCGAGATCGGCGATGGTGAACAGATTCGGAGTATTGTCGAGGCTCTTGATGCCTTCGAATCCAGCGATATTTTGCTCGACGACCGTTCCCGAGACGGGGGCGCGCAAGTTGATCATCGGGCTGGGATGGGCGGGATCGGCGCCCAGAATCTGAACGTGGTGCTGCGCGGTCTCTACATCTACCTTGGCTTTGTCTTCAATGTCCTGCGCCGTTTCCTTGTCTTTGGCTGCGATGGCGCCGCGGTCATACAACATCTGGGCGCGATCGAGAGCTTTGCGGGCAAGGACTTCATCCGCCTGGGCCTTCTGGTAGTCGGAAAACGCCGCGGAAAGATCCGGGCTTGAAATCACCAGCAGCGTCTGGCCTTTTTTCACGTTGTCGCCCAGCTTCACGTTGAGATCGACAACGCGGCCTCCGCCCAGAGAGGTTACGTGGATGGTGCGATTGACGTCGGGTGAGACGGTTCCGTTTGCAGTGACTAACGTCGGAAGAGAGCGCGTCTCCGCCTTCGCGGTCTTGAACAACTCGGGCTGATCGGTGTCGAAGACGTCGGGATCGAGCGTGACCGGCGGCTTGCTGGTGGCGGCCGGAGTGTCCTTCGAGCAGGCCATGCCAGCACCAAGGGATGCAAGCAGAAGAGCCAGCGGAACCCAGCGTGTTAATGGGTTGCGCTGGGCGCATTCTCTACTCTGGAACAAAAGCTTTCTCATTGGATTACCTCGCGCCCCACGGCCAAATTCAGCTGTGCAGCCGCCGTCAGATACGACCCGACCAGATTCACGTAACTCAACTCCACGGCGCGATACTCGCTCTCTGCATTCAGGAAATCCAACAAGGCCGCGCCACCATGCTGGTAGGAAAATAAGACCGTCTCGCGCACGCGAATCGCCTGCTCCAGATATTGCCGCTTATAAGGCTTCAGCAAATCAATGTCGCTGCTGAGAGTGGCGAAGGCGGAGTCCACGTCGCTGTAGACCTGAGTCTCTACGCCCCGGCGTAGCTTCTCATTGCGCTTGATGTCAATTTTCGTGCGCAGCTTTTCACCCTGGTTGGAGTCAAAAATTCGCAGCGGGATGCTGACGCTGGCCCCGATGGTGTTCAGGGCGTCAGGGTTATTGAATGAACCATTGTGCGTGAACCAGGCGCCGATGGTGGGATCGGTTGACCCGTTTGCTTCGGCGAGTTGGTAGTTGGTTTCCGCCTGCTTCACGGAGAGAACCGCGGCGCGAAGATCCGGGCGCGTGTCCAATGCATCCTTTCGATAGTCATCGAGCGAAGGTAAGTCCTCGCTGAAATCGAAAGGTCCGTCGACGTCGAAGCTGTCCACCGGCCGGCGATCATCGAGCAATGCGAGCAGATTGATCTTGTTGGTCCGCAGATTGACCACGGCGGTTTGCAGGTCGGACTCGTATTGCAAGCGCTGCAACTCGAGCCGGTCGAGGTCAATGCGGGCGATGTCGCCCCCCTGGAAGCGGTCGCGGCTGACTTTAAGGATTTTGTCGTAGGAGTCGAGATTATCCTGCGCGAGGCGGACCACGGCCTTGGCCTGCAGGACGCCGATGAACGCGGTGCGCAGATTAAAGAGCAGAGTGCGTTCCGAATCGGACTGCTGGGCGATGCCGACGGCAGTCCCTTGCTGAGCGGCTTCAAAACGCAGATTGCGCTTGTTCCGCCGCTCGAACAGATAACTGACGCCGGGCGAGACGAAGGTGCCCGCAAAGGGCGTCCACACCCCGTGGCTGGGAACGATCTGGGTGCCGTCCGCTGACAGGGTGAAGTCGGGGTTGGGGCGGAGGTGGGCAGTGATTTCTTGCGCCTTTAGTTCGTCGATATTTAACCGGCTCGCTTGCAGCGTCGTGTTGTTCAGCTGGAAGCGATCTTTCACGCTGTCCCAAGTCCAGCTCTGGGTCGAGGCTGGAGGCGCGGCTTGGGCAGCGGTCTGGGCATACAAACCCACGGCGCCCAGCGCGAGTAATACTTTTGCACTCAATAATGTCCAGCGCATCAAGAACTCCATCAAGGATTGATTTGGCGGCATGGGAAAGGATTCATTCCCCGGCGGTCGTGTGGGTCGGCGATCTGCCCGCCTACACAACTACTGTTACTATCTCGTGTTCCGCCTCAGAAATTCGTAAAGATAGACAAAGACTTCGACTTTTTTTACGAACGATCGGCGATTCGAGGGACTACGCCACGAGGGAAAGAGGCGGAGCGCGGGCTGCTCGCTCGATAGCGGGCGCTGCTGGCATATACAACCAGGGGATGGGCATTCGCTGCCAGCCGTGGTCACTTACAATCAAATAGCTGGCAGTCGTGACTAACGCCGGCGGACTCTGCAACTTCCAGCCCGAAGCCTTATCGTTGCTCGACTGACGGATGGTCCGCTTGCTGGCCGGCGATTCCTCCATCTCGCTCCGCATGGCGCGGAGGTCGTCCGTAGCCGAAACCACGGGGAAGAGGATGACCAGCATGCATCCTAACGCCAGCAGGCACTGCAGAGCGGTGAACTTGCGGCTGTGCGGAACAGTTTTGGAGCCGCGCCATAACCAGTAGGCGGGCAGCGCCAAAAGCAACCACGCGAGATTGAGCAGCAGTTCCATCAAGGACAGACGGGGCGCGAAATAGTACTCCCCGAACGCTAGTTTTTCAGAAACATCAAATCTAAGTCAATGTGACTTCCGTGATCGAGGGGGATGCGGCGCAAGATTGCGCTGAAAGAACATTCTTAGACAAAAGCGGGAGAATTGTGGGAAAGTAGGGAATCGGGGACCGGGCGCCACGAACGCCGCTCGGATGACAACGTGGGTGATATGACGAAAGCTCTAAAGGCGCGGCCGGTTCTCGAAGTGGTGATCCTGATGGCATGCGCGGCAGGGATGGCGGCATGCCAACTGGGGTTAGCGAGAACGGATGGCCAGCAGCCTGAAAGTCAGGGGGCGGCGGCGGTGGCGCAGGACGGGCCCTCGTTGATCATCGAGAACGATTCGGACCTACCCGACACTTATCCGCTCGCATCCTATGAACTTCGATTTCGGGCACACGGCGGTATTCCGACGCTGCATTGGCGGGTGGAGAAGGGGACGTTGCCAGCGGGCTTGAAGCTTGAGGATGACGGCTTACTGCACGGACAGCCGGAGCGCACGGGGGAGTTTCAGTTCACGGTGTCGGTGAGGGATGGCGGCCAGCCTCAACAGGCAGTGCAGAAAGGGTTTGTGCTTCGTGTGCGCGCGGCGCTGACTCTGAACTGGAAGGCGCCTGCGCGGGTGAACGGGAACCGGATTGAGGGCAGCGTCGAAGTTTCAAACACGACGCCCGACGATATGGATTTGACCTTCATTGTGATGGCCGTGGCGGAGAATGGTCGCGCCACCGCCATCGGATATCAGCATTTTCTGCTGCGGCGGGGCACCATCGCGAAAGAGTTGCCGTTTGGCGAAACTTTGCCGCATGGGGGATATGTGGTCCACGTGGACGTGGTGGGCGAAGTGGCGCCCAAGAAGCTGATTTTCCGAGAGCGCATGCAGACGCCGTCGGCACTGCAGGTGACGGTGGGGCCTTGAAGCTTCTAGCTCGTAGCTTTGCACTATGGAGAGAATTAGAAACTAGCAGCCAGTAGCTGTCCGGGGGGATATCGCATTGTCACAACTGCAAGCTGCGATTATTGGCGCGGGATTTGTGGGGCGCGCTCATATTGATGCGCTTCGCCGGCTCGGCGTCCCGGTGCTCGGCGTTCTCGGGAGTTCAGCGGAGCGTTCGGAATCATCGCGATCGGCGCTGCAACTTCCGCGCGCCTACCGCTCGCTCGACGAACTGGCGGCCGATTCTGCGGTCCACGTGGTTCACATTTGTACGCCCAACTATCTCCACTATGAGCAGGCTGCACGTCTGCTGCGCGCCGGAAAATATGTGATGTGCGAGAAACCGGTCGCCATGACCACGCGGGAGAGTGCGTCATTGATTGATCTGGCCCGCGAGCATGGGCGCGTGGGCGGGGTCTGCTACAACCTTCGTTACTATCCTCTTTGTCAGGAGGCGCGCGCGCGTGTGGCTAGCGGGGCAATCGGGGAGCCGCGGCTGGCGCACGGAAATTTTCTGCAGGACTGGCTGTTTTATCCCACGGACTGGAACTGGCGGCTCGAGACTGAACTGGGAGGCGACTTGCGTGCCGTCTCCGACATTGGGACGCACTGGCTTGATCTCGCGATGTGGCTTACTGGGCGCAAGATTGTTGAAGTCTGCAGCGATCTTGCGACCACGATTCCAGTACGCCAGCGGCCGAGGGGGCGGGTCGAGACGTTTCAGGCTGCGGCCGCCGCCGCGAGCGACGCAGTCAAAATCTCAACCGACGACTATGCTTCGGTACTGCTGCGTTTCGAGGCGAATCTGCGCGGCGTCATGACCGTTTCGCAGGTCAGCGCGGGACGCAAAGCGTCTCTGTCTTTCGAAATCAATGGTTCGGAGGGATCGCTGGCGTGGAACTCCGAATCTCCCAACGTGCTTTGGATCGGACACCGCAGCCAGGCGAACCAGGAGCTTTTGAAAGATCCGTCGCTGATGACTCCGGCAGCTCGGTCGTATTCTGCTTATCCCGGTGGACACACCGAAGGCTATCCCGACACGTTTATGCAACTGTTTAAGGATTTCTATACGCACATTGAGAAGGGCGGAGATTCTCAGGCGGGGTTTCCGACATTTCAGACTGGACATGACGAACTCGTGCTGTGCGAAGCGATCGCTAAGAGCGCGCGAGAGCGGCGGTGGGTTGAAGTGTAAATCGCAACTCGCCGGAGCCATGCCGTGTCATGGCCCTGTGAGGACCCGGTTATGGACGAAGCGATCCCGACGAAGCGAACGCGATTCGAATGGGCTACCGCTGCATTGGCCGGCCTGGGACGTGCGCTGTACGCGCTCGCAATCGCTGGGTTGGGCATTGAGACAGTGGTGTGCGCGCGGGATGTCGCTCACTCGCTCGGGCCTCAGTACGAAGTCATTCCGGTCCTTCCTTGGCTGCCTGCGATTCCATGGGTGGCTTACGGGTTCGGCATAATCTGGGTCGCGTGCGGCGCTGGCCTTTTGTTCAGGCGAACGCTGCGATTGTCCGCCGTGACGTTGGGCGGTCTTCTGTTTGTGTGCGCACTCGTTCTCGACGTACCGAAGAATGCGGCGAATCTCGGCAGTATCTCGTTGCGCACGACCGCATTTGAGCCTCTCGCTCTGGCGAGTCTGGCTTGGCTTTTGCCGGGCCGGGACGCGACAGCGAACCTCCTTGCAGGGCTGAGTCGCTATGTGCTCGGAGTGTCGCTCATTGTGTTTGGGGTGGACCATTTCCTTGCTCTTGCGTTCATCGCGACGCTGATACCGGGCTGGATTCCGTGGCATGTGTCCTGGGTCGCGTTCTTCGGGGTCATATTCATCGCCGGCGGATTGAGCATCGGCCTCAATTTCCTGCAACGCTGGGGCGCGGCCGGTACCGGCCTGATGTTCGGAATTTGGGTGGTCACGCTTCATCTCCCGAGAGTGCTTGGACTTGATGGCATTCCAGGGGCTCCGCGAAATCCCAACGAGTGGTCCAGCCTGCTGATTGCGCTCGGTTTATGGGGAGGCTTGTGGGCGATCGTCGGGGATCAGGCGCGTGGGCCCGCGACTTCCTAAAAGCAGCGCATTTTGGGTTATTTTCCGGTCATGGACAGGACGATGACGCGATCGGTCTCGTCGTTTCTGGATAGCGGGATTTTCAAAATAACCCCGTCCGTATCTTGGGTAAACTCCACGGGCGATCCGTCGAGTAGGGAATGCGCGGCGGCTACTTTGGTCGCGAACGGCGGTAGCGCGAGCAGGGGAGCGGTCCAGTTCAGCACGTGCACGTATATCTTATTATCCTTCTGCGTCGTAACTCCCCAGTCCCCGGGCGCGATCGGTCCGCCGCGCGTGCCATAAATCGAATCCCCGTATTTTGAAAGCCATTCACCGACGGCGTGCAGGCGACTGACAAATTCCTCCTGAATCATTCCGTTCGGCATGGGGCCAATGTTCAGCAGAAGGTTGGAATTGTTGCCGGCGGCGCGCACCAGCCTGCGTTCCAGGTCGGCGGCACTCTTGTAGTTGCTATCGCCGATGTTGAATCCCCAGGAGCCGTTGAGCGTGTCAGAGCTTTCCAGGGGGAGTTGATTGCTTACGTAGTTGGTGTTGAAGCCGGCGGTGTTTTGACCGGGGAGATCGCGCTCAAAGGTCTGCACGTCTTCGCCCGGCCGTGGTGTTTGATGATGATTGGGAATAATGAGAGCGGCGGGCTGCAACTGATGAATGAGCGCGTAGGTTTTGGGGAGATGCCAGTCGGCGTCGGGCTTGTCCCACATGCCGTCGAACCAGATGCCGCCGATGGGACCGTAGTTGGTGAGCAGCTCGCGCAACTGGCCATCCATGTAGGTGTCGAGGTAGGCATTCCAGTCGCCGTGGTCGGGGCGGCCATTGTTCCAGCTGGTGGTGCCGCGTGGGTAGTAGTCGGGATTGTGCCAGTCCAGCTGCGAATAGTAGAAGAAGAGTTTGATTCCCTGGCCGTGGCACTCGTCGGCGAGCATTTTCAGCGGATCCTTCTTATAAGGCGTCCGCTGCACGATGTTCCAGTCGGAGACTTTCGAGTCGAACATCGCGAAGCCGTCGTGATGGCGCGACGTGATGGTGATGTACTTCATGCCGGCCGCTTTGGCCAGGGCGACCCACGCCTGGGCATCGAATTTCTCCGGATCGAAAAACGCAGGCAGGCGATTGTATTCGTCGACCTTGAGCTTGCGCTCGTGGAAGACCCATTCGCCGTCGCCGAGAACGCTGTAGACGCCCCAGTGGATGAACAAGCCGAATTTGGCATCCTGGAATTCGCGGCGGGCTTGCAGGTTCTCCGGGGCAGGCTGGTAGTCGGTTTGGGCGGAGACGCCATGCGCGGCGAAAATACTGCAGGCTGCAAGGACAAAAACTAGAGCGCATTTTGTGATCGTGAACTGCCGAATCTTTGCCATGTTTCGTTCCCATCCTTGGGATCAGGCCTATTTACTAGCGGGCACGGTGACAGCAGTCAACGGAACTCCTAGCGTGCCTGCGGTGTTCGACCTCAGGTCGCAGATGCCAGTGCGCAGGAATACGTATTGCCTGGGCAGGTCGATCTCCTTGTGGATCTGCAGGCCTCGCCGTTGTGCGCCGGCGTATTCTTTGGGTTGCAGTGATATTTCGCCCTTGGTTACGACGAAGTTCAGCGGCTTCTCCTCGCGATCTAGGCGACGAGCATCACTTCGATGGTGCCGTGGTGCGCACCTTCGGGGTGCAACTGCTGAATGCGTTTGGCGCGTTTGGCGCGTTTCGGTTGTCCCCGTCTAGTCTACCCGACGGCGAACCGGGAGCGTGGTTTTTCGCACAATCGTTGCGCTGGCATGGACCAGAGTGTTAATGAGTGCCATAGCGATGTTCGGCAACAACCCTGGTCGTACTTACAAAAAAACAAAAGCGCCGGAACAGTTCCGGCGCAATACCCAATAATAAAGAAAAGATGTTTGTCAGTAGCTCATCGAACCTTTGTTGGTTGGAATGTCCTTCGACGTCATGTCGAAGGTGAGCATGAATCCGTTGGTGCCCTTAAACTCGAAAGCGTTTGGGCCTTCGCGATAGGTCTCAAGCTCATTCGGCATCATCACGAAGCCGTCATTGCGCGGCGTCCCCCAGTATCTAACGTTCTTGAGCACCGCAGGTTCATCCGTCATGCCCTGAAAGCGTTTTAGTTTGACCTCGGCCGTCTTGCCCCCGTTAAGAGTTGCATGTGCCTGATCCTTGTCAAAAGTCCAGGTGTCAATGCTGCCCTCGGCGGTCTGAAACGATTTCCACTTTACCGGAAACACGTGCCCTAGAATCTCACCCAGCCCTTGGCGTTGTTCTGCCGTTGTAGCTTTGTCAAATGTGACCAAAGCCCGCTCCATCTGACCCTGGGAGAAATCGCTACCCAGGTCGCCAGTGATCCAGAACTTGGCGCCAGCCAGGCTAGTGGCTCCGTAGTGGCCTTCGTTGACTTTGTAGGCGTTATTGAACTTGCAGTAGTGTTCAGTTTTGCTGCCCTCGTGGTGTGCCGCCGGGTGCGAGTTGAAATAGCAGATGCAGAAGTGTGGACAACTGCAAGCTTCTATGGCGGTAGCGTTGATCGCCCAGTCCGCCGCCGGTGAAGCAGTGTGGCCCGCGGACACCCCGAGCAGGGCGATGACAATGAGCATTGGCACTCTGTGCATCAGAGTTACCTCCTTTTTGTGCAGGATTATCTGCCGAAGAATCGGCTTTCGCAAGCCAAATCTTGGCTATTGTCGTTAGCACATGATATGTCCGGTTGAGATAGCACACGATATGTCCGCTTTGCGGGCGGCGAGATTAGGAGACCATGCGAAGCATGGAATCTTACTTGAGGGCCGCGATGGAGCGGGCG
>Ga0182024_10008521_pt1 | contig 21580 bp, 15 predicted proteins | sample P32metaG_FD_120480 | JGI IMG/M metagenome (GOLD analysis project Ga0182024, IMG submission 120480) | Permafrost microbial communities from Stordalen Mire, Sweden - P3-2 metaG (Illumina Assembly) | ecosystem: Environmental > Terrestrial > Soil > Wetlands > Permafrost | place: Sweden: Stordalen...
ATGCCCCGTATGCGAGGCGTCGCGACGAAGCGACTCAACCGAAAGAGTCGTTGAGGAGCGACAACGAAGCAGACGGGGCATTTCCGGCCCGCCGCGGCCCGTCGAGTTTTCAGACAGGGCCTAGAGCCTAAGCCGGGCTGACTTCCGAGACGGCGACCTGCGCAGCGCCGGCCGACACCGGCTCCAGCGGCTCGGCGGCGACGTTGTGAACCGCCGACGATTCGACGCAATAGGATAACGTCTTCAATTCCCCCGCTTGCGGCTTCGCGACTGTTACTGGCCCCACCGCCTTCACCGCTACCGCGCAATACTTCAGCGCCGGCTGCTTGCTGATCGGGTCCTTGTTATCGCTTGATGCTTCGTTGGGGCTGGCGCCGGGCGACCAGAGCTCGTTCCAGTGGATCGGCATGAAGACGGTGCCGGGTGAAATCGATTCGTCGATCCGCAGAGGGCTGATCGCCTTTCCCCGCCGGCTGCGGATTTCGACCTGCTGGCCGTCCTCCAACCGCAGGGCGGCAGCGTCTTGGGGGTGCATTTGCAGATACGGCGCCGGGTCCATCAAGTTGAGTTGCGCGACCGTCCCTGTTTTGGTGCGGGTGTGCCACTGGTTGAGCGTCCGGCCGGTGGTCAGGGCCAACGGGAACTCGGCATCCGGCTGCTCTTCGCGGGGGATCTCCCGGCGGGCCCAGAATTTCGCTTTGCCGCCGGGGCGGGGGAATTGGCCGTCGAGGTAGCGGCGCCGGACCGACCGGCCCAGGGCGGGGCTCGGCCACTGCTGCGGGCCCTTCGCCCGCAGCATGTCGTGGTAGAGGGCGCTCTGGTCGTTGGGCCTGCCAGTCGTCGTGCGGGCGAACTCGTCGAAGATGGCGGCGGCGGAGCCGAACGACATGCCGCGCTCGAAACCCATCGCCTTGGCCACCTCGCGGACCCACCACCAGTCGGGCTTGGCGTCGCCGGGCGGCGGGACCGCCTGCTCCAGCAGCGTCACCCGGCGTTCGCTGTTGCAGAAGGTGCCATCCTGCTCGAAGTTGACTGCCCCCGGCAGCAGGATGTGGGCGTAGGGCGTGGTTTCGGTGGGATAATACGCATCCTGAACAATCACTAATTCAGCCTTGCTCAATGCCCGGCGGATCTTGGGCAGGTTGGGCATCGAGGCGGCGGGGTTGCTGCCGATGATCCAGATCGCCTTGATCTCGCCGCGGTCCATGGCGTCGAACATGCGAACGGCGTCATGACCCGGCTCGGCATGGATGGTGCCCGGGGGCAAGCCCCACAGCGATTCCATCTGCCGGCGGTGCTCCGCGTCGGCGATGAAGCGGTATCCCGGAAGCCCGTGGCTGGAATACCCGACGTCGCGGCCGCCCATGGCATTGGGCTGGCCGGTCAGGCTGAACGGCCCCATGCCCGGCCTGCCGATCCGGCCCGTCGCCAGGTGCAGGTTGATGATCGCGTTGTTGGTGAAGGTCCCCTGCAGGCTCTGGTTGACGCCCATCGTCCACATCGTCATGTGGCGGGGCCGATGCGCAAGGATGCTCGCCGCGGCGATGAGGTCCTTCTCGGAAATCCCGCAGTCTGCCGCAACCCGCGCCGGCGGGTATTCGTCCAGCAACGCATCCAGCTCAGCCCATCCTTCGGTGTGGTCGGCGATGTACTGTTTGTTGATGTCGCCCCAGTCCCGCAGCAAGCGAAGCAAGCCGTTGACCAGCACCAGGTCTGTGCCGGGCCTGACGGCCAGGTGGACTTTGGCATCCATTGCGGTAAGGGTGCGGCGCGGGTCGACGACGATGCTCCAGGCGCCCTTGGCGATCCGCTTCTTAACCCGCTCGTACGTGACCGGATGGCACTCGGCAGCGTTAGACCCGATGAACAGGAAGGCATCGCACAATTCGATGTCGGCATAGCACCCCGGCGGGCCGTCGCTCCCCAGCGACAGCGCCATCCCGGCGGCGGCGCTGGCCATGCAGAGCCGGCTGTTGCTGTCGACGTGATTGGTGCGGAGATACGCCTTGCCGAACTTGTTGGCGATATACTGCGCCTCGGTGGTGAGCTGCCCCGAGAGATAAAACGCGATGGCCCCAGGCCCGTCAGATTGCAGGATCCGGTGCAACCCCTCGGCCGCCTGGCGCACGGCGGCGGCCCCGGGAACGATCTGCGGATGGGCGAACGCCTCATCGCGGAGCATGGCATAGCGCAGCCGGGTCGAGACGTTGATGGTCTGCGCCGACGCCCCGCCCTTGGGGCAGACGCGGCCCAGGTTGGCCGGGTGCAGCGGATCGCCTCGAACGCGCAGGACGGTGGTCCCGTCCGTCGTCGCGATCAGCCCGCAGCCAACGCCGCAGTAAGGGCAAAGGGTTTTGACTTCCTTGGTCATTGTTCGGGGTTGGCGCTTGTCATTGGTCACTTGTCACTTGGCGGTAGTCATTTGTCCTTGGTCCTTTGTCATTTGTCGAAAACGCCGCGACGAGCCTTGCCCTTCGCGGAAGAATTCAACAGTTCAGCAAATGACAAAGGACCAAGGACAAATGACTACTGACAAGTGACAAGTGACTAAACGATCAATACACGTCTCGTTGATACCTCTTCGACTTCGACAGATCGGTGACATACGCCTTGGCGGCTTCGGGGCTCATCCCGCCTTTTTCGGCTACGATTTTCTTCAGGGCGTTGTCTACGTCGGTGGCCATGCGCTTGGCGTCGCCGCAGACGTAGAAGTGGGCGCCTTCGTTGAGCCACTTCCAGAGCTCGTCGGCTTGCTCCAGCATGCGGGTCTGGACGTAGACCTTCTCCTTCTGATCGCGGCTGAAGGCAATGTCCAGGCGGGTGAGGATGCCGTCGGCCTTGTAGGCTTCGAGCTCCGTTTCGTAGAGGAAGTCGACGGATTTCTGCTGATCGCCGAAGAAGAGCCAGTTCTTGCCGCGGGCCTTGGTGGCCTTGCGTTCTTCGAGGAAAGCGCGGAAGGGGGCGATCCCGGTGCCGGGGCCGACCATGATGATCGGCAGGTCGGTGTTTTCGGGAACGCTGAAGCCGTGCGAGGGATGGACGAAAACGCGCACTTTCTGGCCCGGCCGGACCCGGTCGGCGAAGAAGGTGGAGCAAACGCCCTTGCACTGGCGGTTACGGCCGTTGAGGTAACGGACGATGCCGACGGTCAGATGGACTTCCTCGGGATGGGCTTTGAGGGACGAGGAAATCGAATAGAGCCGGGGCTGCAGGGGATTCAGGGCGGTCACGAACTCGTAGGGTTCGGGGCGGGCCGAGGGGAATTGCCGCAGGAGGTCGAGGACTTCGTCCCCTTCCGCCGCGCCGTCGTTGGCCAGCATCTCCTTGAGCGCGCTGGCTTCTTCGGGGTTGCTGGCGGTGTTGATCAGCAACTCGAACATCAGGTCGGTCGGCCTGCCCAGCGAATAGTGCTGCAAAAGGGCTTCGTAAAGACTGACGCGGTCGCCGTCGGGCTCCATCACCTCCTCGGCGCCGCTGGCGTCGAGGGCTTCGATCACCCACGCGACAAGGTCCGGGTCGTTCTCGGGGAAGACGCCTAGCGCGTCGCCGACTCTGTAGTCCATGCGGCTGCCTTTGAGGTCCAGGCAGACGAGCCGGGTATCTTTCATCGATCCGGGCTTATTGAGGGCTTCGCACTTGAGCAGGCGGGAGGGGAACGGATTGTGCCGGCCGAAGCGGTCACGCTCGGCGCTCTTTGCGGCGGGCTTGGCCGGGGCGACGGCGACTGCCGCGCCGTTGGAGCCGGCCTCCGGGCCTTCCTTGACCAGTTCCTTGAGCTTCTTGACGGTCTCCTTGCCTCCGGGGGCACAGCGGGTGAGGTCCTTTTCCTTGCCCTCGGCGATGGCTTCGGAGTAGGTCTTGCAGAGGTATCCGCAGGCGCCGCAATCGAGCTGCGCCATGGCGGCCATCAGCTTCCGCTTGAACGGCTTACCCTCGGCCAGCTTCAGTCGCTCGGTGATGTTCAGTGCCGGGTCATGCCAGGCGAAGTCAGCTTCGTTGTCGTCGGCTTCGACCGGCGGAGCGGCCGTGGCGGTTGTCGTGCCGCCGCCGACCGCGGGGGCGGTGGTCGTCGCGGCGCCGTTCGATCCGAGCAGGCCGGCGAGGAAGCCGTTCAGCCACGAACGCTGTGCGGGGGAAAACGGTGCGGTTTCGGGAAGTACGGGGATCGCGGTTGCCATGTTAGTTGCTTTCCTAACCCTCCCCCGGAGTACCGAGGGAGGGGAAAAGAGGGTTCTTGCTATGATCCTGTCGGCGCCGGCTCCCGGTCGAACAGCTCGACCAATTGCTCCGTCGTGTGCCGGCGCACAAATTCATTGAATGTCTCGCCGCTCCCCGAGCGTTGCGCCATATACCCGCGGAGCATCTTTTCGATCCGCTCGGGCAGCTCCTTGGCGTTCACGCTCCTGTACAACTCCCGGCCCACGGCCTGGTCGGCGCCGTATCCGCCGCCTACGAAGATGTGATAGCCATCTACCATGTCTTCGCCGATATCGACTTTGGTGCCCAGCAGGCCGATGTCGCCCATATAGTGCTGGGCGCAGGAATTCGGGCAGCCGGTCAGATGGATGTTGACCGGCGTGTCCAGTTCGATCCGGCCGGTCAGGTACTCGTCCAGCACCATGGCGTTCTGCTTGGTGTGGGCGAGTGCGAATTTGCAGCCGGCGGCGCCGGTGCAGGCGGTCAAGCCGCTGCGGACCGACGTCGCACTGGTGCTGAAGCCCAGCGACTCGATCTCGGCCTTGACGGCTTCGACCGACTCGGCGGGCACGTCGGAGATCAGCAGGTTCTGCCAAACGGTCAGGCGGATGACGCCCGAACCGTGGCGATCGGCGATCTCTGCCAACCCGCGCATCTGCGCGACGGTCATCCGTCCCACCGGCAGGACGATGCCGATGTATGAAAGCCCCGGCTGGCGCTGCGGGTGGACGCCGATGTGGCCGTGCTTGTCGATCGGCATCCGCGGCTCGCACTGGTCGAGCGGCAGCTTGCGCATTGGCCGCCCCAGGACCTTTTCGGTTTCGTCGATGAACTTGGCGTGCCCCCAGGCATCCAGCACGTATTTGAGGCGCGCCTTGGTACGGTTGGTGCGGTCACCGTTGTCGATGAAAACGCGCACGATGGCGGCGGCGACAGGGATCAATTCGTCCGGCTTGAGCAGGACGCCCTCGTCGCGGGCGAAATCCTTATGTCCGGTGATTCCGCCCAGAGCAAGCCGGAAGTAGACCCCCGGCTCGACTGGCTTGCCCTCGGAATCGATCTTCCCTGCTGCCACCCGGCAGGCGGTGAAGCCGATGTCGTTGGTGTCCTCGACGCTGCTGATTCTCCCGCCGCCGTCAAAGGCGATGTTGAATTTACGCGGGAGGCCGTACATCTCGCGGTGGTTCAGGATGTAGTGGTGCATCTCGCGGGAAAGCGGACGGGTATCGATCAGTTCCTGCGGGTCGATGCCGGCGGTCGCGCCGCCGGTCACGTTGCGGATGTTGTCGGCGCCGGACCCTCGGTTGACGATCCCCGCCTCGTGCAGGGACTCCAGCACGTTGGCCGCGTCTTCAGCGCCGATCTCGCGGATCTGCAGGTTGGCCCGGGTGGTGACGTCGGAAAACCCGCCGCCATACATTTCGGCCACGTCGGCGACGCGGCGGAACTGGAACGTCGGCACGATCCCGCCGGGAAAACGCAGCCGGGCCATGTACGAGTCCTGTGCCGGCGCCACGTAGAACAGCCCGTTGTATTTGAACGCCAGCACGTCTGTGCCCTTGGGGAACTTTTTTTCCTCGGCGTGCTTCTTGATGTCGTCCCACTGATCGAGCGGGAAGCGCTTGCGCTTGGCGACTTCCTCGGCGCAGAGCTTTTTGCCGGCGGCGACCTGCCGGTCCTGCGCCAGGTAGTGCAGCGCCTCAGGGCCGGTCGGGACCGACGGCCCTGCCCCGCCTCCAGGAAGTTGGGCGGGCGAGAGCCCCAGCGTGCCGGCAAAGGTCGGCACGCCGCGCAGCTTGTCGGACAGGCCCGCCCCCGCCGCAAAACCTTGCAGATAATGCACCTGCTCTTCGGTAAATCCTTCCTGGCTCATGACAACAACCTCTCAAATCCGCAACGCGTCAAAGTCCAAAGGGGTGGACAACCGGGCAAACCCTCACGGCTATGCCAGCTCGACATCCGGTTGCACGGGGATGGCGCCAGATCCGGACCCGACGAGCTGCTTGCTGAGCTTGCCAGCGGGCTCACGAAGCAGCATGGTGCATCCAAACGCGGCCGCTCCGGTAAATGCCATCACTATGAAGAATGACTTGGGGCCCATGAGCAGTTTGATGGTCATGAAGACCACGCTGCCAACGCTGCCATAGGCGCCGATCAGCCCGGCGATCTGCCCTGTGAGCGGCTTGCGGATCAGCGGGGCAATGCAGAAGTTGGCGCCATTGGCGGCCATGAGGAACAGGCCGACGATAACCACGGTGGCCATCGCCGCGGTCAGCGACCAGGTGCTGTTAATGCGGGTGATCGCGAAGAACCCCAGCGCCGAACCGGCCAGGGTGACGATCATGATGGGCTTGCGGCCCAGGTGATCGCCCAGGATGCCTCCCAGCGGCCGGGCGATGAAGTTAGAGAAGGCGAACCCCGCGGCCATGACCCCGGCGATGGCCACTGAGACGCTGAACATCTTCTCGAAATACTCCGGGAGCATCTGTTCGACCGCCAGCTCGCCGCCGAACGTGACCGCATAACAGAGGCAGAGGATCGCCACCTGGGAGAACGCGTAGCGTTCCTCGGGTGGAACAGTTTCACCTTTGAACAAGGACCCGTTCACGATCATGATCTTGTTCACCTGCCAGTAGAGCAGCCCGCCCAGCAGGCAGTAGACGACCAGGCTCGCGCCGAAAGGGAGGAAACCCACCTTCACCAGCCTCCAGTTGGTGATCCCCAGGCACAGGATCATCGGGAGCTGCATGAGCAGCAGCCCGATCAAGTCCTCCCGGCTGGTGACTTCCAATGCGCCTTTCTTTTTGGGCCGTTTGAATTCCTTCCCCGGCGGAGAGTCCTTGGCGAATATGTGATAAATGACGGCCCAGACGATGCAGGCCACGCCACTCAGGGCGGTCGCCCAGCGCCAACCGGTGTCCTTTTTGAAAAAAGGCACGAGCAAGGGAAGGCCGAAAGTAGCAGCGGCCATTCCGAAGTTTCCCAGCCCGCCGTAGATTCCTTCGGCCATTCCGATCTCGCGGGCGTCGAACCACTCGGCCACAAGCCGGATGCCCACGACGAACCCCGCGCCGACGCAACTGATCGCCAGCCGGCAGACCACCAGTTGCCAGAACTGGTTGGCGAAAGCCATGGCCAGGCACGGGACCGCGGCGAAGAGAAGGACACAAGCGAAGACCCGGCGTGGGCCGAAACGGTCGACCAGCATGCCCACGCCGACGCGGGCGGGGATGGTTAGAGCCAGATTGCACAGAAGGAGCGTGTCCGACTGCACCATGGTGAGGCCCAGTACGCGGGCGATGGTGCTTTTGAAGGCGCCGAGGTTATACCAGACGACGAAGGTGAGGAAGAACGCCACCCAGGTCAGGTTGAGCATTCCCCAGCGTCCCGGAATGGGTTCGGTGTGGTTCGGCGGCGCCGGGTTTTGATACTGAAGTTTACTACTCACTACAGACTCCGATCACAGGGTCTAGCCGGTCCCGGCTTTCTGCTGCAAATTGAACCAGCCGTTATGAAGCCGCATCGGCGGCGCGTCATTGAGCGGGCATTCCACGCCGATCTGCGCTGCAGCGGAGCGATACGCCTCACTGGCGATCGACCGCCGGGCCACCAGGTTGACATCCGTGTCGCCCGACACGTGGCCCCAGCGGACCATCTGCCCCACCAGCCACGCCGCGTGGGTGACGCTGGGGAAGGTCGTTTCCGGGGCACAACTCCTGACTTTTTCCCCCGCCGACAAGCCTTTCAGAATCAGGGCGGGCGCGACGCCGATGTACTCGGGTCGCGAAAGCATTTCCGACAATCGCAAATACTGGGCCGGATCGCTGCAAAACGCGCAGGCGCGCAGGACGGCACGAACCAGGGCGGCGGCAGCCTGCGGGTGAGCGTCGAGCCAGCGCCTTCGGACCGCGAGCACTTTGTCCGGGTGAGCGGGAACGATGTCTGTGGTTATCGCAACAATCTTTCCCGATCCGTGGACGGCAACCACTGTGTTCCAGGGCTCACCGGCGCAGTAGCCGTCCAGATACCCGCCGGTCACATGTCCCGGCATCTGCGGCGGTGGCAGCACGCAGAGTCGGACGTCGCGGTCGGGATCGACGCCGCCCGAGTCAAGCCATTCACGGAGCAGATAATGGTGCACCGAGCAACTGAACACGTGCCCGAGCGTGGGCGGCTTGTCCCTGGGCCGGGAACGGAGCCATCGGGCCAATGACGCGGGCGAATCGACGCCAGCGCCGATCAAGCTCCAACTGAGCGTGATCATGTCGCCACCGGTTCCCAGCGCCATCAGCGACACCAGCGGCTCGGGGTATCTTTCCCTTCTAAGGACGCTGGCAGGCGGCATCCCGAAGAGGGTATGGCCGGCATGCAATTGGCCGTAGATCAGCTTGTCGCGTACATTCCCCCAGCCGATCTGCTGATGTAACGAGACATCGAGGCCCTCGTCCTTGAAGTAGCCCAGCTCATGCGCGGAGATGACCGGCGCCGCGTCAATGAGCGGAACGAACCCGATCCGAATTTCGTCGGTGGAACCCCTGCGGCCCGGTGAACCCGGAGCGTCAGCGGCACGCATGCGAACCGACCCAGGTTGGGCCACAACAAACCGCCCGTCAACCTTCCACATCAACCGCCGGGCACATTGAGCCGGACGGCAGGTCAGCGCCTCTTTGTCCACTTCCCCCTCCGCCTCTAGCTGACGGAGGAAGGTTAGCGGAAGATCCAACATGAATCCAACTCATAATTCAGATACTATCCATCGATATCGCTCATGGAGGTTGCATGTTTGATGTGCATCAAATGCAAGTATTTCTGGCCGTTGCTGAGAAGTTAAGCTTCACCCGGGCGGCTGAGACGCTGTTCCTCACCCAATCCGCCGTTAGCCACCAGGTGGCCAAGTTGGAGCGTTCGGTCGGGCGCGAGCTGTTATTGCGCGAAGGCCGGACGGTGTCGCTGACCGCGGCGGGGCGTGAAATGAGCGCCCAGGCGCGGCGGGTGCTCGCGGTGCTCGAAGAAGCCGACACCGCCGTCAAAATGGTCGGTGAGCCGGGCCGGGGCAGGCTTCGGATCGGCGCGCCGGCGTCGAGTTGCCAGTACCTCTTCCCCGAGGCCCTGCGCGAGTTCCGCGAATGCTTCCCCGATTACACGCTGTCGATCATCCCCGGCGACGCCCCGGTCACGGTACAGCACCTGCTTGCCCAGACCATCGACCTGGCGGTGATGGTCCGTCCCGAGCGGCAGAACAAGCTGACCTACTTCGACCTGTTCGAGGACGAGCTCCAGTTTTTGGTGAACCCTCTGCATCCATGGGCTGTCGCCGGCAAGGTTGACCGCCGCCAGCTTGGCGAGCAGCCGCTGGTACTCTACGGCCAGCAGAGCGCATCGCACCGCCTGGTCGAGCGCTACTTCCTCAAGCAGGGCGTGCCGCTGCGCGACCCCATTGAACTGGGCGATATCGGCGCCATCAAGGAGCTGGTGAAACTCGGCCTGGGCGTCAGCCTGACTGCCGGCTGGGTCGCCAGGCCGGAGGTAGCGGAAGGATCGCTGGTCCTTCTGCCCGTCCCCGGTGCTCGATTGAAGCGGCAATGGTGCATGGCGTCACTGGCCGGCAGAAGATTGTCGGTGGCCGAGCAGACGCTGGTCGGGCTGTGTCAGACGGTGGCGCAGCAATTGGCGACGGGCTAACCCGCCGGACCCGCCGCTCACCGCGCTGGCTGCGTTGCGGCGGCGGCGGCGGCCCTGGCCTGGATCTCCAGGATTGCCAACCCGGCGGCGTCCGCGGCGGTGGGGTATCTCGGATCTCTCGACATGGTCGTCAGTGAGGGAATCGCCTTAGGCGTGCCTACCTTGGCCAGGACCTTGGCGGCGTTGGCTCGGGCGATGTCGTCGTCGTAGCGAGTGATCTTGAGCAATTCGGCCTCGACCATCGGCCCCATGGCGATCAGGCACTCCACGCAGCGGTCGCCGCTGGGCGTGTTGATCCAGCGAACCACCGGAAAAACCAAGCGCTTGTCCGGTGCGGCAGCGGCGAAGCCCATCGCCGCTTCGACCTGCATGGGAGCAGACTTGGGGTCCCCCAGCGCCTTGAGCAGCAAGTCCACGGTCTTGTCGGTGCGCCAGAGGGCCAGGGCCGTGCCGAGGTTTTTTGGGTCGGCCTGCCGGCCGCTGGCGAAGAGGAGTTCGAGCATCGGTTCGACGGCGGCCTTGCGCGTGCTGTCGGCGGGGCCGGCGGCCAATGTCTTGAGCGCGCTCTCCGCCACGCCGGCATCGGTCGACCCCATGTTGAGTATGGCCTCGGCGATTGCGTCGAAATCATGCGGCGCCAGAATGTGCAGCGCCGCGTGGGCGGCGGCGGGCAGGCCGGGCTGCCTGGAATGCAGCGCCGCCTTCAAAGCCGGCACCGACTTGGCCGTGCCAATCGACTGCAGCACTTTGGCCGCCGATACCGATGCCTGCACATCCTTGCCAAGGATGGCCAGCACCGCGTCCTCGGCGGCGGCGCCCTGGCGAATCAAGATCGGCTCCGCCGCTTCATCGTCCACGCCCAGTTGTGCCGCTACGCGCTGGGGCGACAGTGGGTCGGATCGCGTCTCGCCCGGCTTGAGCCGGCGGATGGATTCCGGCGTAGGCGACCAGACAACATTCGGGCTACTGAGCTCGATGATGAACCAGTTGTCGCCGTCCAACGCCACATACCGCACCACCAAATCCTGCGCAATGCGGCCGACATTCGGCGTGATCCAGGTGAAATCGATCCCGTTCACCCGACCCGGCGTCACCGCTGCGTCGGGCGCCACCTTGATCGCGAATAGCCCGCGGTCCCTGGCCACCTCGGCCATGGAATCCAGCGTGATCAACCAGGGCTGTTTCTGGGTCCGATCGGCACGGCGGAGGCTTCGCAAGACCAGGGTACCCTGTCCCGGGCCACTGGTATGAAACGGCAGCGCGTCGTCGCCGATGTCGTTGCTGTGCAGGTCGATGGTCATGTTCCGCGGCGGGCGAATCGCGAACCCCTTAAAAGTCAGCTCATCGCCCAGCACCAGCTTCCAAGGGTAGGCATTGGGCAACGGGGGGTAATTCGGCTCCTGGAACACCGACGCGGCCGGCTCTTCCGAAGGAAGGGCGGCGATCTTCACCTGCAACTGACTAACCAGTGCGGTGAGGTTGCATTCGCGGTCATCGGGATGGGCCGCATGAAGCGAGCCAGCCTTGGCGATCAGGTCGCCGAAGGCGTGATTGGCTTCCTCCCGGGTCTTGCCGCTCGTCCCCTCCTTGATCGCGGCTCCGAGCCGCTCGCGCAGGTCCGGAAGCTCGGCGGGATGCTCCAGGACCAAAGGCAATTCGAGCGAGTCGACAAGCCCGGCGGCGTTGTCCCATTGCATTCGGCTGAAGATGGCGGTCTCATCGTCGCCGGGTTTGATCATACGCCTGCCGTCCACAAAGCCGGGCGATAGATGGCGTTCAAAAACGACCGCACCCGTGGAGTCGATCACGGATAGCTTCGCGATCACTTCGTCGACCTGGATCTCGTGGTGCAGTTCGAGCGGGCGGTTCGCGTTGGCGTACTGAGTGATTCGCGCAGACTTCGAGCCGACCCGTTCGACGCCCGCTACTAAGCGGATGCGTGCGGCCGGATCGACGCCGATGCCCGCCGCCAGAAGCCGCGGCCGCAAGCTCTGGGCGATCCTGTTCCGCAGGGCATTGATATCGCCGGGATACCCGTCGGCGAGGATCTCCAGGTTGACAACTTTGCCGCCCGCCGTCTGGTCCGCGGTCGCGGTCGGGCTGGGCGTTGCGACCGGGCTGGGCGCAGCGACAGGGTAAGCTATCGGGCTGGAGATCGGGGGACGATCCGTCTCAGGGCCAGGGGAGTCATCGGCATTGCTTGCCGGGTGATGGTCGCCGTACTGGATCCACAATCTGAGGCCGATCCGTAGCAGAACGATGATCGCGGCCCCGCCCGGCAGATAGACGCGGGCCATCGCCCGCGCCAGCGAGCGCAACGCGACCCAAATACCGGCAGCGACCAGCATCACCAGGAAGACGTAGCAGAAGGGAGAAGGAACCAGGAAGCTGGCAAGGGCCAGCGCGCCGACGGCCAGCCACGGCCAGGCCGTCGAGGGGATATTGCCCAGGACCCTGCCGATGACGGACAACCCGGAAACGGCGCCGGCGGCCTTTGACGCCAGGGCGTTTCCGGTAAATGCATAAGCCGGACTCCCGAGACCGGGCGGAGAAACGGTGCCGCCGGGCGGCGCGAATCCGGTGGGACCGGCCCAGGGACTGCCGGTCGTTTCGACTGCCTCCATTGCCGCGATGAGCGATTGGCCGTCGTCAGGTGCGACGGGGCTCGGATCGGGGAGGTTCCGCGGTATCGGCGGCGGCGCCGACCGGACGTTGCCGGGCGCTGCCCACGCCTGGCCGACGGCGCGCCGTACCGGCGACGCCGCGGCCTGAGCCGGGTGCGACCCGGTCGCCGGCACCACAAATACGTTCCCGCATTTGCGGCACCTGACCCGCTTGCCCGCAGACTGCTCGTTGGCGGCGTACTTCGTGCCGCAATCGGTACATTCAACCGTCGTCGCCATGCCCAGTGCCTCCCTCACAATCGTTAGGATTTGCCGATCCCTTTGCCGCGCCCGCTGACCGGTATTCTATCGAGGATTCGAATGTTGTACAGCGGTTTCAGGAGGCAAGTTCTACCCGAATGCCATCATGTTCCGGCAAGAAAGAACGCTTGTCTTTGCCGATTCAGCATGTCAACATGGCCATGTTATGTCGCGAACGATAACCAGAATTGGGCCGGCCGATCAAGGCCGGCATATGACCTTGGAAGAATTTGAGCCGGCCGAAGGGCTAGAGGGAAGACTCTACGAACTCGGCCGGGGGACGGTCAGCGTGGTTGATGTGCCACATCCTCGGCATTTGGGGCAGGTCACAGCGATCCACCGTCAGTTGTCGGCTTACGACTTGGCCAATCCGGGTCGGATTCACACGATTGCAACCGGGAGCGAGTGCAAGATCCTGGTAAACGGGCTTCAATCTGAACGTCATCCGGATCTGGCGATTTACAAGACTCCCCCGCCGGAGCAGGAGGTCTGGTCGACCTGGGTGCCGGAATTGGTGTTCGAGATTGTGTCTCCGGGGTCAGAAGACCGCGACTACGTCGAAAAGCCGGAAGAGTACCTGGCCTTCGGCGTGGCCGAGTATTGGGTGATCGACCTGGCTCGCGGGGAGGGTGGCGAAGCGCTGTTGCACCGACGCCGGGCCGGCAAGTGGGCACGCACGGTCGTGCGCCCGCCGGGCATCTGCCGGACTCGGCAACTGCCGGGATTCGAGTTGGACCTGACGCCAGTCTTCGCTGCTGGTCGGTCGGTGCGTGACTGATTCCCAAGGCGGCGGAACTGCGTCAGCGCCATGACTGTATTCCAGTGGAAGTTCCTGCCGAAATTGCACGGCAATGAAGGACGGCGTCATGTCCCGAACAGTTGTAAGCATAACCCCCGCCGATGAGGGACGGCGCATGTCATTGGCCGAGTTCGACTCGGCCGAGGGCCGGGAAGGCCGCCTTTACGAGCTTAGCCGGGGAAGGGTAACTGTGGTTGACGTCCCGAACACGCGCCATTTCGCCCAAGTCGATGAAATCCGGGAGCAATTGTCGAGCTACCGGCGCAGCCATCCCGGCAAGATCTACCGAATCGGCACCGGTTCGGAATGCAAGATCCTTGTGCCGGACGCCCAGTCCGAACGTCACCCCGACCTGGCGGTCTACAAGACTCCACCGCCCGACGAAGACGTTTGGTCCATGTGGGTGCCTGAGCTCGTGATCGAAGTGGTCTCGGCCGGCTCGGCGGACCGGGATTACAACGAAAAGCCGGATGAATACCTTGCATTCGGCGTGGCCGAATATTGGGTCATCGACGCCGACCGCGGCGATGGCGGAGAGGCCCTGGTGCATCGGCGCCGCGCCGGCAAGTGGGCTCGCACGATCATCCGGCCGCCGGGCACCTGCCGGACTCGACAACTCGCGGGGTTCGAGTTGGACCTGACGCCGGTCTTCGCCGCCGCTCGGTCGGTGGCCCACTGAATCACGAGCAACGCTTCGGGGTTTGAAACCTTCTGCGGTCCTCCCGGGTTTTTGGCTATGCACGACAAAGAACTGACAGTTGCGCTTTCTGAGTTCATGTGGGCCTTTGAGCAAGTTTTCCACCACGACTGGCCATACGCACGAGTGATGCTCAACCCAATGAACGGCATGATCGCGGAGGACGGGACATTCCTTGAACCGCGCGTATCTGATGAAACTGACGACTGGGGCTACCGTGCTATGCTGCTTGCGCGGTATCGCAAACTCAAGGCCCTGATGGACGCGCGCGGTATCGTAACGACTGACAAGAAGCGTTGATCGGCCGCCCATGTACCGGCAACCGGGCTCAAATCGTCCCGAAGGCGGAATGTGTGCGGCTTGGCGTTTCCTGCGTGATGCGGCATCCTTGCCGTCGTTCGCTTCAAGTGCCGCCGGTGCCCTCACCGGCGGAGCGCTGGGGGTGCCGCGACATGTGAAAGTGCCCGCCGCTGACCTTGGCGCCGCATTCCGGACATCGCCCTCTGCTGGCACGCAAGTCGTAACCGCACGATGGGCAAAGCCCTGCCCTGGCCCGTCGTGTCTGGACGTCCCGCCAAGGCCATTCCTTTACCATCACGACCGCAACGAGAAACAGATACGACACAAGTAAGGCGATCAATGATTCCACTCTCGGAGCGGTGTCGTTCGTTTCCTTTTCGGCATTCGTGGCCGACTCGACGTCCATTCGGAAGACGGACGACACGTTCCCCGATTGATCGCGCTGTACGCCGACATGGAGCACGCCAACCACGCGGACAAAGTCGTATTCGCTGAACATCGGTGTCGACGCTGGAGCGGTCACATCGACGTGCTCTTGAACCTGCGGCCTCCTGAACCCCGTGGGCACATTGTAAACCAACTGGTACTTTTGAAGTCCTGGGCGGGCTGTCAGAGGCTGCAACATAAACCCATGCAGTTCCACCCGCTGCCCGTCCAGATCCCGCCAGCGGCGCGGGATGTCCTGCGTGCGGCCTGTCTGGTCATAGAAGATAAAATTGCCCAACGCCTTCAGGTCGACCCGCGCGTACTTCGGCGCACCGATGCCGAATGACCGCAAGGCCAAATGCCCCAGCAGCATGCACGCTATCAGCACCGCCGGCGAGAGGAGAAGGAGGAATCGGGACCGCGGCGACAAGGAAAAACTGGACGGCTTCCCCGACAGGCGCGAAGGCAGGCCAAGGCCGGATGGCTGGCTCTCTTGTCTTTGTGCTCCTTCGGGGACCATAATTCACTTCGGCTCAATCTCCACCGTTTTCGTCACCACCGGCAAACACGCGCTTTCGTCGCACGGCTGATAGCTGAGGCTCAATTGTAGCTGCCCTCCGCCGACGGTCACCGCCTTGAATCGGACGGCAATCACCACGTCGCCGGTGTAAACGCGGATCGGCTGGTCGGTAAAGGCGAAGGCCTGCTCTTCCCCGGGCGGATAATCGATAGTGTCAACGTCCGCCGGCGTGCCATAAGAGTCGGTAATCGTCAGGCTAGTCGGGACCAGCGGCACGTCCCCGCCTTGCGGATCGTGGGCGTTGATGTGGAATCCCTCCAGAACGGTGAGCCGGACGTGCAGTTCGGTAGGTGTGGCCCAGTGCGGCTTGATCTGCACGACCCCCTCAGCGATTTTCGCCGGCGGCAACGGGCGCTCCGGTTGTTCAGCACTCGCTTCGGCCGACACCGTGAACGGCGCGTGCTTCGACAGGTACAGCAAGGCCGCCTGAACCATCGAGCTCATGCCTTCGGCATGCGCGTCGAGGTGCCCGGCAAACGCCTTCAGCACGTCGCGGGCTTCTTCCGCCTGCCCGGTCTCCAGCAGGGCCATCGCCGCGACCGCGTTGCCGCTGGGCAGCGGGCTGTCGCTGGCGGTCAGTTGGCGGACGATCAGATCGGTGGCGTCGGCATCGGTGAAGTAGAATCCGCCGGTTTCCGCGTCGCGGAATTTCTCTTTCATGACGGTCGTGATAGCCGCGGCCTCATCCCGATAGCGCGGCTCGCCGCTGGCCTCGGCCAGGGCGAGCAGCGCCTGGGCGAGGAAGGAGTAGTCGTCGAGGAAGGCGTTGTACTTGGCAGCGCCGTCGCGGCTCGTCCGGTACAGCCCCCCTGCCGCCGTGCGGTGTTGCGAGAGCAGGAACCTCGCGGCTTTCTCGGCGGCCTGGATGTAGCGCCGGTGTTCGAGCACCTGCCCGCCGTAGGCGAGGGCGCGGATCATCAGCGCGTTCCAACTCGTCAGGATTTTGGTGTCGAGCAGCGGCTGCTTGCGCTCCAGGCGGGCGACAAGCAGTTTCTGCGCCATGGCCGCGAGGTCGGGGTTGAAGTACGCGTCGTGCTCGCAGTCATCAACGATGAACAGGACGTTCTTCTCCGCCACGCCATTGCCGTGGTGCGGGTCGGCGAAGTTGGGGCCCAGGGCCACGCCGTACACCCGGTTGAATCGCGCTGCGTCCGCCTTGCCCAGGACCGCTTCGATCTCTGCGCCAGTCCAGAGGTAGGGCATCCCCTCCTGGCCGTCCACCTCGGCATCCAGGGCGGTGAAGAACGCCCCCTCGGGCGAAGTCATTTGGCTCAGGACGAAATCGAAGATCCCCCGCGCCACCGCAGAATAGCGCGGGTCCTTGAACTGCCGGAACGCCTCGGCGTAGACCCAGCCGAGCATGGCGTTGTCGTAAAGCATGATCTCAAAGTGCGGCACCAGCCACTTGGCATCGGTGCTGTAACGGTGGAAGGCCTTTCCGAGCTGATCGCGGATCCCGCCCCGAGCCATCGATTCCAGCGTGTGGCGGAGCATCAGCTCGATTTGAGACCGCGGGTCGGGCCCCCCGCCGGAGCCGGGGGGCGAACTCGTAGGATCCGCACTGCGGACCGACTCATCGGCGGCGGGCGTAACGGTCCGCAGTGCGGACCCTACGGTCTCACCTTTGCGAGATCGCGCGTCGCTATCCAGGTACGTCAACAACAGCTCCAGCAGGGTCTCTCGCGGGAATTTGGGGGCGTGCCCGAAACCGCCGTAGTGCGGCTCGTAGTCGGCCACCGACCGCCGGACAAGCTGATCGACACATTGCCGATCGATTGTCACCGATTCGCCGGGCGCCGGCCGGGCGTAACGGCGCAGGGCGTCTTGCAGTTGCCCGGCGGTCTTCTCAACGTCCGCCGGGCGGTTGCGCCAGGCGTCATCAATGCCGCGCAGCAGCGAGACGAACCCCGGCCGGCCGAAGGAATCGGTCGGCGGGTAGTAGGTCCCGCCGTAGAACGGCCGCAGGTCCGGCGTCAGGAAGACGCTCATGGGCCAGCCCCCCTGCCGGGTCAGCAATTGGACGGCGGACATGTAGAGCGCATCGACGTCGGGCCGTTCCTCGCGGTCCACCTTGATGTTAATGAAACGAGCGTTCATCTCCGTGGCGACCGCTTCGTTCTCGAAGCTCTGCCGTTCCATCACGTGGCACCAGTAGCAGGTGCTGTACCCCACCGAGAGGAAGATCGGCTTGTTCTGCGCCCGCGCCGCCGCGAACGCCTCGGGGCCCCATGGATGCCAATCCACCGGGTTGTGCCGGTGCTGCAACAGGTACGGCGAGGATTCCTGCGCGAGGCGGTTGGTGTGCTTGGGGGTCTGGGTCTCAGAAGGCTGCACGACGTCTCCTTGATTGGGGCGCTGCCGCAAAATAACGGCTTTCGCGATGTCAGGATACGTCCTTTAAAATGGAAACGACACGCCAGCGGCTGGGGTGCTTACCCGCCGGCACGGGTTTGATTTTGGAACTGGCTGTCGTTCTTGAAAGGGATGCCATCCACCTGTTCCACGATGAGTTGGCAGATCGGGGTGCCGGGACGAAGAAGGATCGGGATCGGCCCGAGGTTAATCAGCTCAAGCGTGATTGTGCCCCGAAAGCCCGCATGGATGGTCGGTGCGGTGAAGTGGACCAACAAGCCGCAGCGGGCGTACGAGCTCTTGCCCTCAACGCGGGCCGCAAGACAGGGAGCCCCATCGATCAACGGGAGCTCAACCCGCTCAAGCGTTTTGCCGAGAACCAGTTTGCCCGGATTAAGGGAATAGGGCTGTTGGTCGCTGAGTTCGTGCGTGCGTGAATTGGGACCGAACAAATCTGGGAAACTGCCCCTTGCGAGGTCAATGCTGATTGGCAGACCTTCCTTAAAGTAGGCAATCTCGCTCGCCAGCCGCAGATCGATCGCGGTTGTGGCGTACGGACAATTGGACGCCCCCTCCTTCCGCCGCGGCGAGGGCTCGGGCTCGATAATCAGCCACTTGTTGTCAAGGGCTTTGTGAATGCTGATGTTTGACAGGATCATGCTGGTATCAGGTCGGCCTCATCAACCGGGATCGACTCCTGGTACTCGGTCGGCAGAACTGCCCAGGAAGTGTCACCTTGGCGAAACACGCGGACCTTAACCTTGCCCTCTGAATCCACCGCGCCGACCACTTGATCTTTCGGAACGAAGAACGAAGCCTCTTTCCCTTGCTGCTTGAACCGGTAGACGATTGCCCACTCATCGCTGAACATTCCCTTGACGATGTTGCAACGCAGCCATCTCTCTGACATCTTGTTTTCCTTCCTGACTACAGATTCGGTTGTCCTGAAACCATACCGTCCGGATTCTAACGGTGACGGATCAAAAAGCGAGCACCCGAACTGGACTCCATCGCTACGAACTTGCGGGAGAAGGGCTGCTTTTCGTGGTACAATCGCGCGACGCCGAGGACCAGCCATGCCGACGTCCCAATCTTGTCCGAACTGTTCGACAAGGCTTCCGCTCGGTGCGCGGTTCTGCCGGAGCTGCGGCGTCGCGTTGTCGGCTGGGCCAGCCAGAGCAGCGACTGAGAATTCATCCGCGGCGGTCGAGCGCCCTTCGGCAGCGATGTCGTCCGCCCAAGCTTGCGGTCGTAGTCCGGAATGGGTTACCGCGGCAATTCGGTCCCGCCAGCCTCCGTCGCGGCCGCGGATGGTTGGCCGCCGGCCTGTGCTCGTTCTCTTCGCCATCGGGCTGGTCGCGTGCCTGCTAATCGCAGTGCTTCCGCGGTCGATGGCCCCGCCGCTAAGAGTTGCCACGCCGGCGCCCTATTTGGGATTCACACCGGCTCCGCTCCCAATGTCGCAGCCGACGTTCCTTGCACCGCCGCGCAGCGACCCGGAGTCCAACCCCGCTGCGAGTGCTCCGGCGTCGCTGGGGTTGCAGGAGACCGCCGTTGAGAAAACTCTGGCCTATGTCCGGTTCCTGGCCGCTCCGGTCGGGAAAATCGCCGAAATCAAAACGCATTACGGGCTCGTCCTGCAAGTGGCGTTCGCCCCGGACGGCGTCTCGGCGCTGTCGTCCGCCGCGGACGGCACGATCAGCCTCTGGGACCTTCAGACCGGCGAGGAGGTCCGCCAGTACCTCGGGCATACCGGTGCGCCGCGGCGCCTGGCGGCGGCGGGGAAATACGTCATCAGCAGCGGAAGCACCGATCATACGGTCAGGCTGTGGGACCTTGATTCGGGCAGGGAATTGCACTGTTACTCGCTCGGTTCCTACTGCGCGCCGGCGGCGATCTCGCCTGACGGCTCGCAGGTGTTGTTTGCCGCCAACAACAACGGCCCATACGTCGCCTCGACGCAAGATTTCAAAGAGGTGCAAATCGAGCGCGGCGAAGGGATCTACGCCGTCGCGTGGTCGCCAAGCGGGCGGTTGTTCGCAACCGGCGGATGGAACCGCGTCGTGCACGTCTACAATGCCCGCACGGAGCAGGAAATCGCCAGGCTGCCGCAGCCGGACCAGCTTTATTCCCTTGCCTTCACGCCCGACGACCGCAAGGTGCTGGCCGGCGATACAGGCAACCACGTCCGCATCTTTGATATTCAGAGCCGACAGGTGTTGCACCAGTTTGACGCCGGCGGTTGGCGCTCGATCGTTGTCACTCCGGACAGCCGGTACGCCCTGGCTCCCAGCGGCGAGCCGACGCTCTTCTTTTGGGACCTGGCGACCGGAAAGCCGAGCAACCGCTTCGAAGGACAGCAGAATGCCGTGACCGCTGTGGACATTTCCAAGGACGGGAACCTGGCCCTGTCCGGCGACAAGGACGGTTCGATCCGGCTCTGGCGTTTGCCCGCGACCCGGCCGGCCGCTGCCGTTGACTTCCCTGCCGAGGAGCTTCCGTCCGACGAGGCGGTGCGGTCGGCACAATCGACCGTGAACGATGTCTTCCGCGGCGATTATCGCTGGGTCGACGCCAAGGGGCGCGAAGAGCTGTTCCGCAAGGTGCGCCGGCAAGCGAGCGATCCAAAAAACGATCCATCCGTCCAGTACGCGATCCTGCTGGAGGCGGCCAGAATCGCCGCATCGTCAGGCGATGAAGACCTGGTCATCTGGGTTTCCGGCGAGTTGGCCCGCCGCTATCCCCGCGCATCGCTGGAGCAGCGGATGCGGATCCTCAGCGACGCGGCCGAGCACGCCGCCACGACGGTCGATGTGGGCGATGAAGTGGGCGACGGGTTGCTCGCCCTGTCGGACGACGCGGGGTGGGCTGGCGATTTCGCCACGGCCCTGCGTGCCGCCCAGCGGGCCGACTCGCTGCTGATGACCCCGCATTCGGCTGAGAAGGTACAAATCATCCGCGAGCTCGCCGCCCGAGCCGATTCGATGAAGGATGCATATCCGAAGGAATCGGCGGGCATGGGCGTCTTCTTCTGCTTTGGCACCGGCCAATTGGACCTGGGCCTGCCCATGCTCGCCAGGAGTGAAGACCCGCAACTCGCGGCGGTGGCCGCGAAAGAAGCCGAGGGGGCATCCAACCCGCAGGATGCGATTTTGCTGGCCGACAGGTACATGGAGATCGCGACCGACAAGGACCGTTCCGCTCTGGTGCGAAGCGGCGCCGCCGGCCGGGCGACGTGGTGGTACGGGACCGCCCTGCCGCGGCTTGATTCCGCTGACAGGTCCAACATCGAGAAAAAGCTCGCCGAATCCCGTGAGCTTTCGGTCTGGGTGCCGCGACCAATCGCGCTGGAAAGTCTGCGAACCGCGTTGCTGTCGTCTCCCTGGGGGTGGTACGACATGCAACTCTGGTTCAGGGACGACGGCACGGTGAGCCATGTCGCAATGCAGGGCCGCTGGGCGATCGCCAGTCCCCGTCTGGTGGTCATCACAGTCGGCGACGGGGATACGTTGTATCTGCATTTCAATGCCGAATTGACACACTTCAAGTCGCTCGGCCAGGGCTTCGGCGGCAGCCGCTTTGGGAGATAGTTGCGTGACGGTGCCGTTGGAACCCACCTGCGA
>Ga0182024_10008522_pt1 | contig 21579 bp, 15 predicted proteins | sample P32metaG_FD_120480 | JGI IMG/M metagenome (GOLD analysis project Ga0182024, IMG submission 120480) | Permafrost microbial communities from Stordalen Mire, Sweden - P3-2 metaG (Illumina Assembly) | ecosystem: Environmental > Terrestrial > Soil > Wetlands > Permafrost | place: Sweden: Stordalen...
GATGAGATTAAAGGCACTGTTCATGAAGTGAAAGGCAAAGTCAAAGAGACGGCCGGCAAAGTCACGAACAATCCTAACTTACAGTCCGAAGGCAACGTCGAAAAAAACACCGGCAAAGTTCAGAAAAAGGTCGGACAGATCGAAAAAGTGTTCGAGAAGTAGATTTGGCGGCGTCAGTTCGGGGAGCGTTCGAGCGCTTGGGTAACGGATGTACCGTCGGTCTCCGCTCAGTACTGCGGAGACCGGCGGGCGTAAGCTTGGCGCTCGGAGTTTTATACTGGGCGGCCACGCTTATCAGCCTCAGTGAACGCCCCTGGTGCACGGACCCGCTCCGCCGAACCTGTGGATGGTCGACGGCGCATCTGCGCGCGGGAAACGCATGTCTGATCAGGTTATGAATAAGAGCGAGGCTGCCGAACAGAGTCAGGTGCGCCTGCAGGAGATGACCCCGCCGTCTTCGATCTCCTCATCCGATAAGCTGCTCAGCAGAATCGCGACGCTTCTTCTCATATTAGTCGCCGGCTTGCTGACGGTATTCGGGTACTACGCGAGCTCGATTTGCATCACGGTTGTCCTGGCGGGATTCCTTGCTATCCTGTTTGACCCCCTGGTAGTGAAACTGGAGAGACTGCATATTCCGCGTAGTGCGGCGGCGGCGGGCATTGTGCTCGCAGGCATCGGACTGATCGGCCTGCTGGGTTACGCGCTCTATGGAAGAGCAATGAGCTTCGCGGAAGAACTTCCAGTCTACGCCTCGACGATTCAGCAAACCATCGCGCCCATTAGCCGGAAGATCCAAAACTTTCAACAAAGTGCGGGAAACCTTACGAACGACGTGCATCCCGCCAAGAAAGTCCCGGAGGTTCGACTACAGGAATCGCCGACCTGGCCCGACTATCTGGTGCGCGGTGTGGGGTCTGTGTGGGGAGGGCTGATTATTGCCGGCGTCGTTCCATTTCTCACGTTCTTCATGCTTTGCACCAAGGAGCAAATGGCTATCCGAACGAACGGCCTCTTCAGCTCCAGGATAGACGCGGCTCGATTCATCACGAACTTGAACCAGATGATTCACGGTTTCGTAGCTGGCAACCTTATCGTCGGCTCCGTGATGGCCTTGGCCACCACACTGGTCTTTTGGAGGCTTGGCGTGAAAGGAGCCATACCTCTCGGCATCGCCAGCGGACTCTTGAATTTGCTACCCTTCCTTGGACTGATCGCTTCGCTTGCGCTTCCTTTAGCCGCGGCTCTCCTTCAGTTCAGCACACCGGGACCATATATTGTCATCATCCTGACGATTCTCTTCCTGCATGTTGTGTCCGCGAATCTCCTGATTCCGAAATTTATTGCCAATCGAGTGAGTATTGGACCGGTGGCGGCAACGGTTGGGATTCTCTTTTGGGGCTGGTTGTGGGGTGTGATGGGCTTGCTGTTGGCTGTACCGCTGACCGCATTCATCAAACTGGTCGCGGATTTGCATCCGTCCTTATGTCACTTGTCCAACATGCTGGCGCTGACGCCACGTCCGACTCCGCGTTGGGTGCGCTACAGCGAAACGGCTTTGGAACGGGCAATCCCTTACTTGCGTCCCCGCGGAGAAAAAGCTTCTACAGGGCGCCAACCCTAGTCGGCCGAAAACTGAGGGACCAATTCTCGCCTATTGCTTCGGCAGTCATTTCTTGGCGGTGACCCGGTCGGCAATTTTGTCATACTCTGACTTTGGCATGATGCGCCGCGTGACCAAGTCACCAGGTTCGCTATAAGGACGCCCTGCAATCACTCGGTCTGCCTCCGCCGCAGACACGCCCGGCAGGCTTAGCAGCTGGTCTTTTGTGGCAGTGTTCAAATCGAGTTGTTTGTCGCGGCTCCAGCCTTCGGTGATCCCTGCCGCCACAGCCTTGGCATCGCGGCCAATTGGCGGGCGCGCACGATTTGCGAGCCTGTAACAGCCCGCCATCTCGCTCACCCGCACGGCTGATTGGCCGACTACTTCCGCATGCTGCGCTACTTCGCCATCTTGAGCGACTTGACGTTGACTTCGTTCTTGTCTGCATCAACCTGCGCGGTCAGGATGACGTGGTGTCCCTCGTGTCCTTTCACTGCGTCTGGGTTGGCGATAGTCCAACTCTTGCCGTCCTTGTCGCTCACAAACGTCTTGCCGTCATCGCTAATTTTGCCTGTAACTTGAACCGCTTTCTTGGAGGCATCAGCCTTCATGTTGTCGTTGTGCATGGTGTCCTGAGCCGAAGCTACTCCGAAGGTTAGCAAGGCTACGGCGAAACAAATTGTCATCAGCTTTTTCACGTTGTTCTCCTTTAGATATGCCAACTAGGTCGACACGAACCACACCTGGCCCCAGGGGGGGCGGTGTTTCCAGGCGCCGCGCTGAGCAAGTGGGAATGCTAGTCTCCCCGCCCTCGGGTGGACTGTACAGAATTGCTCATTCCCTCAGATTGTTTTGAGAACCTACGCGCTCGAATCGGGTTCGTACCGCGGAACCAATTTTCCCATCCACTGATTACGGACCGTTGACATAGAGCTAAAGTGGACAGCTTGGAGGCCGCCAGTTCTGCCACACTCTATCCATGACAATGAAAACGATTCCGGAATACCTTGAAGATGAGCGCCAAAAAGATTGCGACGCTCAGCTGCGGATGGAAGATGAGGCCGCGCGCATCCAACCCCTGAACCATGGCCATCATCGCACTGCAAAACAGCCCAAGCGGGAGTTGCCGTCTGTGGTTAAAGCCGCGCCCAAAGCGAGAAAAAGCTCGGAAAAAGCTCGAATAAAACCACGGGCTGCGCGAAAGACCGCGACGAAATCCCGCAAGGCGGCGTGAATCCAAGGCTACGCTCGCGTGATCTCTGCGCTCAGAACCTAGAGCAGAGACTCACCCGATGGTGGCGATGCTGGATCGATTGGTACCGGAGGACCGGAGGCTGCACGTCGGCCACCCCACGGACGATACTGATAGATCGGTTCGAATCGCAGAGGATAGAGAAGGGCTTGATTCGATGCTCCTTCTCTGTCGTCAACAGCCAGGCTTACGCTGGTGTCGATCATGACTGGTCTGAGATTGTCGGCTCGTGAGGCGGTGAGTCAGTCCTATGAGCCCGTTGATCGTGCAATTTGCCGAGGGTATGCTCGATCAATCTAGCTAATTTATCTGCGGCACCGTTGACGGCTAGCTCCACTGTCGCCGCTTCGTCGGTGACCGCGATGGGTTGGCGGCCTTCGAGGCGCGCCTCCATCATGCAACGTTTGTCATTCTTGCCGCTCTTTGGGCCGCGTTCGTCGGTCAGGTGGACCTCTACCCGCGTGATGTGATCGCTCATCCCGCTCAGAGCGCTCTCCACTACGCCCCTGATCTGAGCGGCCAGCGCCTCGTGACCTTCGATTGTATGGTCCGTATTGACTTGGATCTGCATGCTTATCTCCTGCCTAATTGTTTGATCAAGGATGTTTCTTACGCTCACACATTGCCGCTAAAGGCGTTGCACCATGAGCGCTTGCGCGTCTACGGCGCAGTTGCCAAGCTCAAGCGTCTCGCTTACGAGTTCATGGAACTCGGCTACCAGCCGACATTTGCTTGTGGCGGCCAGCAGGCACCATCGACAAGTCGTTGGTTCCGCCGTAGAAACCCGATGGCAACGAGCACAACTACAAGGCCGAACTAGAATCGCCAATCATGATACGCGCTTCCACAGATGAGGTGCCCTTCCCTCGATTTTGTCAGAATGACAATCCCCACCACTGTTCACTTTTGCTCACACAGCGAATGGTGAATAAACATCCACCGCCTGCCACTTCGTTGGATGTGTACGAAAAGGGACCGCCCGACTGCGCGGATATCAAAGGCATGGTGCGTGCCAACGATATCGGGGTTTGACGACACCTGGGAGAACCTTCGCACTGCGACCGACAACCTTGACCGGCTACGCACAGGCTGAAGCAGCCACCCAGGAGCTTCATCTGACCCGAGCAACCAAGGACCGAAAAGTAGGGCGGCGCAGGCAACCTCAAAGATCCCAAGCTGCGTCACGTGCACTCCTGGGCGCCGGCGGCCGGTCAATATTGATTATTCAAGGATGAGCAGATCCCAATCATCCTCTTACGGCATCGCCTTAGTTGAGAGTCGGCTTTACAGTTCCTCCTGGTCTCTGGCGAAAAGTGAGCACTTGTGAACAGTCTCACCATGGACGCCAGCCGTATGATTCCACGGCAGTAAGGATTTTAATCATCACGTTCGGGCGCTTTCTGCAGCATTGCCCTGTTCCAGTATCGTCGCCGGCTGGTTGTCCTCGTCTTCGCTTGGGGCCGCGCATCTTCTAGAGGCCAGTAGCCGCCATAGGAGGGCGTCACAATCGTGAATTGACCTATATATCGTCTTGCCTCTACGATTTAGCGATTCTGAATACAGGAGATTCCGTTTGACGGTTGACACGAATGAGCATCCTCTCATCGGGCGTGATCACCAACTCGAGGCTCACAATTCGAAATCTCACCGGCCTAAAGTGTTGTGGATCGTCGTAGCGATTGTCTTGTTGCTCGTCCTTGTGCTGACGGTTGCGTTAGTATGGCGCCACCTTGATGCCGCGAAGAAAGTCGCGCCCGCGCCGCCGAAGATCGCGATTACGGCCGCGACCGCCAAGAAAGGTGACATCGGCGTTTACCTTGAAGCAATCGGGACGGTCACTCCGGTCTACACCGCTTCGATCACCAGCCAAGTGAATGGCCTGGTCGTCGCTGTGCACTTTAAGGAAGGTCAGCAGATACGCAAGGGCGATCCGCTGATTGACATCGACTCGCGTACCTACCTGGCAAACCTCTTACAGGCGCAAGGGTCGCTCGAACGGGACGAGAATCTGCTCGCTCAGGCAAAGATGGACCTGGAACGCTACCGGGCGGCGTTGGCACGCAACGCGATTGCGAAGCAAATCGTGGATGACCAGGAAAAGCTTGTTCTGCAGGACGAGGGTTCCGTAAAGAACGATCAGGGCGTCGTGCAATTTGACCAGGTTCAGGTCGAGTACTGCCATATCACCGCCCCTATCACCGGCCGCGTCGGCCTACGGCTGGTGGATCCGGGAAACGTGGTGCAATCTTCGGGAACCGCAACTCTGGCCGTCATCACGCAGCTGACGCCGATCACGGTGATTTTCACCATACCGGAAGACAGTCTGGGCCCGGTTGCAGTTCAGCTGCGCAAAAAGGCCAAGCTCGCCGTCGATGTTTTTGATCGTACTGCGCAAACGAAAATCGCCAGCGGGAAGTTGCTGACGCTCGACAACCAGATTGACACCACGACCGGGACAGTTAAAGCACGGGCCATCTTCGACAATAAAACTGATGTGCTCTTCCCCAACCAGTTCATCAACACGCGGCTGCTGGTGAATACGTTGCAGGGGGTAACGCTGGTTCCCGCATCAGCCATCCAACAGAATGGCCAGGCCTCGTTCGTGTATCTGATTCAAAGCAATGTCGCGCATTTACGCGGTGTAACTCCCGGAGTTACAGACGGCGGGCTAACCCAGGTTGACGGCATCAATCCTGGAGACGTCGTAGCCACGAGCAGCTTCGACAAGCTGCAGGACAACACAGCGGTCGCAATCCCGAGCCAGACTCCAAACCAGACTCCGGGCCAGACTCCGAATAAGGGCGAGACCAAGCCTGCCGCTGCCAACCCAAGCGGGAGCAGCACCCCGTGAGTCCATCCCGCCCGTTTATCTTGCGGCCAGTTGCGACCTCTTTGCTGATGGCTGCCATTCTGCTGGTCGGCATTGTTGGCTATACCCAACTACCAGTCTCCGCCTTGCCGGAGGTCGACTACCCGACCATTCAGGTGCTCACGTTTTATCCCGGAGCCAGCCCGACTGTAATGTCGACGACCGTGACGGCGCCTCTGGAACGCCAATTCGGTCAACTGCAAGGTTTGAGCCAGATGACCTCAACCAGCTCCGGAGGCGCTTCCGTAATTGTTCTGCAGTTCAACCTCAGCTTGAACATAGATGTCGCTGAGGAGGAGGTGCAGTCTGCCATCAACGCGTCGCAGAGCCTGTTGCCGTCGATCCTTCCCTCGCCGCCTATCTACAGCAAAACCAATCCAGCCGACGCCCCTGTGCTCACGTTGGCCATCACCTCGAGTTCCCTGCCGCTGTCTCAGGTCGAAGACCTCGTCGACACGCGCCTTGCGCCAAAGATCTCGCAGCTCAGCGGAGTCGGTCTAGTCACCATCAGCGGCGGCCAAAAGCCCGCCGTCCGCATTCAAGCCAACCCTACGGCTCTGTCATCCTACGGCATAAACATGGAGGATCTGCGCACGGCGCTTACCAACGCCAGTGTGAACGCCGCCAAGGGAAACTTCGACGGGCCGCGCCAGGATTACCAGATCGACGCCAACGATCAACTGATCACCAGCGACGACTATCGGAAGGTCGTCGTCGCCTACCGTAACGGTGCGCCCGTGATGCTGACCGACGTGGCCAACGTCGTGAATGGCGTGGAAAACAACAATCAGGCCGCGTGGATGAATCAGACGCCCGCGGTCATTCTGAATGTGCAACGCCAGCCGGGGGCCAACACCATCAGCGTCGTCAAGGGCATCAAGCAGCTCCTGCCGCAGCTCCAGGCTAACTTGCCAACGGGCATTCAGGTCACCACGCTCACCGATCTTACAACCGCTATCGAGTCATCGGTTTCCGACGTTGAGTTTGAATTACTGCTGACTGTCGGACTTGTCGTGCTGGTCATCTTTCTCTTCTTGCGGAGTCTCTATGCCACGATTATCCCGAGCGTGGCGGTGCCCCTTTCGCTGATCGGTACCTTCGCCGCGATGTATATCCTCGGTTACAGCCTGGATAACTTATCGCTGATGGCCCTGACGATCTCCACCGGTTTCGTGGTGGACGATGCCATCGTGATGATCGAAAACATCGCGCGCTACATCGAAGCAGGCGACCCACCCATGGAAGCGGCGCTCAAGGGCGCGGAGCAAATTGGCTTCACCATCCTATCGCTGACCGTATCGCTCATCGCCGTGCTGATTCCGCTGTTGTTTATGGGCGATGTTGTGGGACGCCTGTTCCGCGAGTTTGCCGTGACGCTGGCGGTCACCATCGTCGTTTCGGCAGTGGTCTCCCTTACGCTCACGCCCATGATGAGTGCTCGTATCTTGCGGCACCAGCCGAAAGAAAATCAGGGGCGCATCTATCAAGCTTCGGAGCGCGCCTTCGAAGGAATGATCGCGTTCTATGGCCGGACCCTGAAATTCGTCCTTCGATTCCAGACGATTACCCTGTTCGTTGCGCTGGCCACACTGCTGCTGACGGTTTTCCTTTACATCATTATTCCTAAAGGATTTTTCCCGGTGCAGGACACTGGCGTCATCCAGGGCATATCGCAGGCGCCGCAGACGATTGGCTCAGTCGCCATGGCCGCGAAGCAGCAGGAACTGGCAAAGGTAATCCTACAGGACTCGGCCGTCGAAAGCCTCTCATCGTTCATCGGTGCGGATGGTACGAACACGACGACCAACAGCGGCAGGATATCGATCAATCTGAAGCCACTGGATCAGCGCAAGATGAGTGCGTCAGACGTCATCCGCCGGCTCAAGTCGAAACTCGATCAGGTTCAGGGAATCGAACTGTTCATGCAGCCGGTGCAAAACATTTCGGTGGACGATCGAGTGAGTCGCACGCAATACCAGTACACGCTTGAAGACCCCAACGCGGGTGAACTGAATGACTGGACCAACCGTTTCGTCGCCCGGCTGAAGCAGTTGCCAGAACTGGAAGATGTCGCCACCGATCAACAAACCGGGGGACTGGCGGTATCGCTGGTGATTGACCGGGTCACCGCTTCACGATTTGGCATCGCACCGACAACCATCGATAACACTCTATACGACGCCTTCGGTCAGCGGCAGATCAGCACGATGTATACCCAGGTCAATCAGTACCATGTTGTGCTCGAAAGTGAACCGCAATTTCAAAAAGACCCGAACAAGCTGAACCATCTCTACATCCAGTCCAATGCATCGGCGGGCGCAACCGGCGCGGGCGCATCTTCCTCCTTCGCCTCCTCCGGATCATCCTCGGCAGGGTCGAATGCTGTGACCACCTCAGCCCTATACACTCCGGCGGCCAACACCCTGGCGCCTCCGGGGAATGTGCTTTCGTCGGGCAGGGGAGCAACCTCCATCGGCGCCACTAGTTCGGCCACGAGCAGTGCCGTGCCGCTGAGCGCTTTCTCCCATTTTGAGAAGACAACCGAGGCGCTCTCCATTAACCATCAGGGTCAATTTCCCGCAATTACTGTGTCGTTCAATCTCGCGCCGAACGCCGCGCTCGGCGAGGCTATAACGGCTGTCGACAAAGTGGAAAAAGATATGCACATGCCTCCCAGCCTGCAGGCAGGTTTCCAGGGTACGGCGGCATCATTCACGGCTTCACTGGCCAACGAGCCGTTGCTCATTCTGGCTGCGCTGGTCACGGTGTACATCGTGCTTGGAGTTTTATATGAGAGCTTTATCCACCCGATTACGATTTTGTCCACGCTACCGTCAGCGGGCGTTGGCGCTTTCCTCGCGCTGCTTATCTTTCGCCAGGATTTGAGCGTGGTGGCCATCATCGGCATCGTGTTGCTGATCGGGATCGTGAAAAAGAACGGCATCATGATGGTCGACTTCGCGCTCGAAGGTGAGCGCGAGCACGGGAAGAACGCGACCGATGCGATTTACGACGCGTGCCTGCTTCGCTTCCGCCCCATCATGATGACCACCATGGCCGCGCTGCTGGCGGGACTGCCTCTGGCGCTCGGAACGGGTTTCGGTTCCGAGTTGCGCCGGCCGCTGGGCATCGCCATGGTGGGCGGACTGTTGCTGAGCCAGGTGCTCACGCTGTACACCACACCCGTCATCTACATCTTCTTTGACAATCTAGCGCAGCGCTTTTCACACAAAGCGAAGCGCTCCGAAGGCGGAGGCGCGGAACTGGCGGGGCCCGCATGATCATCTCCGCACCCTTCATTCACCGGCCAGTGGCTACCACGCTGCTCACGGTCGCGATTGCCCTCGCCGGGGCGATTGCGTTTGAGGTGCTGCCGGTGGCGCCCCTGCCGGAGGTCGATTTTCCGACAATTTCAGTCAGCTCCGGCTTGCCGGGAGCGAGCGCCGACATTATGGCTTCGTCCGTCGCTACTCCCCTGGAGCGGCAGCTCGGTCATATCGCTGGGGTCACGGAGATGACCTCTTCAGCACGCTGGGCAGCACATCGATCACCATCCAGTTTGACCTCAGCCGGGACATTGATGGCGCGGCACGCGATGTAGAGGCCGCCATCAACGCGGCGCGATCCTATCTGCCCGCGAACCTGCCGGGCAATCCGACCTACCGCAAGGTCAATCCCGCCGATTCGCCGATCATGATCCTGGGCCTTACCTCCGACAAATATGGCCCGGATAAAATGTACGACTCCGCCTCCACCGTCCTTGCGCAAAAACTGTCGCAGATACAGGGAGTAGGGCAGGTCACTGTCGGAGGCGGCGCATTGCCGTCTGTGCGAGTAGACGCGAATCCCACACAGCTGGCCGGCTATGGACTCACCATTGCGAATTTGCAGTCTGTGCTAAGCCTGCAGAACTCCGACCTGGCCAAAGGTCAAATCTCCGATGGCATCGTTAGCTCAGACATCCTTGCCAACGATCAACTCTCCCTGGCAAACGACTACAAGCCTCTCATCGTGGGCTACAGCAACGGCGCAGCGGTCCGCCTGTCCGATGTCGCTCAGGTGACAGACTCGGTGCAGAACGTCCGTGCTGCAGGCTATTTGAACGGTAAGCGCTCGGTGACGGTCATTATTTTCCGCCAGCCCGGCGCCAACATCATTGATACGGTCGACCGCATCCGAGACCAACTCCCTTTTATCAAGGCAACCATTCCCTTCGGCATCGATACCACCATCGTTCTGGATCGCACCACTACCATTCGCGCCTCGGTCAGTGACGTGGAGCGGACGCTGCTGATTTCGGTCGGCCTCGTCATCCTCGTGGTGTTTGTCTTCTTGCGCAATGGCCGCGCCACGCTTATTCCCGCGGTCGCGGTGCCGGTCTCGCTAGTCGGCACCTTCGCCGTGATGTATCTGTTCGGATACACGCTGGACAATCTCTCGCTGATGGCCATGACCATTTCTACGGGATTTGTGGTCGATGATGCCATCGTGGTGATGGAGAATATTTCGCGACATCTGGAAGGCGGCATGAAGCCCTTTGCCGCGGCGCTGAAGGGTGCAGAGGAAATCGGATTCACCGTCTTCACCATCAGCATCTCGCTCATCGCGGTCTTTATCCCTCTTCTGTTGATGGGCGGAATCGTTGGCCGTCTCTTCCGCGAATTCGCCGTCACCCTCTCGACGGCGGTGTTCGTGTCCATGATCATCTCGTTGACCACGACGCCGATGATGTGCGCCTACCTATTGAAGGACGAGCACGCTGAAAAGCATGGCCGCATCTACGCAGCCAGCGAGAAGTTTTTCGACTGGGTGCTGTCGTTGTATCGCGGCAGCCTGCATTGGGTGCTCGACCATCCGACCCTCACGCTCGTTGTGCTCTTCATCACCATAGGGCTCAATGTGCTGTTGATTGTCAAAATACCCAAGGGCTTTTTCCCGACCGTGGACACGGGATCGATCAGCGGTTCCGTGCGCGGGCCGCAGGATTCATCCTTCCCGGCGATGAACGATTCCATTCAGCAGATCGGCCGCGTGATCAAGAATGATCCCGCAGTCGAGAATGTGATTGCCTTCACAGGCGGCGGGGGGGCCACGAATAACGGCTCCCTCTATATTGCGCTCAAACCGCTGGCCGAGCGCAAAGTCAGCGCCTCTCAGATCATCGATCGCCTGCGTCCGCAATTGAACCGTCTGCCAGTGGCTTCCGCGTTCCTCCAACCAGTGCAGGATCTGCGCATCGGCGGCCGGTCCAGCAATGCGATGTATCAGTACACTCTCCAATCCGACACGGTGCAGGATCTTTCGAAATGGGGACCGATCATGCTGGAGCAGATGAAGCACCTGCCGGGCCTACAGGACGTCAACTCCGACCAGCAGAATGGCGGTCTTGAGGAGTTGATGACCTATGATCGTGTCACTGCGGCAAAGCTCGGCCTCACCGTGAAGTCCCTGGACTCGGCGTTATACGGCGCATTCGGCCAGTCGGAAGTGTCCATCATTTACACGCAGCTCAATCAGTACTATGTGGTGCTGGAAGTTGCTCCCCAGTATTGGCAAAGCCCCGAAGGACTGAAAGACATCTACTTTCAGAGTTCCAGCAATGGAAGCACCCCGCTGCTCACGGTGTCCAAGAGCCAGGCCAACACAACCCCGCTGAGCATCAACCATACCGGCTTATTCCCTTCAGTCACCCTGTCCTTTAACCTCGCGCCGAACGTATCTTTGAGCGATGCCACCTTGAGCATCGGCCAGATGCAAAAGCGGCTTGGCACTCCATCCTCGCTGCAAGGTTTTTTTGCCGGCACGCTGCTGGCTTACCAACAATCTCTGAGCACCGAGCCCTTACTGGTTCTGACAGCGCTGCTGGCGGTGTACATCGTCCTCGGAATTTTGTATGAAAGCCTGATTCATCCGGTAACCATCATCTCCACGCTGCCCTCGGCGAGCGTAGGAGCAATGTTCGCGTTGATGCTCTTTAAACAGGATCTGAACATCATTTCCATCATCGGCATTGTGCTGCTGATTGGAATCGTGAAGAAGAACGCGATCATGATGATCGACTTCGCACTTCAGGCAGAGCGCAATGAGGGGAAGAACACATACGATTCGATTTTTGAAGCGTGCATGTTGCGCTTCCGTCCGATCTTGATGACGACGATGGCTGCGTTGTTGGGCGCTTTGCCATTGGCGCTGGGGACGGGCACGGGCTTCGAACTCCGCCGGCCCCTTGGCATTTCAATTGTGGGAGGGCTGATCTTGAGTCAGATGCTCACGCTCTATACCACGCCGGTCGTGTATTTGGCCTTCGACCGCCTGCGGCTACGGATGCTGGGGAAACAACGCGATATCGTCCCACAAGGGGCCGGACCAGCCCCTAGTGCCGCCAACTAATTCGACAGAGAGGTAAGCAATGACCGAGATGAATGAAACGACTACGAAGTGGAACGGGGCGATTCACCGGTCCTCATTCTGTCGCACCTTGAAGTTCGCGGTCTTATTGGGAGCTTTGATGTTTTGCAGTGGATGCGATTTGAGTCATCGATATCAGCGAGCATCGGTGGAGACTCCCCCTGCCTACAAAGAAATGGAGGGCTGGAAGACGGCACAGCCTCAGGACGATACGCTCCGTGGCAAATGGTGGGAGCGCTTCAACGATCCGCAGTTGAATGCGCTGGAAGAGAAGGTGAATGTTTCGAACCAAAACATCGCAGCTGCTGCGGCAAGTTTTCTGGCAGCGCGCGCCCTGGTCAAAGAAGCTCGATCACAACTTTTTCCTACCGTGTCGACCAATCCGTCCATTACTGTGCAAAGGCCGTCGTCTTCCTCGGGGTCGGGCTCAGGAACTGGCTCTACCTCTTCCTCTAAGGGTACATTTACGGACTACACGCTCCCCTTTGATGCCACGTGGCAGCCGGACCTGTTCGGTCGTATCCGGAACACAGTAAGATCCGCTGCCTATGGAGCGCAGGCCAGCGCGGCTGACCTCGAAAACACCCGCCTCACAGTTCAAGCCGAAGTTGCCTCCGACTACCTTCAACTTCGCGGCCAGGATGCGCTCAAGGAATTATTGGATTCCACCGTGGTCGCATATCAAGAGTCCCTCAATCTGACGACAGCTCTGTACGACACGGGCATCGACTCGGAGGAAGCCGTAGCGCAAGCGGAAACTCAACTCGAAGCCACGAAAGCGCAGGATGACAATCTTGGCATCCAACGGGCTGAATTCGAACATGCTATCGCTATGCTGACCGGTCAGCCGGCATCGACGTTTTCAATTCCAATCCAGGCACTCAATGCAAATCCTCCAGCGATTCCCTTCGGCGTTCCGTCTCAGCTTCTTGAACGACGTCCCGACATCGCCGCCGCAGAGCGCTTGGTGGCTCAGGCCAACGCACAGATTGGCATCGCCAGGGCAGCATACTTTCCGACCGTTACGCTAAGCGCCACGGCAGGACTCGAAAGCACATCCATCGCGAGTTGGTTCACATGGCCGAGCCGTTTTTTCTCGCTCGGCCCAGCGGCCGCGGAAACGCTGTTTGACGCGGGGCTGCGCCGGGCCACGGTCATGCAATTCAGGGCGCAGTACGATGGGACAGTAGCCAACTATCGCCAAGCCGTCCTTACGGCTTTTCAACAGGTGGAAGACAACCTCGCGTCGCTGCGAATACTGTCGGTGGAGATTCAGCATCAGGACGCGGCTGTCAAATCTGCGGAAAGAAACCTCGCGCTGGCCACAGATCGCTACAAATTAGGGATCGATCCTTACTTGAACGTTCTTACCGCGCAAACTTCGTTGCTATCCAACCAGGAAACTGCCGTCACTCTCCGAATCCAACAGATGACGGCCACCACAGGGTTGATCGAGGCGCTCGGTGGAGGTTGGGACACTTCGCAACTCCCCTCGTCAGCGCAACTGGCCAGTAAGGCGCCATAGGACGCAAAGACGAGTCCCGGCGCTCATTCGTTGGCAAGCACTCAGACCACATTGAACACATCAACCGAGAGCGCCGATTAATGATTTCCTGAAGAGACTCGCTGCGGGGGGGATTCCCGAGCACGCGGGCCTCCTGCACGCACTAGACCCCGAAGTCGGCTTTCGTGTTAGTTCGACGTTCACCTTCGCGGATCACATCCAGGCTGCACAGCCTGTCTCACCTCTGCGATAGCGGGCTGACGTCTTCCTGAGTTCCTTCGGTGCGCTGTTTCTCATCAAGAACGACCGACGACAGTTCCTCGTCAAACTACTCGATAACCGGGTCGGCATGCAATACGACCTGCTTTGCCTTCGTGAGGTTCCCGGTAGAGACATCGGCTATTTCTGCAATCTCGGACCGCACATCTACTTTTTGAGCTTCCGTCAAATTTGACTTGCTCTGGCCACCGGTTCATTGGTTTGAGCGTGCTGTTTCTTGGAGAGACAGTTCGAGATCCAGAGCGAGGAGCGATCGGCAATAGCCGTTGAAGCCCTCGGCGCGAACCTTTTGTTTCGTCCGCACGCCTGCGAATTGACGCACGGACCCAAGCGCTGGTGGCATTGTTACGGCACAGTCTGCGCCAGAAGATCGCGGACCCCCTGGAGGCAGAGAGCTTATCGTTGACTCTCGTACGAAGGGCTCTGGGCCCACGCACCACTCACGCTCCGGGCGCCACTCTCGGACGGCAGCGGCTGGTGGACCGAGTGAAGCTTGTGTTGGCGAGCGATCTGGCGCGGCGTTGGACGTTGGCAGAAATTGCCGCTGAGGTGCGCGGATCTCCGGTCTATCTCACACAAGTCTTCCAACAAGTGGAAGGGCTGCCCCTATACCGCTATCAGTTGCGCCTGCGGCTTGCACGGGCGCTGGACCTTCTCGCCCACTATGACGACCTGACGGATCTGAGCCAGGAGGTGGGCTTTTCCAGTCATAGCCATTTCAGCGCTGCATTCCGCGAGGCTTATGGCCGCTCTCCTTCCGAATTCAGGCGGTCGGCATTGAGTCGCTGACGCGCTTTGCTGCAAACCACGCAAAGGCAGATCACTCAACAACCCAAGAAGCCTCATAAGGCACCAGGCCACGTTTACCATGGTGCGGTACGGTTCCGGCAAAAGGTCAGGAACTGCGAAATACTGTTCTGCACCCAAAATAATCGGTTTCCTCGGGCGCCGGCTTGACGGACCCCGAAGCGGCTCATTCCCCTCAGATGTCGAATGCAGAAAGCAAGAGAAATTGACCAGACCTTGGAGGACTTCGAATATGGGCAGAATTGAAGTCATCTTTTGAATTCCTGGGATATGCGATTCACGCGGCGTGGGATGACGACTCTGAATCTCGATGAAGGAGTCGCGATCATTTGAGTGGGTCCGTCGAAATCTTAGCGCGGATTTGTTGTCATCGAGGCGCGATGCCCGGTTGTCGTCTCCCAGTAGTCGATCCATCGCTGTCGAATTTGATTCGCGCGCTCGACAAGATCGTGGCTTGGACTTTGCCCGTGTTCGACCACGATGACAAACCCGGTATTGAACTTCCTCTGCGAGTGATCAACATCCGGTAAGCGCGGGCCTTCAGCCGCAATCACGTCTTGAATCGTCACCTTCGTTCGATCCGCCTTGAAGATGGGGCGTCCGTGCGCGTCTTTACCGGCCGGCACAAGGTTTTTCAGGATAAAGAAGTCTGGCACCTCTGCGGCAGAGATCAAGCCCATCAGGTACAAGTCGAGATAGGAATAACCGGTGGCAGGCACGTAATAGTCATCATCGAGCTGCGTGTAGGTTCCATCGAAGTTGTCCTGCCAGACTCCACCTCCCATGGCGGATGCCTCGGTAGGCCGCTGGTAGGGGAATGCAACCGGCGCCTGCAGCCCTCGCGCCCAATGGACAGGGCCCAACGGGATTGTTTCACCACTTACTTTCGCAGAGACAAATGCGGCCCATCGGTGGCCCATCTCATGCCCAAGCTGCGACATCGCGTAGTTGTATGGGAGCATCTTTCTCTCCGGTGAACTTTCTGCCAGTTGGCGCGAGTAAGCAGTGATGTCGTGATCGCTTCCCACCGGAGCTCCCTCGGGCGGTCGTTCCTGCATTTGGTTCGAGCCAACATATACCGGCTGTACATATCCCCACTGAAACCGCCCTTGGGTGCAGTAGCTCGCAAGATCGTGTTGGGGCGCGCCGATCCCGCTCACATTCCCGGCTACAGGACCGTCGCTGGGAGTACCCGCTTCCTGGTTATCGATGCGGAAATCGGAGTAGTAAGCCAGAAAGTCGAATTTGTCGCCAAGTTCCTTGATCACTGTGCAGGAGAGATCCTGTGGTTTGGGCAAAGCAAGAAAGTGGAACGATTCGTATACGCACGGAAATGGACCGTTCTTGCGGGTCAAGGACGAAAGGTGAACCTCGGGATCGCGAATTCCCGACAACCGAACCACATGAGGAGGTATCCGCCCAATCGCCCCATGATTCCCAGGCGCAACGACGTCAGCGAATACGGCAACTTGATCCACTCCGCGAAACTCTGCCGGTAGTATCCCCTGCATGGTGATTGTATTTCCGGTCGCCTTCACCTTTCGCAATACGCCAGGTCCGAATGCAATGTACTTCGTCGATGCACGCCGGCGCAGCGCAATTCCTTGAACGGTCCAAACCAACGCTGACCGGGCTGCATCGGCGCTGGTGGAAAGCCGTTGGCGCGCATCAAAAAAGATGCGGTACACAATGCCATCCACTCCTGGATCACCCTCCGGCACCACCGGTCCGCGCGTCTCGAACGTCACCTTCAGGACGACACCATCAACGACTGAGAGCTTGAGATTCCGGACATCCAAGTGCGCGGCTACCTCCGGATGCGGCTCGGCACCGAGGGACGCCAAAGGCTTTTCCGCGCCCGAAAGTGCAGGGTAGACGCCAACAATGGCATCTTTCGCGGCAAGTTCCTTATATGACGTCTCGATCGATCCATTGCGATAGAGCACCGCCTGAAACCGGTTGATCATCTTGAACCATGTAAAATCCTGGATATTTCCAAACGGCTCCGTGAGATCCCAGGTGATGACCACACGATCCGCTAGTTCTTTGACGTAATGAGGTCCTGACATCCGAGGCTTAAAAAACACGCAGATCGCTGGGGCGCTATCGATCAGTGTTCCGGCCGCCTCGGCCAACGGCTCAAATCGACCAATCGACACTCCTCCTTCGCTCCGCTCTCCGCGCTCAGAATCCTGATCCTTTTCTCGTTTGCCAAAGCTGATCGAACCTGTTCTGCCCACGAGAAACGAATTCCATTGCTGACCGGAGAATGGAAACTCAAACTGATGGAGAGTCACTTCGGCACCGGCGGTTTCTGGGCCGAAGTCCGAATCCCAGTGCAGAGGCCCATTCTCGACGCGATAGCCCGAACGCTCTGGATTGAAGCGCAGCGTGCGACCGACGAGATCGAACTGGTTCGGTTTCCCCAGTGCGCCTTCATCCAATTCCATGACGATTAGGTCGCCACTCGTCGAGACTTTGCCGATCGCGTGCCCTAGTTCAACCTCTTCCTCTTGTGTGTATGTCCACACCGAACACAGAAAAAGGCCACAGAAGAATAGAATTCCGCTTCGCAGTAAACACCTGGGGCGCTTGTGCATGTGACCTCGGCTTGATCGCAAAAAAATCGAGGATGCCTTTGCGGCGTCTTATATGTTATATACAATATCCTCCCGGTGAAAGCACAGGTCATTAAGATTCACTGAGCTCTTTTGGAAAATGTATGCTCTCTAAACTCGCCTTCATAGGCGAGCTGTTTACGAGCGCGATCGGGTTTGCGCAATCTCTTCCCTCAGCGCCACACCGCCGCGTTGTGACTGTTTCGACGACCGAAACTCGAGGTAACGAACCCTCGATCGCCGTAAATTTCAACAACGCTAATCAAGTGGTTCGACAACGCCTCGAGAGGGTGGCGTCTGTTCAATGCGAGTCGCGTGCCACGTGCGACCCGCTCCCTCCCACGAGGAAATCGAGATCGGCGCCTTTGTTCGCCTGCTGGACGTGTTCGACATAAAGCCTGAGCCATCCACGCTCTGGGAGCGGTGGAGGCGTCCAGTTCGCACGGCGAGCGGCGAGAGTATTGTCATCGACATCCAACCCAACTAACCTCTTGGGAACATCGAGCGTGATTATGTCCCCCGATTGCACCAGAGCGAGCGGTCCCCCGGCGGCAGCTTCGGGGCAAGCGTGCAGTACGACGGTCCCGTACGCTGTGCCGCTCATCCGCGCGTCGGAGAGGCGCACCATATCATTCACACCCATACGAAGGATCTTAGGCGGAAGCAACATGTTGCCGACCTCCGCCATGCCTGGATAACCCCGGGGGCCACAATTCTTTAGAACCATGACACAGTTCTCGTCGATGTCCAGATTCCCGTCGTTAACCCTCGCGTGACATTCTTCAATGCTTTCGAACACGACGGCTCGCCCGCGGTGCTGCAACAAGTGCGGACTCGCGGCTGAAGGCTTGATCACCGCGCCGTCGGGCGCGAGATTGCCGCGCAGGACAGCGATCCCAGCGTTCGCTTTAAATGGTTCTTTGAATGTGCGAATCACTTCGCGATTCCAACAGGACGCGGAGGCCACATTCTTCCCGATCGGCTGCCCGTTCACCGTCAACGCTTCTGCTTTCAGGACGCCAGCCTCGGCCAGTTCGCGGAGCACGACCGGGAGCCCGCCCGCGTAGAAAAAATCTTCCATCAGATGCTTGCCCGAAGGCTGAATGTCAACCAGGCAAGGTAGAGAGGATCCCAGCCGATCGAAGTCGTCGAGACACAGCGGCACGCCGACACGCCCCGCAATTGCGAGCAGATGGATCACCGCATTCGTGGAGCCGCCGATGGCCGCATTGGCGCAAATGGCGTTCTCGAAAGCCTCGCGGGTGAGGATCCGTGATATGCAGAGATCTTCGCGCACCATCTGGACAATGCGCCGCCCCGTCATCTGGGCGAGAGTGTTGCGACGCGCATCGACCGCGGGAATGGCCGCGTTGCCTGGCAGGCTCATTCCCAGTGCTTCCACCATGCTCGCCATGGTTGAAGCGGTGCCCATGGTCATGCAATGTCCCTTGGAGCGATGCATACAGCTCTCCGCTTCAAAGAACACTTCGACCTTCATTCCCCCTGTGCGGACCAGATCGGTCATCTGCCACAGCCCTGTTCCAGATCCCAACTCCCGGCCTTGGAATTTTCCAGAAAGCATGGGGCCGCCGGAAAGGCCGATCGTAGGCAGGTCGCAGGAAGCGGCTCCCATCAACAAAGAAGGCGTGGTCTTGTCGCAACCCATGAGCAGAACAACTCCATCGATGGGGTTGCCACGAATCGACTCTTCGACATCCATGCTGGCAAGGTTCCGAAACAGCATGGCGGTCGGGCGCAGTTGCGTCTCACCCAACGACATGACCGGAAATTCCAGCGGAAAGCCACCTGCCTCCCACACTCCGCGTTTCACAAATTCAGCGAGTTCGCGAAAGTGGGCGTTGCAAGGTGTCAGCTCCGACCACGTGTTGCAAATGCCAATCACCGGGCGGCCATCGAACAGGTCATGGGGCCAGCCCTGGTTCTTCATCCAACTTCGGTAAAGAAAACCATCACGGCCCTCTCGTCCGAACCATGCCTGGCTGCGCATTTTCTTCATAGCTCCGTCCTTAGGTCTGACTGAGACTCCAACCGACTGTGCTACGACGTGCAGCGATAATAGCGCAAACTCTCGGGGTAAACGTAATCTCGGATCAATGTTTTCCTTGAGTATCCACCGGCGGGGCGGAGGAAATCGATTGCGGTGGCCGAATTGCCATCCTGATCAGTGCAGGTCTCAACTAAAAGGAATTTCTCTGCAAACTGCAGCCGCGGCCTTAGCCGTGTTCCAGCAGGCGATTGCTGAAGGCTATGGCGACGAAGACTTTTCAGCCGTCTCCAAATCATCGAAGAGACTGCCGCACTAAGATTGTGACGGAGCACCGAAGGCTCGGGCCGAAACCTGGCTGGCCTAAAAGATTGGACGCCGATTCGCAGCAACGATTTTCGGGTCGGTTTTGCCTCAGACGTATGGAAAACGTTTGCTATAATGCGCGCTGGAGTGCCTGAGTACCGCCCGTTCCTGAAAAGCCCGATGGATATCCGCGAAATCGCCCGCAGAGCGAAGGTTTCCACCGCCACCGTATCCAGGGCAATCAATCGTGTCCCAACCGTCGATCCTCAACTGGCGAAACGGGTGTGGAGGGTGGTGGACGAACTAGGCTACTACCCCAACATCCAAGCCCGCGCCTTGGTCTCAGGAAGAAGTCGCATTTTTGGCCTGATCGTCTCAGAATTCACCAATCCATTCTTCCCAGAGATCGTCCAAACCTTTGAAAATCTCGCGGTTGAAAATAACTACGAGATCTTGATCACCTCGACCGTGAACGACCCAAAACGGATGGAATTGTCGGTTCGGCGCATGATCGAACGGCGCGTGGATGGGGTGGCGATCTTGACGTTTGGCATGGAAGAAGGACTGCTCGAACACCTTCGCTACCGCAAGGTTCCTCTGGTTTTCGTAGATGTAGGGCCGGATGTAAGAGGAGTAGCCAACATCCGGATCAACTATCAGAACGGAATCCGGCAGGCTGTACAGCATCTAGCGGCCCTCCGGCACACGCGCATCGCGTTTGTCGCGGGCCCGCCGCACTTGAAGTCCGCCATGGCCAGGCGAGAGGCCTTCAAGACGTCCATGACGGAGATCGGACTTCCTCCCGACTTGATCATAGTCGGAGATCACCGCATGGAGGGAGGGATGCGTGCCCTGATTGAGCTCAGTCGTTTACAAGTTCGGCCGACTGCCGTGCTGTGCTCCAATGATATGACCGCGATCGGAGTCATGCGGCAAGCTTATGATCAGAACATCAGAGTACCCGAAGGCCTTTCCGTGGTCGGGTTCGACGACATCCGTTTGGCCGAGTTCACAACGCCTCCGTTGACGACGGTCCAAATGTCCCAAAAGGAACTGGCCAGGATTGCTTTTCAGGCTCTGTTGAACGAGATCGAATGCGATCCTTCCTCGCACGAACGCCACGAATACGAACTGACCACCAGTTTGGTGCTCAGGCGTTCTACGGCGTTGGCCCCGGCGGAACGGTCCGCAACGGCCGCAAAGAGAGCGGGGAGCAGTCGATCCCGAAACTCCTCAGCCATGCCCCATCACTAGATCGGGACCGTGTTTCTCTCTCTCAACCGCCTTCCGGGAGAAGAGCTTCCGCGAAACTTCTAGAGAGCGCTTGCCAAACTTTCCAGCCCCGGAATAATCTAGGTTGCGTCCTTTTTGAGTAAACGATTACCGTAATAAGAGTCCGGGTCCCGGGAGCATAGGACAAAAGGGCGATGCTGCAGCGCTTGCAAGAACAGGCGCGGCCTTGTTCAGAAGGCGGTCCGTTTCAACTTGCGCGCCAACGTCGGTGGGGCGCTGCGTAATCGACGCCTCTTATTGTTTTCGGTTTGCGCCCGCCCGCACCATGAAATATTTTGCAGTCGAAACGGGGAGCTATATGGCCAAGAAGAAGATGACGATGGGCGTGATTGTAGGCAACCGCGGATTTTTCCCCGATCATCTGGCCAAAAGTGGCCGCGAGGAGATGCTGCGCACTCTGGAAGCGGACGGCATCGAGGTGGTGTCTCTCACCCCAGACGAAAGCAAGTACGGTGCGGTCGAAACCCGGGAAGAATCCCGCCGCTGCGCCGACCTGTTCAAGCGCAATCGCGAGAGGATCGACGGCATCATCGTCACGCTGCCGAACTTTGGCGAAGAGCGCGCGATTGCCGACACGTTGCGTCTGGCCGATCTTCGAGTACCGGTCCTCATTCAAGCTACGCCCGACGATCCCA
>Ga0182024_10008523_pt1 | contig 21578 bp, 27 predicted proteins | sample P32metaG_FD_120480 | JGI IMG/M metagenome (GOLD analysis project Ga0182024, IMG submission 120480) | Permafrost microbial communities from Stordalen Mire, Sweden - P3-2 metaG (Illumina Assembly) | ecosystem: Environmental > Terrestrial > Soil > Wetlands > Permafrost | place: Sweden: Stordalen...
TCGTAGCCCGGATGGAGCGCAGCGCAATCCGGGATCGCGATGCGGGCGAGGAAGGTCCCGGATTACGCTGCGCTCCATCCGGGCTACGCGCTACGCGCAAGCCGCTCGCGCCGGCGCCCTTCGATCTACCTTGCCGGTTTCGGCGGCTGGCGGCGGCGGTCGCTGGCGGGCTGGTAGGCGATGCGCGAATGGTGCGCGCAATAGGGCAGGCCGGTCAGCGCCTTGCCGCCGCAGAAGAAAAATTCCGGACTGGAGGGATCGCCGACCGGCCAGTGGCAGGTCGCTTCGCTCAGTTCCAGGAGCGACAGGCGCTGGCTCATCGGCACTACATTGTCATAGGCAATCGGATCCGGCTCGACGTCGACTTCGAACGCGTGGGCGAGCGCGGTATTGCCGCGCGAGACCGGACGCGCAACCCGCATCATGTGCTGGGCGGGACGGGCCTTGCGTTGACGCGGCGCCGCCGAGGAGGGGCTCTTGGCGCGGCCGGAAAGCCCGAGCCGGTGGACTTTGCCGATCACGGCATTTCGCGTCACATTTCCGAGTTCCGCAGCGATCTGGCTGGCCGAAAGCCCGGCCTCCCAGAGTTTCTTCAATTGCTCGACGCGTTCGTCGGACCAGGTCAATACCGTCATCGCATGTCTTCCCTTTGGTCGCGCCGGCCGTTAACCAGGGCAGCGCTGCGATCTCAAATCTCCAAAATCCCTGTGGTCAGAATCCCTTAGCCCTCGCCGGGCGCGGCAGGCGCGCCCGAACGTGTACGCGGAACACTGGGGACTTAGAGGATCAGAACTGCCGCACGAGATGTCGTACCCGACAGCCGAGACGCTACAATATGGCGTGACTCGGGCGCAAGAGTCCGCGTCGGTGCGTCCACACATTCCGTCAATTAAGCATTGCAATTGGATTTTTCCACCGCGCCGGATGGCTGACGGAGATTCGCCATGGCCGGCCGCGGCCCGACCGCTTTGTGGCAGGTTGACAGTTATCGCCGTGGGCCTAGAATGCTCGCCACGTGCCGCCCTGAAAAGGCGGCACGTTTTGTTTTCCGGGGCTGGCTGTTGCTGCATCGTGCCAATGCGCGCACGAGAGCCGGCTCTAACCTTCAGTGATCGCCATGACCCAGAGCGCAACGTCGCATTTGCTTCCCGTATTCGCCCGAGTGGAACTCGGTTTCGAGCGCGGCGAAGGCGCCTGGCTGATCGCAACCAATGGCGAGCGCTATCTTGATTTCACCTCCGGCGTTGCGGTGAACGCGCTCGGCCATGCGCACCCGCATCTGGTCGCGGCGCTGCAGGACCAGGCCACCAAACTCTGGCACATGTCGAACCTGTTCAAGAGTCCGGATGGCGAGCGGCTGGCGGCGAGATTGTGCGAAGCGAGTTTTGCCGACCTCGTGTTCTTTGCCAATTCCGGTGCCGAGGCGATGGAATGCGCGATCAAGATGACGCGCAAATATCACGCCGCCAAGGGCCACCCCGAGTGCTACCGCATCATCACCTTCGAGGGCGCGTTTCACGGTCGGACGCTGGCGACGCTGGCTGCGACCGGCTCGTCAAAATATCTCGAAGGTTTCGGGCCGCCGCTGGACGGCTTCGATCAGGTGCAGCTCGGCGATCTCGATGCCGTCAGGAAAGCGATCGGCCCGCACACCGCAGGAATCCTGATCGAGCCGGTGCAGGGCGAGGGCGGCGTGCGTGCTGCAGCGCCCGCCTTCCTCAAGGCCCTGCGCCAGCTTTGCGACGACAACGGGCTGCTGTTGATCTTCGACGAGGTGCAGACCGGCATGGGCCGCACCGGCGAGCTGTTCGCCTACAAGCGCCTCGGCGTCACCCCGGATGTCATGCCGCTTGCCAAGGCGCTCGGCGGCGGCTTTCCGATCGGCGCCTGCCTCGCGACGGCGGAAGCCGCCGCCGGCATGACGCCGGGCTCGCACGGCTCGACGTTCGGCGGCAACCCGCTCGCGGTCGCCGCCGCAAACGCGGTGCTGGACGTCATGCTCAAGCCCGGATTCTTCCAGCACGTGCAGAAGATGTCGCTGCTGCTGAAGCAGAAGCTCGCGTCGGTGGTCGATCGCCATCCCAGCGTGCTGGCGGAAGTTCGCGGCGAGGGGCTGCTGGTCGGCGTAAAGGCGGTGGTGCCGTCCGGCGATCTGGTGACCGCGCTGCGCAACGAAAAGCTGCTGACGGTCGGCGCGGGCGACAATGTGGTGCGGTTTCTGCCGCCACTGATCGTTACCGAAACCGAAATCGATGAATCGATAGCCCGGCTCGAGCGCGCCTGCGCCGCCCTCGCCGGCCAGCAATTGCAACGGGCGGCGGGGCAATGAGCAAGGCGCTGCGTCACTTTCTCGATATCAGCGAGCTTCCGACCCGGGAGCTGCGCAACATGCTCGCCGCAGGCGTCGCGATGAAGGCAAGGCTGAAGGCGCATGAGACGCCGTCGAGGCCGCTCGAAGGCAAGACCCTGGCTATGATTTTCGAGAAACCTTCGACCCGGACCCGGGTCTCGTTCGACGTCGGCATGCGACAGCTCGGCGGGGAATCGATCATGCTGACCGGCGCGGAAATGCAGCTCGGCCGCGGCGAGACTATCGCCGACACCGCGCGGGTGCTGTCGCGTTACGTCGACGCCATCATGATCCGCATCCTAAACCATGAAGCCCTGCTAGAACTCGCCGCGTACGCCACCGTGCCGGTCATCAACGGGCTGACGCGGCGTTCGCATCCCTGCCAGGTGATGGCGGACCTGATGACATTTGAGGAGCACCGCGGCCCGATCGAGGGCCGCACCATCGCCTGGACCGGCGACGACAACAACGTGCTGGCGTCGTGGGCGCATGCGGCGGAGCGATTTCAATTCCAGCTGAACGTCGCAACCCCGCCGCAGCTCGCGCCGAACAAGGCCATGAAGGAATGGATCAAGGCGACCCAGGCCCCGATCGCGCTCGGCAGCGATCCGGAAGCGGCGGTGCGCGGCGCCGATTGCGTGGTCACCGACACCTGGGTTTCGATGGGCGACAAGGATGGCGAGCACCGCCACAATTTGCTGAAGCCGTATCAGGTCAACGCCAAGCTGATGTCGCTGGCCAAACCGGATGCGCTGTTCATGCATTGCCTGCCGGCGCATCGCGGCGAGGAAGTCACCGATGAAGTGATCGACGGCCCGCAATCGGTGGTGTTCGACGAGGCCGAGAACCGTCTGCACGCGCAAAAGGGGATTCTGGCGCGGTGTCTCGAGGCGGTGGCGTAAGTCTCTCCGTCGTCCCTGCGAAAGCAGGGACCCATACCGCGTGATCTCTCGATTTTCGCAGTGTGGCAGACGTCGTTCGTAACAATGAAAGCCGGTGGTTATGGGTCCCTGCTTTCGAGGGACGACTCGTGGAGATGGTTTCGCCGCCCCTCGACCTCTTCCACTTTGCCCCCTTCGACCCCAGATAAAGCGCCATGGTTTCAGAATCCCCCGCCACGAAAATCACGACCGAGGCGCCCGTTCGCGCGCCTTCGGCCGTTCCGGTCGACGACGCCGTGCTGCCGTTCGAGGTCGATGCGCTCGATCTGCGCGGCCGCCTGACCCGGCTCGGCCCCGCCCTCGACGACATCCTGACCAAGCATGATTATCCGCCGGCCGTCGGCAAGCTGCTCGGCGAGGCAATCGTGCTGACGACGCTGCTCGGCTCGTCGCTGAAATTCGACGGCCGTTTCATTCTGCAGACCCAAACCGATGGCCCGGTGTCGTTCCTGATCGTCGACTTCCAGGCCCCGGATCGCTTGCGCGCCTATGCGCGCTTCGACGCGAAGCGGCTTAATGCCGGTCAGGACTCCGGCGCGCTGCTCGGCAAGGGCCACCTCGCGATGACCATCGATCAGGGGCCGGACATGAGCCGATACCAGGGCCTGGTGGCGCTCGAAGGCGGCAGCCTGGAGGACGCCGCGCATGAATATTTTCTGCGTTCGGAGCAGATTCCGACCCGGGTGCGGCTCGCGGTCGGCGAGGAATGGCGCGGTGGCGACGGCCCGCGACATCGCTGGCGCGCCGGCGGCATGCTGCTGCAATTTCTCCCCAAGGCGCCGGAGCGGGCGCGGCGGGCCGACCTTCATCCGGGCGACGCCCCGGAGGGCGTCGTCAGCCATGCCGTCGCGGAGGACGATGCATGGATCGAAGGCCAGTCATTGATCTCCACCGTCGAGGATGTCGAGCTGATCGATCCAGACCTCTCGGGCGAGCGGCTGCTGTTCCGGCTGTTTCACGAGCGCGGTGTTCGCGTGTTTCCGCCGCTGCCGCTGCGCGCCCAATGCTCCTGCTCGCGCGATGCGGTGTCGGCGATGCTCAAGAGCTTTGCACCGAAGGATCGGGCCGAGATGGTGAAGGATGGCAAGGTGGTGGTGACCTGCGAATTCTGCAGCTCGGTCTATCAATTCACGCCGGAGGAAGCCGGCGTGGAGTAGTTGGGCGGAAGGAGGTCGAACGGCTGCGGCGTACTGGATGCTCCCGCTTTCGCGGAGCATGACGCGTCCGGCGGATCTAGTTCAGCACCCGCCGGCTGTCGGGACTGTCGAGCGAGAAGGTCGGCACGTCGATTTCGAACGGTTCGCCGCTCTCGCTCACCATCTGGTAGCGGCCGGTCATGAAGCCCGATGCGGTCGGCAGCGGGACGCCGCTGGTATATTCGAAGCGTTCGCCCGGCGCGAGCACGGGCTGCTCGCCGACGCCGACCACGCCCTCGCCACGGATTTCCCGCTTGCGGCCGGAGGCGTCGGTAATGATCCAGTGCCGCGTCTGCAGCTGGACCGTCTCGTCCCCGGCATTGGTGATGACGATGGTGTAAGACCAGAAATACTCCGATCGTTCGACCGATGAGCGTTGCGGCATGAAGTTGGGCTCGACGGTGACTTCGATCTGGCGGGTGACGGCGCGGTACATGCGGGCAACTTTCCGAAATCGGGTGCCATCATATCGAAAACATCGGCCGGAACCAATCGCCCCGCGGCCCGGGCGGTCATCCATCTTGCCGCATTTTCATTCGCCGTTTCAACATAGTTCGAGCCTAAAGCCGGTTCGCGCGGCCTCGAACCGCCGCAACTTGCCTGCGCCCCCGGGGCCGGTACTATCTGCCGACACGCTGACAGGTCTCGTGTAAGCGTGCAGAGTCGATCTGTTCCAGACGGTGCCCGATGACATCAGTTGCCGACCGAATTGCCGAACCGCCGGTTGCGGAGACAGCGGATGCGACCAGGCGAGATGTCGACCTGGCGCCGCCCGCTCCGCCAACGGCGAATTCGCTGGCGCATGTCAGCGGGCGTGAGCTGCGGCTCGACCTGTTTCGCGGGCTGGCGCTATGGCTGATCTTCATCGACCATTTGCCACCCAATCTTCTCACCTGGCTCACGATCCGCAACTACGGTTTCAGCGACGCCACGGAAATATTCATTTTCATCTCGGGTTACACCGCGGCATTCGTCTACGGGCGGGCGATGCGCGAGGCCGGCTTCGTGGTGGCGACCGCGCGCATCCTGCGGCGGGTCTGGCAGATTTATGTCGCGCATGTGTTCCTGTTTACAATCTTTCTTGCGGAGATTTCCTACGTCGCCACCAGCTTCGTGAACCCGCTATACAGCGAAGAAATGGGGATCATGGATTTTCTCAAGCAGCCGGACGTCACCATTGTCCAGGCGCTGCTGTTGAGATTTCGTCCGGTCAACATGGACGTGCTGCCGCTCTATATCGTGCTGATGCTTTTCCTGCCTCTGATCCTGTGGCTGTTGAAGTGGAGAGCCGACGTCACGCTGACGCTGTCGGTCCTGCTCTATGCCGTCACCTGGCAGTACGATCTTTACCTGTCGGCATATCCGAACGGCGTCTGGGCCTTCAATCCGTTCGCCTGGCAATTGCTGTTCGTGTTCGGCGCCTGGTGCGCGCAGGGCGGCGCCAAACGGATGTCGCGGATTCTCGCGTCGCGGATCACGCTGGGGATCGCGTTCGCCTATTTGTTGGCGGCGTTCTGCGTGACCCTGACCTGGTATTTGCCGCAGCTCAGCTACCTGATGCCGCGCTGGCTCGAGCAATGGATGTACCCCATCAACAAGACCGATCTCGATGTGCTCAGGTTTGCGCATTTTCTGGCGCTGGCCGCCGTGACCGTGCGTTTCCTGCCGAAGGATTGGCCGGGGTTGAAGTCGCGCTGGCTGCGTCCGCTGATTCTGTGCGGGCAGCACTCGCTGGAGATTTTCTGTCTTGGCGTGTTCCTGGCATTCGCCGGACATTTCATCCTGGCCGAAGTCTCCGGCGGCGCCGGGCTGCATTTCGTCGTCAGTATTTCCGGAATTCTCATCATGTCCGGCGCGGCGTGGCTGTTTTCATGGTACAAATACTCCGCCGACAAGAGTGCTTCGCGGAACAAAAGCACCATCGGCAATGCCGATATGGCAGGGGGGAGTTTATGAGGTCCGGTTCGTGGACCATTGCGGGATTGGTGTCGCTGGCCGGTCTTTTAGCCGCCTCGCCGCTCTTTGCCGAGGATACGACGCCCCGCTGTGAGGTCCCGGCCTACCTGCTGACCAGCGAAAGCACGCTTCCCAAGGTGGCGGATGCCGTGAAAAACGGCCGTCCGCTGGATATTCTGGTGATAGGCAGCCGGTCCTCGACCATCCCCGCATCGGAGGCGAGCGCCTACCCGGCCCGCCTGCAGGCGATGCTGAAAGAGAAACTGCCTGCGCTCACGGTTAACGTAACCGTGGAACTGCAGGCCAAGAAGACCGCCGAGGATGTCGCTGCCGGCCTCAGCAAGCTCCTGGAAGGCAAACAGCCCGTTTTGGTGGTTTGGCAAACCGGCACCGTCGATGCTATGCGATCCGTCGATCCCGACGATTTTCGCGGCGCGGTCGACGAGGGGGTTGTTGCGCTGCAAAATGCCGGTGCCGACGTGATATTGATGAATCCGCAATACAGCCCGCGCACGGAAACCATGATTGCGCCGGAGCCTTATCTGGACAACATGCGCGTGGTAGCACAGCAGCACGACGCTCCGCTGTTCGACCGGTTCGCCATCATGCGTCAATGGAATGAAAGCGGGGAGTTCGACCTGTTCAGCACGGTGCGCGGGATCGATCTGGCCAAGCGCGTCCACGATTGTCTTGGCCGTGCGCTGTCGACCTTTGTGATCGATGCGGCCCACATCAATCCGGCGCAGCAGAATTGAGGTTTGTATTAATGCGTTTTCACTGCCCTTTTTTCGCAACCTTATTGCTGGCTGCGGTCGCGGCGCTGACGCCGGCGATCACCGGACCCGCGCGCGCGCAGGCCGCTCTGCAGGCGACGCTGGCGGACAGCACCAAGCCTGACAGTGCCAAATCCGACAGTGCCAAATCCGATAGTGCCAAATCCGATAGTCCCAAATCGGACGGCGCCAAATCGACGGCGTATCAGCCGTCCACGGCCGCAAACGCGGCGTCTGCCGACCATGCTGCTCCGGCGCCGCCGAAGAGCCTCACCGCCAGGGCGATCGACAAGGTGAAGGAGGTCGCGAAATCGGCCAACGACATTTTCAGCCGTGTTCCCTGCCTGCCGCCGAAGGGCGGCACCAAATCGATGGGATCGCTGCCGCATGTAGCGGGCAAGCTCGCTTCCGGGCAGCCGGTGGTGATCGTCGCATTCGGCTCGTCTTCGACCGCCGGTTACGGCGTGACCTCGCCCGACTTCACCTATCCCAATCGACTGGCGGCGCAATTGCACCGGCAGTATCCGGGAGCCGACATCACCGTCCTCAACCGCGGCAAGGGCGGCGAAGACGCGCCCGAAATGATGAACCGGCTGCAGACGTCGGTGCTCGATGCGAAGCCGGATCTCGTGATCTGGCAGGTCGGCACCAATGCGGTGCTGCGCAACCTCGATCCCGCGGAAACCGCCAGGCAGGTCGAGCAGGGTGTCGCCCGGATCCAGGCCGCCGGCGCCGATCTCGTGCTGGTCGATCCGCAGTATTCTCCGCGAATAACCGAGCGCGGCGAAAGCGCAAACCGGATGGTGCGCCTGCTCGGCAAGGTTGCCGAGCTGCGCCATGTCGGCATTTTCCCGCGCTTCGAGGTGATGCGCGAGTGGCATGATCAGCAGGCGCTTCCGATCGACAGCTTCGTCATCGCCGACGGCCTGCACATGAACGATTGGGGTTACGCCTGCTTCGCCCAGTTGCTCGGCGACGACATCATCAAGTCGGTCGGCCAGATCAGGCTCGGCATCAACGTGCCGTCCAGCGTGCAGACCTACCGGCCGATGTGAATGGCCGTCATTGCGAGCAGCGAGCGCGATGAATCAATCCATCCCCTCCGTCATTCCAGGTTCGATGCTTCGCATCGTCCCGGAATGACGGAGGGGTTGGATTGCGTCGAGTGCGCGATCCTCACGCCTTCTGCAGTGCGTATTGCAAATCCTCGATCAGATCGTCGCGGTGCTCGAGCCCGACCGAGAGGCGGATAAAGCCCTCGCTGATCCCGAGTTCGGCGCGGCCCTCCGGCGTCAGCCGCTGGTGTGTCGTCGTCGCCGGATGGGTGACGAGGCTTTTGGCGTCGCCTAGATTGTTGGAAATCCGCGCCAGCTTGAGCGCGTTGAGGCAGCGGAACGCCGCCGCCTTGCCGCCCCTGACCTCGAATCCGACCAGCGTCGATCCGGCGCGCATCTGCTTCTTGACTGTCGCTGCCTGCGGGTGGTCGGCGCGGCCGGGATAGATCAGCCGCGAAACCTTCGGATGCTGCGCCAACACCTCCGCGATCACCGCCGCGGTCTCGGTCTGCGCGCGCACCCGCACCGCCAGCGTCTCCAGCCCCTTGAGCAGGACCCAGGCGTTGAACGGCGACATCGACGGGCCGGTTTGGCGCATGAAGGTATGGATCTGTTCGGCAATGAAGGCTTCCGAGGCAAGGATGATGCCGCCGAGGCAGCGGCCCTGACCGTCGATGTGCTTGGTCGCCGAATACACCACGACATCGGCGCCGAGCGTGAGCGGGCTCTGCCAGATCGGCGTCGCAAAGACGTTGTCGACAATCAGCCGCGCGCCGCCCTGATGGACGATGTCGGCAATGGCGCCGATATCGAGCACGTCGAGCGTCGGGTTGGTCGGGCTCTCCAGAAAGCAGCTTCGGGTGTTCGGCCGCATCGCCTTGCGCCATTGGTCGAGATCGAGGCCGTCGACCAGCGTCGACTCGATGCCGTAGCGCGGCAGCAGATCTTCCACGACGTAGCGGCAAGAGCCGAACATCGCCTTCGAGGCCACCACATGGTCGCCGGCCTTCAGCGGCGCAAGCACGGCCGTGGTCACCGCCGCCATGCCGGTCGCGGTGGCACGCGCCGATTCGGCGCCTTCCAGCTCGATCATGCGGCGCTCGAACATCGCAACGTTGGGATTGGAAAAGCGCGAATAGAGATATCCGGCCTCCTCGCCCTTGAAACGCGCTTCGCACTGTTCGGCGCTGGCGTAGACGAAGCCCTGGGTCAGAAACAGGGCCTCGGAGGTTTCGCCGAATTCCGAACGGATGGTGCCGGAATGGACCAGCCGGGTCTCGGGACGGTAATGGGCGGTTGACGTGCGTGGGGTAGCCTCAGACATGTGACCTCCGACGTGACCACCCTTGAAAATGGTCACAAAAAACCGGCCTGGAAAAATTCCACAGGCCGGGATCACATAGGTCCCCGGCCTGTTTAGCGATTTATTTAACGTGGCTGCAAGCCGGCCGGCTCAAATCACCACGGGATAAGTCATGCTCTTATTCCGTCATGCCCTTTCCGTCAAGGCAACCATCGGATAACCGGTAAAAGTCCGTATTTTCAGCGTTGGATGACCAGAGCCAGGCCATCCCGAGGACCCCATCGTGTCGTTCACGCTTCAGCCCGGTGCCAATGGCATTCTGCCCGACCGCATGATCGCGGCAATGGCCGACACCGGCCTCATTCTGCCGGCGTACCCGTTCGTCGAAAGCCAGATCCAGCCGGCGAGCCTCGATCTGCGGCTCGGCGATATTGCCTATCGGGTGCGCGCGAGCTTCCTGCCGGGCCCGGGGGCGACGGTGGCCGAGCGCATCGACGAACTGAAGCTGCATGAAATCGATCTGAGCGACGGCGCGGTGCTGGAGACCAACTGCGTCTACATCGTGCCGTTGCTGGAAAGCCTCGCGCTGCCGTCCGAGATTGTCGCCGCAGCCAATCCGAAAAGCTCGACCGGCCGGCTCGATGTGTTCACCCGCGTGATCGCCGACGGCACGCGGCGGTTCGACATGATCGGCGCGGGCTATCACGGCCCGCTCTATGCCGAGATCAGCCCGAAGACGTTCCCGGTCCTGCTGCGCGAGGGATCGCGGCTGTCGCAGGTCCGCTTCCGCACCGGCGATGCCATCCTCAATGCCGATGAACTCGATGCGCTGCATGAGCGGGAGCAGCTGGTCGATTGCGACGACGCCGATCTCGCCAATGGCGTCGCGCTGAGCGTCGATCTGTCCGGTGAAAATGCCGGCGGTTTTGTCGGTTACCGCGCCAAGCGCCATACCGGCGTGGTCGACATCGATCGCCGCGCCGGCTATGCCGTCGACGACTTCTGGGAGCCGATCGCGGCGCGGCTCGACGGCAGCCTCATTCTCGATCCCGGCGAATTCTACATTCTGGCGTCGAAGGAAGCGGTGCAGGTGCCGCCGGACTACGCCGCGGAAATGGTGCCGTTCGATCCGCTGGTCGGCGAATTCCGGGTGCATTATGCCGGCTTCTTCGATCCCGGCTTCGGCTATGCCGGCGCCGGCGGCAAAGGCTCGCGCGCCGTGCTCGAAGTACGCTCGCGCGAGGTGCCGTTCATCCTCGAGCACGGCCAGATCGTCGGCCGGCTGGTCTACGAAAAAATGCTGGCGCGTCCCGATGCGATGTACGGCCAGCGCATCGGCTCCAATTATCAGGCCCAGGGCCTGAAACTAAGCAAGCATTTTCGGGTGTAGCCGCTTTCACAGTATAATCGCCGCACGGGTTGCCCGCAGCAACCATCCACCCCCTAACCGGGTCATGGGGCATTGTGATTCCCGGCAAGGCCGGCAGCCAGGCTCGCTGCACCTGTCGTTTCGCGGTTCGCGCACACCAATCGAAGCCATACTAAGTACGTGCAGCTAGTATATTATCTATAAATTTCAATCACTTGCATGATCCTTAGCGAAGGTTCCCGAGCACCCGGAGCTACCGCGCCGCCGATTTCGCCGCCGGGGTCACCCGCCAGATCGTGCCGCCGACATCGTCGGCAACCAGCAGCGCGCCCTGCTTGTCGATCTTGACGCCGACTGGCCGGCCCTGCGCTTCGCCGCCCTTGTTGAGGAAACCGGTCAGCACGTCCTGCGGCTTGCCCGCGGGCATGCCGTTGGCGAAGGGCACGAAGATCACCTTGTAGCCGGCGCGGGGCTTGCGATTCCACGAGCCATGCTGGCCGACAAAGGCGCCGCCGGCCATCTCCGGCGGAAACAGATCGCCGGTGTTGAAGGTCAGTCCCAGCGAGGCCGTATGCGCGCCCAGCGCGTAATCCGGCGCGATCGCCTTCGCCACCAGATCGGGTCGTTGCGGATCGACGCGGCTGTCGACATGCTGGCCAAAATAGCTGTAGGGCCAGCCGTAAAAGCCGCCGTCCCTGACCGAGGTCATATAGTCGGGAACGAGATCGTTGCCGAGTTCGTCGCGTTCATTGACGGCGACCCACAGCGCGCCGCTTTGCGGCTGCCATGAGGGCCCGTTCGGATTGCGAAGGCCGGAGGCGAATACGCGCGACGCGCCGCTGGCGCGATCGATTTCGAGCACGGCTGCGCGATTGGTTTCTGCCGCGATGCCGTTCTCGCCGACATTGCTGTTGGAGCCGACGGTCGCGTAAAGCTTCGAGCCGTCGGGACTGGCGGCGAGATCCTTGGTCCAGTGGTGGTTGATGGTGCCCGCGGGAAGCTCGGCGAGCTTGACCCCGGGAACGTCGATTTTGGTATCGCCGTCATGATAGGGAAACCGCAGGATCGCATCGGTGTCGGCGACATAGAGATTGTCACCGACCAGCGCCATGCCGAATGGCGAGTTCAGGTCCTTGAGCAGAATGCTCCTGCTGTCGGCGACGCCATCGCCGTTGGTATCGCGCAGCAGCGTGATGCGGTTGGCGCTGGTCGAGCCCGAGCCGGCACGGCTCATGATCATTTTCGCGATCCAGCCCTTGATACCCCTGCTGTCATCGGGCTTCGGCGGGGCGTCGGTCTCCGCCACCAGCACGTCGCCGTCCGGCAGCACGTAAAGCGAGCGCGGATGGCTGAGCCCGGTGGCGAACGCGTTGACCGCCATGCCGTTGGCCGCGGTCGGCTTGCCGCCGGCAGGCCAGCCGACCGCATTGGCGACATTGACCGTCGGCATCTAGGAATGTTGCGGCGCCGGCAGGGTCGGCGAAGGCCCGAAACCCTGTTCGGCGGTCACGGTATCCTGCGGGTCGTTGCAGCCAGCGAGCACGAGCGTCAGCGCCGCAATCCCGACGGCCGGCAGAATTCTGTTGCGCATGGTGGCTCCTTGCAGATCGCGCTTTATAATGCGCAAAGCCGGTCGATGTTCATGGCCTCGGCCTGAATTTCACGTGAAATGCCGGACAGCGAATGGAGACCGGGAATGGGCGGCGGTGAGGGCGGTGCGCAAGAGGCACGATGGCTGAAGTGGCGCGGCATCGCCGAACTCTATCATGCCTACTTTACCGGGCTCATTCTCACCGTGGTGACGCGGCGCGGCACCGCCGACGCGGCGGAGTTCGTTTTCCGGGTGTTTCGCCGCCAGCAGCAGGAACGCTTTCTGCCGGGCCTGGAAAAGCTCGGGCTCAGCCAGTTGCCGCCGGCGGTCGCGGCGGCGCAATATCACTATCTCTCGAACTGGATCGGCGGCGTCCATGTCGAATACATCTACGAGACCGACCGCAAAGCCTGGATCCGCTACCCGCCGCCGCGCTGGATCTGGAAGGGCACCGCGATCTGCGGCGTACCGGGCGAAGTGTCGCGCGCGATGCTGCGCGGCTGGCATGCCAACAATGGCGTTGCGCTGGGCAATGCCAAACTCGGCTTCGTCTGCACCAAGCAAAGCGTCGACGGCCAGGACGGCCTGGAAGGTTATTACTGCGAATACGATCATGCGCTCGAGCCGGATCAGCGCCTGGTATTCGCCCGTCATCTCGAAGCTCCGCTGTTTGATCCGGTACTCGCCCCGGCGTTGCCGGTCGCGAGCTGGCCGAGGCCGCGGCTGGAGAAGGCCTATCGCAACTACGCCATGGAATATGTACGGACGGCGGCGCCGGTCATGGTGCAGCTGTTCGGTCCGGACGATGCCGGCTACCTGCTGCATCTCACCGGAAGGTTGATCGGCATGCAGTTGTTCGACGAAGTGGCGCGCAGTTTTGCGATCGGCCGTGGCGGCGCCGGCGATTTCGCGGCTTTCCTGCGCGCAGTTTTCGCTGCGCAGGATGATGTTGCCGATGGCGGCGAATCCGGCCGGGCCTTCGAAATCAGGCAACAGACCTGGAAGCTGATGGCCGATGTCGTCGACTATCATCCGGCCTGCGCCAGGGTACTCGAGGGATTGTTCGAAGGCCTGGCGGCGGGTTGCGGCCGCCGCATCGCGGTCGGCATGAGGCCTGCGACGGGTGGGGTGCCGCCGTTTGTCTGGTCGGTCGGATAGCTTGCCGCGGTCCGCAATCCCGCAGGGGGCCCAATGCGCCCGATGCACATGGCTTCCAGCCTGATCGATGCTAGGAAGCCTGCCGGCACGGCATCAATCGGGCCCGGAGCAACCATGTCCGATATCGCCGTTGCCGGAATTCCGATCACCGAAGCCGACCGGTCTCCGCCTCCGGCGCTGGCCGCGGCGGCGCGCAATGCGCTGCTCGATCGCCCGATCCTGCGCACCCTGCTCGAGCTCGCCTGGCCGAATGTCATCGCGCTCAGCGCGGGCACCTGCGTGGTGATCGCCGAGACATCCTATATCGGCCGGCTCGGGGTCGAGTCGCTGGCGGCAATGGCGCTGGTGTTTCCCTTTGTCATCCTGACCATGACATGTCGGGTGGCGCGATGGGCGGCGGCGTGGCGTCGGCGATTGCGCGCGCGCTCGGTGCCGGCGATGTCGATCGCGCCTCGGCGCTGGCCGCGCACGCTTTGCTGATCGGGCTGTGTTTCGGACTGACGTTCATGCTGGGCATGCTGACGTTCGGCCCGGCGCTGCTGAGATTGCTCGGCGGTCGCGGCAATGTGCTGGCGAACGCGATCGGCTACACCCAGATCTTCTTCGGCGGCGCGGTCGCGCCGTGGCTGATGAATACGCTGGCAGGGGTGCTGCGCGGTACCGGCAACATGAAGGTGCCGTCGCTGATGATTCTCAATTCCGCGGTCTGCCAGATCATTCTCGGCGGTACGCTCGGTCTCGGTCTCGGCCCGATCCCGCAATTCGGCATGCGCGGCGTCGCGGCGGGTTCGCTGACGGCCTACCTGATCAGCATAAGTGTCATGATGTGGTACCTGTTTTCCGGGCGGGCGCGGGTCGTTCCCAAGATCAGGGGTCTTCGCATTCGACGCGCGATGCTGGTCGATATTCTCAAAGTCGGCATGATTTCCTGCTTTTCTCCGCTGCAGTCGGTGCTGACCATCAGCATCTTCACCCACATGCTGGCGCGATTCGGCACTGAAATCCTGGCCGGTTACGGCATCGGGGCGCGGCTCGAATTCATGCTGACCTCGGTCGCGTTCGCGTTCGGAATCGCGTCGGTGCCGATGATCGGCATGGCGATCGGCGCCGGGCGGGTAGCGCGCGCCAGAAGGATCGCCTGGACCGCAGGCTGCGTCTCCTTTGTCGCTGTCGGCGTGGTGGCAACCATCATTGCGATCTTCCCCGATCTGTGGGTGAATATCTTCACCGGCGATGCCGGCGTACGCGCCGCGAGCCGGCAATATCTGTCGACCGCGGCTCCGATGTACGCCTTCATCGGATTAGCGATGTCGATGTATTTCTCGTCGCAGGGCGCAGCCAAGGTTCTGGGACCGGTGCTGGCGCAAAGCGCGCGGCTTTTGTTCATCGGCATTGGCGGCTGGTGGCTGTCGGTGAACCATGCGACCGCGGCGAGCTTTTTTGCGCTGGCGGCAGCGTCCATGGTGGTGCTCGGCGTGCTGTCGTGCTCGAGCGTGGTGCTGACCCGATGGGGCCCGAAGCGCAGCCCGGTCGCCGCGGTGCGTCCGATGCTATCCTGATCAAGGGCGACCGGCGACTGCCGGGAGAAGGCTCAGATTCGCAATCATGCGGCGCGCTTCAGCGCCTTCTGCATCGCTTGCGCCGCCTGATCCATCTGGCCGTCAATATAGGACGCGATGTCGTTGGGCAGGACATCGACGGTCCAGCTCACGTTTGTCGGCGTGTCGCTGCCCGCGCTGACCTGTACCGACGTGCTATAGTGTCTGACGCGCTCGCTGATCACGGCATAGACCAGCCGGCGCCGTGCGTCGTCGCAATCGACCAGCAGTTCGCGCGCCACTGTACCGTTGGCGAAGGTGACGATTCGCGCGTCGCCCTCGATGCGGGTGTCGAGCACAAATCCCGGCACCAGCCGCCGATGCAGGGCGCCAAAATCGCGAACCGCGTCCCAAACGCGTCGGGGTGGGCATCAATGGCGATGTCCTTGTGGATGGAAGCCATGAGGTTGTTTCCTCTTGCAAGACCTACCCCGTCGCAATGACGGTGGCCTACGCGCACACCGCCTCGACATTGTTGCCGTCGGGATCGATCAGGAAGGCGGCGAAATAGCTCGGGCTGTAATCGGCCCGCGGGCCGGCGGCCCCGTTGTCGCGGCCTCCGGCCTTCAGTCCGGCGGCGTGGAATTTGCGGATCGCGGCATGGTCAGGCGCGCGGAACGCGATATGTGCGCCGGCGCCGGACCGCCCCTTGTCAAGATACAGCCAGAGCGCCGGTTCGCCCCGGGGCCCGAAGCCGGCACCCGACGCATCGCGTGAGCACAGCACATAGCCCAGCGGCGCCAGCACCGCGCTGTAGAAATCGATGCTGGCATCGAGATTTCCGACTTTGATTCCGATGTGGTCGTACATGATGGTCTCCGTATCTGGCGCGCCTGGTCAACGCGCGGCCTGGAGATCACCCTAATCCGTGTGCGGCAAGCCGATCTTGGAAAATCTTGCGGTCGCCGCGCGAGGCCCGGCGGAACCGCAGCGGCGAGACCCCCGCGGCGCGGTGGAACGTGCGTACGAAATTGGAGAGATCGCCGAATCCGACGTCATAGGCGATATCGGTGATCGAGCCGCCGTCATCGGCAAGCCGGCGCGCGGCGTGGCGCAGCCGCGAGCGCACCAGATATTGGTGCGAGGTGACACCGAGCACGCCCGAGAACAGCCGCAGGAAGTGAAACGGGCTGAGGTCGGCCAGACTGGCGGCCTGTTCCAGGTTGATCTGTCGATGCGAATGGGCGTCGATCCACAGCGCCGTTTCCACCGCGCGGCGGCGATCCCTGGCCGCGGCCGGCGCCGGTTGCGGGGCGCGCCCGGACACCACCTCGACAAAGCGGCTGGCGAGCAGCTGGCCGATCTCGTCGAGGCCGACATCGCTGTGGCCATCGACGGCGGCCTGCGCCAGCTCGCCCAGCACCATCAATTCCGGCAGCGGCGGCACGCCGCCGACCTGCCAGGTTGCCGTCCGATCGCCGATCGCATCGACCAAAGCGGGGCTCAGAAAAAACGACAGGCACTCGTCGCCGCAGACATGATCGTGGCTGCAGACATATTCGTCGCCGGGATGGCCGACCAGGATCGATCCTGCCACCAGCTCGAACAAGCGGCCGCGGCTGTGACAGCCGAAACTGCCTTTGCGCACATAGGAGATCGAGTGGCAATGGTGCCGTTCCACGAACGGCGCGTCGCCCGGACTGGCGCTGCAGCGGAAGTCGGAGACGCCGATGGACGGGCGCTGCAGCAGCGTCGTTGCGGTCATCTGGGAAAGCTAGTTCTGCGGCCGCCGCGGTGCAATGGGCAACGCTTTGCGCATGGGGTGGCCGGACGGAGTCGTGCTATCTTCAGCTTTCTGCTCGTCGATCACACGGGGTGGTTGCAAGTTGTTTCTGCCCGGAATAGCCTCTTACCAGGCAAAGGGGGAATGCCTACATGAGATGGAACTTGATTGCCGCGATATTGGGTACCGTGGCCGGCGCGCTAACGACGGCTGCGACGGTCCTTCTCTGCACGACGGATCCAGCGCTGATTAACATATTAGGGGTCGCTGCCGGAGTCTTTGGGACGTTGTGCGGTATATGCTGGACCGCCGCGGCCGTAAGGGAGTGAGTGACGATGAGCCAAACCTATATCCTGCTCGCAGTGGCGATCACGGTCGCTTTCATCAACTTCTTTGGCGCATTTTTCACGTGGAAAAGGCGTGCCAAACATCAACATGAACCGCAGCATGCCTTTGCGAGCATGTCGCACCGTGAGGACCTGAAGTAGATCCTTTCCTTCTGTTCGCCTCGAAGGGCCGCGTGGAAGACGTATCGCATCACGCGCAAGGCGGATCGCCTGCCTGAATCGGCGGGCATGAGACCGAACCGTAGGAGCAAAACACGCAACAATCGCCAGCCTTCGGCTTCAGGCGCGCGCCGCAGCCTTTGCAGTCGTAGAAAAATTGGCATGCATCCATGGGCATCGACTCCAACGATCGATGGCCGCATCGTGGACAAGCGACCGTGGATTGAAGCTGCATCACGATCGCCTAGGCGGTGCGTCGAAAAACGCAAAACAAGAAATGCTGGGCGGAATTCCAGGGCGTCGAATGATCGTGTCGCCGAGATTCGATCAGTTCAAACCCTTCACCCAATGCTCGGGCGAGACCAGCCGCATCGTATCGATTGACCGGCAGCCCGCTGCATTTTTCCGGGCCGTCGGTCGCAAATGTTCCAATGATGACATGACCACCGGGCTTGATTGCCTGTTTCATGCGCGCGACATAGGCAGAGCGGTCCGCCGGGTCAGTCAGGAAATGGAAGGCGGCCCGGTCATGCCACAGGTCGAAGCTTTGGGCTGAGTGCCATTGGGTTACGTCCGCGACGATCCATTGCACCTGGCTCGCTCGTTCACCGAGCCGCGTCTTGGCGGCTTCGAGCGCGGCCTCCGAAATATCCAGCACGGTCACGCGGTTGAATCCACGCGCGAGAAGGCCATCGACAAGGCGTGACGCGCCGCCGCCAATATCGACGATGGCTGATTCGGGTGCAGGCCGTACAAGACCTATCAATTCGAGTGATGGCGCGGGATTTTCCTGAAACCAACTGACTTCGTTTTCGCCCTTTGTCGTGTAAACAGTTTCCCAATGGGATTTTCGGTTTGCATCGTTCATAACCGTATCTTCGCTGGTAGCGTCAAAGGCTGAAATCGCACATGGTGATGCCCCCCATATTAGACAATAAACGCGTCTCTTCGCCATCGGTGTTTGCGCCTTCGGCGCTGTTGCGGGAGGCGCGAAGGCAAAGACAGCTCAAGGCGGTCGACGTGCCGAGCGTCTGCATCCTGGATCCGGACGGCGACCTCGTCCGAAACCTGCGCCTGGCAGCAAGAACCGAGCGGTTTGACGATTGGCCCTGCTACCATACCGAATTGGATCGCTTCTCCCTCGCTGGGCAGGAGGTCGGAATCGTTGGCCGGGTGGTGGGTTCGTCGTTCGCCGTGCTGGTGGCGGAAGAACTGTTCGCAAGTGGGTGCCGCCTCCTGGTAAGCCTGACGTCAGCCGGGCAGATTGTACCATCGGGGCCGCCGCCCTATTTTGTGATTATCGATCGTGCGCTGCGCGATGAGGGAACCAGCTATCACTATGCGCCGCCCGCCGAATTTGCGGACGCAGACGCTCGCATCGTCGAAACAGCGTCGAAAGCATTGGCGGCACATAAGCCGCGCTGCGTCGTCGGATCAAGCTGGACCACGGATGCCCCGTTCCGAGAGACCGCCGAAGCCATCAAAGCCGCGCAAGACAAAGGCATTCTTGCGGTCGAAATGGAGGCCGCCGCCCTTTACACCTTCGCGAATGCAGCGGGAGTGCGAGTTCTCTGTCTTGCCCATGTCACAAACACCATGGGGCAGTCGGGCGACGATTTTGAAAAGGGCGCAGCGGAAGGGACCGAAGACGCGCTTGCGGTACTGGATAAAATCGTCGGCTCGCTGCTTTGCTGAAGTACCTGATCTGGTTGCCGGGCACTCACTCGGGAAGACCGGCCTTGCGAAGCGCCGCGTGGTACTTTTCCCACCCGGGATTACCCTTAACTCCGCGTCCGATCACCACAAGGTTCATCTTGGGTGAGACGATGAGCGCACGCTTGATGTGCTCGCGGGCTTTGCCCATCTCGCCAAGTTCGGCCAGAGCTGCAGCCATGTAAAGATGGTTGTCCGGACGGGTTGATGCTGCTGCTCCTCTCGGCGGACGACAGCGCACCCGAATAGTCACCGGCCACAAATTGGCAAAGCGCCTGCGCGGTGAAGAAAATATAAGTCATTGGGTCGCGGGGGCTGAGCCGCAAGGCCGTTTCGACATGGCTCAGACCTACGGTTGGACGGTCGATACTGGCATAGCCTATGCCAAGCAGGCCGTGAGCCATCGCGAGATTTGGGTTAAGCTGAATCGCTCGTTCGAGCAACGCAACGCCACTACGATGTCGCGCCATGAAGTGGGATGCGCCGCCGACGAGAAATAACGTGGTTGGATCGTCGCCTTGCAGAACGAGCGCGCGCTTGATGTTGGCGGACGCCTGCTTGGCGTCTTCGTACCAGTCCTGGCCCCATTGCGTGTAGGACTGGTAACCCTGCGCGAACGCCTTGATGCCATAAGCCAATCCGTAGTCGGGAGCAATCTCGATGGCCTGGGTTGCGAGATCAATGGCGGTATCGAGGTTCTCTTTCGTAAGAGTGACAAGCGCCATCATGCTGCGCGCCACAAGACCCCAGGCATCCAGGCTGCTTGGCGGCTGGCGTCGATACGACTGCGCCTCAGCCGAAAAAAGCTGCGGATGGATTGCGCCAACTATTCCGCTCGTGACGTCGTCCTGAAGCGCAAACAGATCGGTCAAATCCCGATCGAAATGATCGGCCCATAGCCGGTCCAAAGTTCTCACCTCGACCAGCTGTGCCGTGACCCGAATCCGGTTGCCGGCCTTGCGAACGCTGCCTTCGAGAACGTAACGAACTCCGAGTTGTCGTCCGATCGCGGGAATATCAACCGGCTGACCCAGTAGGCGACCATCGAGCTTCTCGCGATGACGGCAAAATCGCGAGTCTGGGACAGCAGCGTGATGGTGTCTTCGGTCATCCCGTCTGCGAGGTATTCCTGCTCGGGATCGCTGCTCATATTGGCAAAAGGCAATACCGCGATGGAGGGCTTGTCAGAGCGCGCTGTCGACTGGCGCGGCGCGGAAAGCCCGGTCGTTTCCGTCGCGGCGGTATTTCGGGTTTGCCAAACACGGAGTGGCTCAGCGATGTTCTTGAGAGTTTTCAATCCGATATCCTCGAAGGCAATTTCAACTTTGCCGCGAATTTGTCGATGAGCATCATCCGACAGGCAGACCCCACCTGGCTCGGCAATTCCTTCAAGACGCGCCGCGATATTGACGCCGTCGCCGAAGATATCGTTCTCATCGATGATGATGTCGCCGACGTGAATGCCGATGCGGAATTCGATTCGGGTATCCTGCGGTACGCCGCTGTTCTGTGCGGCCATGTCGCGCTGGACTTCCGCTGCGCAACGCGCGGCGTCTACGACGCTGGCGAATTCCACCAGCAAACCGTCGCCGGTCGTTTTGACGATCCGTCCGCGATGCTCCGCGATCTTCGGGTCAACCAGCGTTTTTCTGAGAACTTTGAGCTGGGCCAGGGTGCCTTCTTCGTCAGTGCCCATGAGGCGGCTGTAGCCTGCGACGTCCGCCGCCAGAACAGCCGCCAGTCGCCGGTCGACCCGATTGCCGCTCAATGGAAGGCCCCTAGATCGCAAAATTTCTTCCGATCTATCAAACCATATTGGAGCACCGGTCCGCTAGGGCTTTGGTCCGAGCGGGGTCAAGGGCAGAAATACTCACTGCGAGCAGATATTTTCCGCCTCGCCCCCGAAAGGGTCCTGCGATGTTTTGTGAGTATGCGTCGTAAAGCGAGCCCGCACGGTCGCGTTGGCGCAACCAACGGTGCACGGGCTTGGCAAAGAGCTGGTCGGTTTCGACGTTCATGGCGCAGCCCGCATCGTGCCAGGACCGTCCGGTCACAAACGATTTGAACGTGAAATTTCGAATGCTATAAGATCGAACAGCGTTGGCTGCTGTCGGCTCATGCCAGCCAAAATCGGCCACCCTATTATATTAAGTTATTGATTTCATTGAGTTCGCGGGCGTAGTTCAATGGTAGAACGGCAGCTTCCCAATCTAATCAGCTGAATTTTTACCACGTTGCGAGATATGCCCGAAAACATTCACTAAAGCCCACGTTTCGCAGGCTTCTGTTGCTATCTGTGATGCCTCGGCGGCTGAAAATCCCAGCATCCGAAACAGTGAAATGGCA
>Ga0182024_10008524_pt1 | contig 21573 bp, 19 predicted proteins | sample P32metaG_FD_120480 | JGI IMG/M metagenome (GOLD analysis project Ga0182024, IMG submission 120480) | Permafrost microbial communities from Stordalen Mire, Sweden - P3-2 metaG (Illumina Assembly) | ecosystem: Environmental > Terrestrial > Soil > Wetlands > Permafrost | place: Sweden: Stordalen...
AAGTTCGACGGCTACGACTACCAGATTACTTTCGACTGGATGCCGACGCAGTTCGTCACGTGGCGCGCTGAATTCACCGAACGCGGCACCAACGTGCCGTATTGGGCCGGACCTGGCGGCATGACTCCTCCGGGCGGCAACAACGGCAACCCAGCCGCCTACGTTTGCAATGACGGCGTATCGTCCGCGAGTGGCGCATGCGGTGCTGACGGCGGGCTTTGGAGGCCGGATCTCAAGAAACAGGAGATGCGGTTTACCTTCGCCCTGATGGTTCACCTGTAAGTAAACTCGCTCCGGCAAGCCCAAGCCGGCTGCCTGGAGCGGTAAGAACTGTGGCAGAGCGCGGCCCTGTGCAACACGCCGCGCTCTGCCATAGTTGTATTTTCGGATTGGAGTTCTCTATGTGCAGAAAGCTCTGTTTCGCTTGTCTTCTTCTCTTCCTGTCGCTACTGGTCGCGGCCGATCCGCCATGGATATCCAAGCGGATTCCGGAGTGGAGCGACAAGGACGCCTACCTCATTCTTTCGGATTCACCCTGGGCGAAGAAAGCCGCGGCCTCACTCGCTCGTCTCATGACTGCGGCTGAACGGCGTGAGGGTGGCGACATGGCCGCACAAGGCGGTGGACATGGCGGCATCGGATTGGAAAACGCCGGGACCCTCGTCGGACGCGGTTCCGGGGGCGCCATTGTAAGGCCAGGGCAAGGCCCGGAGGAGCAGCACCTTAAACTGGCTATTCGATGGGAGAGCGCCCTTCCCGTTCAGGCTGCCGAGCTCAGGACTCACGACACCAGCGCACCAGAGCTCGACGGCGAAGACTACGCGATCGCCGTTTACGCTGTGTCGCTCAAGCTCGCCAGCGTCGAGCTGAAAGGCCTCGAGGACGAACTGAAGAAGCTTGCCATTCTGAAAGTAGAAGGCCGAAAGGACTTCAGACCAACGCGCGTGGTTGCGGTCGAGCTGGGCGGCGGTATGGCTAACGTGATCTACTTTTTTCCGCGTTCCGCGCATATCACCGCCGAAGACCAGCGCCTCGTTTTCGAGGGACAGGTCGGCCGGATACTCTTCGCGCAGTATTTTTACCCCGCCGAGATGAAGTTCCTCGGCAAACTCGAACTGTGAATCCAAGATGACTATTAAAGAACTTTTCTCGGCAGCGTTTGCTTGTATGTCACTCTGCGCGGCGCAAGGCGCATCGCTTCCCGACTCGAGGAATATCGGCCTCTCCGCCGCCGCCAGAATTACCGAGGCAAATTACTGCTTCGCCCGAACGCGCCGGTTCACGCCCGAGCGCCAGCCGCCTTCCTATCTGGTGCTTCGGCTGAGGATTCAGGTGGCGTATCTCAATGGAGGAACCCGCCCGCTCATTATTCCGGTTGAGCATGAGCGAACGGTATACGAGGCTCTCCAACCTGGAGTGATGAACATATTTCGCGAGCTTCCGGGTATACAGGGGATTACGCCATCGCTCAAGTTGATGAAAGAGCTTCCCTCCAAGGTGAGCCCCGATAATCCAGGCGATCCCAGGAACGATTATTTCGCGGTAATTCCATCCGGTGGAAATATCGTGGAACCTTTATTGGAGGAGATCACTTTTCCCGTTAACCACAAAATGCTTCTGCGGCATGATCCCGACTTGCGCGGTCACAGGTTATACGTCAGGTTGCAGCTGAAGCAACAGGAACTGTCTCCCGAGCTGGAAACCGATCTGTCCGACCGGTGGACCCGCTTTGGCGTGCCCTGGACCGGTAGCGTGATGACAAACGTGATGACCATCGACGTCCCCCGGCAGATTCAGGAAGCGAAGCCTTGTGTCGACGGGCCTTTTGAAACTCCCGGCAACCGCCAGGAAAATCTCGGCGCGAAGTGATCCTGACGGCCGATTTCCGCCATACCAGGCCTTATACAGCCAGTTTGCCGTGGTAGATCATCTCTTTGGTATTGAAGTTGGTCTTAAGCGTCAGTTGTTGTGTGTTCAGCGCGAAGACAATGTCCCCGTCGCTCGGGCTCAGCCGCAACTGATCTTTTGAAAATCCGAAAAGGATCGAGCCAATGCGTGTCCGGCGGGCGATGCCTGCCTCAGCCGCGTCTCTATCCTTATCCTTCACCTGCAGCGTCGCACCGTTCTGGATGCGCTCCAGCGTGTCATCGGGTGTCGTCTCTCCTCCGCGGCCCGCGCGGCGGGCTTCGGTAAACGGAAGATTCGTTACGCTCACAACGTAGTGACCCTCAAAATCGGCGGCCAAAGGCGCCCTCAGCGCATCGAGAATCGGTTGCGCACTCTCCCAACGCACGATAACCTTCGGGGGGGAGCGCCGGCGACCCTCACCCCGGCCTGCATTCCCGAGCACCGAGCCGCCGGTGGGATCGTCGGCGTTCCTGATGTTGGGCACGGCCTCCTTGGCCCACGGAGACTTCGTCGTCAGCATGACGATCTCATCTTCAGTCCAGGCGGATGGGTCCTTGGCATTCCAGAACTCCGTAGCGCCAAATAGCCGGGACGCGTGAGTGAGCGCCGCTCCGGATCCCAGGGCGCCAATCAGAAAACGGCGTCTGCCGAACTCATCGGCCGGAGAATCAAAGCTGCGACGGAAATCCATAGTTATATGTTAAACACTGTAGCCGGAACTCAAGATGCTACAGCTCCAGTTGGCCTGCGATCTGCATTGTGCCGGGGTAGAAGAACTGAGCCACGAACAAGCGATCGATCTGCGCCACAAAAATGACGCTCCGGTCTTTCCCGCCGATTTCTTCGGATCGTGAAAACAGATAGGTGATGGTAGCGTTTCCATCTTCGTGCTGCACGATCTCGACCCGCGAAGGTTTGAAATTGCGCTTGTTCTCGCGTTTCAGATAAGCCAGTCCCTTGAGTTTGCCGGCATCCCAGTGTTTCGCGGGATGAGGGACATCGTAGAGCGTGATCGCGTACCAGCCGGTGTGCAGGGCGGATGCGGGGACTTGGCCTAGTTTCGATTCCGCCACGCGAACGGGCATGGCGCTTTCCCATCGGATCTCCACCTTCCCGGGGCTCGGTTTGGAGTGAGCCCGCGCCAGAGCCTCATCCATGTTTCCGCCGCCGATGAAAATTTCCAACAACACGGCAAGTCCGACGCCTCCGCCGACAGCGGTGTCCCAGTCTCCGCCGTCCCGGCGCTCCGCGGGGCTTCGGTCGCGGATGGTCTGCAGCGTGGCATGCCCAACCCAGGGAGATTCATTGAGGACCTGTTTCGCGTCTTCTCTATCCCATTGCTCGACAGGTTTGGTTTTCCACGAAGGAGTATCCTCAGCCAGCAGGAAAGTGGCTGCGAGCAGGAGTACACCGCAGCTTCGTGTTCTGTTCACGAAAAGCTCGATCCAGGCAGCGTAGCCAGTATAGTCCCGGCAAAATGAAATCTCCACACCGATATTCGTATAAGCCTCATTCGAAACTCACACGAGCCCCGCCACAACTACCGGGCAGTAAGGGTCGCGGGACGTAAAACCGTTGATGGAAAAGTTCTATGGACTCCATCAAAATTATTCTGCCTATATTCAGGTAATCCTCATTTCATACTCATACGTTCATCAGCGCCGCCAAACTACAGTAAGACTGTCGAAGAAGCTTGGTGGGCCTATGGTCGTCCGTCTTTCCTCATCTCCTCGTGGTCTGATGGTTTTATCGATGTGGCTCTTGTTGCCCGCTGCCTTTGCTCAGGCCGGCGATAACAATCACGCGCCAACCTTCGCCGTCGACGCCCCGGTCGTGTTGGTGCCGACCACCGTTATGGACAAGAAAGGCGCGGTCGTAAGTGGGCTGCCTTCGGACGCTTTCCAAGTGACCCAAGACAACGTTCCCCAGCAAATTACTTCCTTTGGCGAACAGGATGTGCCTGTGTCCGTGGGTATCGTATTCGATACCAGCGGCAGCATGAGGAGCGTTCTCCCCCAGGCGAAAAGCGTCATTCGGGCGTTTCTTGAGGCCTGCAACCCCGATGACGAAGCTTTCCTCTACACCGTTTCCAACCGTCCGGAACAGGATGCCGGCTTCACCAACGATTTTAGTTCTCTGCTTGAGCGTATGGTCTTTACGAATGCGGGCGGCAGCACGGCACTTGTAGATACCATCTATGCCGCCATGCTGCGGAGCCGCTCCGCCCGCCATCCGAGAAAGGCGCTGCTGGTCATTTCCGACGGCATGGACAATCACAGCCGCTATTCAGCTCATGAATTGATTTCCGCTGCCGTTGAAGCTGACGTGCAGATCTACTCGGTTTCTCTCTACGATCCGCCGCGCAACAAGAAGCCAATTGAACTGCAGGAAGAGCGGAACGGAATCTTTTTCCTGGAAGACCTCACGCGAAGGACCGGCGGGTTTCAGATCATGGCTCACGACAGCGGCGATATAAATCAGGCGGCCGCCGCCATTGGCCGGGCGATGCGCGATGAATACCTGATCGGCTTTGTTCCCGAAAATGCCGACGCCGCCGGCAAGTGGCACTCGATCAAAGTGAATTTGAAAACAGGTAACGCCAGGGCCTACGCGCGATCGGGATTCTACTCGAAGTAAGGTGTCCTGTTTCTGAAACGGTACACGCGACCTCAGTCGCGCTATTGGCCTTAAACGCGACTGAAGTAGGGTGTACCGCGTTACTAAACCGTGTTTGCCGAGCGCAGGGCCTGCGCGGGATCGATAAAGCGGTATCCGACGTGACTATCCGTGAGCAGATATTTCGGGCTCCCCGCGTCGTCTTCGAGCTTCTTCCGCAGCTGCCGCACGAAAGTCCGCAGATACTCCACCTGATTGGCATACTCAGACCCCCATACGACGTGAAGTAATCGCGAATGCGTTATCGGAAGCCCGGCATGCGACATCAGATAATGCAGGAGGTCGAACTCTTTCGGCGTCAGGTGAACGGGCTCTCCCGACTTCAGCACCAGCCGCCGCGCGGGATGCAGCTCCACGTCGCCTATCGAAATGAGTTCGTCGCTTTGGGCTGCGGAAGCGCGCGATCGGCGCAGAGCCGATTTGATGCGCGCGGTCAGTTCCCGCATGTGGAACGGCTTCGTCACATAGTCGTCCGCGCCGGCTTCGAGCGCTTCGATCTTGCGCTCATGATCGTCATTGACGCTCAACATCAGGATGGCGATGCGGGGCAGCAGGCGGCGGAGCTCCCGGCATGTATCGATACCGTCTTTGCCGGGCATGTTTATATCCAGCAGCACGGCCTCGTAGCGAACGATGCGGCACAAAGCGATCGCCTCATCGCCGTTACTCGCCTCTCCGATGTCGAATCCCAAGCTGTAAAGCGTTGTGTGGAGAGTACGGCGCACCGACGCGTCGTCGTCCACGACCAGAAGCTTTCCTTCCTGCTTACCGGCAGGCGCCTCCTTGCCATGGGAGTAAGTGGGCATAAAGGATATAGGATCGGTGTTCAGTACGGACATGGCTTACACCCTGCTCTCCGCGGATAAGTTAACCGGATTTTCCACCGGTGGCATTGACGCCGGGATCGGACTCGCGTAATTGCCTGTGCAGTCGAATTCAGGCAGCGCGGGAGTCGCACCCGGTATCGGTGCATACTCGGGCACGCCGGAACCGGTTTGAAGGGGTGCTGCGTCGGCGTTAACCTGCTCCAGCGCGGCAAGAATTCCGGGTTCGATCTCCTGGATATATCCTGACTCGATCGCTCGAATTCTCCACTCGGCCAGAAGCTTGTGGGCCATCGCCTTGCTCAAGCCGTACCGCCCGCAAATGTTTCTCACGGACCAGCCGCGCACAAAATAAAGCTGGACGATTCGCTCCTGCAAATCTCCGCAGCTCCGCCTCATAAACGGCCGGATCTGGGCGGGAAAACTTACGAGGTTCCGCGTGATCGCGGTGCGCAAAAGTGTGTTGCCCAGGAGCGCCAGTGTCATATGCGTAAATCCCTCGTCCTCTTCGCTCAACTTTCAGATCACCCACAGGTGATTTGAACTGAGTATAGAAATCGGGATCTAAGAGAGGCATAAGGCGCTACATCAAAAGAACTGATGCTCTGATGGGGGTTTTGCTTATGGGGCGAGCTTAGGAAGCAATGGTTAAATAATAAAAACAACACGTGATCATCATGCAATCCTTAGAGCAAAGGGGTAAGCCTCTCTTCAGGGCCACCGAAGTGACCCTCAGATCAAATTCGCCAGCTAAGGACCTCATAACTTAAACATGAATATAACGTGATGATTTCCTGTAAAACTCAGGATTCAGCTTGGAATCGGTATCCAAACCACATCTCGGTCATCAGGTAGGACGGCTGTGAAGGATCGTCTTCGAGCTTCTTCCGCAATTGCCGCACGAACGTGCGCAGATACTCCAGCTCACCCCCATACTCCGGACCCCATACCGCCGTCAACAGCCGGCTGTGAGCAATGGGCTTACCCGCATTGAGCATCAGGTAATGCAGCAAATCGAATTCCTTGGGCGTGAGGTGTATGGGCTTCCCGTCTTTCGATACCAGCCGGCGTTCCGGATCGAGAGTTATTCCGCCCACCTGGAGGGTATCGTCCGGCGCATCGTCTTTTATATGCGATCGCCGGATGGCGGCGCGGACCCGCGCGGTCAATTCGCGCATGTGAAACGGCTTCGTGACATAATCGTCGGCGCCCGATTCCAGGGCCTCCACCTTATCGTCCTGGCTATCCCGGATGGTCACCATCAGAATCGGCAGACCGGGCGACAAACGGCGGATTTCGCGGCACGCAGTCATTCCGCCCATGCCGGGCATATTCATATCGAGAAGCACCGCGTCGTAATGTTCGCTGCGGATCAATGCCAGAGCTTCCTCTCCGGTGGACGCCTCCGCCACGCCGAATCCTATCGTTCCCAGAGTCACCCGCAACGCCTGCCGGATAGACGATTCGTCGTCCACAACCAGGATGTTCGCGTGCCCTTTTTCATGCATCGGGATCATCCTCCACCCCGCTGCGCGAGAGGGATTGGTTCAGCGGCAGCGCAAAGAAGAACGTGGCGCCTCTTTCACCGCCGCCCGCCCAAACCCGTCCCTGATGGGCTTCGGCGATTTTCTTCGTAATCGACAAGCCCAATCCCGTGCCCGCGGCCCGGTGTTCGGTTCCCGGGCTTCGATAGAAGCGATCGAAGATCCGTTCGCGGTCTTCCGGCCGGATTGCCAGCCCTTCGTTATGCACAGATATCAGTATCTCCTCTTTGCCCGCGTCGTCCCCGGTTTGCGACGCCTCCGCGGAGATTGTAATAGCCGTTCCGGGATCGGAGTACTTGATTGCGTTGTCAACCAGTTGGCGCAGCGCCGTGACAATCAGATGGCTGTCTCCCGAAACCGGGGCTTCCCGGTCCGGAACCAGGATGCGGGCGGGGCGGATGTTGAACTGCCCCCGGAACGGCTCTACCACTTCGTCGATTAATTCACCCAGACTGCACTCCTCGCGCCGAAGATGCATCTCCGCTCCTTCGAGGCGCGCCGTTTGCAAAAGCCGCGTGGTCAAATCGTTCAGCACCACCGACTGATCGTCGATCAGCGTCACCAACTCCGCTTCCTGAGAGTTCAGCGTACCCGCTTCCAGCAGCCCCGAACTGGCCGCGAGTATGGTTGTCAGCGGCGTTTTGAAAGCGTGGGCGAGTGCGTCGAGAACGGCGGTCCGAAGCTGCTCGCTTTGCCGGGCTGCCTCGGCACGCGTCTCCTTTTCCAGCGAGCGCGAGCGTTCCAGGGCAATGGCCGCGATGGATGCAATGGCGTCGGCAACGATCGGGCTCAAATGGTCCGCCCGAAGCGCAATTGCTCCCGTTCCCTTGTGCCCGAGCCGCAGCACCCGCGACCACATTTGTCCCGGCAGATTGTCCTCGTTCTTGTCCATCAGCCAGGCATTCCGGGCAGTCTCTCCAAGATCCGGCTCCGGCGCTCCGGCCACGCATACCTGCAGCGTCGAGGAATCGAACAACGCCACCGAATCCACCCCGATGGCCTGTTGAATGAACGCTGCAACCTGCGGCCCCGTGGGCTCGTGCCTGTTCACAAGCAGAATGTTCCGCGCCAGTTCATAGAGCCGCTCCATGTTGTTCCGCTGTTGATTGGCGATATGGGCCTGCAGCTGGACCTGCGCCGACAACCGGCTCACCACCAGCGCCGCACTCTCGAATGCCGCCAGCGCCGTCAACCCCGCCGCATCCGTCTTGAGACTAAACAGCGGTTGAGTGAAAAAGAAGTCGAGGCAGCCGACCGCCATCACGGATGTGACCGTGGCCTGCCAGAAACCCAGACGGAGCGCCGCCACCACAATGATGAGGAACAAGACGAAGCCCGTGACGGGCAGCGTGAATTGCAGTTGATACGAACCCAGGCTCACGACCAGCACCGCAAGGATAGCTGCGAAGACCTCGAGCGCCGCGATCGGACCAGCAACTTCCGGCACCCCCGCGCCCTCCTGCCTGACTGCCCGATCCGCCCGCGCGGCGGCTGGCGAGACAATCAGGGTTTCCACCCCAGGCCGTACGGTGTGTGAATCGGCCTTGTGTGAGTCCACGCTCATCAGTAACAGCCTAATCATAAATTCGTGAGGAAAGCATAAACGTCTCGTATTCGCCCCCCTGCCGTGATCAGAGTCCGCGGAGGACAGATCGGCACGAGACACTCCCCGCGCGTTACAGTTGGTACTTGAGGGACTACTCGGCCCAGAGCGCTTCGCCCCGCCCGCAACTGAAAACCCGATCGCTCTCGGATGTGCACGAAACCGTGCTCACCGACCATTCCTCCGCCTGGCGAAAAATGTTCGCGTTCGCGGGCCCCGCCTACATCGTCAGCGTCGGTTACATGGACCCCGGCAATTGGGCGACCGACCTGCTCGGCGGCTCTCAATTCGGCTACCGGCTCCTATGGGTGCTGGTCATGGCGAACGCCATGGCCATCCTGCTCCAGACGCTCGGCGCTCGCCTCGGAATCGTTTCCGGGCGCGATCTTGCCCAGGCTTGCCGCGAAACCTATCCGCGCGCCGTCAACCTTGCGCTCTGGTTCCTTTGCGAAATCGCCATCGTGGCCTGCGATTTGGCCGAGGTACTCGGCGCCGCCATCGCGCTGAATCTCTTATTCCACATTCCGCTGCTGGCGGCCGTTGCGTTGACAGCCCTCGATACGCTGCTCGTCCTGTGGCTCCAGAAGCTCGGCATCCGTTATTTCGAAGCGTTCATCCTGAGTCTCATCGCCGTGATCGCCCTCTGCTTCGCAGTGGAGTTGTTCATGGCGAAGCCGGAAGCGGCCGGGGTGCTCGGAGGACTCGTCCCCTGGCTCGACAACCGCAGCCTCTATGTCGCCATCGGCATGCTCGGCGCCACTGTGATGCCGCACAACCTCTACCTGCATTCCGCGCTCGTGCAGACGCGGCACATCGGCCACACCGCCGAAGAGAAGCGCGCCGCCTGCAAGTGGAATCTGGTGGATTGCACGGTGGCGCTCAACGTCGCCATGTTTATCAACTGCGCGATTCTGATTCTCGCGGCCGCCGTCTTTTACCGCGTCCACAAAGAGGTCACCGAAATCCAGCAGGCCTTTCTGCTGCTTGCGCCCCTGATGGGCACGCTCGTGGCCGCCAAACTCTTCGCCGTCGCCTTGTTCGCCTCCGGACAATCGTCCACTCTGACCGGAACCCTTGCCGGCCAGATTATTATGGAGGGCTTTCTCAACATCCGCGTGCGGCCCTGGCTGCGGCGTCTCGTCACCCGTTCGCTCGCCATCGTCCCCGCGTTCATCGTGATTTGGCTCGCCGGAAGCGGCGGAACGCTGAAGCTTTTGATTCTCAGCCAGGTTGTGCTGAGCCTTCAGTTGCCGTTCGCGATCGTCCCGCTGATCAACTTCACCAACGATCCGCAGCGGATGGGCCCGTTTGCCAGCGGCCGGATACTCCGCCTCGCGGGCTGGCTGACCGCGCTGATCGTGATCGGCCTGAACCTCTGGATGGCGGAACAGGCCATCGCCGACTGGGCCAACGGCGCAGGAAATTACGCCCCGCTGATCTGGACCGGTTGCTTGTCTGTCGCGGGCGCACTCTGCGCACTTCTGGTATGGATCGCCGTCCACCCGTATCGCCGCCCTGCCGCGATCCCCGCGACGTTGGGCCTCGAAGAGCGCTCAGCCGAGCTGATTACGCCGCCCACGTACCGCAGAATTCTGGTGCCTCTCGATCACTCGCCGCTCGACCGCATCGCCCTCAGCCACGCCGCCGCCCTGGCATCGCGTACCAACGGCTGCATATATCTCCTGCACGTGGAAGAAGGCGTCACCAGCCAAATCTACGGCTCCGAATCGTCCACGGCGGAAGTGGAAGCGGGCCGCGAATATCTCGACAGCCTGGTCGATTCACTTGGAGAGATGAAGATCGAAGTCGAAACCGCCATCCGCCACGGCTCGAATCCGCGGAAGGAAATTGTCAGCTACGCCCGCGAGATTCACCCCGATCTGCTCGTCATGGGCGCGCATGGACACGGCGGCATCAAGGACCTGATTTTCGGCAACACCATCAACCCCGTTCGCCACCAGCTGAATATCCCGATCCTTGTGGTGCGCGACTGAACACGCTAAGCTCTGTCTGCGATCACCAGATCGTCATGTTCCCCGAAGGGTCCGCCTCTCAGATCGCAGCGTAGAATAGGAGCTTTGGTCCCTTTCTCGCGACGCCACTTCCTCGCCATGGCCGCTGCGGGCCGGCTCTCCGGGCCGGAGTGGAAGCGTTATGCCGACCCCGCCACGGAACTCGAAGTCGTCCGCCTCACCGATCCGGCATTTGCCAGCGGCATGACCGCGCCTCATTTGCGGCAATTCGTCCGCCGCGGGGAATCGCTGTTGTACTGGAGCGAGCGCTATGCGAGCGACTCGCCCGGAGCCCGCCAGGCTTTCCTCCTCGATCTGAAGCAGGGGGAATCGCGCCAGCTCACACAGGCCCCCGCGCTCGACCCCGCAAGCTTGTCCCTCTCTCCGGACGAGCGCAGCTTTGTCTATTTCGACGGACGTTCGCTATATGAATCGCCGCTGCCTGGTCTGCATCCGCGCGAGATCCACGTGGTGCCCGAAAACGCCGTGCGGACGGGCCTCACCATCGCGAGCGATGGCGCGGTTCTCTTCAGCGAGCGTGAAAACGGGAGGTCGCGGATTATCAGCGTGTTCCGCCAGCAGTCCCGGCGCGTCGCCGACGCCGATCGGGAAATCGAAGAGTTGATGGCGCGTCCGCGGCATAGCCAGATCCTCTATCGGACACGCTGGGACAGCACCAGGGAAAGCCCGGACGGGCCGTTCTGGCTGGTGAACAGCGATGGCACGGGTAAGCGCCAGCTGAAGACCGAGCCAGGTCAGACCGGCGGCGCGCTCTGGATTCCTTCCGGCCGGACCCTCGTCTATCTGCACATTCCCGAAGATCCGAAGGAACTAATCACGCTCCGCGAGAACGCGCCCGACGATGGAACCGACAAGCTGCTGGCGAAGACGAGCCAGTTCATGTCCGCCTCCCCGAATGCCGATGCCTCGGTCTTTACGGGGGCGAGCCGAAGCCGAGCAACGGCCTATGTTCTGATTCTTCTGCGAGTGGCCCGGCGCGAACTGACTCTATGCGAGCATCGTGCGTCCGACCCTGCGATGGTGAAGCCGGTGTTTTCGCCGGACAGCCAGAGCATCGTGTTCATGAGCGACAGGCACGGCAAACCCGCGCTCTACCAGGTGCGCGTAGGCAGATTCGTGGAAGAAACCAGTGCCGACCCGCAGTGAAGGTGACTATTAGTTGTTCCGCGCCTGGTACTTCGGCGTCGAAAGATAGCCGGAGACGGTGTCCTTACCGACCGTGTTCACCACCAGCTCATATAGCGAGTTGGAAACGTAGAACTGCAGCGGCTCGTTGATATTCCGGTCCTTCTTCTCGGTGAGCTTGTCGTCCGCCATTACGCTCAGCGTGAATTTGTTCTTCTTCTGGTCGGCGTTCTTCAGTTCCAGGCTGATGTCGCCCACCTTTTGAAAACCCTTCGTCTTCTTGCTGATGTTGAACTTAATGATGTTTCGCTCACCGCGCCGAATCAGCTCGTTCAGTTCCGTGTCGTTCTTCGCCACCAGGCTGCTGGTCCCGGTCAGATCGCCCCGGACGGCCTTCAAGTCCGATTTGGTCTTGTCCAAGTCGGTCTTGGTGCTCGCCAAGTCCGTCTTGACGCCGCTCACGTCGGTGCCGACATCGGCGATCTTTGCGTTGGCCGCATCGGCCGACTGCCGGACCGTCGAAAGATCGGAGTTGACCTTGTTCACGTTCTCCGCCGTTTTGCGGTTTTCCGCCTCCAGTTTCTCGGCCTGCTGATCGGCGTACGACAAGGCCTCTTTCTTGGCTTGGCTGGCAGCCGCGTTTGCCTGCCGCGATTTGACGTCGAGCTCCGCCTTCAAATCTTCGAGGTGTTTGCGCTGTGTCGCCGTCATCACAGTGCTGTTTTCCTTGAGAGTCTCGATTTCGTTCTGCATGATTTCATTGCTCTTGGCCGTGTCCGCCTTGAAATCATGAATCTCGTAAAGAAGAAACCCGTTGAAGGCCAGCGAAGCGATGATCGCCCCGGCGGCAAGGGCTGTCATCATGCTCGAATTGGAACTGGGTGGCGGCGGTGGGGCGGGATAAGGGTACTGCGGAGCGCTCATCGGAAATTCTCCTAAACTATCGAGTATATAGCGAGAACCGTGCGGGCCTGCATGAGGCCCGGTTCTTTATTGTTAGACCCCGAGGTTCCCGCTTGGGTTACAGGCTCAAATTTCGAAATTCTGACCCGCCGATACGGGAATAGCCTCCAAGCCGTAGCGGGCATGAATCGCCGCTGCCAGGGCCCTGGCTTGCTCCGGTTCCCCGTGGACCAGGAACACCTTCTTCAATGTGGCAGTCATCGGCTTCATCCAATTCAAAAGCTCGTCGGCGTCGGCGTGAGCGCTCAATGCCTCGAGCGACGCGACTTCCGCTTCCACCTGCGCGGGAAGGCCGAAAATCCGCACCGACTTCCACCCATCCCGCAGCTTCCGCCCCAGCGTATTCTCCGCCTGGTAACCCGTGAGAAGGACCGTATTCCGGCTGTCTCCGATGTTGTTTCGCAGGTGGTGCAGGATGCGCCCCGCCTCGCACATTCCGGACGCGGAAATCACGACGAACGATCCTTTCCTCGTATTCAACTTCTTCGATTCGTTCACGTCGCGGATGTAAATCAGGCGATTGAAACCGAATGGGTCCTGGTCATTTTTCAGAAACTCGTTGGTCTCCTTGTTAAAACATTCCGGATGCGCCCGAAAAACTTCGGTCACATTCACGGCGAGCGGACTGTCGACGAACATCGGCACCGATGGAATACGCTTTTCATTCATCAGCTGGTGCAGCATCAGTACCAGCTGCTGTGTGCGCCCGACCGCGAAGGCGGGCACGATCAAGCGCCCGCCGCGCGCGATAGTTCGCTTTACCGTTTCCTCAAGTTGGCTGAGAGCCTCGCCCGCCAGTGGATGCTTCCGGCCCCCGTAGGTGCTTTCCATGATGAGGTAGTCGACCGGCGGCAGGGGTTCGGGATCGCGGATGATCGGCAATCCCGGACGGCCGACATCGCCTGAGAACGCAAGCCTCACCTTCCCGTCGGTGAGAACGATCGATGACGACCCGAGGATGTGGCCGGCGTCGTATGATTCCATCGCAAGGTTCGGGCCAATAAGGTTCGGGCCAATATTGGTGGGTTTGTGAAGCGCCACCGGGCGGAATAATTGCATCGCCGCGGCTGCGTCTTCGATGGTATACAGAGGCTCGACCGGAGGATCTTCCGGATGCTTGCGGTTCACGAACTCCGCGTCGCTCTCAGCGATGTGGCCGGTGTCACGCAGCATGGCGTCGCAAAGGTCGATGGTCGCGGGGGTGGTGTAGATCGGACCATGAAAGCCGGTCTTTGCAAGCAGCGGTATACGGCCGCTGTGATCGATGTGGGCATGTGAGAGAACCATTGCGTCGATCGACGAAGCAGCGAACGGGAAATCGCGATTGCGTTGTTCCGCTTCCTTCCTCCTGCCCTGAAACATCCCGCAATCCAGCAGGTAGTGTTTGCCATCCACTTCGAGTTGGTGCATGGACCCGGTGACCGCACCCGCCGCGCCCTGAAAGGTAAGCTTCATGTCTTTTGGGGAATATCCCAGCCAGCATATCGTGGCGCTGGCGGTCTTTGCCGCCGGCGATCGTGCCGGGCCCACACCGGCGGCAAAGATCGCCGGTGCCACGGAGCACAAGGGAATTGGAGAGAAAGCTCGCTAAGATACCTATTAAACGGAATGCAGCCTGTTCTCGAACTCCGCCATGTTTCCAGGGATTTTCCGGGACATCGCGCCGTCGACAATATCTCGCTCGAACTGGAGCGCGGCGGATTCTACTCGCTGCTCGGCCCTTCCGGTTGCGGCAAGACAACCACACTGCGGATGATCGGCGGTTTCGAACAGCCGAGCGCCGGCGATGTGCTGCTGAACGGTTCCGTGGTGAATGCGCTGAAACCATTCGAGCGGGATGTGAGCACGGTATTCCAGAGCTACGCGCTTTTCCCGCATCTCACCGCATTGGGCAACGTGGAATTCGGCCTGCGCGAACGCAAGCTTGCCGATCGCAAACCCCGGGCCATGCGCGCGCTGGAGCTGGTCCAACTAACCGGCAAGCACGACCGGACGCCGGCCCAGCTGTCCGGCGGAGAAAGGCAGCGAGTCGCTCTGGCCCGCTCGCTGGTGCTCGAGCCGCAGATCCTTCTGCTCGATGAACCATTGGCTGCGCTCGATCCGAAGCTTCGGAAGGAAATGCGCACGGAGCTGAAGGCTATGCAGCGCAAGACCGGCATCACGTTCCTTTTTGTCACACACGATCAGGAAGAGGCCCTGTCGATGTCCGACAAGGTTGCGGTGATGAATCAGGGCCGGATCGAACAGTTTGGCACTCCCGAAGAAGTCTACCTGCGTCCGGCTTCGCGGTTTGTTGCTGGATTCCTCGGTGCGATCAACTGGTTCGGCAAAGCAGGTGTCAGACCTGAATCCACGCGCGTATCCCGCGACCGGCCCGACCACGTTCCGTGCTGTCGCGCCGCCGTCGAAAGCACTTTGTTCTTCGGGAACGTTGTGCACGTGAATTCTGTTCTCGACGAGGGAGGACGAGCGGTTGCCGAGCTGCTTCGTACTCAAACAACCGGGGAACAGAATCATTTCAAGGAAGGCGAGCCTGTCTGGATCCATTGGGAGCCGGCAGACGAGCTGCACTTCGAATGAGCCCGCGGCTTCATATCAATGTGCGGCGCTTATTTCTTTTGCCCGCCCGCGTGTGGATGACGTTGTTCTTCGCCGCTCCAATAGCCATCGTAGTGAGCTACAGTTTTCTGACGCGCGGCGATTACGGGGGCGTAGAGCAGCCGTGGACCATCGAAAATTTCACCCGTCTGGCCGATCCACTTTATGTTGCGATACTCTGGCGTTCGATTTGGATCGCGGCGCTTTCAACCGCACTGTGCGCGCTCCTCGGCTTTCCGCTGGCGCTCTTCATCTCGCGTTCGGGCCGCCGCCGGAATCTGTATCTCCAACTGGTGCTGCTGCCGTTCTGGACCAGTTTTCTGGTCCGCACATACGCGTGGCTCTTCATCCTGCGCGATACCGGCCTCGTCAACACGGTGCTGATGCGCCTGCACCTCATCGCGTCGCCCCTGCAACTGCTCTATAACGATCGCGCCGTGCTGCTCGGGCTGGTTTACAATTTCCTTCCCTTCTTCGTTCTGCCGATGTACGCGACCCTCGAACGTCTCGATCCGGCGCTGCTCGAAGCAGCGGCCGACCTCGGCGCGCGTCCGTTCGCCACGCTGTGGCGTGTCGTGATTCCTGTGTCGGCTCCCGGCTTCGTCGCGGGGTCGGTGCTCGTCTTCATCCCGTGTCTCGGCGCGTATCTGACGCCCGACCTGCTGGGCGGCGGTAAGACTGTGATGCTCGGTAATCTGGTACAGAACCAGTTCACGACGGCGCGCGACTGGCCGTTCGGCTCCGCGGCATCGCTCGTGCTGATGCTGGCGAGCGCGCTGCTGCTGGCGAGTCTGATGCGAAGCCGGATGGCGCGGGAGCTGATGTGACCGTGGCGCGCGCACTCGTGCGAGCTTTGGCCAGGCCAAGCACAATGGACAGGCCTTATCCCCCGACAAGGTGGCCCATTGGTTCACACGTGTGGTCAGGACTCGTGTCGACGCCTGGACGGGTGTCGAGATGAGTCTCGACACGGCAGGCAAAAGTGCCCGCGCCACGCTTGGCGTTTACTCAGCTTTCGCGCTCGTCTTTCTCCATGCGCCTCTGCTGATCCTGATCGTCTTCAGCTTCAATGCCAGCCGTTTTACGGTATGGGAAGGCTTCTCATTCCGCTGGTATCGCGCGGCAGTGAACGATCCGCAGTTAGTCGAAGCCCTGGTGAACAGTCTCATCATTGCTGTAGTCGCCGCGCTGCTGTCTACTGTGATCGGAACTCTGGCAGCGTATGGTATTTGGAAGCAGCCTTCGGTCACCCTCTCCGGCTCCCTCTACCTGTCTCTCGTAACCCCCGAGATCGTTACTGGCGTTTCTCTTCTGGCCTTGTTCCAATGGTCCTTCCGGTTTCTGCACCTGCGGCTCGGACTGCATACAGTCATCATTTCCCACATCGCATTTTCTATCGCTTACGTCGCCATCGTGATTTCCGCCCGGCTGCGCAATTACGACCGCTCGCTGGAAGAAGCCGCCATGGATCTGGGCGCGACTGAATGGCATGCTTTTTCCCGCGTCACTCTGCCGTCACTCGCGCCGGCGATCGCGGCCGCCGGACTCCTCGCCCTGGTCGTTTCGTTCGACGATTACGTAATCACCAGCCTGGTCGCGGGAGTGGATTCGGAAACGCTGCCCATGGTGATCTATGCCATGGCGCGGCGTGGCGTGAGCCCGGTAGTCAATGCCGTATCGGCTCTAATTGTCGTTGCCTTCGGCGCCATCATACTCCTGTCCCAGAGGTTGCAGGAAGGAGAAAATGCCCGATGAATCGCCGGACTTTTCTTGCTGCAGGCCTGGCCAGTTCCTGCGCGCGCGATCGGCGCCCCCGCCTGAACGTTTACAACTGGTCGACTTACATCGACCCCGCAATGCTTACCCGTTTCGAACGCGCGCGCGGCGTGCGGCTCCGTTACGGCACCTACGAAAGCAATGAGGAGATGCTGGCGAAAACCATGACCGGCAATTCCGGCTGGGACGTCGTGTTTCCCACCCACAGCCGCCTTGCCCCCATGGCGCGCGCGGGATTGATCGCCAATCTCAACCATGCCCGTCTGCCGTCGCTGAAGAACCTTCATGCACGGTTTCAGCGTCCGGACTGGGATCAGGGCCTTCAATGGGGCGTACCTTATATGTGGAACGCGACCGGCGTGGCGTATAACCGCGCGCAAACGAACGAACCGCGCGGCTGGGCAGGATTGTGGAGTCCAGCTCTGCGTGGACGGCTCACGATGCTGGACGATCCCGAGGACGTGATCGGAGCATGTCTTCAAAAGCTGGGCTACCCTTTCGGTTCGATCGACGATCGCCAGTTAGCGGCCGCCAAAGCTGAAGCGGTTATGCAGAAGCGGCTCTTGCGTGCGTATCTGAATGCGGAAGTACGGGATCAGCTCGTATCCGGCGATGTGCTCGCCGCACAGCTTTGGTCGACCACTGCCGCACAGGCCATTCGCGGCAATGCGAATCTCGCGTTCGTGTATCCGGAGGAAGGCTATCCGCTCTACTGCGACTGCGCGGTGATTCTTCGCGAGAGCAGCCGGTATGAGCTCGCGCACGACTTTCTGGAATTCCTTCTGCACCCGGATGCAGCCGCCGCGAACGCCCGTGCAGCGGAGACCGCAACTGCCAATGGGGAAGCGCAAGTAACGCGCGACCCTGTGTTGTATCCAACCGACGACATCTATCGCCGGGGCGTGTGGCCGGAAGCGCTGTCATCCGCCGCGCAACGCTACCGAGACCGCCTTTGGACCGAGATCAAGTCGGCCTGACGCCGGTGATTGGTGCCTCTTTGTTTGGCCGCGCCCGATCGCACGCGCCCACCGCTGGTTACGGATCTTCATTCAGACCGCTCCGGCGGAGACACTTTCGAAGCTACCGTATAAAGCCAGGATCGGCGCTTAACAGGCTGCTGAAAAAGCCCAAACATTACTGGCCGCCGATAAACGCCGTTGAACGCCGATTGATAACAATAAGTTTGAGTTCGCCTTATCCGCGTCCATCCGCGTTTATCGGCGGCTAGATCGCCTTTTTCATCGCCCTGTTAGGCGCGATAAAGCCAACGGGTGAGATCCAGATTGTGCTCGAAATAGCTCGCGGGCGGCAGCTTCTTCGCGTTGTACGCAAACAATGGGATATCAATTTCAGACGTCGACCCGTGGCTGCGATATGTATCCGGCAAATCGGTGCTTGTCTGGTCCAATTCCCCAAAGACTGTATCCCGGTCTCCAAACACACAAATGTCTCCGATGCGTGAAGAGTACAGGGAGTATCGGGACGCGGCGACCCCGCGCGTTAGGACAGACTCGACGCCCGGAAGGGAGGAGAGCGCACGGATTACCTTATCGCTGTTGGCCGCGTTGTTCAGGTACACCCATGCGGCGCCACCGAAACCTTGATGATGCTGGAGGTAGCGATCTCGCTCGGCGGAGATCGAGACTCGGATCGGAAGCCATGCCGGCGAGCGTCTTATCGGAGCGCTATCATGAGGATTGAAGAAGGACGTCACACTTGAAGAAGGACGTCACACAGCGATAAGGCAGTTCTTGCGTGACACACAAGCCGCAGGGATGTCGCGAGCGAATCAAACACCATGGAACCCGATCTCACGCAACCCGATCTTGCGCATCAACGGCAGCAGGCACACGCGTTGCTCGATATCCTGCCCGCCGAAAAACTCACCGCCGTGCGCAGCCTCCTCGAAGTAATGGTCGAACCGCTGTCGCGATCACTCGCCCTGGCGCCCATTGAGGACGAAGAGATCACGACCGAGACTGCGGCGGCGCTCGGCCGCTCCCGCGCTTCGCTCAATCGCGGCGAAGGTATTCCGCACGAAGAGATCCTGCGCGAGTTCGGACTCCGCTGATTTGGGCCGGACGATTTGGCTTCGGCTGATTTGGCTCCGGAAAAGATGAGCGAAGAGAGCGCTCCCGAGCGGATCGCCATCGTCTGGTCTCCCGAGGCCCGCGCCGATTTGCGCGCCGTTGACCGTGAACCAGCGATGCAGATTCTTCGCTGCATCGACGATTACGTCTCGAAGCGCGTCGGCGGAGTGAGAAGCGTCCGGGCTCCGGGGCCGTGCTGCCTAGTTACTCATCCGAGCATATCCGAAGATCACGAATCCTAGACCGTAAAGTACAAACAGGAGTATCCAGAAACTCTTAAGTTGTCGGCGCTTAGTTCTTTCACTTATCGAACCACGCTGCACAACCCCGGCCCATATCCTACTGAAAAACAACCACAAAGCAGCCATGATTGGAGGGCCCAGAAATATGACGGCTAGCTGATCGCCAAGCGGAGCGGCACCAGAAGGCATATCAGACCTAGCGGACTACCCCAGTTACACACCCAACAGCGCCAGCAAAGTACGATCCTACATCCCAGGCTAATTTCCCTTCGCCCACTCCAGTGGCGAACTCACTAGCCGTGACGCCAAATGACACTGTCTGCTCACCCGCTAACGTTCCCATGGTCGTACCAGACCCGATGGTCGCTGACCACGCCGCACGTAGGGCCGAAGCCCTGAGAGCCCCCGTAGCGGACCCCGCCCAAGGCGTTCCCTGCAGCGCCGCCGGAGCCGGCAATCCCAAGAGCGGCCCTGACAAGGCCCTTATCCCCATGTTGTAAAAGACGCTGTGGCCACCGGCTGCGCCGGTGCCAAGGCTTACGAATAGGTTAGTCAGCCCGCTAAAGAGATTTCCCCCCAGTGCGTTCGTAGCGAATCCACCAACCCCGCTGTTCCCGATTCCAAGGGAATGAAGGCCCCCAGCGACGCTATATTTACTTGCGGCTTTGCGCAGGAATGTGAACGCATGAGTTAAACTCGCGGGTTTGACTGATCGGGAATTCACAAGAATACTGGACTGGCCGGGGTATCGGGTATACCGGCACGAGATCGACGAATCGACGAGGACGCTGAAGCTCTGGATTCGGCGAAAGCGCGGCAACAAGGTGCTGTTGTGCTCCGGGTGCGGCGGAAGAGCGCCGAAGATCGAAGAGGTGCGTGAACGGACAGTGCGAGATCTGCCGTGGCGCAAATATCAGGCGATAGTGGTGGTGGAGTTTTACCGGGTTCGGTGTCCGCAGTGCGGTCTGAAGGTGGAGCAGGTTCCGCAACTTCCAGGCAAAGCGCCGTTCAGCAAGGATTTCGAAGATGCGGTTGGCCTGGCGTGCGAAGCGGCGTCGGCGCGTCAGGTGGCCCGACAGTTTCAGTTGGCGGCGAGCACGGTGCGGGCCATCGATTCACGCTATCTGGAGCGCTGGTCGGCGGCGAGGAAGATGCCGGCACTGGCACAGATGGGCGTGGATGAGATCTACCTCGGGAAGAAGCAGAAGTTCATCACGGTGGTAAGCAATCTCGAAACCGGTGAACCGCTCTGGTTCGGACAGGAGCGGAAGAAGGAAACGCTCGATGAGTTCTTCATCAGTCAGTTGAGTTCCAGCCAGCGGATGCGAATCACAGCCGCGTGCGTTGATATGTGGGAGCCCTTCCGTCTCAGCATTGAGCAGTGGGCGCCGAACTGCCGGATTGTCTACGACAAATTCCACATCATGCAGTACGCTAACCGAGCCATCGATGAAGTGAGGCGCGCAGAGTTCTTTCGCAAAGGGCCTCGAATGCGCGGACTGGTCAAAGGCAAACGGTGGCTCCTGTTAACGCGATGGCTCAATCTGTCGGATGTGAAACGGCAGGAATTGAACCAGCTGTTTGCCCTGAACCGGAAGATGTTCAAAGCCTATCTGCTGAAGGAAAGCCTGGATCGCCTGTGGAACTACCGATACGAAGGAGCCATGATCCGATACCTGCAGAACTGGATCGATCAGCTTCGATGGCAGCGGCTGGAGCCATTCCGAAAGCTGGCCCGGATGCTGATTGATCATATTGACGGCATCCTGAATTACTGCCGGACGAAGGTACCGCTTGGTGTCGTCGAAGCGGTGAACGGCAACATCAAATCGCTGCTTCGCCGCGGCCGCGGTTATAAGAACCTTCGCTACCTTCTGCTGAAGGCCCAAAGAATGGCTGCCGCGAAGACCGAATTCGTGGTCTTCAGGAAAGCGGCCTAACATGCGGGGTCGTTCAGATTCTCGCGCAGAGCCTTACTTGCAAAGTTTGCTGCACAAGTAAATATGTTCCCGCTCCCTGCCTGCGCCGCCACGGATGGGCTACTGCCTCCCCCGCCTCCTCCCCCACCTCCTCCAGGCGTCCCACCACCTCCACCGCCGCCCCCGTTGTTAAAAAACAGGCCAGGATAGAACGACGGAATGGGAGGGACGTCCCCGACCCCGTATGCGTCTGTGCAGAAAGTAGCCGCGCA